>Ga0129308_1000063_pt1 | contig 192847 bp, 212 predicted proteins | sample L827metagenome_FD_94440 | JGI IMG/M metagenome (GOLD analysis project Ga0129308, IMG submission 94440) | Ring-tailed lemur group fecal microbial communities from Wisconsin, USA - L827 metagenome | ecosystem: Host-associated > Mammals > Digestive system > Large intestine > Fecal | place: USA...
AGCCATAGATATTCGTCAATACATATTTTACCTTGCCTAAAATAATAAACAGCTGCTTTTTTTAGGAATAACTTCATGTTGGAATCGAACCAACAGTCTCATACAGACTTGCCATTTTGAAGCAGTCATAATATCTCAAAACTTCTTAATTGAAATAAGATATTATTTCTTTACTAGCTTAATTTAATTATAAGACTGATTTTTAAATTGTTCCAGTTTATGGAAAGTTTTATATATATTTTAATTTAGATAGATAGAAAAAAGTTTTTTATATCCTTCTCTCTTTTTTGCTCCTTAAATTAAAAACCCTACAAAGTGTAGGGTTGAACTGAAATAACTAAATGATATGTAAAATTAGCATTAATCTCTATAAAGATATGAGTCTGCAGGATAGTCTGCACCATTTTGAGTTATTATTAACCTTGGCTGTGAAGTATCTGACTGGTCCCCATACTTATTGAGCTCACCGATTTTAAACATTCCTATTGCTGCCCCCCAACAGAGCCTTTCCTATCAGCACGTAAAGATAAAAAAGGTTCATAGTTTTGATCAATTTTAGGAATATCTATTACCATGGCATAACCATTCCAAATAACACTTTTATCAGAATTAATTACTAGTACTTCACCTTTTCCGTTTTTCCATGTTCCAACTAACGTAGAAAAATCCCCCTTTAGAATAGCCTCTTTGCTTAAATCTTGGACAGGGGTTGGATTCGGAAAAGTATCTAAATGATATTTTTCTTTAATAATTTCATTTAATTGTTCGACAGGTATGATCTTCGTGGCTAATTTATTTGTCGCTTGCTGCGCTTGTTCATTATTATAAAATTCATTAAAAAGTTCTTCTTTAGTAAACTGCTTCCGCTGAACCATACCATTCCCAGCTTCAATAGTTACTATGTTTTCTTGAGTAGAAATTCGATAGGGATCATTACTAGCAACTGTAGGAATGAGGATTGACCCTTTATCTATGGTTCCATTCATTGCCCATTCATGAGATAAATTTTGCCGTTCTACCTCCTCTTCTGTCGAAGAAGAGAAGTTAAATTCTTTACTCGCTTTTTGAATTAAAATAGCTATTTTCTGATTTAATGTCAAAACTTCCCAACTTTTAGAAAGTGAATGAGAGTCCCGAGTTACTTCATTCGAAGCTGTTACATCTTTTTCTTTTGTAGATTCTTTACTTTTTTCCTCGGTCTTTGGTTCAATTTTTTTCTCATCTCCTTGCTTGTTTGACGAACACGCTGCAAGTGAAAAAGAAGCTAAAACCAGTAAAGATAATAGTGTTATTTTTTTCATAAATCCCTCCATTCTCATTTTATTATAAAATCAAATAAATTGGAACTCACACTTGTTCTTCACTCTCAATTTTTACAAAACCCAAGAAAATTCCCACTTGATTGAAAAACTCCAGCCAAACATAAAAAACATTCTCTGTGTTTCCTTCTAATTATTTTAATAAATATGTCTGATGGGGCACACACTAAAGCACCTATGACGTAAATATTATTGCATCTAAAATAATAGATAAATTAATTTAAATAAAAAAAGTCACCCTACGAATCAGATGATCTTAGGTAGTCTCCGCCAATTTTATAAAGTCTATGCTCTCTACAAGGTTCGAACTTGTGCCCCCTTGTTACGAGTGAAGTGCTCTACCAACTGAGCTAGGAGAACTTACTCCCTTACATAAAGTAAGGAAACTTACTAGAAACATTCATGCTATAAGTTTTATAAATGGATTTTTTTGAGCTCTGAACCTGACATAATGAATACCCTATTTATGGGTAAAACCATTATCGTATTGAAGAAGGATAAAAGCGTGAGGGTTTAAGATAAGAAACAACGACGTTACTTATTACCATTCATTCAAGATTTTCCAATGCATTTTTAGGGACCTCGCTCCTTTCACGCTCAACCGTACTGATAACTTCACCTTTACTGTTAGGGAAGACTTCTAAATAAGTATTCTCTTCTATCTTATCAAGTGTATTAAGCTTTAGTTCTTTACTCTCACCTCTTTGGTCATATCCTTTTAGAAGATAAGTATATTGAGTGGATCCCTCACCTCTACTGTATATATATTTTTTGTTTACCTGGGTATCTTCACTATAAACTCGTACATAATAGCTGGGCCCTTTATAGCTTGAATTATACCAAGTTAAGCCGGTAACTATTATAATCACAATGATTGAACCGAAAACCAGAAGCACATTTTTCATCTTATATTTCCTTGAATTAATTTTAGTCTATCAAATTGAATTATAACATAAAAACCTCACGCGCAAGATAGGGCTAAAATTGATAAAGTTTCTTCTTATTTTTCCTGCCCTTCATTATTATAATAATGCCAAATAAGGAAGATTTACATTAATTTACGATAACAAAAAGCCCACAGTGAAGTGGACACTCACCTACTGAGAGTTGGCACTTATTATGGCATTCACTTTATTTTACACGGTTTGGAAAAACGGTCTATAATATAAAACTTATGACATAACATGTACTAAAAAACACCCGGCATCAGCCGAATATTATTAGTTTTTTTATTATAACTTATCAATTGCTAAAATTTTAGAATTCGAAAATGATTTACTTACTTCATCTATATAAAGAGTTGCTGTAGGATAATAAAAAATATAATCAACTTCTTCATTTTTCTTGGTTAGTAAACCAGAAAGGTAACCTTTGTGTATTTGTGCATCATCCCCAACTCTATTTTTCACTTTTGAAAGCCAATCAGAGTCTAAATTACTTTTTCCAACTGCGATACTAGAAGCTGTTGCAGCAAAGGACTTATCATTACCATAGTGAATATAAGCTTTAACGATAACAAAAACCTCCATATTATTCTTATCATAAGTATATTACTTTTTTATAGTCGTTTTCCACAACAAAAAACACCCCAGAGAAGGCTGGAGATGCTTAAAGGTATAATTCATTTTACATTATATATCTCGTTTTGTCAACGCTTTCATTCTCCATCTATTTAAATCTTATCCAACGCCTTCTCTGGCACATCTTTCTTTTGTACCTCTTCCCAACTTGTGACCCCATTTTTATGATTCCAAGTTAGTTTCAAATATGCATCATGTCTAAGATTGTGTTGGGCTGTAAATTCTAAGTCTTTTTCGTGTCCTCCTTTGTCAACTCCCTTTTCATTATAACCATATGCATGCCATGTTTTGCCACTAGGAGTTTTCTCAGAGATTTTTTCCCCATCCTTATTCACTTGAATATAGTAGTCTTTTCCACCATATTCAGAGTTATACCAAGTAACCCCCCCGCCAATGATAAGTACTAATGCAACTAATCCCAATAAAATTTTTTTCATTTTTCCCAATACCTCTTTTTTTATTTTACAGAACTTATTTTACACCCCTTCTTCTGTACATGAACTTACAATTTTGTAATAAAAAAATAGCCCCTGCTTTAAGCTGACTAAAGTTTGTTTGATCAATCTTTTCACTATAGCCAAACAGTTGCTTTGTGTATACAGATTCCATGTGGTATTACAGTCCAAGTGTGCTTCCCATTTACATTGATTTCCGACATTTCAGAGGCAAACTGTTAAAGCCTGGCAAGAAGCCCACATCAATCTATAATGGAACGTATAGGACATTCTAGCACTGATATAACACTAAAAATTACAATTCTATCACTATAAAAATCGTGAAGAATTCTTAATAACCTTTAACATCTTACCACTTTTCCATAAAATAAGAAAAATGACAGAACAAAACCCTTGTAAATACAAGGGTTTTTAAATTATTAAACGTCAATAGTAGAGTATTGTGCATTGGCTTCGATAAATTCGCGACGTGGTTCAACACGATCTCCCATTAGCATATCAAAGATTTTGTCCGCTTCCGCGGCATCTTCTACAGATACACGCGCCATTAAACGGGCATCAGGATCCATCGTTGTCTCCCAAAGTTGGTGATCATCCATTTCTCCTAAACCTTTGTAACGTTGTACTGTGGGTTTGGCACGACCTTGAGACCATTTTTCAAGTGCAAGCTTCAGCTCACGTTCTTGGTTTTCCCCTGGCTGGATGTATTCTTTTGTTTCCGATCCAACCTTGATTCCGTAAATTGGTGGTTGAGCGATATAAACATAACCCGCCTCAACTACAGGACGCATATAGCGATAGAAAAGTGTCAACAAGAGGGTACGAATGTGCGCCCCATCGACATCGGCATCGGTCATAATAACCAGTTTATGATACCGTGCTTTAGACAAATCATAATCAGCGCCAAAACCAGTTCCCATCGCTGTAAAGAGGGAGCGGATTTCTTCATTCGCCAAAATCTTATCCATTGTTGCTTTTTCCACGTTCAAGATTTTACCACGAATGGGCAAAATAGCTTGGAATTCACGATTACGACCAGACTTAGCAGAACCGCCGGCAGAATCCCCTTCGACGATGAAAAGTTCTGTTTGCTTAGGATCATTGGAAGAGCAGTCCGCAAGTTTACCAGGTAAGTTAGAAATCTCTAAACCTGATTTTTTACGCGTTACTTCACGCGCACGTTTGGCCGCAATACGTGCCTTGCTCGCAAGAATACCTTTCTCAACAATCTTCTTCGCAACTTGAGGATTTTCAAGCATGAAGGTTTGCAATGCTTCTGAGAAGAGTTTATTGACAATACCCGTCACTTCACTATTTCCCAACTTGGTTTTGGTTTGACCTTCAAATTGTGGATTAGGGTGTTTAACAGAAATGACAGCGGTCAACCCTTCACGTACATCGTCCCCAGTAAGGTTTTCTTCGTTATCTTTAAGCAGCTTTTGAGCTTTTGCATAATTGTTTATCGCTCGCGTTAAGGCAGTACGGAAACCTTGTTCATGCGTACCCCCTTCATGCGTATTGATATTATTTGCAAATGACATGATTGTTGAATGGTAAGTTCCTGTATATTGCATAGCAACTTCTACAGTAATTCCCTCTAACTCACCCTCTGTATAGATGGGCGTATCAAAAATAACTTCCTTATTTTCATTTATAAAAGAAACATAGGATTGAATTCCACCTTCATAGTGGAACATAGCACGATTGTTTTCTTGGCCTTCACGTTTATCAGTAATAGAGATACGCAAACCACGATTCAAGAAAGCCAACTCACGGACACGTGTTACTAACTTGTCATAGTCAAAAACTTGTGTTTCGGTGAAAATAGTTGGATCTGGTGTAAAGTGAACGACCGTACCACGCTTATCTGTTTCACCAATAATAGCTAAATCTTCGACGACAACACCACGATGATATTCTTGATAGTATTTTTGGCCATCTTTATGCACAGTAACATCTAACTGTGTAGAGAGGGCATTAACAACGGATGAACCCACACCGTGCAGACCACCAGAAACTTTATAGCCGCCACCGCCAAATTTACCACCAGCATGAAGGATAGTAAAGACCGTTTCAACCGCAGGACGTCCTGTTTTTTCTTGGATGTCTACTGGAATACCACGTCCATCATCTACAACTGTAATTGAGTTGTCAGGTTCAATAAACACTTCAATATGACTGGCAAATCCCGCGAGCGCTTCATCGATGGAGTTATCAACAATCTCCCACACTAGGTGGTGCAATCCTTCCTTTGAAGTTGATCCGATATACATCCCAGGACGCATACGCACCGCTTCAAGTCCTTCTAAAACTTGAATTTGACTGGCATCATATTCTTCTGCCATTTTTTCAATTTGTTCTTTATTTTCTTCGTTCAAAATAATCTCATTTCTTTGAAAATACTTACTTATAATTATAGCACATTTTAGCTTTTTTTACTATATAGTGCGAGCCATAAAAGCTTTTTCTCCACCCTAATAATTTCAGAAAAAAAGCAGCTTTCCGCCACTTTTTGATATCATATATTTGTTTATTTCTTAATTCATACGAACTTTCGGTGATTTCTTCCATGACCAGGGAAAATAAATAAGAAGCCAAAACATCAGCACAATAAAGATCAACCCTAAAATATAATAAGAACCGAACACATTAGAGATGGGTTCAAGTGGACTACCCGGAACTGGTGTCCTTAAGAAGAAAAAGTTTTGATTCCAAACTTGATTGAGGACCGCACAAATGGGCACAACAATCGCCAAAAAGGTGGCAGAACGCCAGAGTTCACGCCATTGGGGGACAAGATCGCCTGCAATCAAACGCATTAAAACATACGAAATAAGTAAGCAATGAATCAGAAAGCTCTGCCATACAAAGACATTAATGAAATTATTGGTTACCCAGTTTGGAGTTACAAGTGCAAAAATTGCTCCAGGTAAAGTTAAACTATACAAGAGCTCACGACTCGTCTTATTGGAACGCATTGCATCAAAAACAATAATGAATATACCAAGCCCACACAGTTGAAAAGGTAAGTCTGCGTACAAAAATTGATGGGTCATCACTAAAATGATATCTCTAATGATTTCAAGCAGCAAGGTAAACGAGGCCACAAGTAAACGTAATAATTTGCGTCGCTCGTCATTTGCGCGCAGGTAAGTACGGATCAAGCCAAAACTGATCAGTGCTAGAATAGCAAGGGCAAAAAAGTGATCGGCGCTGAAAAGGCCAAAGCCTGGCCCAACTGCTTTTTCATTAGATATAAGAAAAGTATTCATTGTGGTTCAGTTTACTCCATAATGTCTGATAATTTTTTGATGCTTCTTGTCGCTTGGGGGTATTCTTGGTGGCTATCAAAGAAAATAGTCGCAATACCTGCTGCACGACCGGCTTCAATATCCAAAGGACGATCCCCAATCATCACCGTATTCTTGGGGTCTAATTTATATTTTTGTACTAAATAATTTATTGAATCTGGTGCTGGCTTACGTGGAAAACCATTATCAGCGGTAACAACTTCAGTAAAATACTCAGAAATATGGGCTGCCTCAAGAATATCCAGCACTTGCTTATCTCTATGAGAAATCATAAAGTTTTTGCAGTTCTGGCTCACAATAGCCTGCAAAAGATCAGCAGCACCTTCAAACAAAATTGGCTTGTCCAAAGCTTCTGCTTCTAGTTTTCGATAAGTTTCAAGAAATTGTGGTATATGACGCGCGTATTGGTCCACAGCATGTGCTGTAGAAACTTTGAGTGCCGCATAGACATCGTCATGCAAAACTACTCGTTCTTCCTTTTGCCAAAGTGCTGCAGCAAAAGCATGACTAGAATTTTCGTAATTATTAAGTAAAGTGCCACCTAAATCCCAGATATAGTTTTCGTAGTTCATTTGATAATTATATCACAGCCAAGGGCTGGCTTTCTGTTTTAAACTTATACTTCTTATTTTCGAAATAAAGGCTGTGTGCTACATCTAAATGAGCCACCCAGGCTTCGGGATATTTTAAAATCAAGGTATTCTGGACGAATTCCTCTTGCTTCAAGGGCTTGACCAATGTATTTAAATTCTGAATCTAGAATATATACCTCTTCATTTATTGGTAGCCCATTTATCGCAAGTTTTGCAATATCTTCAAAAGGAACATTTATTCTGTCCCAATTTTTAAGCTGTTCAGGTATACCTGTTAAAAAGGCTTCTTCGCAGACAATCATTAGACCATCTCTAACCAGACTTAGAGCACAATCAAGATGCAAAACATCAGGATGAAGTTTAACCTCAACCACCTCATAGTCCCAATGCGCTAAATATGCTTTGAGCCATAAATAGCCGTTATGATTGCTCGCTTTCCCTGAATTCCCCACAAATACTGTTTTTCCTAAAACAAGGACATCGCCTCCTTCTAAGAAAGGGCCACTTTCATCCTTTTCTCCTTGTGAAGTATCTGCCATTGGAAGAGAAACGTAAAAGGCATCACTAGAATAAACGTTTTCCATGAGCACGTTTCTTACAGGTAAAACTTCATTGCGGCGATGAAAAAAGCGCATAGAACCTTCAATCACGGAGTGACCAATCGTAAAGAAGGGATCACGTACAAAAAAATTTGCAGCACCAAAGACTTTCCCTTGTTCTTTCTCATGATCTGTAAGAAGACGTGGACGTAAAACTTCAATATTATATTTTTCTAACAAAGTTTGTAGTTGTGCACGCTCTTTTTCCCATTGTCTTTGTCTTTCAGGGAATATTTCTGCATAATTTTTTCCACTGGTGTCTTTGTTATTAAACATATCAAGAACATCATCTTCAAGGAAGGAACCGTCATCATTGGTATGTTCCTCATGAGGCAAGATAAATTCAGATTGGGTTAAAACAACCCGTCTTAGTGGTGCGAATTCACTTGTAACACCTATTTCATTTACTTTGCTCATATTATTCCCCCCTTTTAACACTAAATTATTTGCTCATTCTTTTATTATAACATTTTGTGATTTTAAAAAGTCCTCACATGGGTGAGGACTAAAGATGTTACAAAAAGAGTATTATTTGGAATACTTGTATTATACATTGGTCTTCTTAACCAAGACTAAAAAAGACTGCTTTTTTAATAAATTAATTTCTTTTTTCTAGATTTATCTGAATTTTTAAGTATTTACTATAATATGATAGTGATTTTGACCTTAAACAAGTTTTAATTAAGTTTTAAATGTAATAATATTAGTTACAACACTGATAAATATAGGTTCCTTTTAAAGCAATTATAAAGATACGAAATTATTTATTCAAGGCTTTAAGGATATCCTAGAAATAACGAACTGTGAAGGAGAACTTATGACACTTTTAGGCGTAAAAATAGACAAATATTTTATGCGGGATTTACTGATACTACTTATTGGCGTAGGACTCTATGTCCTATCTGTGCAACTTTTCGTCATCCCTAACCGACTAGCCAGTAATGGAGTTGCTGGATTTTCTGTATTGATGGACTTCGTCTTTGGTGTTAATCCAGCTTTAACTTTCTTCCTCGTTAATGTGCCTCTATTTACTTTTGGGCGTAAATACTTGTCTTCACGTGAGCTTCTTCTCAGTATTCCTGGTGCAGCCGCTATGAGTATCTGGATGATAATTTATGAAGCAATCGGAATTACCGGGATTCAGTTTTCTAATATTGTCTTCGCTGGTATTTTTGACGGAATTCTCTCAGGAACAGCTGCTGGCTTAGTCATTATCTCTGAAGGAACTTTCGGGGGAACCTTGCTTCTAGGACGAATTCTAGAAGAAAAATGGAGCTTCAAAGTGGACAAAGTTTTATTTGGTGGGGATGTCATTGTCTTAAGTCTTTCTCTTCTCACCTATCTTACCCTGCCAAACTTTGCCGTGACATTATTGTCTTGCTATCTCTTCAGTAAAGTCACTTTGCTTGTTGGTCGTGCGGATTATCGCCAAGAACTTTTACAACGTCTGTCCGTCCTTCGTCTACCTCAGTTTGGTACTCAAGCAATTAAAGAGCGAAATAGAAAGTAAGAAATAAAAAGTTTCCAAAAAAGTGGAAACTTTTTTATTTATGTTCAAAAGCGGAGCTGCTCTCCTATTTTTCTGGCATAACAAGTGTTGCACCTATCCACAAATTGAAACTTTTTTGTTATACTAGTGACATGACATATGATAAAAAGCGCCGAAAGGCGACTTCTAAAATCCGAAGTTTCTTTCGCATTCTTATACAGCTTTTGATTTTTCTCTTTGTTGCAGCCAACCTCTTGAATTTTAGAGTGATACAAACCAGTGATAATCGCAATGACACTGAGCTTGCCAATCAAGTTGAAACAATTACAGAATACAACTTCATTCGTACTATAGCACCATATGCGCAAGAATCACAAGAAAAGTACCACGTGCTTGCTTCTCTGACTTTAGCTCAAGCTGCCTTAGAAAGTAACTTTGGACAAAGCGGACTTGCAGCAAAATATTACAATCTTTTTGGTATCAAAGCTTACGGAAATGTTCCAACAGTAACTTTAGAAACCAAAGAATTTGAAAATGATAAATGGGTGACTGTGAAAGCACAGTTTCGCGTTTACGATGGCTGGAAAGAATCTGTCGAAGGACATGCCTATCTCTTTACTAAGGGAACAACATGGAACCCTAAGCAATATGCAAGCGTTTTAGCCGCGAAAAACTATAAAGAAGCTGCTAAAGCTGTACAAACCTCTGGTTATGCAACTGACCCAGCTTATACGGAGAAGCTCATTCAGATGATTGAGAGCTATGGTTTAGACCAATACGATAAGATTTAGCCTTTCTTTCCAAAAGACATAAAAAATGTAGAAACAAAACCACTGTTTCTACATTTTTTATTTTTTCAAACACGAATCTGTGCTCTCCTACTGTAAGATCATGGCCTTGCCTGAAGCATAATCAATTTGAATGCCGGGCTGCACATTGGGAATGAAAACATTAAACTCTAAGCTTCCATCTTTCGATTTGGCTTCCATGTGCGTCCCTGATGGCACGAGATCTTCCCCATCATACAAAGGTTCTACACGATAACGGACTGTTTTATTCTTATCCAGCGCTTTACGCACTAAGCCTTCATAATAATTTTGCCCAGTATTTTCCTCGTTGCCATTACTTGCCTGATTAGCCCAAGCGGTTTGTGTACTGATGTTTTGTGGGTTGGCTTCAGAGGCATCAAAGTCTTTAATATTTCCAGCTAACGCGTAGCCAATCGAATGCCCTCGGTTATAGAGTGTGCTGTATGACCCCGAAGGAATCATGAGTTGTTTCCAGCCCACAGGATTGATTTTTGCACTGTTAGACTTCCCATCTGCACCCGTTGTTTCGGAACGGTTTTTGTACTGACGACTCGTCTTGTTGAGAAGCGCATTGGCAAGTTTGGGACGCCCTAAAGCATCTTGCTTTGCCAGTTGGACATAAGGTGCACTGTTCACTTTTGCGTCCAATCCTGTTTTGTTGTCATTGACAATAAAGGCACCTGTTCCATTGTAAGTCACTGAATCTTTCAGATTCTTTTTTATTGAAGGTGTCAGAACCGATTGTGCTAAAGATTGTGTTGGCACTTTGTCCTTGACGCTGCCATAGTCTACCTTGCTAAAATTTTTAAGCTGCTGGCTTTGCGCTGGCTGATTCAGTGATGAGGAACCTGTAACTGTCGACAGTATTTCGGGATTTGACTTTAGAAATCCTAAACCAAGAACAACAACTGTTCCTAGAATCCCTGCTCCTGCTTTCAAACCTGTTTGTTTTTTCTTTGCCATCTTCGCTCCTGATTTTATCTTATTGCTCGTTCATTTTTTTATTTCTTCTTGTCTCAAAAACAACATAAAGAAAATAGACTTTCGTCTACTGCTTTTTCCCTTTATTAGCTTAGGGATTTCTAAAAAGTTTATCGTACTGTTCTTGTGTACGAATCATGTTTAAATCCAAATGTCCTCCATAACTCGACAATTGACCGCGGTCTGTGAACTGGTGCATATCATAGTTCAAATCTGTTTTAGGAGATGTATCCCACATTCCAGTATTTCGACCGTAATCAGCCATCCAAATTGAACTAAAATGGCTAGAATCAATCTTATGATCAGTCAAGAACCAATCTTGCGCGTAGATACCAATATTCTTGGCACCTAGACTCTTAAGCTCCTCACGGAAAGCATCCACACCTTCACTCATATTATCCATGGTGACTTCTTCAATATCGAGCCAATAATACGTGGGTTTAAAAGGATGAGCCCGTTCATAAAAGAGACGTGCCTGTTCTTTCATTTCTTCAACATTTTTACCATTGACATAGGCATATACAGCAACAGGAACCCCCCGCTTTTGCAATTCGCTCATGTGCGTCTTGAATTGACGATCTTCACCGCTTTTGTAAGCCGCTGCATTGTCCTTACTTGACTTTCCTGTCTGTACACGTACAACAGCCCCAATAACTTCTTGACTCATTAAATTGTAATCAATATCTTCCGGTCGTTGCCATGCAGAGATATCTACTACAAAACGGTTCAAGTCAACATCTTCATTGCTTAATGATTTATTTACAACTACAGTTTCTTCTTTTTCATGTGTCGCCGCCATTTCGGGAACCTGGTATCTTAGATTACCAAAAGCAAAGACCAGAGCAGTAAAAATTCCAGCAACAATCATGGTTGCCAGAGGGGTAAGCTTTTTTCTCATATTACTATTTTCACTCTTCATTCACACTATTGTAACATAGATTAGGACAATATTTTTCAGATATGCATACTTAATCTAACAAAAATCGTTCAAAAACTTCATTTCCTAATTCAAATCCTTTTTCCGTCATCCGAATACGTCCATCCGCTTCAAATAACATCTTTTGAAATGTCAATTCTTCAATAATTGTGCCGTAAATTTCTTCAAGTGGTTGACCAAATTTTTTATGGAAACGTTCAATAGATACGCCATTTTTTTTGCGTAAGCCTAGAAACATCTCCTCCTCAATCCTTTGTTTTCTTGTCAATACTTCTTCATTTACGCGCTTATTTTCTTCACGTAAATAATGATGAACAGGTCCATGATTTTTATAACGAATGCCTTCAAGATAGCCTGAAGCGCCCGCTCCAATGCCATAATATTCCGCATTGTCCCAATAGGTCATATTGTGTTTACTTTCATAGCCGATTTTTCCAAAGTTCGAAACTTCATAATGCGAGTAGCCTTTAGCGGTCAGCGTTTCAATAATATACTCATACATATCCGCATTACGATCATCAGATGGCAATCGGAGACGCCCACGACGTTGACGATTCATAAATACTGTATGATCCTCGAGAATCAAACTATACAAGGCAACATGGGGAAGGTCCAATTCCAAGAATTTTTGCACATCCCGCTCAACCATTTCCATTGTTTGGTTCGGTAAGCCATAAATTAAATCTATCGTGATATTTTCAAATCCCGCTGCACGTAGTCTTTCTATGGAAGAGTAGACTTGTGCTTCAGTATGTGTTCGGCCAATTTTTTTCAAGAGTTTATCATCAAACGATTGTACACCAAGTGAGATACGGTTCACAGGTGACTGCGCTAAAACAGTAAGGACTTCATCTGTCAAATCAGAGGGGTTTGCTTCCACTGTGAACTCTTCAAGTTCTTCTAAATCAAGATTTTTCGTCAGATGTGTAAGTAATTTTTCAAGCTGTTCTGCAGGTAAAACACTCGGTGTTCCCCCTCCAATATAGAGAGTTTGTAAACTACTAATGCCATAGCTATCATATTCTTTGAGCAGTTCATCAATATAGGCTTCAACCGGTTGTCCCGTCATCAAAACTTTAGCAAAATCACAATAGTAACAAATATGTGAGCAAAAAGGGATATGTACATAAGCTGCTTTTGTTTCGTTCTTCTTCACTTTATTTCCTCTTCATTATTTGTTTTATGATTTTTACAGGTTTTCACTCAATGCTCTTTTTTATGGACTTATCTTTCATTTTTAAAATCACTGTCATTAAGATATTTAGCAGGAAAAGGTAAACGGGGAAAGCAAGATGTGCAAAATCCCAAGTGCTTGTAGCAGGAAGGGCAATTCCCGTTGTCAATATTCCAGCAGCAAAAGGCTTAATACTTTCTGTTTCAGGATATCTCCAAGCTTTAATCAAGGTGGGCAAAGCTGCTAAAGCATCACTCACAATAGCCAATAAAATTGCCAAATCAGAATTTTGTGTCAAATACCAGATGACTAAGGTGACCAGTGACACTATTCCACAGGACAAATCAAAAAGGGTGATTTTCCAAAAGGATTGCTTATTTATAAAGGAGGCGACAAAAACAAGTAAAGGCGTAAAACCAGCCATGAAAATAGGAATTTGCCCGAGGCTAAACCCCGAAGAAGAAAACGTAGCAAAAAAGGCAATCATGGGTGCCAAGGCCCAAAGGAACCAAGTTATTTTATTGGGAATAACCCAACCTTTGAGTGTAGCTCTAACTTAGCCCAAAGCAAAATATAAGGTCACAGCAGCACTCAAAATAAGTAAATATACCATGTCGCTGCTCTCCTTTACTGGTAAAAACTCATATCTTACTATTGTAACAAAAAACAAGCAAAAATTTTATCATTTTAGACTATTTGAGTCAATTTGTTTTCTATTTATTGTGTTATAATTAATAACTATTTTATATATATCAACTATCTTAGAGCTCATTTTATAAAAAGGGGCATAAAAGGGGCAAAATACTTTTCTTGAATCCTTATATAAAAAAAGAAAAAATATTGATTTATTCAATTTTTTTCATTGATTTAGGTGTTATTTTTATGTATAATATCTAATATATCAATAGTCCGTGAAAAGGAGTAAGCTATGGTTGATCGTTCTTATAGTCCCTATGAATCTATTCGTAATTACCATGATAGAGGAATGATGAAATGGGGCGCTTTTGCTACTGGTGAGCTGACTGAAGCTTTAAAGAAGTTCACTGAAGAACAACTTATTAAAGATTCACTAGATGAGCGTTATCGTGAATCTTACGATGAAGAGTGGTAACCCTAATATACTTGAGAGCTGTAAAGCTCTTTTTTTGTACAAAAAAACTCCCCCAACCTGAAAAGGGAGCTATATCAAACTCTGTTTCTTATAAAGCGCATAAGATTGGTTTATACGAGCTTGATACATTAGTATTATATCAAAAAAACTTCTTGAAATACATGAATGCACGACAAGAAGTTATGCCAGGCGTAAACATTGATCAAAAACATTTTCAAATTTAAGGGGTGTATGGCCGCCTGACACAGTCAGTATAACAGAATAACCTTACAATAGCTAACAATATAAAAAAGGCGCTCATTAATATAGGCACCTTTTCAGCATTAGAAAAAATCTAGCTTACTAGAACAAGCTCAGTATAACATAATAGTATAAAAGTATCGAACCATACAAAAAGACACCCCATATGCAAAAGTGCCTTCCTGATGAATAGCCTAGTTATAATTACTCGTCATAACTAGAGTCCGTATTTGAGGTCTAACTTCGTCGAAGTGAAGTAGCCTACGAACACTCTTACTATAACACTAATATGTCCAATAACATAATGATACAAAAAAACACTCCTAAGAGTGATTTTAATTATGCGTGGTAAATATTTGATGCTTGAGCGCCTCGTTGGCCTTCCGCAATATCAAAAGTTACTTTTTCGCCTTCTTCAAGTTTTTTGAAGCCACTGCTTTGAATTTCTGAGAAGTGTGCAAACACATCTGTCCCATCTTCTGCAGTGATAAAGCCAAAACCTTTAGAGTCGTTAAACCATTTTACTGTTCCGTTTTTCATAGTATATATATTTCCCTTCAACTAGATTGTAAATCATTATGGTGAAAGGACATATTTAAAATATATAACTTTAACTAAACTTACTTAGTACATAGTATCATGCTTATTTGTTTTTGTCAAATTGACACAAAAAACTTCGTTCATGAATTAAATGCCAACAGTTAGAAACTCAACTAACTTTTGAAGAAATTCACACACGAAGAATCTGTCTTTGATGCCAAGGAGACACAAGTTAACTATAGCATATTTAAAAGTGAATATCTAACAAAAAAACACGCTGGCAAGGCGTGATAAATAGAAAAAATAATAAATCAAAAATTTATTTTTATTGCCTTTTATATTATAACAAAAAAAACTCCCAGTCGCGACACCAGGAGCTAAGAAAAACAAAGTTAGAAGCAAGCTTCTTCTTTTGGTACTTGTATTATATCACTATTCAATCTCTAGACAAAATAAAAAGCCCGGTCAAGCGACCGAGCATTCTTTTTATTTTGTTCCACCTGTCAAAGCTTCAAGTACTTGATCAATCTCTCGCTGATTGACATCTTTACCAACAATTTTCGGTTTCCCAAAGAATTGTGTCATTATTTTTGATTGTTCGCTCGTCTCGATATAATTTTTGCCTGTTGAGCTAATGACATACTGTTTGCCGTCTGGATATTGAATAAACATTTGAAGTCCTCCTAATTGAATATTATTGTTTGTGCCACCGTCTGTAGATGGCTTTTCTTCTTTCTTACGTACCACTCCACTAAATCCACCATAAATGGACCAACTATTGCGATCAGGTAGTTCTTGCACATACATGATTCCATCAATATTTTGTTCGTAGGTTGTGATATTTCCATTTGCTACGCTTGCCACAATCCCAACGTGACCTGTAGGAAGAGATGGTGAAGCTGCAATAAAGAAGATGTCTCCTGCTTTAAGCTGACTAAAGCTTGGATTGTTAATTTTTTCAAATCCTATAGCTGACCAGTTAGTTTGCGTATATACGTTCCATGCGGTATTACAGTCCGAGTCTGGCACCCATTTAGCATTAATTCCAGCCATGCCATAAGCAAACTGATAAACCTTATCTGTAAGGACAGACAGCCAATAAGAGGCAAGAGCCCCACATTGTCCTGCACTACTAGAATATCCAACCTGCTTGCCAACAAGTGGTCCTAAGGTTGCTGTTACATTGTACATGCTAATCCTCCTTATTTAAATTAACAGCACTTGCTGAATCATCACCGACATACCCGCTTCCAACTGATGTTAAAACAGATACCAAAGTAGCTAGCAGAGAAACACTCAAAGCGTTCATCCAATCTACATCAAGCACACCAGTAACTCCAGCAGTCAAAACTGCTGCCATTGATTGTGCAAATGTTTTTATCGCACGTTCTGCAGTATCTTTCAAAAATGTTTTTGTAAACATTATTTTTCCTCCTATAATTTTGATATTAAATAGCCAACACAGGAAATAGCAATGGTTATCATAAATCCCCACGACCATTTGTTTGTAGCTTCTATCTTTGCAATATCTTTAGCGTTGTTTATAGCCAAAGAATAAGCCTTATCAGCTTTATCCCTAACTGACTCATAATTGTCTAATTTAGTTTCAATTCGAGTTGTACGCTCAAGAATTTCTCGCAACGTTTGTTCATCCAATTATTATTTTCCCCTTTTCATTAACTTTTAGAACCATAAAGCACTGCTTCGAGTGTTACATTTCCCCAAGAACGAACGGCTGTAGAGAACAAGCGAAAACCACCTGCAGTCGCAAAATATCCTGTCCAACAAGGCCAAGGAGCTACTGATATTGTAACTGTTCGATTTGTATTAACTGCTCCTGTCGGTGCTGCAGGTATAGTTAAAGTATCGGAATTATAAAGAGAACCAGTAGCTGCTGCAATGTTAGCACCCACCGTGAATATTTGAGTCCATCGATAATAATTATCGCCTAACCTTTCCTCATACCACCCGTTATTCATACTTACACCATAAACAGAATTATTAGACACACTTAATCCTTCTGTAAAATTCTTGTGTCCTGAAATATCTTCATCACCAGTTAAATGAACCACTTCATTTCTATCTGCCTTATCAGACTTTAATACATTAATCTGATTTTGAAGATTAGCAGCTTGGTTATCATCCAGCTGGTCTTTTAAGTTTTGAAACCATGCTTGAAACTCTACATCAGCTTGTGCAAATATTCCCTTGTACTGATCCACAATCCCATCCACATTGATATTGTCAAATGGAGTAGACCACCCACAAACTGTTGGATCACTACGCATATCTGTAATATCCGCATCAGTAATTTGAGCTGTATTCATTTTTACTGATATTTTTGCAAGTTGAAGTTCAAATATAATATCGTTACGAACTACTGTTGTATCACCCGGTTTATAATAAAGATATGTATCTCGAGCATTCTTATCCATACGTAAAACAACAGAATCTGTACGATCTTGTACAGATGAAGCTACATTTATCTGTATGGCAATAGTTTCATCATTCATATATGATCCACCATCAATAACGCCAGAACCTCCCCCAACTTGGATGTTCATACCATTCTGTGCAGATCGTACACGCAAACCATCCTTGAATGACATGACAACCCCTGTTTTAAGGAATGCTGCAAAAAATCTCATAAAATCATCAGCATCATAAAGTCGGTCTCCGTTGACGTCATTCCACGGAAAACTATGTTGTGTCATTTGTTTAATCTCCTTCTTATAATATCAAAGACAGTTGGGCTTTCTTTATCCCACAATGGCGACATGTGATGTCCTGTCTCATCCCATGTTTCGTCAATACCTGCCAAGACAGATGTTTTTGTTACGTTGAAAAGTTTACTTGTAAAGCGTACACGATCACCCAATTGATAATCTTTGCCATATACAAATAGTTCCGTTTCCAAATCTATATCCCCATTTAATGTCAAAACAGCTTCTTGTTCTGCTAACTTAGAAATACCTCGACTTGTTAATGCTGCTTTATACTGTGCATCTGTTAAAGTAATATCTTTACCATTACCATCTTGAGTTTGTTTTTGGATATCTCGTGCATCAACATAAATTTCTTCTCTTTCTAATCCTGAAAGAGTATCATTCAATTTGACATTGATACGTGCAGTTCCTTCTCCTTCTCCAAACACCCATGCCATTGTAGCCTCATCAAAATTAGAGGACTCATAACTTTCTGAAAGCAAATTGTCAAAGTCAACATTAAATTCAACAATGTCCGATAAATCACGGCCCTTTACAATCTCAAGCTTATTATGGGGTGTTTGTAAATTTGTACCTACTTCTCTAATCCCAATGTCATAAGTAGAGCAAAGATTATCTACTTCATCAGATACCACTCCATAAGAGTTTTGATAGTCAACATTTGTTGTTGAAAGTGCAGCTGGTGCTGCAATTGAAAGATATTGTATTTTGCGATTCGCTTGGCTTGGATTTACTACCTCGTTGTTAAGGTGGTCATAAATAATTTGCTCTGGTTTCTTTGTTTGATGATATATACGATATACAATTCGCTTTAAAGCCTTCGCTCTTAAAGACTTTCCAGAAACAACTAAACTCCCCTTTGTAGAATCATCACAAGTGACTCGATCAATATAGAAATAAACATCGTTAATGTTTAATATATTGTCTACAGTATAAAGCGATGTAATTGTATTTATTTTTTCTATCGCTTCATCATCATTGGATTTGCTTAATTTTTGAATATCTTCAAGTAATATTTTTAGAGAAAACTGAGAATATGTATAATATCTCCAGTTGACAGTCACCGAATCAAAAGTATCTATAATACCAGCTGATTCAAAATTAAATCCGCTTGTTCCTACACGTTTAAATACTTCAATATCCATAACTACACCCCAATTATCAATGGAGTGAAGGAAATAGTCGCAAGAATATTTTCCTCACCTTTATCAGCTTGTACTACAAGGTTGTTAGCTTCAATATTATCTAATCCAAAGAAAGATGAACCAGCCATCCGAGTTCCCATTGCATTTGTTGCTTCTGGATCAGTATCATCTTGATACCATGTTTTCTTTTTTCCATGAATTGTGGACAAATAGATTACTGTTCCAGCATCAAAAGTACCTGTCCAACCAAAGAATTCTTGCGTAACTACATTATAAATTCGAGGGTTAGTGACTTCCGCATTACATTGAATATTTAATTCAAAACCAACAACAAAATCCCCTTTATTCATAATTTTTACAATTTGTCCTGGTGCAATAGTTGCAAAAGCAAAATCAGGAGTGATTGATAATGGGAATTTAAGCTTATTATCATTTGTTGATAGCGGTATTGATTTGTTTCTAACATTTTCATCACGCCATTCTGGATCTAATGCTCTAAATTGCATGATAGATTCGGATGTTGAAGCACTACTATTCTTACTACCTTCATAACCTTTTATAGCTTCAGCATCTATGCTGTATAAATTTTCATCAATTCGAATAAATAAAGTACCTGCAAGTTCTGGGTTAATAATTGCCATGACTTGATGTTCTTTATCTTTTAATGATTCAAAACTTTCTTCTTTGATTGCAAGACCTACAGACATATCCCGGTAAGCAAGGGAACTAGAAGTTTTTCTTTGACCGCTTTTACCAAATATTTTCTGTGAGCTTATTTCATTTTCGGGTGATCCAAACCCCTCATAACTTGTCAGATAAAAAGGACCAAAACGGTCCATTTTTATTTCTTGATCTAAAGTATTTTTATAATATATTTCCACATTCGGAAGTTTGGCCATAATCTTTCCTTTCTAAAAATCATATGCAGCTTGTTGCCATTGTAATTGTTGCTGACGAACAATTTCACGTTCTGATGGATTTTCACGGACAACAACGGTCATTGGTGCATGTATTTCAGTTTTTCCTTGTTCTGGCCCTGCTTTCTCAATTGGAATACTTCCTACAACTTTCTGTGCTGCTACAATATTAGCACCACTTCCAACATTGAATGTATCTTGCCAAACATCGTCTTGTAAAAGCCTTGTATCAATACCATCTGTAAATACAGTTTGTACTTTTTGAGCCATTCCAGAAACATTTTTCTGTACAGTCTTAAAGTGGTCCACCAAGCTATCATTAAATCCACCCATGATAGCCTTACCTGCTGGAATAAGTATTTTTTTGTCATAAGAAATTGGTCCTTTATTCTTCTTGATCCAGTCCGCAATTCCCCCTACAAAATTCTTACCTGCTTCCCAAGCACTTTTCAATCCACCAATGAAACCATCGATGACCGCACGTCCTGCTCCAACCAAGTCAATATTTCCTAGACTAGAAAATGCATTCCTAATGCCACCAATTATCCCTGATATACCTGATGCTGCTCCTGAAATTGCAGCTCGCATTGCGTTAAATGCTCCAGAAACAACCGATTTCATTGAGTTACCAGATCCGCCTAATCCACTAAAGAATGAACGGATACTGTTTACAGTCGAACTGATAGAACCTCCGACAGCTGAAACAACAGAGCGCATAGCGTTCCATGCATTAGAAATAATGTTTTTTAACGCATTACCTGCAGAACCAAAGCTACTGAACACACTTTTTGCAGTATTAATAACAGAACCAATACTACCAACAACTGTTGAAATTATTGAGCGTATGTTGGTCCATGCACTAGTAATTAATGCTTTGAGCGATGTTCCTGCTGCACCTAGATTTGCAAAGAATCCAATAGCCATACCTACCCATTGTGCAACTGTTGAAAGTACTGGTGCAAATTGTTTAAATACATTGACTACTACTTGTATGATTGGAGTTAAAAAACCAACAACAACACGAATCGTATCAAAGGTTGCAGACAGTGCAAGCAATGCTCCTTTAAGCACCCCACCAACAAAAGAGCCTAATACTTGTAGTGCTGGCATAAGAGCACCAGCTAATACAGTTGCAAGCGGTTGGATGGCATTCCACATCTTGACAAATGAACTAATCAGAGTATCAAGTGCTGGACCAACAATAGCCATTACAGTTGCAAAGCCATTTTGAAGTGCTGGTAGAATTGCAGTGATAAGTGATTGGACACCACTAAAATCAAGTTGAGTAAAGGCAGTTCCAATTTTAGATATTATTGGACCTATTGCACCAACAACAGTTGTCAAAAGTGTAGGTATTTGTTGGAATGCTGTTCCTAAAGAACTCATTACAGGAGTTAAGCTTGTAATGATATTACTGAAAAGCTTTGGAATAGTTGACAAAGTATTTGCAAGAACATTTCCAAAGGGAGTTAGACTTGATATAACTCCTTGCATCATTGGGCCAATACCTTTGAAAGCTCCTTGTAAAATACCACTTAGCGGTGCAAGAGATTTTTGAATACTAGCCATTGTTTTATTAAGGCCTGGACCAATACCAAGCCCCAATTTTTCTGAGAGTGCTTTTCCAGCTGCACTTGCTAAAGTACTCAGCGCTCCAGGTAAAGCTTTAAAGATATTCCCTACCATAGGGATAAAGTTATCAAACAAGAAAGTTGAGCTTGTTGTAACTAAAGCATTTAATGGGCCTTGTAAATCTCTACCCAGTGACATATTACCCAGTACATTGGATAGTGCAGCTTTCATGGAATCAAATGACCCACTGAAAGTAGTTGCCGCTTCTTTTGCAGTTGTTCCTGTGATATCCATCTCAGTTTGGATAGCATGAATAGCTTCTGTAATGTCCGCAAAGTTTGAAATGTCATACTTTTGTCCAGTAAGCTTTTGCGCATCTGTCAAAAGACGTTGCATTTCTTCTTTTGTACCACCATAGCCCAGCTTCAAGTTATCAAGCATTGTATAGTTCTGTTTTGCAAAACCTTGATAGGCATTTTGGATATCTCCAATATTTGTACCCATCTTATTTGCGTTATCAGACATATCTACAATAGCTTGATTAGATAAATCAGCTGCTTTTTTAGTGTCTCCATTCAATGATTTAATCATTGATGCTGAGAAACCTGTTACAGTTTCCATATAAGCATTTGCAGATAAACCTGCAGTTTTATAACCATCTGCAGCGTATTTTTTTACCTTATCCGCATTTTCTTTGAACAGCGTTTCAACACCACCGAGTGATTGTTGAAGATCAGCACCTTCAGACAATGAAGATGAAATTAATTTACCAAGTGCTGCCCCTGTTGCAACAACACCTGCTATAGCTGCTACCTTTAATGCTGTGCCAATTTTTAAACCTGCACTTCTACCTGCTGAATCAGCTTCTGGATCAAGTTGTTTTGACATTGAACCAGATATACCTCGTGCTGAAGGCATAATCTGTACATAGGCTTGCCCTAATTCTGTAGCCACTAATTTTCACCTCCATTTCCAAAGAGTTGCTGACGATATTTTTCAAATTCCTCGCCAGAATTAAATTGAATTTTTCTTTTTGGTTTTTCTACTGGTTTATTAAGGATATCTACAATCATTTTTGGTTTATTTTTACCTTTTTGGCCATCCTTAGTCTTGAACCATAAAGAAATGTTTAATTTGTCTTGAATCCCTGCTAAAAGCATTGTTTCAAGCGGAACAGATTGATTAAACATCTTCATTTTGATTCTTGAGTTTTCTCTTAAACCTATAGAAAAAACAGCTATCTGTTGAGGTGATAGCTGTTTATAGTCATAGATATGATAAGTTTCTGCAAGATCGCACATTAATGAAAGCTCGTCAAACTTAATCATTCTAGCGAGGGTAATTAGTTTTTTACTTTTTGCTGCTTATCAAAAATTTCAGCAATTGTATCACTAATTTGATCAACGGATACAAAACCATCTTTATTACGCAAAAAGTTTTTCAAATTTTTAGCTTGACGATCTCCCAATAACAATGTAAGTAATTTTGGCATCAATAGGGGATTTTCATCAACTTCTGCCAAAACTTCGAGTAATTCAAAGTTATTTAATCGTTCATCCGCAATTTCATAGCGAAACCCTTTTTTTGTTGTTCCTTTTAACATAAGTCTCCTCTTATTCCTTAGTTAGAGTTATTGCTGTACTCCATGCAGAACCAGTGAATGGCCCATCATGAAGATAAGCTGCTTTTTCTACTTCTGTGCCAATGTCACCAGGTGCTTTTACATTGTACGTTTGAACCGTTATAGTAATAAACTCTCCTGTTTGAAGTTCTGGTACATTTTCAGCCGCAAGTGTCCATGAGTTCATCTCAGAATAACCCATATATTTAAGCTCTGAAGGCGCTTCTTTGTTAGCATCTCCATAATGTGTGAGATATGAGAGCGCTCCTTCTACTTTGTCCCAATTTACAGTAATAGAACCATCGCCATTAATCACCCCAGTGACATTCTGGGGCTTAGCTGGGTGTTCCGTTTGGATCAATTGTATAATCGTAGTGAGTGTTACCTGTTGTATCAGGTAGCGCTGATAATGTTAGTTCAAAGCCAACAGCATCAGAATCTGTATAAGAAATATCTCCAATTTCAGATACTTTCCCCTGTGGAATTACAATTCGCTTAAATACTCCATCACGTACTGTCATATCAATGACAACTGGATGCTCAATAAGTTCTTTTGAATTAGCCTTGACCGTAATTCCAGTTTGAAGGGTTCCGGTTACATTGTCAGCCCCGTATACTTCTTTAAGCACTTCAACATTCAAAGCTTCAATCAGCGTATAGCTAAATGTATCTTCTTTTTCAGTTTGCACTGTAGCAACCGTATCGCCACCCCAAGCTTTGATACTATCAGATTTTGGTGAGTTTTTATTTTTTAATCCATCTTCTGAAATATATCCCAACGGTTTAAAAGCAGCATTTAGTGCTGTTTTTGCATCAGTTGGTAAAGCTGTACCTTTTGGCGCTGAGTAAATAGCACCATCAATTTTGGGCTTTGCAGTAGTTACATTTTCTACTTGTGCCATTTTAATCCTCCTAATAATGATTAATATCAAATACCGCTTGATAGCGGTATTCTTTAGTTTCTGTGTCAGTAAAGTTGTAATCACTGTTCAGTGATACATCACTAATTTCATTTAGTTCAATTAGCCGTTCTACAACTTCTTTCAATTCTTCATTTAGCTTTGCTGCTTCATACATAGAAGGAGCATAGCTCTGAAACGCAAATGTTGAAGATAAAAGGTGATTGCTCTTGCTACTACCTGTTTTTTCAAACAAAACATAGCTTAATGGCATCTCTCCTTTTTTCTCCAAAAAAGACGATACCGATAAATGAGTATCAAGAAAATTTTTAATAATAATCTCAATCATTTAACGCACCGCCTTTAAAATTGTATTGTTTTTCATGTTGTCACGCTTTGCTTGATAAGTTTCGGCAAATACCATCGCATTAGCACGATTTTTACCAATATGCATATCTTGACCATAACCTGGTCCACAACGCTGTTTAACAGCAGATGCTTTTTCTTTAAGAATTGCTTGCATTTCTGGTGATTTCATCATACTAGCAACTCCACTACGATTTAATTTGAATAGATTTTTAGCCATAATGTTCCACCGTCACTTTCTTGTTCCAATCTAATGGAATAAGTTCCTCGATTCCTTCAAGTGGTTCTCCAAAAGTCCGCCACGTTTTACCAAAGAATCTAACTTTTTTATTTTCCCAATCATGAGTATCCTTTTTTGGAATAGCTAGAGTATAGATTGCTTTTTTTCCTGTCAAAGTAAGCTGATTAACAATATCATCCGATGAGGTTGGGGAAACCAAGACGTTATTGACCTCGATTTCCTTATCTTCATAAATTGGGTTTCCAAAAGGGTCTTTCCCTGTTTCTACATTGTCAATCAAAGTTACAGCAATTCCCTTAATCATTCCCATAAAAATCAATCACCCCAAATCTTTGTTTTTTTAATCCTAAACGGCTTAATTCAGAATTTTTTATGAATAAACCACCTCCAGGTACAAGATATGAACCAGAAATAGAGTAACCAAGCGCACTCTCTGTTGTCTGAGTCATGGGTTCTTGATCAGTTGATGTCATAAGCGTTCTAGCAACAATATCTACCGTAACTGACTTTACAACACTTGCAAAATATGGAGGTTTTTCAGTAATCATTACATCTAAAGCTCTCCCCACTTTATCAGCTTCTTCACGTAAGGAATCTGAGACAATTTCAAGCAACTTTTCAGCTCGTTCTTTTTCATCTTCCTTTAAAGGGCGCCATAGAATCGTTAAATCATCAACTGTAGCAAAAGGATTCATATTACTCCTTTCCTTGCTCCATCATCAAATCATAAAGCACTTGTTTGTTTGCACGTTTATCATATTCAACACCAAAAGCATCTAACTCTTGCATGATCTGAGCTTTAGTAACACTGCCATCGTTCCCATCTATATTTGATTCTTCCATAACTTGCTCTTGTTCAGCTTTTTTGGAGTCTGCATCATTAGCTTGGATATCTACAACAGCTTCTTTCAATTCATTTTCAAGTACCCAATCTCCGCCAGAGATTTTGAAATCTGTATCAATTGTTGCTTTTGTTAATGTGTTAAAATATCTCATTCACGTCCTCCTTATTCAGCAGCTTCTGTTACACGGGCAAATTTAGTAGCATCAAGAATTCCCCAACCAAGGTATAATTCGGCACGGATATAAACTTGGTTATAACCTTTTAAGTCAAGCCCTGAATTGTCAGGATCACCAAATTGAATAACTTCAAGTGGCACTTCTTTCGCATATCCCCATTTGAATCCATTTGCAAAATCTCCGACGATTGCGCGATCATTTTCTGTTGACATATCTGAGACCGTTTTATTAACATCTACTGGAAGCCCGTTGATAGTATCTGGTGTTGCTCCCCATTTCAATTCAGGGAAAAGAGCATTTCCTTGTTGGTCTTTTTGTTTAGCAAGAGCCGAACGGAATGATGGGTTAATTGCGATACCAGTAACATCAGCATCAACACCAGTCAATAACTCTACAGCACTTTCAATAGCGCCATTGGCGTCTGCAATCCCTTTTGGAGCTGATACCTTTTGAGTAACTTTAGAGTCAAAGTTGTTTGTTCCGATAACAGCAGATGCAGTTCCTTGCCGTGGGTTTACGCCGTGAAATGCCATTAGGTCAATACCACGAGCAACTTTTTTAGCAAATCCATCGTTAAATGCTTGCAAGATGTTAATTTTTTCTTCATCAGAGGCATACATGAACTCGTCTGAAATACGTGCACCGTATTCAACTTTGATTGGTACCATTGTTTGTGGTGCAAGAGACACTCCACCATGCGTTTTTTTGCCGCTTTCAGCAATTACATCAATTTCTGAATCCATAGTGAATGTGAATACTTTTTCACCATTAAATGGGATAGCTTGTTGCGCTGACAATCTAGCGATAGAGCTTTTTCCTGTAACTTTGTTGATAAGGTCTGTGACCAATTCTGGGTCAAATAAATTTGCTTTGTTCAATACCATGTTGTTATTCTCCTTCTAAGTTTAGTCCTTCGACTAATTTACGATAAGCTCCATCTTTTCCGTCACCCAAATTTGGTTCAACATCTTTAAGTGGTGCAGGTGGAGTTTGTGGTTTAATGAATCCGCTGAAACGTTCAGCATCAGCTTTAAGTGATTCTTCATCATCGCCTGAAAGTCGGTCAGCCAAATCTAATGGCAAACCAGCTTTAATAGCAATAGATTGTTTGAGTTGAGTTGTTTTGTAACCACTGATTTGTTTTTCATAATCAGCTTTTTCTTGTTCCCAAGACTTTGATTCTTCAATAGTTGCTTGATATGCAGTGTTATCTGCTTCAAGTGCAGCAATTTTAGTTTTGAGTTCATCATAATCAGCAAAATTAGCTTCAATTGTTTCTTTTTGGCGTGCCAATCTTGTTTCAATGATTTGGTTTAACTCTTCTTGTGTTTTTGGTAAATTGTTTTCTGACATAGTCAAATCCTTTCTCCTGCTTGCCCGGCAGTTCGGTAATTTTTGGTACAAAAAAACGACTTAAAAAGTCGTCTAATACCGTATTTGTTGTTTTTTCTTCGGCTTGTTATTGCTACAAGCCCAATGCGCCAACAACGCACTGTCCATTAAACTGATATCCATATCATCAAATTGTGATTTATATCCAAATCCACCACTAGTACCGATATTTCTCTTGTCACAGTTAGTGACTACAGTAGAAAGTGATGGTTGCCCAGAATGGCAAAAGCTTTTTTGAAAAATTCCTTGTTCCCATAGGGAATTAGCATTGATAATTTCTTTTACAGTTGGTAGTATCGGTTCTTTTAATTTGAAATCTTTCATTTCACTCGTTAAGATACTTTGACCACTTTGACCATCAATAACAACTTTTTCAACGTCCGCTTTCTTTAAGAAATTGATAATCCATTGGTTGCCATTCCTTATGGACTGACAATCGATTGTTTCAACAAATACCTTTCCTGATAATGTTTTAACCGCAATACTCATTGCAACATTTGCACCATCATTCCCATACTTAATACCAACAAAGAGCTTCCCTTTGATAACTGGCAAACGATTAACCTTGAGCGCATTCCATTCTTGCTCTGAAATGACTGACTTTTGGTTGTATTTTGGCCAATAACCAAGACGTTGAACATTATGGTCCAACTTATCTTCACCAAGTTCGGCTTCGATTTTACGTTCGTTTAAGTGATAGCCCATAGATGGATTAGAATTGTACCAGGCTTCGACATCATGAATGTCCTTGACATCTTCAACCGACCACTCCGCCCAACCTGAATACTTTGTTTTCCCAGCTAAGGTATTATCTCGATAATTTGTAAAAACAGTTCCACTTGATACTGGTGTTGGAGGTGTTCCACACATTATAGTCATTGGATTATTACTGTCAGTAACAGTATATTTCAATGCTGATTCTTGCTCAGTAGTATATTCCTGAGCTTCATCAATTACTAAAATGTCAAATCCTTCTCCAAGACCACCACTTGATGTTCTTGTTCTGAACTGAATTACTCCACCAGACTCAATTAATTCCAATCTTTCTTGCCCTTTAGCTTTGATAGATTTGAAATCTTCTCCTTCAACATAACCACTATCTTCAAGATATTTTTTTAATTTCTCATAAGAAGAGTGGGACGTACTAATTCGGTGTGCTGTATGAAGAATGCTTAAGCCTTGTTCAAGTGACCATAATTCAAGGATATATACAATTTCTGTTTTACCATTCCGCCGTGGAATTGAATATCCAAACTTTTGGTGTGTCCATAAACCATCTTCATCAATGGCCATAACCTCTTTCAAAAGGTTCTTTTGCCATGGATAACACTCATGTTTTGATTTTTCGTAAATCTCAATAGCTTCTTGATATTTTGTTTCAGTAAATGGAAGTATTACCGATTGAGTAGGATACTGATTGCCAAATCTTTTTTCAGCAGTCATGTTACTCCTCCTTCAATCTAAATGCATGATAACCCTGTCGCTGGGAGCTGTCCCTAATCTCTCATTGTTTCAAGTATTTGCTGCTTGGCAATTTCTATAAGCCCTAGAGTTTCAAGGGAATTATTTTGCGTATTGAATGTTTCCAAATCTCCATTTGGGAAGCGACCAGTTACTAAGATACAATCTGCTTCAATAAAAAACTCAGATACTGACTTCAAAAAATCTTCGTTAGAAATACCACGTTCCACTTTCCGCTTCTGTTCTTCAAATTTTTTTATTTCAGCCACTACGTACCTCTTTTCTTCAAGTTCAAATTTTTACGTTCAGCAATCTTTGCTTCTTTATCTGGGTCAACCCAGTTTTTAGACCAAACATCCTGACGCTTTTTATCAATATCTCTAGGATCATATTCTACTGTGCAACGGCAACGCTCATGACGATGATACACGTCACTTGGAACATTAGGATAATCGTATGAACCCGCCAAATTTCTACACCAATCGCATGCTTTACCTACTAACTTTCGTACAATTTTGGGTTTTAAACCTGCTTTTGCTTGAAAATCAATATTTTTCTTAAGCGTATCATCAACAACACTCTGGCTAAATGTTACTATTGGCTCTTTCAAAAGCCAAAGTATTTTTTCAAAATCATCTTCACTAGAAATACGGTTAACAATGCCATCAATTCTATCTTGGTTTAATTCTGGTACTTGTGATTTTAATTTAAATCCAGCTAATTGATTAAGTTCACTTTGAACATCCGTTGAATAACCTGAAATTAAATCAAAATTTTTCTTCAATATGGAATTGAACAATCTATCTGCAATGTTGAAATACATTTTTCCGTCAGGTAAAATATCTACTGTTACATGAGTTTCTAAAACATCAGATAAAATTTGACCAACTTCAACACCAAATTCATTTGCTTGAATATAAGTTGCTTTTTTATTTTTTAACAATTCCATCGATCGCTTCAACTTTTTACTATTTGCTGCTCTTTCATCAAAGTCTTGATTAATTTTTTCTAAAAGAGGTGGTAAAATATCTTCCATTATTCAGCTCCTTTAATTCCAGTTAAATCACGAATGGTATCTTTATTGATGAACTCAGGAATTGCTTGATTGAGTTTAATTGCTCCGTCTCCAATAAGACTTAACATGCTTGCATCAGCTTCAAACAATGGTTCCCATTTCGGTTTTGTTTTGCTAAACTGTTCTCTTAGATAAGGTACATCATCACGCAAACATGCTGCAAGATAAGCTACATTTAGTAATCCTGCTCCCAAACTTCGTTGAGCCTTTCTACCAGCCAATCGTAAGTTTTCATGACTTGCCTTAATTGCTTCAACCGATGATGGATTATCAGAAACAAATCCTAAATCATCAAGAGTTAATCCAGTTTCACCAGCAAAACCAGCCGCTGCAGTTCTGAGTTGTTCAGTAAATGGCGACATGCTTGGTTGAGTAAATTGTCCAAGAGTTGGTTTATCGCCATCCTCGTCTTTTGTAAATTGCAACATGCTTGAAACTGTGGCTTTCCAAGTTTCCATTGGCTCCGCATCATCACTCAATCCAGTTACATATTTTTGAGGGAAAGAATAAAACTCAGCTGTTACATCAGCTCTTTCAAGGGTTCGTTTTGCATTGCTTTGCCAATACATTCCTGAACGTGTGATACGAGAACGTCCAAATGGACGAACTGCATCAGGACGGTGAATGATAGGCACTAACAATGGATGACCTGTTGGATTAGCAATCGAAATATTATTACGTGAATCACGATAATAATAATCTGTTCTATCAGGCAAGAAATGAGCTTCAAGAACAACATTATTGTTTTCATCTCGTTCTAAAACTGCATACCCTTCTGTCAGTAACCCAGTAATTGGGTCGATGATTCCTGTTGCATTAACCGCTTCTATAACTTGAAGTCGTACTGCATCATTTTCACCTTTAGAAATATAAATAAAGCTACATGATGCAATAAGTGATGACAAAACAGCACTATCAAAAAATATATCAGGATTATTTTCCTCAAAAATTTCATTTACTGTAAAGTTATCATTTTCAAATTCTCTAAAAACAAGACGGTCTGCAAGACTATCAACTCCTTTTGCACACCACCCTAATATTGAACGATATTGTTGGCTTAATGCTTGTGGAATTGTAATCCCTTTGAATCTATCAACATGCTTCATTGCATATTGTTCATAGCGCATTTCTGCTCTTCGTTTATGAACAGATAGCTTAAATCTCAGGTATCCAATACCTTTTTCAGTCAATTTTTTGCTCCTTTCTAAAGTCGCGTGAGAAAAAATGTACAGTGACGGCGTGAAGTACGAGCCGACCCAGGGGGAGGGTGCTATGCCCCCCTATTTACTTTCTCTTGCGTTTAAAATTATTTTTAATATAGTTATTCATAAATAAATTAAGATACATAAGAAGCCCAATCACGGCTCTGTGGCAGGTTGCGGTTACCAAGCACTTTAGGTTCTTCTTGTTTATTCTTGAATAACTTGTCAGACTTCTGGCGGTTACAAGTCCAATGAGCGAGCTGTAAGTTCTCAATCGCAGAAGGATGTCCACCTTTATTAATAGGAATGATATGGTCAACAACTGGACTCATTGGATCAGGTGCTTTAAGTCTCTTATCAATCTGCTTACCACAGATACCACAAGTGTTCTGTGTCTTTAATAGAACCTTACGGTTCTTATCAAATGCTACACGATGTGCGCCAGACCTGTCCGCTCTTAGTGCCATGTCCTCTCCTTCAATATCTAAATACAAAAAGCCGATAGCTTTTGCTACCGACTTATTGTTGAACAACATTAGCACTCTTTGTTCACCGAGACTTTTTAGATTTGTGTTCTGCTCAGTTGTTCATAATACAATATTAACACTTAAATCCGGACAAAAATGGGAAAATTCTGGGAAAAAAATGCTACATCAAATGAGCCCAAAGGCCTTTTCTTACTGTTTCTTTGAAGTCTTTATACTTCTTTCTTAAGCCGCTTGAATCCTTCAACATCCTTTGCCCTACTTGGTCCCAATTCAATCTATATTTGAATTTATACTTGATAGTATCTCTCAATTCATCACTCACCGTACCAATCAATTGATCCAATATTTCCTGTTGATCCTTCATTTTTTGAAGTTTAGTGTCTTCTTCAATAGTAATTAATCGACGTTCTTGCGGTGCTGTATTGCTTGGTTGCTTACTTCCTCCTATATTTTCCTCATGTATTTGGCGTGTTATCCATTTTTCATGAGCATTGATTTTTACAGCAAGCATTCCAGTGACATAATCAACTATCAATCGGTCTAACTCATCCGCCATTCTATCCCCTTTTATTATTTTCTTCTAATTAAATTAAATGTGACATGTGACATGACTTTTCAAAACTTTAGCTGTACAGTATTAGTTGTTTTTACAAATGGCTCTATATAGCTATTTATATATTATAGAGAGTAACTTTTATAAATAACATGTCACATGTCACAAATAGTATATAACTCCATATAAAATAAGGCTTTAGAGCTGTGACATCATACAATTTCTTCATGTCACACATGTCACACTTTTAGTATCCGACATGTCACATGTGACATGACTATTTTCTAATAAAACCTCGAATCATTTTATCGTTTGATCTAAATCTTCCAGCTTCCCAATCTTTCTTATTCGTCATGAGATAATTTATTTTTTTAGATAACTTACCTCGAGTTGCATCACTACTAAACACATTTGCCAAAATATCACGAGTTGCTATCTTATTTTGCTTAGTTTTCTTACCTGTAGCCTTTATAGAAGTATTGTTTATATAAGCTTGAGTGTAAGAGTACTGCTGTGTGCTACCCATCTTATCCCAATCTTGAGGGACTGGCATATCCAGATATTCATCAAGCAGACTTTCAATCTCGTCAACATACATAAATTGCTCACGATATTTCTCAAGCTCGGCTTCTTCATCCTTACTGAAAACTGTAGGATAGCCCCCATGATATAAAACCATAGCTTCACCCCAGATTTGCTTCACTACATCATCTGACATATTCATAGGATGATGCTCTTGCTTTTGCATGCCTACCATAACAGGCAAGAACCTGCGTTCTCCAGTCTTGTCTCTTAAATAGGCAACTTCATTTGTAGTTCTAGCAATGACAAACTTCTTTGCATATTCTTGGGCCCGTCTTGCATAAGCTTTTCGGAAACGTAAATGAGTTTTTGAAATAAATGATTTTAATTCAGCAAATCCCATTTTCTTACTCGCGACCATCTCATCATCATTGACGATTAATGAACGGATCATTAGGTCAAAGTTATCTTTATTCTGAAAGTCAGTGATTGAATCTGTGTACCATATCCCCCCAATTTTTTGGAGAATAGAAGTCTTACCGATACCTTGTCCCCCAACTAGGTCCAAAACATAGTCAAATTTGAAGTCTGGTTCATAAACTTTTTTCACTGCTGCTACAAAGAAAAGTAACGCAATTTTTTGAATTAGTTCAGTATCTTCAGCTCCTAAGTACTGTTGAAACAAACTGTTTATTCTTTCTTTTCCATCCCAGCCTTCTTTGCATTTTTCCATGAAATCCTTCACTGGATTGTACTTTTTCTGAGTGAAGAAAGCTTCGAGACCATTTTTTATAGCTACTCCTGTGAATGAAACTCCAAGTTCCTGCTCAAGGTAGATTGTCAATACACTTTCAAAATTACTGGGTAACTCTCCAGGCTCAAACGTAGTATCGCCCATCTTCAACTGTTTTGTAATCTCACAGTCTTCTGTAAATTCATTGTACTTTAGTGATCCATTAATATTCCAATCTGTTTTCAAAGCTAAAAGCACATTATAACTTGAATTTACTTTGATACCGTCGTCCTTGGTAAGCTGAAAAGCTGCTTGTATTTTTATTGCTTCTCCCGTCTTCACATCCTCCTTTCATTAAGATTTACCCAGCGGGCTTTTTATTTTCTAAAAACCTAAAACCCATTTAACAATACTGAATATAATTGCAATAAACAGCACCGTAAATCCTGCTACTACAATACCAACCACTGTGTTTTCAATAAATTTATTCATTCCAATACCTCACTCCCTCATCATCTAATTCTTCAATCTCGTCTAAAAGTTTTCTTGCTTCAACTGCTTGATCCGTATAGACTTTTTCAGGACCACAACATTCACAAAACACTTTATGAGTTGTTTCATCCGCTTTTTCTTTTAACCAAGATAAAACTCTTTTATATTTTTCCACCTCAGTCACTTCACTACCTCATTTGCTTTCTGTAATTCTCTGATAGACTTAAGAACAGGATAGAAAGCATCCGCGAGCTTGCGTGCTGCTTCACTAGTTCTAACGCCAAATGCTGCTATCCTTTTATATCCATATTTCCTAATGAAGTTATTCTTCCACTTCATTAACTTAATACTCCGCTTCTTGGTAGCAAGCCTTTGCTTTTTCCAGCTTGATTTCATTCATACTCCAATCTAGCCTCACATATATCACAGACTTGTTTATCTTGTCCTGGTATAAATTCAGCTTCTTTTATCTGTCTATCGCATAAATAACAGTGATAATTCAGTTCTAATTCTCTGTGGTCCATGTCACTCAGTTACCTCAACTTTTTTACCACCTACTTCATAAAAGACAATGAAGATATCTGAATTAGCTTTCAAATGTAAATCATCATCATAAGCTTTTTCATAGTAATCATGCTTTGCTTGATAATTCATAAAACTATTTGTAATTTTTTCTCTAGCTGGCATGTCTGGCATTTCAATGTAAACTTCTAATAATCCTCGATCATCTTCTTGGAATGCTTCTTTGATGTCGTTTAAAAATTGTTCTTTTACTGTCATTTCTTTCTCCTATAACTATGGTAAATATATAATATAATCGGAAGTGGCTTTATGAGCTGTACTCCCTTGTAATCACTGCCTTTATAAGGCTTTTTTTATTTTGGTTAAAACGGGTTAATTTTTGAATAACTTACTAAGATATTTTTCTATCCTATCAGCCGTTGGAATAATAAGTTTTTCAATCTGTTTCTGAAATTCTCGAATTGAACTTTTAAGCTTTATTCTGTGCTCACAATCACTACAAAGCTGCTCTTTTAGCTGTGGAATGACCTCTTCAGTGAACATAGGATAATTGCATACTGAGCAAAAATATAACTCTTTACTCATCTGTAACCCCCACAAGCTCAACACCGAGCGCCTTGCTGGCAAAATAAATTGTCACTATATTATTGTGGGTTAAGTAGAATTCTCGTGCCTCTTCTGACAAACTAAATAGACTGTAATTTCCTTTTTCTCCAATATCATATTCTTCCAGCTCCTCCGCAATCTTCTTCGGTAGGCTGAGTTTTGGTTGGTTTGCAACTGCGACTTTTTTGATTAGTTGTTCTTCTAAATCATAGAATTTGCTCCAGTCCTTCTTATTGCCTGTTTTCCCCGCTTTTTCATAAGCAAAGCAGACTTTCTCTACTTCTTGCCGTGCTGTGTCTTTACTCATTTTCCACCTAATATTCAGTTAATCCAATCAATCTCAGGACTACCTTTATATCCTTTTTCCCAAATAAACCAAGCATAAGCTACCGCACTTGATTTGTATTTTTCAAACTCACCATTCTTTGCACAAATTAACCGACCACTTGCTACATAGATTTTCTTAGGCGGATTGTTCTTATAAAATTCTTTTCGTGCTTTTCCTTCTAGGAACTGCAGCTTTAAAAACATTGCGACTTTATTTCCCTCTGGAATAATATCAAGAGAATGTTTTACGAAATCAAGGGCCATCTTATAAGGTGGATTAGTGATGATATCACCATTAAATTCGTCCGTTTCAAAGAAATCTTTAACATCTCCAAATCCTCTATCAATTAAATCAGCACTTTTGACAGCATATCCATTATCTAAAAGCACTCTTGAAATATGACCTTCTCCACAAGACGGCTCAAATATAATTGAATTGAATTTTTCTTTTTCTAAAAGCAATTCAACTGCTTTTGGGTCTGTAGCATAGTAATCATTTTCTTCTCTAATTCCTGCGCTATGGTTACTTGCCCCAAGAGTTGCAAACGAAGCTACTCTATTTCCTGTCCAATCTTTACTCATCTGTCCTCTCCGATTTCTGCGAGTGCTTGCTTAGCTTTTAAAGCACCTTCTGAAGTTTCCTCTCCATAAAAACATCCATTTCTAAAAGGTATTTTCTCCTTCGATATTTCTTTCAGCGCTTCAACAGCCGTGGCAAGTTTCTTTTCAAGCTTGATAAACTCCAACTTTTGCTGTAATGCTTCAGCAGAAGCTTCACACCAACGATTCCTCCAAAAATCAGCGTCTAAATTGTATTTTGGAAAGTTGTGTTCTTCTTCAATTCGTTCTTTTGCTGTTTGTGTCATTTACTATCCTCAACCTCTTTTATTTTTTTAATTTGTCTTTTCATATAAAGCTGAAGCTCCCCAAGTGCGTTTTTCTGGTCCCAAAGACTGTCGGCAATCATGATGTCTCTATAATATCGATCAATATTTTCTTGAACATCTTTTTTTATTTCTGATAGTGCCTTTACAGAATCCATAGCAAACTTGCTCATTCTGTTACCTCAATCCGCTCATAGCTTCCAGTATCCATGCTGTCGATTTGTGATTGAGTGAATTTTCCAGCACGAGTTTTATCTGTTGTTAAATATCCGTCATTCTTTAAGTATAAAGTTACGTATCCAATACAAGTATCGCCTACAGATTCAAGTTCCCTGTCATCTTTCAGATAAAACCGCTTCTCCTTGGCAACTGTGTAGCCATAGCTATAAGCTAATTCAAAGGTTTCTGTATTATGATAAAACCATTTTGCAACTGCGAACTCATCACCTCTAAGATCTTCCATACCGAATGTCATCCAGTCAACATCACAATTATAGAAATCACATAACGTTTTTATTCCTTCGCTTTTCAATCGTTCAATTTCAGTCGCCACAAACTGCGGAATCTCTGGAAGAGCTTGCTGCTTTTCGAGCTGGGATTTGAGTTGTTTAATATAATCTTCAGCACCTCTCAATTTTCCTAGAGCATCACCAAGATCTCCTCGTAACTTTTTGTTAATGTCAAGTAGTTCTTTAGAAGTTTCTCCCGCAGCCTCTAACAAATTTCTTAATCGTTGGTTTTCACGCTTAAGTTCTGCTCGATCTTTTACAACTTCGCATTTACGGGAATATTCAATAGCAGCGTCGTTATTAGCTTCAATTCTTAAATCTTCGCATTCTTTGAGTCGTGCTTTACTCTTCTTAACAGCGCCATTTAACTCTTTGATAGCTTTGTTTTTCTTGCGAAGTGCCTTTTGCATTCTTGCAATTTCTTCACGATATTTTAAATTCTGTAGCTCAATTTTCCCAACCTCTGCTTGATGGTCCTCTGGGCTTACCCAGTCTCCAAAAATTATTAGCGGACTACTTGTTAACCCTTGGATTTCGTAAGTAGTTTTACCGTTCTTAAAAACTTCAAAGCATCCCCCACCATTTTTTCTTACTTCTTCTTCAAACTTCTTCATCATCTCACCTCCAGGCACGTCTTACAAAAAGTAACGTGTCCTTTTTCTTTTGCTTCTTTGAACGGTACTTTTATACCGCAGTTCTGGCAAGTCGTATAGTACACAGGTACTGGATGGATTTGACCGCAATATCTACAATTTTTCATGCTTTTTCCTCTTCACGAAATTGTGAAATGTTTCCACAATTTCCTCCCAATCTTCTCGAGGGGGAATAGCTTTTTCATCTTTAAATACACAAGGAGAAAATTGTATTCCTTTACTTGATAAATAATTTAAAAATTCTTCTCTTAATGACATATTTTAGTCCTCCACAATTACTGTTATATAGCCAGCACGCTCTGGATTCAACGTTAAAATCTTTTTAAATTGAAAAGTTGTATCTAATACTTCAGTGTCAAAACCATGCTCCCATTTGATAATTGTTTTATTCTGTTTATCCTTGAACACTACCTCGACATCTGGAGTGATAGTTTCAAGTAGGTTTATTACATTCATTTATTTCACCTAAAGGTTAGCGGTGGGACTTCAATAGCACATACCGCCCGACTTACATTTCCTTCCTGCAAAAAGCCTGTTTTTCTATTTTCTTCTATCTTTATTGATCATGCTTTCAACAGTCCGCTCTAACTCTTTATCAGGTAAAGGCTCTAAACTGTTATCATTAGCTAATTTTGCTAAATTATAAGCATCTTCTTCATCAACTCCACGTAAGAGCAATCCACCAATGAAACTTGCGCATTTTGCATTCCGTCCGCCAACATCTCCCCAGCCTTTTAAGACTATTTCAAAAAGCTCTGTTGTTTTAGTTTTGCCACCTTGGCTTCTGCTTTGAAAGTAAAGTTCTTTTAATCCCGAACTTTGCTTTTTTTCTGCCTTCATAGCTTTCACAAGTTCTTTACTTGCAGTAACCATTGTTCCACCAGGAGGAGATTTCTCTAAATCCCACTCATACACTCCCTTGTCTGTAGCTGAGGGTGCTACAAGCACATAATTGTTATCATGAGCTTTTACATCTACACCTTTAAGCCAAGGACACATCTGAGTGAGGGGCATATCCTCACGTTTTAAATAAAAGAGATGCTTCCCACCACTCGCTGTTTTAGCTTGAAGTGTTGGAGTAATCAAATTGACGTGCTTCCAGTTTTTCAAACTTTCATAGCCATTCTCGTCTCCGTGGACATCAATATCAATCACAAAGAATTTGTCTGTTTTTAGTGCAATATTCGCAGTAGGAAACTCCGTCCATATTTCTTCAATTCTTTCTGCAGTTAAACTTGGTTGGTCCGCAAACTTAATCAGTGGGCGCTTATTTCTGGGATTAATGGGTATAACTGAAAGCCCCATCTTGCAATATCGAAGCGCAAAATCTTTCATTTGCATAGTAGTACCTCTTAGAATGGAAGGTCTTTATCTGAGATTTCTCCGTTCTCTACTGCTCCGGCATCTCGTCCAAAATCAGGCTCTGGAGTATTAACTGTCTCTTCGACTTCATTTAGATCATACTGGCGATAGGTTTGTCCTTTTTTATTTGTGTATTCTGTAATTTCAAGAGTATAAAACGATCCTACAGCTTTACGATTTAAAGCATCTGCCAAGCTATGACCATCTTCAAAGTCTGATTGAAGTAATTCATCATCCGAAAGAACAACAGCTTTTTGAAAAAACTTGATGCCGCGTTCGACCATAAATTTCATATTTTTACCGCCCCATGTTTCCAAAGTTCCGAAAGTAACAATTTCTTCTTTTCCAGCAAAGTCCCCATCTTGAACTTCAAAATTATAACGGAGATATTCCCAACCACTTGGTGCAATATGAAATCCTGCAACTTTGAGCATGACAATATAAGTCCCCACTGGAAGTCCTTCGCCCCCACCGTTGGCACTGTCTTTGCGTGCATCGAATCCTGATTTTTTAATTTCTTGTGCGATTTCTAAAAATGACATAATATATTTCTCCTATTTTTTATTTAAAATTTTTCTGCTTTTGATTTTGAAGCTCCTGATGTATCAAGTGCTCCTTTGATTGATTGAAGAATGGATAAAATCTTCTTATCATCTACTTGTTCTGCTTTATAAGCTTTACGTTTACGGTCAACTTTTCGGATATAATTGTTGCCGACTTTTTGAGTTTGAATCATTAAATCAGAATTCCCGTTGATTAGATTAACGTAAGTTTCTTTCAAACTTGGAATTTCAGAAACTTGATCAGTGTTTGGATCTGTTTTAGTTATTTGACGTGAAATATAAATAACGTTAACAGGAAGTGCTTTGAGATCGAGAACAAGCTCGCCGAGTGTTTGATTAAAAAGTTCACGGCCTTTCCCCCAAGGGATATCCCCCAGACTCCGCACATTGTATTCATTGCAAATTGCAATTCGAATCATCTCAATAACGTCATCAATAACATCAACAATTACTGTCTTATAAGAGTGTTGTTGTGTTTGAAGAGCCAAAACAATTTCTGAAAGTTGGTCAATGACCGATTTTGTTATTTTTCCGTTTCTGTCTTTGACATTTGAAAGTTGGATTGCAGGAACAGTATTTGCTTCTGCATTCCCATCCGTATTGATAATGATTGGACTTGGAAATTCATTTGCTAAATAACTTTTTCCACTCATTGTTTCACCGAAAATAAAGAAATTTCTTGGTGTGTCTTTTGGTACTTGTGGTTCATTTTTTGGTAATTGGAACATAGTTCCCCTTTCTTTCATTCATAATAAAATTCAACAATATTCACATCATGTTGCTGTCGGCTTCCTGTTATTCTCCAAAGCAATTGACGATAATCGTCATACTCCCCACTGCTTTCTTCTACGGGATCAAGAACTAAGAGAGTTTCAAATTGTTTTTGTAAGCCATCTACACCAACTCCGAGTACTTGTTGAGTAGCAACAATACTATTATTCTCAGTATTCGACTTTTCTTTCCCAGTCCAAATTCCAATCTTAGGATTACGACTTTTGATAAGTTCAGCAATATCAACAGATTTCGTAACAACCAGAACATGATGCGGAGCTTTTGAAAGAAGTCTATCGATCTCTAATAACAACGGTGTATCACCATCCGTTGGTCTTATTTTTGGAAACTCAACAGAGATATTCGTTTGTTTGAGATAACGCTCAAATGATTTTCTGCCAAATGACTGTTTTGCCATGGCGCTTTTTCCATCAACTGAAACCAAGTTATATTTTTCAAATTTTTCTAGCAGCTTTCTATTAGCTACTGGTATTTTCTTTTTAAAATATTTGATTTCATGGCCGTTATTGATTTTGGCTTTTTCAAATTCTTCAATCTCTTCCCATCGAAAAAAGTTGGGAAGTTCACTAATATAGCGTTCATAGTCTCTAAAATCTTTCCACTTTTCTTTTGAGTAAGTGAACGGATCATAAACCATTTCGCCGTGTATCTTTTGCCAAGAAAATTTTGTATTAGGTTCTGCTTTGCCCCATATGGTTTTTTCTAAGGCATAAAAGTTTTGACCTTTTTTCCGAATTGGAGTTGCGGATAAACCTATAGTGTAATTACGCTTTATTTTGCGATATAAGCTCGTTTGCTTATCACTCGACATATTCTGCCATTCATCAATAATAAGCACATCAGCAGTCAATTTATTACCTTTTTTGATATCGTTTTGCAAAGATTTGTCTGTTTTGATAATAAACTCCACACTGGAATCAAAATCAAGAATTTTAATTGCTTCATGCCACCCCTGAAGAATACTTAAGCGGTTATTTGTAATGATAATTTTCTTAGCATTTTTTGACTTGGCGATAGCTAAAGCACAAATTGTTTTCCCGCGACCTCCCAATGCTTCTAAGAAAATACCTTTGGGAGACCGCTCAGAGCGCTTAACGGCTTCTTCTTGCCATTTTCTAAGTATTAGCTTCAAGTCGTCCTCCTATATCATCAATAACTTCTTGAACATCATTTCTCATAGCCCAGAACAAAGCAAGTCTTGCAGCTGCTCTAACATCTTGGTGATGACTTTTTTCAAAATTATAAAGCCCCAAGTCTTTTAGCAAATCATCTGGGATGTCACTTGCATATCCTGCATTTCTTACTAAGGTAACATCTGGTGCCCAAGCTTCAATTGCAGCAAGCGTTTCTAAAACAGAATTATCTGCAGAACCGTCTCGCAATTCAAATTTTTCAGCTAGAACAATATCCGGTCTTAAGTGACCTCCTACTTCAACTGACCATTCTTTGAAGTTTCTCACTCCATAACCTACAACCCAATAATCAACAAGTTTTGAATTATCCAATAGGACAATCCCTGTGGTTGAGGTTTTTGCTTTATTTGAACCTGGATCAATTGATAGAATTCTCATACGCTTTAACCCTCAATTCTGGAACAACTTTTTCAAGGAAATTCTTTTCATTCAAACTCAAGAATGCTAAGAGTTTCTTTGTTTCCCCTAAAACTTTATGAATTTCTGAAAGATAATTTAAGTCGTTAATGTGATTTTCCTTGACATCAATATCTGCCTTTAATTTATAATCTTTCCGAGGTTTAAACATTTCACTATCCAAAACATCTTTGTCTTTTACTGTGATGTCAATATATACATTGACTACCAAGATATCTTCTGGAGAAACTATTCTTATACTCATTTCATCGAAGATAATCGTGAATGATTCTCCGAATTTCAATTGTTCTTTCATATCTAAAACCTCAAACTTTCTGATTGTTGCAACTCAACCCCTTCAATAACTACTCCGTTCTTCAAATCTTCAAGCATTTGCTTCTTATCCAGCTTAGGTGGTTGAGGAATAAAGTAGTTATCATAGAATTCGTTTTTCATGAATTGCTCTTCATTGTCAAATGTTAATGATTTGGTGTTCTTTTGAATGCGAATATTGAACGGTGCACTTTGAATTTTTCTTAATCCAACTGCATACATACTACTTTGTAAGTAGTCTTTTAGACCTTGCTTCTTTTTAATTACTGCTTTTTTCTTATCTTGAAGTCGTTTGATTTCAGCAGCCAAGGCCGCTTCATCAGCTTCAAGGTTTTTCACAACATAGCCAATATTTACAGCTTTGTCTTTAATTTCTCCTTCGATACTCTCTAAAGTATCTGCCCACGTTTCGGCATCCAAGTCTTCCATATCGTAGACTTGTTGCCAATCAGCGGTTAAATCGTATAAACTCATGTATACCTACTTTCTTTTTGATATAATTTACTTAAAAACTAATTTAGGGGAACTAATGTCAAGATATTCTGACTACAAACATGCCGATAAAATTTTAAGAAATATAGAACGTTCGCCAGAAAAATATTTAATTATCCATTACTCTTGCGAAAGTTTCTTTAATCTCGGAGGTAAAAGCCCAAGGATTGCTTCTATTTCTGTTCGACAGTTTAATAATGCCCAAACAAATAACTTTTCAATTCATCAAATTGCAGAGCAACTTCAACTTGATATCACAGACGCTAATTACCTAAAAATTGAAAAGAAATTATTAGATGATTTCTTCGATTTTGTAAGTAAAAAATCTGAAAAAATTTGGTTGCACTGGAATATGCGAGACAATTCATTCGGGTTTGGAGCACTTGAGCTTCGTCACAAAGTATTAGGTGGGAATCCAGTTGTGATTGACAATGATAAAAAGATTGATATAGGTCACTTATTTAAACTCTATTATGGGGGTGGCTATATTGGCAATCCCCATATACAAAAGTTGTTGGATAAAAATAATTTTAATGACAAAAACTTTTTAAGTGGTAAAGAAGAAGCATTAGCATTCGACAATAGAGAATACGTAAAGCTCAGCCTTTCTACTTCTTCTAAAGTTAATCTTTTTTCAAGTTTTATCACCTACGCAATTAACAATAATTTAAAAACTGATATTTCAAAGTGGAAAATGCGTGGAACTAATTTTTCTGGACTTTGGGCAACACTCACATCCTATAAAGTAGTTAAAGCTATTTTTTGGATACTTAATTTAGTCATTGGTGGCGTAATCGGCGCAATAATTTCAAATATGATGCAGAAGTAAGTGAATCTAATTCTTTCTGACACTTCTCTACTTCTTGCAGTGCTGCTTTCTTTGAAATTAACTCAACATTATCAAGCCATTCTTTTTCCAAGTAATACTTTTTATTATTTGAATTTAAAATGTCATGAACAAATTGAAAATGCTCCATTCTTTTTTTTAGGTATTTTATTTTTCTTTTTTTCTTTTTCAAATAGTTACCCTCTTGTGCTATACTATGAGTAGAATCTTTCCAAAGTTTCTACTCGCTCCTAGTTGCTGCTGGGAGCTTTTTTACTTGCCATAACTTGACGTGTCAAATCATTGATAACAAGCTGATTTTCTTCATTCTTACGGTCAAAGAATTTATGGAGTTCTTCTGCATACGTTTCCCAGTCTTCCCAACCTTTACGAAGATATTCAACTTCTTTTCTTAAAAACTCATTTTCTTTTTCAAGCTCTTTTTCTCGAGCTGATTTTATTCCGAACATTTTTGTTCCTTTCTTTATTTAATGACCGCTTTAAGTTTATTCAACTCTTGCTTATACTCAGGAGTATCTATATACTGCATAAATTCTTCTAACTCTTTAAATCGAATTCTTTTGCCGCCTAAAAATAAACCTGAACGGAATCTTGGAAATAACTCCATTGATTTTTTTATTCGATATACCGTTGTTCTTGAAATATCAAATTCTATTTCAATGTCCTTTAATTTCAAATAATCATCTGGTTTGTATGACATTTTTATCCTTTCTAAACATCTAAATCGTAGATAAAGGCAATATCAGCTAAAATAACTAATGCTGCCTTACCGTTCTCTTTCCCGCTCATAACATTTGACATACGACTAGCAGGAATTTTAGAATCTGCCTTTTCTGAAGCAATATCTGCAAGAAAAGCAAGTGTATAGCCTTTCCTATTTTTCAATTCCTCCACAGCTTTACGGTAACGCTCAAATTTTTCTTGTGTCATAATTTCCTCCTTTTTTCAAAATAAAGTTTTTATAAAGAATTTTTATATTATTATATGTTTATGCTTGACTTTTTTCTCACGAACGAGTAAAATAAAGGCATAGTTAAAGAGCCTATTAAACACTTTATAAAACTTGCTTGGCGGCTGTGTTCATTAAGTATTTTTAGGTTTTCTTTATTAGAAATATAATTTATCTTTACAAAAACTATTTTACTCTTTCGAGTTATATTTGTCAAGCAAAATATCACGAAAAAGTGAATTATTTTTTGTCATACCTTTGAAAGGCTTGATATGACTACATTTGATAGAATAAAAGAACTTGCTGACAGACAAGGCAAATCACTCCAAAAAGTTGCAAGTGATCTTGGATTTAGTCCAAATTACTTTTACAACTTAAAAAGTAAAAAATCTCCTTCAGCAGAACACTTAGCAAAAGTAGCAGATTATTTTCATGTTTCAGTTGATTATCTTCTAGGTCGTGAGGAACTCACTGTAATAAAAGAGCCTGTGGACCTTGCTGATATTGTTGACGAAAGCAAAGTTGATTGGGACGAGTGGGTTTCTTTTGATGGTAAACCACTTACTGATGAAGTAAAATCTGCATTAAAACTTATTTTGGGTAAACGTCTTGAAGATTAATTGGAGGCTCTATGAACGAACAGGAACTAATAGAGCGCCTCATTCTTGAAATTGAAAAATATGGAATTGAAGTTATTGGGGACAACTCATTCCCTTTAGACGCTGTAACAAATAATAGAAAAAAGATAACGATTTTTAACCCCGCTACGGTTAAAGCATTTAAACTATCCCATGAATTGATGCATATTAAGAATAATGACAGTCATCGTCTTGGAGAATGTGATACTACTAGCTCACAGGAAAAACGGACAAACAAAGAAGCTATTATCTATTTATGGAGCTTATTTGAGTCCGAGGGAGGGAACTTTAACTACTTTTCTCTATTTATTGATATAACTGGATGCCCATACGATTACACATATTCACTAGTAAATGCAATTTATAAGGAACAATTTGCTGTTTGAAACCTTCAGTGAATATTTGATTGTTCAATTAAATATTTATATACTATAAATAAACTACGTGCGCTAACCACGTTAAAAGGGTAAGGAGAATTTTTTATGAAAAATAGTTCAGAAACACCTAAGACTAAAAAACCAATCTACAAACGTATTTGGTTTTGGATTTTAGTAGTTATTGTTGTTTTTGCAATTGGTGGCGCACTTGGGGGTGGATCGGATGATAAGAAAGATTCAAGTACATCTAAATCTACAGAAACCACACAAACTTCAAAAGAAGAAAAATCAACAGAACAAAGTTCTTCAGAAAAACCAAAAAATGGTTGGACTCAAGAAATTTACGATTCAATTGTAGTAGCAAAAATGGACTTTGATGCTAATGGGAATATGTCATATTCTGGTGGTACTCCATTCACAGATATTGAATCTAAAGTTGGTAAACCAGATAATACTTCAGAATCAAGTGTAGGTGACCAAACAACAGTAACTGTGACATGGTCTTCTGTTTCATGGACTAAAGGCACTATGGAAAGTATTACAATCCAATACGATAAAACTAGTGGACAAATCACAAGTAAAAATAAATTTAATGCTTAACAAATAAAAATCCGCCCATAAGCTTTGGACGGCAAGGGCGGATTTAAATAAGTAAGTACAAAAACAACACGACTTACGTGAAGTTTTCTTGTACTCTATTTTACAAGAAAAAGGAGTATAAATCAAATGTGGATAGAAGATTTAGATAACGGTAAATTTAAGTACTGTGAGCGGTATACAGACGTCCAAGGAAAAATACGTAAAGTTACTGTCACTCTTGAAAAGAATAGTACTAGGGCGCAAAATGAAGCTGCTAGACTCCTTTATAATAAGATTGAAGCAAAGAAAGAAAAACAAGCCCTAGAAAATGATACTTCTTCTATCACATTTTGGGAGGTACAAGATAGATTTCTAGAAGTTACGAAAGATACTATCAAGGTTAGATCAAACGCTTCTCGAGAAAATGCAAAAATTAAGATACGAGAATATATTAATAAAGATACTCTCATTAGTGATATTACTTCTACGCTAATTATAGATATACTTGAAGATCTTTATTATAAAAAGAATTATTCTTTTATTTATATTTCTATTGTAAAAGCTCAATTTAATATGGTATTAGATTATGCGATCTCAAAAGAATACATTGATACAAATCCAGTGCGAAAAGTCAAAATAAAACGCAAAATTGAAACTCTAGAACAAAGAGAAAATAAAAAGAATAAATATCTAGAGAAAAAAGAACTTAAAGATGTAATTAAACAGATGCAAATCATTAATAAGTCTACTGCATTATTAATTGAGTTTATGGCTCTAACTGGTATCAGATGTGGAGAATGCTTAGCTATACAAGTAAAAAATATACAGGGTAATACACTTCAAATAAATGGTTCCTGGGATATTTATACTCGCTCAAAAACAACACCTAAAAATATCTATTCAGATAGAAAAATTTCATTAACTAAAAGATGTCTAGAAATTATTAATGAAAAAATGGAAATCAACAAGAAGAAACTTCCAAATTATAAAGGTGATCCAGATGATTTTATTTTCATTACTGCTAAAGGTAAGCCTGAATCTGTCGGTGCTATAAATGAAAGATTAAAAAAAGTAAAGTCTGATAAAAAGATAACAACTCATATTTTTAGGCATTCTCATATCGCATTACTTACAGAACTTGGTATTCCATTAAAAGCGATAATGGAGAGAGTTGGCCATAGTAATCCTCAAACTACCTTAGCAATCTATTCGCATGTTACTGAAAAAATGAGTAAAAATATAGTCGAAAAACTTGAAAAAGTGAACCTAAAATAAGGTTCGTTTTTTTATAAAAAGGGGCAAAAAAAGGGGCATAGTTTTGAAACTTCTTGAAAAATCCCGAAACATCAATCACTTACTGGTTTTATATAAAAGTTTTACAAAAGCAGTCACAGAAACGGTTTGCACCAGTTTGATACATATAAGTACTTTTGCTTTCTTTGTGTTATAATTAATAACAAAAGTTCAATAAATTTAAATGGGAGAACACATGGAAAAAGAAGTTACCATTAATGATTATACCGGTTTAGGAGCTTTTGAAGTTAGCTTTGAAATGCTTAAACTGGCAGAAAAAAATAAAAAAGCAAATATCTTTTTGAATGCCGGTCGTGGCAATCCAAACTGGATTAATACCAAAGCACGTTTAGCATTCAATCGCTTGATTGAATTTGGTATTAAAGACTCCCTTCGTACGATTGAAAAAGCTGATATGGCCGGTTACACAACATTAAAGGGAATCGGACAACGCTTTGAAGCTTTCTTAGAACCTGACGATGACGAAATTGATAAATTCTTGATTGATGTCATGGACTATATCGAAATTGACCTTAAACTCAATATTGACGATGTGATTAAGGAATTTATTGATGGTGCCATCGGAAATAACTATCCCGTTCCCAGCCGTTGCCTGAGAAATACAGAAATTGTATTGAACCGTTTCATGGAAAAAATTCTGTATAATGGCGTTCACCTCGAAGACAAAACACAAATCTTCCCAACGGAAGGCGGTACAGCTGCGATTGTCTACATTTTCAACTCACTCAAGCGCAATAAATTAGTTGTTCCGGGTGATAAAATCGCTATTAACACGCCGATCTTTACTCCTTACTTGCAGCTTCCTGGTCTAAGTGAGTTCAATCTCGTTGAAACATTAATTACTTCTGATGAGAGTGACAATTGGAGCATTCCCGAAACAGAAATCGAAAAATTATCAGATCCTGAAATCAAGGCCTTCTTCTTGGTTAATCCATCAAATCCCGGATCTAAAGCATTCAGCCAAGAAACTCTTGATGCTTTAAAACGAGCTGTTGAAAAAAATCCGGATCTCATCATTATTACAGACGATGTCTATGGCACTTTTGTTCAAGATTTCCAATCTGTCTATAGTGTCGTTCCCTATAATACCATTCTCGTTTATTCTTTCTCAAAACTTTTTGGTGCAACAGGTTGGCGTTTAGGGCTTATTGCCATGCAGGAAGATAACGTTTTTGACCGTCTTATCTCTGAACTTGATCCCGAGGATATTGAAAAACTCGACAAGCGCTATGATATTGTAACCCATGACACTAAAGAGTTACCATTTATCGAACGTATTGTTGCTGATTCACGTTCCGTTGGTCTCTATCATACAGCTGGTCTCTCTACACCGCAACAAATCATGGAAGTTCTATTTGCCTTTACTCATTTGATTCATCGTAAAGAGGCAGATCCTTACTTTGAAGCTTGTGATGCTCTTATCGATGAACGCTATCAAGATTTGCTTAAAGCCATGAAGTTAGAGCCAGACAACTCGAAAGAGAATGCTAAATATTATACGCTCGTAGATATTTACCAACTGGCCGAAATTCGTTTTGGGAAGAAATTCCGTATCTATTTGGAAGAAAACTTTGATTACTTAGAATTCTTGCTCAATCTTGCCGACAAAAATGGCGTTGTCTTGATGGACGGGACAGGTTTTGGTGCTTCTAGCGGAACACTCCGCATCTCTCAAGCCAACTTGCCGACAGAGGACTATTACTTGATTGGGAAGCAAATCATTAATCTCCTCAAGGAATATTACTCGGATTATTTGAAGAAGAGATAAACGTAAAAGAAAACCCAAACGAAACAAAAAAAAAGAAACCTCAACAGGTTTCTTTTTTTATCTTATTTGTAAATTTCAAGCAAGCCAAGGAATGAATCAGCTTCAAGTGAAGCTCCACCAACCAAGGCACCGTCAATATTTTCTTTAGACATGAGTTCAGCAACTGTTTCAGGTTTTACAGAACCACCGTATTGAATACGTACAGCATCTGAAACTTCTTTTCCGTAAAGTTTTTCAACTGTTGAACGAACAACACCACAAGTTTCGTCAGCGATTTCAGCTGTCGCAGTTTTACCTGTACCGATAGCCCAGATTGGTTCGTAAGCGATAACCATGTTCGCAACATCTTTACCGTCGATACCAGCAAGACCAGCTTCGATTTGAGCTGAAACCCATTCAGCTGTTTTACCAGCTTCAAAAGTTTCAAGTGTTTCACCACAGCAAAGGATTGGTGTTACACCAGCTGCGATAAGCGCTTTAGCTTTTTTATTGATGTCTTCGTCTGTTTCGTGGAAGTACTCACGACGTTCGCTGTGACCGATTACTGAGTATTCGATTCCTTCTGCTGCAAGCATAGCTGGAGCGATTTCACCAGTGAAGGCACCTGAATTTTCAAAGTAAACATTTTCAGCTGCAACTTTAAGTGGGTTATTTCCACGTTCTTGTACCATTGATACAAGGTAAAGTGCAGGAGCTGCGATTGCAACTTCTACTTTGTCTTCTGATGGCAATTTACCGTCAATGTTAGCGATAAATTCTTTAACCTCTTTGAGGTTTTTATTCAATTTCCAGTTACCAGCGATAATAGGTTTACGTGACATTATTAATGTTCTCCTTAAAAATTGTTCTTATTAAGTATATCACAATCTGGCTCTTTCTGCTTGAATTAATGTTTCAAGCTTTTTCATATCCCACTCGTGTATCAAATAAAGAGCAACAGAAAAACCTAATCAAAATTAGGCTTCTTTTACTTTATACTGACGTGCTTTTTCTTCATCGTCTTTCATCTGAACAATCAGAGCTTCAATGCTGTCAAATTTAATCATTTCTCGAATCTTATCGAGCCAGAGAACCGTTAAGTTCTCTCCGTACAAATCCAAATCTTTATCAAAAACATGGATTTCCACTGTTTTTTCTTTGCCATTAAAAGTTTCATTATAACCGATCGAAGCAAAGCCACGTTGACGTTTGCCCTCCCAGAGAACATCGACTGTATAAACACCAGGTGAGGGGAGGTGAATAAAGTCTTTGATTGCCAGATTAGCTGTTGGATAGCCAATTGTTCGGCCACGTGCAAAACCATGCACAACAATTCCGGTTGTCTCATAAGGGTAACCCAGAAGCTCATTTGCTGCTTCAATTGCTCCAGTTTTTACAAGTGCACGTATCCGTGTAGAGGAAATTTTCCCTTCCTCATCTGCAACTTCTGGTATAACGACCACTTTATATTGCTCATTGCTTTTGAGCTGTGTCATGTCTGAGCCCGTTTTATGGTCAAAGCCCGTAATAACAATCTTCGGCAAGAACTTTTCCACTACATTTTTAGAGAATTCCTCTGCTGTTTGTTTCGCAAAACTTGAAGTAAAATCCTTAAAAACTAGATAATCCACACCATTTTCTGCAAACAGTGCTTCTCGTTTTTTATCACTTGTTAACTTAAGCAACATATCTGGTTCAAATTTTTGAAAAGTAAGTGTCGGTTTTTCTGGAAAAGTTAAGACGGCAATCTTCAAATTTAGAACAGCTGCGAGTTTTTTTGCCTCAGCAAACAATGCTTGGTGGCCACGATGTAAACCATCAAAATAGCCCAATACAAGAACTGTAGGTTCATTCCAATTTTTAATTTCGTCAAAATATAAAGTTTTCATTTTAATTTATTACCTTATTTGGTTTTAATATTCCTGGTTTTTCGGGATGTCTCATATAGACAGCAATCAATTGCTCTTGATAAAAGAAAGCAAAGCGTTTGCCTTCGCCAAGCTTAGCAAACTCAGTCTCTTCAAATTTTTTACCCACGCGCACCGCAACAGCTTGTTCGTCTGTGACATCAATGCGGGGCAAATCAGAAACCGCAACTTCATTAGGTTGCAATATCTCATTAAGTTTATCCGCAAGAACCATAGCCTCAACCTCTTCCAAAGTCAATGCTTGATCGATATTTAATCCATTGGCGGCAGTTCGCTGTAATTTAGACATATGCCCCGCATAGCCCAAAGCATGAGAGAGATCAACCGCCAAAGTCCGAATATAAGTCCCCTTACTGCAAACTACACGAAACGTAAATCGTGCACAGTCCTCTTCAAAAGTCACTGGACTTGTCCGCACGAAAGATTTGATTGTAACCTTTCGTTTAGGACGCTCAACCGTTTGTCCCGCACGTGCATATTCGTAAAGGCGCTTGCCCTTCACCTTGACGGCCGAATACATCGGTGGTACTTGTTGAATTTCCCCCACAAAATGTGTCATCGCCTCGTCAATTTCTTCGTCTGAGAGGGTTGACGGCACCGGTGTGATTTCAAGGACTTCACCTTCTGCATCTTCTGTTTCTGTAGAGAAGCCAATCGTCACTTCACCTTCATATACTTTTCCCGCCTCTTCCATGTATTCCAGAAGACGAGTGGCTTTACCCACAGCTACAGGGAGAACTCCTGTCACTTGCGGATCAAGCGTTCCTCCGTGGCCGATTTTTTTTGTTTTTAAAATTCCTCGAAGTTTAGCAACAACATCAAAAGATGTCCAGCCCGCTTCTTTATATACATTTAAAATTCCATTCATAGATACATAATTATAGCACTTTTTCAGACTTATTTCAGATAAAGAAACACCGTGGTTAAAAATAATCACAAAAAAACGTAGCAATTTCTGCTACGTTAAAATACAAATGCCGTTTGGTCGTTTTTACATTTCTCCAAGTTTAGAGTAAGGTTGCGCATGTAACATCCATCGCACGCCATATTTATCAGTAAAATCGCCCATAGCGCCGCCCCAAAATTGTTCTTCAAAAGGCATATTTATTGTCACTTTTCCTGAGTCAGATAAGTGTTTCCAAAATTCCTGCGCTTCTGCCATAGCCTCTTTATCTTCTGAATTAAGGTCTAATAAAATCGATATTCCTGTATAACTTAAAGCTTCATGTTGAAAATTATCTGCGGCCATAATAGTCGTTCCTAAGATATCAAACTGACTGTGCATCGTCATTTCTGCTGCTTGTTCTTCAGAAAAACCAAATTCTTTTGCCTGTTCAGCAGCGACAGGAACACGGCGGATTTTTTTTGCACCAAGAACTTCTTCATAGTAAGCCAATGCTTCTTTGGTATTGTTAAGAGCAATATAAGGATGTATGTTAGCCATAAGCGCCTCTTTCTTTTTTTTACTTGCTGATGTGATACCTTTATTTTATCATATGGAGACTCTTTCAACTATTGATTTGCCATTCCTCTCACTGTCCTTCATTTTCTAACTTTCTTTGCAAAAACTTATCATAGTTTCGAACTGAAGGTGTGAAATACAAGAGACAAGCAGCTAATATGCCCCCAAAGCCTGCAATCACAAGCATATTTTGAACACCTATGGACTCTGCTACAGGAGCGGCAAAGATTAACCCAACGGGTCCAGCAACACTCATCAGTGCTGAGACAATTCCCATAACACGTCCTAAATATTGAGCTTCAAAGGATTGCTGTGTGATTGCCATATTCATTGTGGTATAAATCTGTCCTACAATTCCAGCAAAAACATTCAAAACAAGGAAAACCCAAAAACCGTTCATATTTCCAGGAAGAAAACCTGAACCTCCGATACTTAAACCAACGATGAGGTAGGCTGCAATAATCCAAGGCATACGGTCCTTAGTCTTACCAAAAATACCGACAGCAAAAGAGCCAATCAGCATTGCAGCAGCAAAGAGAACCTCAACCCAACCCGCGTGAACAATCGTGCCCCCAAAATATTTTGTGGTTACCAGAGGATAGAGACTCATTGCGGGCATAAAAAGTAACATAAAAAGGGCACCAATGAGTGTCATTTTCCACATGGGTTTGTTTTCACGGAGAATATTAAACCCTTCAAGTGCATCTTTAATAACAGAGATTTTTTCACCTTGTGAAGCGACTTCTGGAATCCTGACTAAAAGTAACATTCCTGCACCAAGGATAAAGCCAATAACATCAAGCAAAATAACCCAATGAATCGGCAAGGCTGCTACCATGAAAGCTCCGATCCCAGGTGAAACAATAAATATCAAGGATTGAATGATACCGAACTGTCCGTTAATTCGAGTAATTTCGACTTCTGGGACCATTGTGGGCATAATGGATTGGACGGTAGGCATCTGGGCGGTCTGCGCCACCGCACGAATACCAATAGTCACAAAGACCATCCAAAGAGGGTAAACATCGTTATTACTCCCATAAATAAAAAGCCCTAAAGCGATTACCGCCACGACAGCATCATAGAAAATAAGTAAGAACTTCTTATTCATTCGGTCAATAAATGGGCCCACAAAAGGACTGAGAATCGCCATAGGCAACATACCCACAAGCGTGGCAATAGCAAGTACCGACTCTTCTCCTGTGTCAAGGGTCAAATACCAAATAATCGCATATTGGACAATCATTGACGTGACACCCGTTAGGAGCTGCCCTATCAAAAATAAATAAAAATTTTTCCGCCAGTTTGGCGGGATTGATGTATTCATAGACTTCCTTTTTCTATATTTTCTTTAAAAAGAGGATAAGGTTCCATCCCTGATGCAGCGGATATTCCCCTTTTTTAAGTATTAGCATATCAAAAAAGGATGAGTTCTCAAAGCAATTTAAACCTTAGCTTCTCTTTCTTTTGTCTGATTTTTAAGAAGCAGTAAAAAGAGCCTGACCCATGTCAAACTCTTCTCTTTCTACAACAGTTCTTTATTACGGAAACAATAATCCGCATGGTCATTAATCACACCTATAGCCTGAAGATAAGCATAAATGATTGTTGGACCAACAAACTTCATTCCTCTTTTCTTCATGTCTTGCGACATGGCTTCAGCCAAAGCATTGGTGACAGGTACTTGGCTCTCATCCGTAATTTGATGTTGCAACACTTGACCATTTGAGAAAGACCAAATGTATTTATCAAAAGAACCGAATTCTTTCTGAAGTTCTAAAACTTTTTGAGCGTTATTGACTGCAGCTGCAATCTTTAGCTTGTTACGGATAATTCCCGCATCTTGACGGAGAGCTTCTTCTTTTTCCTTGCTGTAGCTGGCTACTTTTTCAATCTCAAACTGATCGTAGGCCTCATAGAAGCTTTCCTGTTTGTTTAAAATGGTTGACCAAGAGAGACCTGCTTGATTCATATCTAAAACAAGTTTTGCAAAAAGCTCTTGATCATCATGAACTGGAGTACCCCAATATGTATCATGATAATGAATCATCTTTTCAGAAGATAGGCACCACTTGCAGCGCTTCTTATCCATTTTCTACTCCTTTTTCTCAATCGGTGCCATTGCGGCCAAAAGGCGCTTCATGCCCACTTCAGGGAACTTGATTTTCAACTCCATGTTTTTACCAGTCCCTGTAACAGCTAAAACAATCCCTTCACCCCATTTGCGGTGGACTGCAGTATCTCCAATCGCCCAATCTTCTGTAGCGACATCTGTTTTTTCAATCACACGTGATGCTCCAGGATTGACTGCAGCTTTACGTTGATGAAGCGCATCTGTCATGGACATGCCAGTCCCAAATAGTGTTCCACCTCCAGCTGTTTTATAACTGGCATTGAAACTTGAATTAGCCTTGCGTGCAATACCGCCGTAGTCCAATAACTCATCATCAATCTCGGAGATGAAACGGCTCGGACGATTATAGCTGGTTTTACCATAGAGCACACGTTGATTTGCATTGGTCATATAAAGAAATTCTTCAGCGCGCGTGATTCCCACATAGGCAAGACGACGCTCTTCTTCCAACTCGTCAGGATCATCATTAACACGTGAAAGCGGGAAGATGTTTTCTTCCATCCCGATAAGAAATACAACAGGAAATTCCAAGCCTTTGGCAGCATGCAAGGTCATCATGGTAACCGCATCACTTGCTTCTTCGTATTCATCAACCTCAGAAAGAAGACTTACTTCATTAAGGAAACGGCTCAAACGATCCAATCCTGTTTCTTTGATGGGTTCCCCTGTCATCTCATCCAGAGGCACTTCGGACTTCTCATCAAAATTCTTTGTCACAGAGAGAAATTCTTCAATATTTTCAATCCGTGTCTGCGCTTCAAGATTGGCTTGCATCCGCAGGAACTTCATATAGCCCGTACGCTCAAGCATTTCTTCGACAAGTTCCGTAATGCTAGAGCTTTCAATGAAGCTACGCAAGAAATCAAAAATCAGCCCCAGATTGTAGATTTCGCCAGCTGCCTTGCCGCGAATATCCGATAAAGTAATATCCAATGTTGACTCTGCCAAAGACTTCCCTTGCATATCCGCAAAGTTTCGTAATTTTTCCAGCGCACTTGGACCAACACCACGTTTAGGCTCATTGACGATCCGCTCGAAACTCATATTATCTCGCGGATTAGCAATCACGTTAAGGTAAGAAATAACATCACGAATTTCTTTACGTGAGTAGAACTTTGTTCCAGCGACCATACTATAAGGAATATTAGACTTCAAAAAGGCTTCTTCTATCGTACGTGATTGTGCATTTGTCCGGTAAAGGACTGCAAAATCAGAGTATTTCCGTCCAGCTTGCACTTGCTCACTTATCGTAGAAGCTGCAAAGATTGCTTCATCCCGCTCATCGTTGGCACGATAATAAAGGATATTCTCCCCGTCATTGTTTTGGGTCCATAATTTTTTAGGACGACGATTAACATTGTTGTTTATCACATTATTGGCAGCCTGTAAGATGGTTTTTGTGGAGCGATAATTTTCTTCAAGTAAAACAACTTTCGCATCTGGGTAATCTTTTTCAAAGTCAAGAATATTCTGCATATCTGCACCACGCCAACCATAGATAGACTGGTCAGCGTCACCAACAACACAAATATTTTTAAAACGTTGCGCCATTAGCTTGACGAGCTGGTACTGTGCATGGTTGGTATCTTGATATTCATCAACATGAATATATTGAAACTTCCCTTGATAATAAGCTAAAACATCAGGATTTTTATCAAAAAGTCGTAAAGTTTGCATGATTAAATCATCAAAGTCCATCGACTCTGCTTTACGGAGTTCTGCTTGATAGGTTTTATAAACACGGGCCGTCAATAACTCATAGGGATTACGCGCATTGATTTGTTCTTCATAAGCTTCTGGATCCAGAAGGTCATTTTTAGCGTTTGAAATCGTATTAAGAAGCGTTTTGGGGTCCCATTTTTTAGGATCCAAGTTGGCCTCTTTCAAAATACGTTTCATCAAGGTTTTTTGTTCCCCTGGATCAATAATTGTAAAGTTACGGTTATAACCAATATGATCTGCATCGCGTCGGAGGATGCGGACACACATTGAGTGAAATGTTGCAATTAATGTGTCTTGAGCTGCTGGTGTTAAATTAAGCGCACGTTCTCTCATTTCACGTGCGGCTTTGTTGGTAAAGGTAATCGCCAAAATATTCCAGGGATTTACCATTTTTTCATCAATAAGATAAGCAATACGGTGCGTCAGTACCCGGGTTTTTCCTGAGCCCGCACCTGCCATAATCAAAAGTGGCCCTTCTGTAGTTTGTACTGCTTCTGCTTGTTTTTCATTCATTCCATTTAATAAAGGATTCATTTATTCTCTCAATTCCAGTCTAGTCTTGCTCTCCTATTATAACAAAAGAGGAACTTTCCTGCACATCTGTTTCCCTAAATTCTTTTTCATTTAATGTAATATTTCTCGCAATAAACAAAGCTGTAAATATGTGATTACACTTCATGGATTGGCTTGTAAAAGGGGCTCAGCCATGATAAAATTATTCATAAAATGAAAGAAGGAAAAACATGACGCTGAACATTAAAAATCTCCGCTTCTCTTATCAAGCGCACAATGTGCTCGATCTGTCACCTGTAACTTTTGAACAAGGAAAAATTTATGGCATCGTGGGACGAAATGGTGTGGGGAAAACAACATTTTTTAAAACACTCACCAATATTATTACCCACTATTCTGGCAGCATCGAGATTGACGGCCAAAATATTAAAGAAAATCCTAAAATGCTGACAGCTGTAGGTATTGTGCTTGATGATATGGAACTTTATAAAAATTACTCCGGTTGGTTTAATCTCCGCTACTTTGGTGGGCTACGTGGAAATTTTGATGAAGAAAGAACGCGCATCTTAGCCAAAGAATTAAACATTTACGACAACCTGAACGAAAAAGTAAGCCGTTATTCTTTAGGCATGAATAAAAAGTTAATCCTTCTGATTTCCCTGATGAGTGACGCGAATATTCTTATTTTTGATGAACCTTTTCGTGGCTTAGATAAAAGAACAGTCGAATGGTTTAAAAATTACTTGCTTCATTTAAAAACAGAAGGACGGATGATCCTTATTTCAAGCCATGTTCAAGAAGACATTGAAACGCTAGCCGATGAAGTTTTAGTCCTGGAAAATGGTAATTTTGTTGAAAGATTCGATCTCCGAAAGAAGAATCAGACCTATATTTACCGTGTACAAACAAATCAGCCTCAAGCACTTCGCGCCTTCCTCACGGAGTCACACGTTAAGTTTTCACAGCAAGCCGAAAACTGGACAATTTTTGAAATGAATGAAGACAAGTATCGCGCGTTCTTCAAGGAAGCCGTAGCTCAAGATATTGAGTTTTATCAGATAAAAAAAGAAAGCAAGTTCATCGAACTGGTGAAATAGGAGGAACTCAATATGAATGCCAAAAATATTTTTAAAATGGAAATGTATAAAAACATAATGGATAAAACCTACATGATTGTCCTTGCTGTATTCATTTCTTTAAGTCTACTGCTTAACTTTTCATGGTTGGCTGTAAGTTTGACAAACATTGATTTTCAAAACTTCCCCATCCTCCTGACCTTTCTTTCTATTACAACTGTCTTTGCCATCATTGGGCTAGCTATCTTTTCACTCTTATACCCTTTTCATCTGCTCAATATTGACTACAAAAACAAGGTCATGAGTTTGATGATTGCCAGTGGTGTCTCTCGTGTCAAATATTACTTTGTCAAGATTGGTACAACAATTTTAACTCAATTAATTGCTCTTTTTCTTATCTTAGTTGTTCCTTTTGTTACCTTCTTTATCTTTAACCAAGAAACGGTCTTTTCTCTCTTCCGATCGCTTGATTTATTGGTTCATTCTGCAGATATTTTTACGGGTCTTCTCTCTTTCATTTTAGGACTCATTGCCATGATGGTCACAATGGCTTTAGCAGTTATTATCACACGGGGAAGCACTTCTGGTTTATTTGTATACATCGCTTTTAATTTTGCCTCTCGTATTCTTCAAACAGTCTTAATGAGCCTATTTTTCCTTTTCCTTGCACAAGGAGGTACTTCGGACTTTAGTACGAGCTTTGTAAGTAATAACAGCTTCTTCAGTATTGGTTATCATATTATAGAAATCTTAGTTTTCGGTCTGATTGGTATTTTCTACCTTCGCAAACAGGATTTATAAAAACATCAAAAAAACTTCCAGAAATACTCTGGAAGTTTTTTCATTTTTATTAAAGCACTTGATTATAACTGCGGTCAAAAGCAGATTTCATCTCTGGTGTCGCAGCATCATAAGCAACTTTTTTCTCAAATGTACCATGCACAATGATTCGATTGACAGCCTCTGGATCCGCGCAAGTTACCAAGGTAATCTCCGTTTTTCCTGGTGTATCATTGATTACCTCTGAATGTTCTGGAGAAACAACAGATATTTTGTTGATACGATATTGATAGATATTATTTTTGTCCGTGACATAAATAACCATACCCTCTTTCGCACGCTCAAGCGGTGTAAAGAGTAGGCTAACATCACTGCTAAATCCAGTGACATTGTGACTGGCTAAGGCATAGTTTCCTTGCCCCATCACTTGATCTTCCTTCATCGTTCCAGCACCAAAAGCAAGATTCTCATTTGCTAAGCCTTTGAAAATTGGCAGGTTGATCCCAACATCAGGAATTGCAATCCCCCCAATTACTGGCATGGGTTGACGGTTTAACTGATGGCGCAACACTTGTTCAAAACTAATCGACTCTACACTGTCAAAATCAAAGTTGCCCTTTACTTCTTTGTTTTCTTTAATCGTTTCCCGTGTCACATTATCTATCTGATAATGCGCTGTATTTCTACCGATTAACCAGTTTCGGATGGGTTTGTTAAAAACAAGGACCAAACCTACAAGAAAGAGAACCAAAATAAGCAAATTGACCAACATACGTTTCCAACTTTTATTTTTTTTTGCCATGCTGCCTCTCTCTATTTCAAGTCCTTAATTTGACCTATCTTATAGTTTTCGCTGGTTAGGTCAAATTTATCTTTTAAGCCATCCGTAATATAGACTTTGTTATCTTTATCCACAAATACAGCTTGAACATTTTTCAGGCTTTCTACATATTCATAACCTTTTTTTGTTCCCATAGCGTAAATCATGGTAGATAAACCATCACCATTTGTAGCATCATCACCAGAAATCAAAAGAGTAATGCTGGCAATATCATTGTCAAAGGGGAAACCCGTTTTAGGGTTAAGAATATGAGAGTAACGATGCCCATCTACTTCTAAATAGCGTTCATAGATACCGGAAGTATTGACATGTTGGTCACTTGCTTTTAAAATCCCCAACTGCGATTTTTCAGGATCATTAGGGTCTTTTATACCAATCGTCCACGCATCATTTGCTTGACGTGGAGAATGTCCAATCACGTAGATAGAACTTGAGCCCAGATCGACAATACCCGTGGTTACACCATTCGTTTTAAGACTTTCAACCATCTTCATGGCGGTATATCCTTTGGCTATTGAACCTAAATCTAATCGGGCACCTTTTTGACTTAAATAGACGGTACTATCCTTTTCATTAAATTGGATAAATTGATAGTTAATCAGAGGTAAGACCTTGTCTATCTCATCTTGTGACGGTTTCCGTGCATCAGGGAAGCCTATGTTCCAGAGCTTACTCAAAGGTCCTATGGTGATATCGTAGCCCATATTCTTAGAGGAATAGTTATAGCCTAGCTTGATCAATTGATAAATTTCAGAATTTACTTTGACAGGTTTAATACCAGCATTGTCATTGATTTTATCAACCACTGACTTTGCTTGATCCACAGATACCCAATCGTTATATTTTTCAGCAATATTTAGTGCTTCTTCAACTGCTTTTTCCTTACCTTTATCATAGACAGTAACTTGGATATAGGTTCCCATTGTTGTGGCATCTTTTTTTATTGGTTGCTCTAAAAGATCACGTGTCTCCTTATTTGAACTGCAAGCTGTCAGTAAAAAGATACTGACCACTGCAGTAAAGAAGATAAATAATTTTTTCATTTTATTCTTCCGTATTTGAAGCTATTTCTGTCTCACTTAATTCTTCATCTTCCTGTTCGGGTTCGACAAGAGCAAATGTCACGATTTGGGCATCATCATCCAAACGCATGATTTTCACGCCTTGTGCTGCACGACCAGTTTGTGAGATATTGTCCACACTTGTACGAATCACAACACCTGTATCGGTAATGACCATAATGTCTTCATCGCCGTTGATCGCAGTTAAACCAGCAAGCTTACCTGTACGGTCAGTGATATTCATGACTTTAATCCCTTTACCACCACGACCTTTAACTGGATATTCGCTCGCAATCGTTCTCTTACCTAAACCTTTTTCAGAAATCACTAAGACTTCCTGTTCATCGTGAACAATCGCAGTACCAACAACAAAGTCACCTTCACGCAGACTAACCCCTTTAACACCCGTAGCAGAACGTCCCATATCACGCACTACAGCTTCCTCAAAACGTACGGAGAAGCCATTATGCGTTCCGATAATGATGTTTTCTTTTCCTGATGTGAGCAGAACATTAATGAGTTCGTCACCTTCACGAAGATTTAGAGCTTTAAGGCCATTAGTTCGGATATTAGCAAATTGTTGGGTATTTGTACGTTTGACTAAGCCTTTGCGTGTTGTGAAGAACAAATAGCGTTCCTCGTCTGACTTCACCACATTAATAACGGTTTGAATCTTCTCACCTTCATCAAGTTTTAAAAGATTGACAATTGGCAAGCCCTTAGCAGCGCGACCGTATTCAGGGATTTCATAGCCCTTCATACGATAGACGCGGCCAAGATTAGTAAAGAAGAGCAAATGATCATGCGTACTTGTTGACACGAGATGCTGTACAAAATCATCATCAGACATATTCATACCTTGAACTCCACGCCCACCACGTTTTTGTGCACGGAATTCGTCATTGCTGAGACGTTTGATGTATCCCTTGTTTGAGAGAGTGATAAGAACATCTTCTTCCTCAATCAAATCTTCGTCTTCCAGATTCAAGACTTCTCCAACTAAAAGCTCTGTGCGGCGTTTGTCTGCAAATTTACGTCTAATTTCACCTAATTCTTCTCGAATAATAGCTTTGACACGTTCTGGTTTAGCCAAGATATCTGCCAAATCAGCAATCAAGGCAATCAGCTCTTGATACTCATTTTCAATCTTGTCACGTTCCAAACCTGTCAAACGACGCAAGCGCATATCCAAGATAGCTTGCGATTGCTTGTCTGACAATTGGAATTCGTCCATCATCGCTTTTTGAGCAATTGCATCTGTTGCAGATTCACGGATAATGGTAATCATGCGATCAATGTTATCCAAGGCAATACGCAAACCTTCTAAGATATGCGCACGGGCTTCAGCACGGGCTTTATCGAAACGTGTACGGCGTTCAACAACTTCGATTTGGTGCTCGATGTAGTCGGTCAAGATTTGTTTCAATGACAGAATCTTTGGCGTTCCCTTTTCGATGGCCAACATATTAAAGCCAAAGGATGTTTGAAGCTGTGTAAGTTTGAACAAATTGTTCAAAATCACATGCGCCGATGCATCACGACGGACTTCAACAACGAGACGTACCCCTTCACGGCTTGACTCGTCACGGCAGGCTGTAATACCTTCTATACGTTTTTCTTGTGCTAAACGTACGATATGCTCATGAACTTTTGACTTATTGACCATGTAAGGGAACTCAGTAACGACGATACGTTCCTTACCACCAGGTAATTCCTCAATTTCTGTCTTCGCACGAAGCGTAATTGAGCCTTTCCCTGTTTCATAGGCACGGCGAATACCAGATTTACCCATGACCAGAGCACCTGTAGGAAAGTCTGGTCCAGGTAAAACTTCCATCAAATCACGCGTTGTCGCCTCTGGATTTTCCATCAGCAAATCAACCGCATCGATTGTTTCTCCTAAGTTATGAGGGGGAATATTTGTCGCCATACCAACGGCAATCCCGGTTGTTCCGTTAACCAAAAGGTTAGGGAAACGTGCTGGAAGTACTTCTGGCTCACGTTCTGTTCCGTCGTAGTTATCCACAAAGTCGACAGTATTTTTGTTGATGTCTCGAAGCATTTCCAAGGCAATTTTGGACATGCGGGCTTCGGTATAACGTTGAGCGGCAGCACCGTCTCCATCCATGGAACCAAAGTTCCCATGTCCGTCAACCAGCATGTGGCGGTAGCTCCACCACTGAGCCATACGTACCATTGCCTCATAAATCGAGCTGTCTCCATGGGGGTGATATTTACCCATGACATCCCCGGTGATACGGGCAGATTTTTTATGTGGCTTATCAGGCGTTGTACCAAGCTCGTTCATTCCGTAAAGAATGCGGCGATGAACCGGCTTCAAACCATCGCGTACATCAGGTAGGGCACGTGCCACAATAACTGACATTGCATAGTCACGAAAGCTGGTTTTCATCTCCTCAGCAAGATTGACATTTATGATATTTTTATCTTCCATGTTCTCCTCTTTCAATGTATAAACACTGTCTCTATTATACCATAATTTCTTACTGTTTACAGTTGTTTTTAAATCTTTTGTCTGTCTTTTTTAAACGTGCCAGGGCCTCACTTTGACAGGATACTCTTGCTTTTTCTAAATAAAAAAATAACCCTCACTGAGGATCATTTCTTATTTTATTTTTGCTTCTAATACATGATTAATATCTTCAGCTAAGGGATGACCATTGCTTGCACGATCGGATAACTTCAAGTCTGTCAATTCTGTTTGATAGACTTTGCCCACTCCTGAAGTCACTTCCAAAATCTGGCTCTTATCCGTTTGCGTTTCTTCTGCTTCTGCAGGACTGAAAAGATCAACCGTCTCTGAAAGTGGCGTCTTCTCGGTATTTATCACACTGCCCGCTGCAAAGACGGTATGCGGATTGGACTTCAAAGGACGTAGCACCTGTAAGCCACGATTTGCTCGACTTGTTCCAGGAATATCCTCCGATTTTACCCGCTTGATAAAGCCACGTTGTGTGAGGAGGTACCAGCTGTCTGTTTGCACAAAGAAGGCTGCCCTCACTACATCCCCTGCTTTAAGATTCATCGCCTTGACTCCGGATGCTTTAGCCCCCACGACAGGAACTTCTGAGATATTAAAGCGAAGGGCGTAACCATTTTCAGAAATCAACAGCACATCTTCATCGCCTTTAACAATGGGCACGAGGGTTACGATACTGTCTTTGTCCCCTTTGAGTTTGCCGTAAACCATGGATTTGGAGCGGTATGTCCGCCAAGGTTTAAAGGAAGCGAGTTCAACTTGCTTGATTTGACCAGCTGCTGTGACTACCATATAATTTTTGCCTGTTTCAAAATTATCAAGCACCTGTGCAAAGATAACTTCCTCATCACGGGCAAAATTGTTCAAGGTTTGCGAAATATGCTCTCCAATATCCTTCCAGCGGACATCAGATAATTCATGAACGGGACGATAAATAACATTTCCAAGACTGGTAAACATCAGCAGGTGCTGTGTGGTCCGCGCGCCTGCTTTAACAAAGATTAATTCGTCATCTTCACGTTTACCGACTTCTTCGACATTGGAAGAGGCAAAGCTGCGTGGCGATGTGCGTTTAATATAACCCCCACGCGTCACTGATACAACCGTTTCCTCTTCTGCAATCAGTTGTTGTGCCTCAATCTCAATCGTTTCGACTTTATCTTGAAGTTCGGAACGTCTGTCCTTGCCAAATTTTTTCTTGACTTCACGTAGTTCCCGTTTCATCAAGTTAAAAAGTGTACGTTCATCATTGATAATCGCACGGAGCTCTAAAATCTTGGCTTCAAGTTCTGCTTGTTCATTCTCCAGCGTTACGATGTCGGTATTGGTTAAACGGTAAAGTTGCAAAGTGACTATGGCTTCTGCTTGCTCTTCACTGAAAGCATAGCTCACCTTCAAGTTTTCCTTAGCATCTGATTTATTTTCAGATGCACGGATCAAAGCAACGACTTCATCCAAGATAGAGACCATGCGGATTAAACCTTCTACCAGGTGCAAACGTTTCTCCGCCTTACTCAAGTCAAATTTTGAACGCTTAACAATAACGTCCTGACGATGCGCAATATAAGAGCGCAGGACAGGAAGAACACCAACTTGACGTGGCGTCATATTGTCAATGGCCACCATATTAAAATTATAATTAATTTGCAAGTCTGTGTTTTTATAAAGGTAGTTAAGCACCAGTTGACTGTTGGCTTCTTTCTTCAGTTCAATTGCGATACGGAGCCCTTCACGGTCGGACTCATCACGCACTTCAGAGATACCGGGTACTTTGGCATTTACTCGCACATCATCAATCCGTTTAACCAAAGTCGCTTTGTTGATTTCATAAGGAATCTCTGTAACAACGAGTTGTTCACGACCGCCCTTAAGCTTTTCAACTTCCACTTTCGAACGGACAGCAATGCGTCCTTTACCTGTTTCGTAGGCCTTTTTGATTTCACTACGCCCTTGAATAATGGCACCTGTTGGAAAATCGGGACCGGGCATGAAAGTCATGATTTTTTCAACATCAGCTTTAGGATGATCAATCATATAGATTGTCGCATCAATAACTTCTCCAAGATTGTGCGGCGGAATATCTGTTGCATAACCTGCCGAAATACCCGTTGAACCATTCACCAACAAGTTAGGAAAACTTGCAGGCAGTACAGTGGGCTCTTTTTCCGTGTCATCAAAATTCCAAGCATGAGCAACGGTATCTTTCTCAATATCTTTTAATAAATACGAAGAAATTTCTGCCAAACGTGCTTCGGTATAACGCATGGCAGCCGGTGGATCACCGTCCATCGATCCGTTGTTCCCGTGCATTTCAATCAAGGGCTCAAGCATTTTCCAATCTTGCGACAAGCGAATCATCGCATCATAAATCGAGCTGTCACCATGCGGGTGAAAATTACCCATAACGTTACCAACAGACTTTGCAGACTTACGGTAAGATTTATCAAAAGTATTCCCATCCTTATTCATTGAATACAGGATACGACGTTGAACGGGTTTTAAGCCGTCTCGAATATCAGGCAGGGCACGTTCCTGAATAATGTATTTTGAATAGCGCCCAAAGCGCTCGCCCATAATATCCTCTAAAGGTAGAGTTTGTATATTAGACATTAGTCCTCCAACAGTTATCTCATTTTTCAGTTTACAAAATGTTTTTTAAGAGGCGAAATCCTTTAAGTCCAAAATCATTTCAACATGTTTGATGCCATCTTCTAAAAAAGGTTCAGAATCTTCTTTGAAGCCAAAGGAAGCATAGAAGGCCCGGAGATAGTACTGCGCTTCAATACGCACTACAGGTTCTCGCCATGCTTGAGCTAGAAACTCAAGCGCCTGTTGCATCATTTTACGCGCCGTTCCTTTGCCACGCTGGCTTTCTTTCACCAGCACACGTCCAATAGAAGCCTCAGGATAAGAAAGGCCCGCCGGTAAGATACGACAGTAGGATTGAATGGCTCCCTCTTCATCTTCTAACCACAAATGCAGTGACTTTTGGTCTTTACCGTCGACATCCTGATAAGCACATGCTTGTTCGACAACAAAAACTTCAGAGCGGACGTGTAAAATTTTGTAGAGTTCTGATCGCGTGAGTTCTTCGAAATTTTTAATCTTCCATTCCATATTATCCCTCTTTTTCTATTTCATTTGTAAAGTTAGCTTTCTGCATTTCCTTCAAAAAGTCAGAATGAATGGTCACTGTCTCATTATTATAAAGCGTGGCCGTTATGCTGTAGCCTGTTGAATAAGCTGCCGTTATTGCTAGACCTGTCACCTCGAATTTTTGCCAATTTCGCTGTGTATCTCTGCGATAATAGACTAAGTCTTTGGTAATCGGTAAACTCAATTTTCGGCGCACTTCTTCTGTGATGGTCGTATCCACCTCGCCAAACAAATCCATTTGTAGACTTTCATTAGACACCAGTTGCGGTTTTGGTGGCCGTGACAAGTCTTGCAAGTACTGATAGAGACGTGCGGTAATAAGGCAATCGTTAAGGGCATCATGGCTTCTCAAATCAATGCCCAAAACATCCTTAAAGGTTTCCAACTTATAGTTGGGCATCTGCACTAATTTTTTTGCTTCAGACAGTGTATCATAGACTTGAAAATGAGGGGCATCGCCAATCTCACAATCCACTATCGCCTGATAAAGAAAGCTGACGTCAAAAGGCGCATTATGGGCCACCATCAAGCTGTCCCTTGAAAAAGCAATAAAATCAGGGAGTACTTCAGCTAGAACAGGTTGTTCCAGTAAGGAAGCCGGCCAAATACCGGTCAGTTCTGAAATTTTAGTCGGAAGATAAGAACGCGTAGGTTTAATCAACTGATTAAAGCGCGCAATTTCTTGGTGCGCTTGGTCATATTTGACGGCACCAATTTGAATAATCTCATTTTTTTGAGGACTAAATCCCGTTGTCTCAAAGTCAAATACTACGTAATGCTCCACCTTACCACCTTCCTTTCTTACTTTCCTTAAAATATGCGGTTACTTAAAAGATTGTGTTTTCTTCCAAGGTAAACTTCACATTATTCTCAATCCATTTCCGACGAGGTTCCACCTTGTCTCCCATCAACACTGAAACCCGTTTTTCAGCTTGCGCTGCATCATCAATGGTAACTTGAATCAATGTACGTGTTTCAGGATTCATCGTTGTCTCCCACAGCTGATCAGCATTCATTTCCCCTAAACCTTTATAACGCTGAAGGGTTGCTCCCTTGCCAAAAGTTTGACGAAGTTCTTCAAGTTCAGCATCCGTCCAAGCATAGGCAACTTTTTCTTTTTTACCCTTACCTTGGCTCATCTTATAGAGCGGTGGCAAAGCAATATAAACGTGCCCATTTTCGAGTAGAGGCTTCATATAGCGGTAGAAAAAGGTAAGAAGCAGGGTTTGGATATGTGCACCATCTGTATCCGCATCGGTCATAATAATTACTTTATCATAGTTCCGATCTGCAAGGGTGAAATCTGCTCCAACGCCTGCACCAATGGTGTAAATCATCGTGTTGATTTCTTCATTTTTAAGGATATCCTGCATTTTGGCTTTTTCAGTATTGATCACCTTACCACGCAAGGGTAAAATCGCTTGGAATTTACGGTCGCGTCCTTGCTTTGCCGAACCACCGGCAGAATCTCCTTCGACAAGGTAGAGTTCATTTTTATTAGGATTTTTGGTTTGCGCAGGTGTTAATTTTCCTGAGAGAAGCCCTTTGTCTTTTTTATTCTTTTTACCTGTTCGAGATTCCTCACGGGCCTTACGTGCAGCTTCACGTGCTTCACGCGCTTTGATCGCCTTACGAATTAAATTTTGTGCCAGTTCACCATTCTCCAAAAGATAGAAAGTCAATTTTTCAGAGACCAGAGCATCAACTGCTGGACGTGCTAAGGGTGAGCCAAGTTTGTCTTTTGTTTGCCCTTCAAACTGCAAATATTCTTCTGGCACAAGGATAGAGAGAACGGCTGTCAAACCTTCACGATAGTCTGAGCCTTCAAGATTTTTATCCTTGTCTTTAAGCAGACCTGTTTTCCTGGCATAATCATTCATGGCTTTCGTCAAGGCCGTTTTGAGCCCGGCTTCATGTGTTCCGCCATCTTTTGTCCGAACATTATTAACAAAAGAGAGGATATTTTCCGAATAACCATCATTATATTGTAAAGCTACTTCTACTTGAAAAGAATCTTGTTCCCCTGCAAAATATAAAACGGGTGTGAGCGTGTCCTTATCCTCATTAAGGTAGTCTACAAAATCTTGCACACCATTTTCATAGTGGAATTCTTCCTTAACCTCTTCTTCTCCGCGTTCATCTGCAAGTGAAAGCGTGACATCTTTCAAGAGAAATGCAGATTCGTTTAACCGTTCAGAAATCGTTTGGTACTTAAACTCAATCGTAGAAAAAATCGTAGCATCTGGCATAAAGGTGACTTTTGTCCCTGTTTTCGATTTTGGTGCCTTGCCTATTTTTTCCAATGTGGTTACAGGGTGTCCGCCATTTTCAAAACGTTGACGATAGACATGGCCATCACGCGTAATTTCTACTTCAAGCCAGCTTGACAAGGCATTTACAACAGAAGAACCTACACCGTGTAAGCCACCTGATGTTTTGTATCCCCCTTGCCCAAACTTACCTCCTGCGTGAAGGACCGTAAAGATAACTTCAACAGTCGGTTTGCCTGTAGCATGCATCCCGACAGGCATTCCACGTCCTTCATCTTTCACAGTGACAGAACCATCTTTATTTAATATGACCGAAATCTTTGTTCCAAAGCCTGACAAGGCTTCATCGACAGCATTATCTACAATTTCCCAAATCAAGTGATGCAAGCCTGTTGAATCCGTTGAACCAATATACATCCCTGGGCGCTTTCTTACGGCATCAAGCCCTTCTAAGACCTGGATCGCGCTGTCGTCGTAATTATTTATATCTACCATTCATTATTCTCCATTTAAGCTAGCTCTAAACCAGCAGAAATATTCATCTTTCCTATTCTACATTCTTCAAGGGCCTTTGTCAAAAGTCTTTATAAAACAAATGGAGCTTTTTATCCCAATTTCCTAAAAAATTTAAATTTGAAAAGATTTTCTTTCAAAGAAAGGCTAAAATTCGTTAACTTTTATGTTATAATTGTAGAGTTATTACAAACGTAAAAGAAAGATGATATGACTATAATAATTTTATGCATCGCTGCCTACCTTATTGGAGCGATTCCTGCAGGACTTTGGATTGGAAAGATTTTCTTTAAAAAAGATCTGCACGAGTATGGTTCTGGAAATACTGGTACAACGAATACTTTCCGTATTCTTGGAAAAAAAGCCGGCATCATTGTTTTCATCTTTGACCTCCTCAAAGGTACACTGGCAACACTTCTGCCTCTCATTTTCCATGTCCATGGTGTTTCACCACTTATTTTTGGATTATTAGCTGTCGTCGGTCACACCGTTTCAGTCTTTGACAAATTTAAAGGTGGAAAAGCCGTTGCGACTTCAGCTGGTGTTGTTCTCGGATTTAACCCCGTTTTCCTCCTTTACCTGGCCGTGGTTTTCTTCCTCGTGCTTTACCTTTTCAGCATGATTAGCCTGTCTTCTATTTTAGGAGCTGTTGCTGCACTGATTGGCGTTCTTGTTTTTCCTTATTTCCACTTTATTCTCCCCCATTATGATCCCTTGTTTTCGATAATCATTTTAGCCTTGGCTTCCATTATCATTGTTCGACACAAGAGTAACATTAAGAGAATAAAAAATAAAGAAGAATCTTTGGTCCCTTTTGGCTTAAACCTTAGTAAACAACACAATATATAGTATTTTACATAATTATGAACCACAATATCTAGTATCGATAACTTGACTAGGTATTTTTTTTATACTAAAATAAAAGAATAAAAATAATGAAAAATTGGAGAATAATTATGGTCACTGTATACTCAAAAAACAACTGCATGCAATGTAAAATGGTAAAAAAATGGCTCACAGAACATACTGTGGACTTTGAAGAAATTAACATTGACGAAAAACCAGAATTTGTTCAAACAGTGCTTGATATGGGATATCGTGCTGCACCTGTTGTTGTCAAAGGCGACGTTTCATTCTCTGGTTTCAATCCAAGTGAATTGGCAAAATTAGCATGAAATTAATCTATTTCAGTATCACTGGCCAAACACGCCGCTTTGTCAACAAAACTAATTTAGAGCATGAAGAAATTCTGCCCAACGATCCCGAATTTGAAGCAAATGAAGATTTCCTGATCATCGTCCCAAGTTATGCGGATGAAACTCCTGGAGCTGAAAAAAGCATGGACATCATGGACCCTGTCTTTGAGTTTATGTCCTATGCCAATAACGCACAATACTGCAAAGGCATTGTCGGTACAGGAAATCGAAATTTTGCTTCTTTATATATATTTACCGCAAAAGAATTATCCGCTCAATTCCAAATTCCTATTGTTTACGATTTCGAATTTAATGGTACACCGAGCGATGTAGCTGCTGTTGAAGACATTGCAGCTCGATTGGATTCTGGAGCAAATATCAGTCTCAAACCGTAAATTTCACTAAAAATAAAAAATTAGCATGTGGGCGCAAAGCCCCGGAGAAATATATGTCACTTAAAAATCTTGAAGATGTTACGTACTTCACACTTAACAATCAAATCAATATCCCCGTTAACGGCTCTATTCCTTTAGCAAAAGACAAGGAAGCAATCACTGCCTTCTTCAAAGAAAATGTCGAGCCTAATACTTTCACTAAAGATACTTATGCCGAAAAAATTGAAGCGCTTCTGGAAGGTGATTATCTGGAAGAGGACTTCATCCGTAAGTATGAAATGAGTTTCATTGAGCAACTTCACCAAGAATTGTTGGACTTTGGCTTCCGTTTTGATAGCTTTATGGCCGCTTACAAGTTCTACAATCAATATGCCATGAAAAATAACGAAGGTACCCTCTACCTTGAAAACTTTGAAGACCGCGTCTTGATGAACGCGCTCTACATGGCTGATGGTGATACAACACTTGCACGTAACTTGGCCTTTGCTATGGTGAATCGTCGCTACCAACCTGCCACTCCAACTTTCCTCAATGCTGGACGTAAACGTCGTGGTGAATTCGTCAGCTGTTTCCTTTTACAATTGACAGACGACATGAATTCGATTGGTCGGACCATTAACTCTGCCCTCCAACTTTCAAAAAATGGTGGTGGCGTTGGTCTTAACTTAACCAACTTACGAGGTGCCGGCGCGCCCATCAAGGGTTATGACGGTGTTGCAGCAGGTGTGGTTCCCGTGATGAAACTTTTCGAAGATAGTTTTTCTTATGCTAACCAACTTGGACAACGTCAAGGGGCTGGTGTAGTTTATCTTTCCATTTTCCACCCTGACATTATGGAATTCCTCTCAACGAAAAAAGAAAATGCGGATGAAAAAATCCGTGTAAAAACTTTGTCACTCGGTGTGACTGTTCCTGATAAATTCTACGAGCTCGCAGCTAAAGGTGAAGATATGTACCTCTTCGAGCCTTACTTTGTCGAAAAAGAATACGGCATGCCTTTTGCTCATGTTGATATTACAGCAGAATACGACAACATGCTCGCAAACGATAATATTCGTAAAATCAAAATCAGCGCACGTGAGTTGGAACAAGAACTTTCTAAACTTCAACAAGAGTCTGGTTATCCTTACATTGTAAACATCGATACAGTCAACAAAGCTAACCCTGTCGATGGTGTTATCTCTATGAGTAATCTTTGTTCTGAAATCCTTCAAGTTCAAACACCTTCTATCCTCAATGACGATCAGACTTATTCAACATTAGGGACTGACGTTGCTTGTAACTTGGGTTCGACAAATGTCATGAACATGATGACTTCAGGTGCAGACTTTGGAAGCTCTATTGAGTCAATGGTTCGTGCATTGACATTCATCTCTGAAACTTCAAATCTTGACTCTGTACCGACTGTGCGTAAAGGAAATAACGAAATGCGTGCCATTGGCCTTGGTGCGATGGGACTCCATTCTTTCCTCGCTAAAAATCATATCCATTACGACAGCAAAGCCGCTGTTGACTTTACAAGTGTTTACTTTATGCTCTTGAACTACTATACTTTAGTGGCATCAAACACACTTGCAGTTGAACGCCAAGCAACCTTCAAAGACTTTGATAAATCTGCTTATGCTGACGGCTCTTACTTTGACAAATACCTTAATCATGACTATTTCGCTGCTGTTCCAGCGGAAATCCAAGAACTTTTCACTGGCATTGCTGTCCCTGGACCAGCGGAATGGGCTGCCTTAAAAGAAAAAGTCATGCAAGGTGGCCTTTACAATTCTTACCGTATGGCCGTTGCACCTAATGGATCAATTTCTTATATCAACGACTGCTCTTCTTCCATTCACCCAATCGTTAACCGTATCGAAGAACGTCAAGAAAAGAAAGTTGGTAAAATTTACTATCCAGCCGCTGGGCTTTCAACAGATACCATTCCTTATTACAAATCTGCTTACGATACCGACATGCGTGCTGTCATTGACGTTTACGCCGCTGCGACGGAACATGTCGATCAAGGTTTGTCTATGACCCTCTTCATGCGTTCAACTTTACCTGAAGACCTTTATGAGTGGAAAATTACGAATAATAAAATGACAACACGTGATTTGAGTATCTTGCGTAACTATGCTTACAATAAAGGGATCAAAACAATCTACTACGTCCGTACCTTTACAGACGATGAAGAGGAAGTTGGCTCAAACCAATGTGAAAGCTGTGTTGTTTAAAAAAAGGAAATACTATGTCTGAACAAAATAACCAAAAAGTCCCTACTTACTATGCAGCCATTAACTGGAATGCAATTGAAGATTCTATTGATAAATACACTTGGGAAAAACTGACCAGCCAGTTTTGGTTGGACACACGTGTCCCTGTTTCCAATGACCTTGACGATTGGCGCAAATTGCCCCAAGTTGAACGCGATACTTTTGCGAAAGCTTTTGCTGGCTTGACCCTCTTGGATACTTTACAATCTGTAGACGGTGCAGAGGTGCTCAAACATGATGCACGTACACCACAAGAAATCGCATGTTTCAACAATATCCAGTTTATGGAGTCCGTTCACGCCAAATCTTACTCGACAATCTTTAGTACCTTAAATACAAAATCAGAGATTGAAGAACTCTTTGATTGGGTCGATACAAATGTTTACATGCAAAAGAAAGCAGAAATCATCAACGCTATCTACCAAAATGGTACAGCCCTTCAGAAGAAAATTGCAAGTGTCTTCCTTGAAACTTGCCTCTTCTACTCTGGTTTCTTCACACCTCTTTGGTATCTCGGCAATAACAAGATGATTAACTCTGCTGAAATCATCAAGCTTATCATTCGTGATGAGAGTGTCCACGGCACTTATATCGGTTACAAGTTCCAACTTGGTTTCAACGAACTCTCTGAAGAAGAACAAAGTGAACTCCGCGATTGGATGTACAACTTGCTCTACGAACTTTATGAGAATGAAGAAGCTTATACACACTTGCTTTACGATGAAATCGGCTGGACAGATGAAGTCTTGAAATTCCTTCGTTACAATGCCAATAAGGCACTCATGAACTTAGGCCAAGACCCTCTCTTCCCCGACACAGCAGCTGATGTCAACTCTGTGGTAATGAACGGTATCTCTACTTCTTCATCAAACCACGACTTCTTTAGTCAAGTCGGTAACTCTTACCTGCTTGGTGAAGTTGAAGCCATGTCAGATGACGACTATACGATTGGAATGAAATAAAATAAAAAGATTAGGAATGTTTTCCTAATCTTTTTATTTGTTTTAATTGGTCTGGTTGATGATTAAGGCAGGACGAACCCCGCCATTGGTACTACTAAGCGTGCGTTCATGTTGACCACGAAAGCTGCCATTTGTAAACACAAGCCAAGCAGCCGTGCTAGCCGCAGGAGTACGTGTCCACCACCAGCCCAGAAGAGTGGCATTGCTACCGCGTTGTGCAGGGTTAGGGAAGCCTAAGCCTGGGCCCGATAAACGTCCGACATCCGCAAGAGAAAGGGCAAAAGCTCTAGCCGTTCCGCCCGGCACAACTTGAGTAAGGTCTGCCGCAACGGCTCCCTCTAAGTTAGTGGGAATCCAGCCTGTACCACCTGTAAAGGTAACCGCACCATCCGCAACTTCGCCTGTAGTAAAGCTGTTAGCTACAGGCTGAACCATAGCTTGGACAGCAGGCTCAAGTTGGTCATACCAAGAAGTAAGTACCCCTTCTTGTTCATTCCAAGAAGAATGACGGATACTATCATTCCGAATAATCAGATGATTGCCGTTGCCCATGTTTTCAAGATAACGGTATTGCTCACCTGCCATGGTAAAGATACGGCCGGGGTTCATCAGATGGAAGTTAAATGCTGAAGGGGCACTGTCTTCATCATAGGCGGGGTTTCCAAGACCATCATCCACAGCGTTATTTTTAATGCCTTCAATAAAAGCTTCAAGGTTAGGGTCATGGCTTTCCCCATCATTGATGAAATCCTCGCTATTGTTTGGACTGAGCAGTTGGCTATCCACATGAATGCCGTAATAATAAGTACCATTGAAGACCGTTTCTTGGATAGCATTGGTCATCTCAGCAGCGTCCAGCAAGTAGGATGTGGCTGCTTCTGGCTCTAACATAGAGGCCCAGTAAGCCCAGCCCGTGTGGTGGTCGATGACCCAGAAATCGCCTATTTTTTGATTGTTGGGCAAGTCGAACCACTGCGCCATGGTTAGAGGTGCACGTTCCTCTTGTAAGTTTTGTGCGGTAGTACGCTCTGCACCATCAGGGGCGCCATGCCAAGTGGTGCCATTCGCACCATTGGTATACGTCACCCCTTCCGTCCAGTAAGCATCTGTACCGTCACCGGGATGGGTCAGCTCATCTGAACCCTCTGCCAAGTCACGGGCATGACCCGCTGCGGCAGTACTTAAGTCCAGGTTATTATGGTTGAAGGTGGGGAGATACCAAGGGGCAGACTGCCCCTCTCGACTCCACCCAAAGCTCAGGTTGGAATAGCGGTTAAAGGCAGCGCCTGCGCCTGTACGCATTCCGATCGCCGTCGCACTGGGGATATAAGGGGTCCATGTGTTAAGTTGCTCTCTTTCTGTATCCGCAACCAGTGGTGTGGGAGCTACAGCTCCTGTTTGTTGGGTCTCCAAATATTCGGACAGGCGGATACGGGCCATGATTGGTTGCTCACCGTAGTTTTCCACAAAGACATCCTTGTTTTCCGTGTCTCTATTGTAGTAGTCGTGCACACGGCCGCCGACTTCAACTTGGATATTATTTTCTCGGTCATTGAGGGCCTGTTGGTTGAAGGCTGTGAAGGCGAAAGTCCCGCCGATTAAGCCAAGCAGGGAGAGGAGTGCAATATTCCGTAGTTTTCGTTTTTTATCTGGTGTCATATGTTTTCCTCATTTCTATGGATGGATAAGTCTAAATGCCAAAAAACGCTCCAAGGGGGCCTGAGCGTTTTGGGTGAAAGCAAAAATGGCGGTTGTCTACCGCTTATGCTGTGCTGTGCTGTGCTGTGCTGTGCTGTGCTGTGCTGTGCTGTGCTGTGCTGTGCTGTGCTGTGCTGTGCTGTCTGATTATAAGTCATAGCATTTCCCTCGTCAAGTTTTTCGTTATCATCGGGTAACAACAATAACATTTATATAACATTATTGTAATGTTTTTCTTATGTTTTTCAAAATAATATCAGAGGTGCTCTCCAATCCCAACACGGCTTCTTTTTTCCGCTCAAAGCCAAGGAGACTTGAGCAACAAAAAACCTGCTAAGAAGCAGGTTTTTTGTTTTTTTAAACTTTCAAGAAACGACGCATTGAAGTTACTGCTCCAAGTGAACCGATCAATATACCGATAAGGAAGAGTAAGCCAACCATCATTGGTACAAAGCTGTCTGCTGGAAGCAGATACAGACTTTGTGGTTTCAAGCTTGGTGTGAAGCTTGTGAAAGCAAGGTTGTAAAGCCAAGCAATCAATACACTTGGAACAATGGCTCCCAAGAGTCCGACCCAAGCACCTTCCAGGAAGAATGGCCAACGAATGTAACCATTACGTGCCCCCACTAATCGCATAATCTGAATCTCACGTTGACGTGACATGATAGTGATACGAATAGTGTTTGAGATGAGGAAGATTGCCACTAAGATAAGCAGAGCTGCTGCTGCACCACCCCAAATCTTCACGTTATTTCCTAAAGCAAGGATACGTTCTGTATTGGCACCCCCATAGTTTGCAGATTGAATACCATTAATCTTTTTAATCGCACTGGCAACTTTTTCAACATCCTGTGGGTTATCTGCTTCAACGATATAAGCATCGTAGAGCGGGTTAGCATCACCTTGGAAAAGCGCCCAAGTGCTCCCCAATGTCTCTGTCAGTTGCTTAAGCTGTTCATCTTTACTTGAGAACTTAATCGAAGCCACATCCGAAATTTTTTCAATTTCTGAATAAATTTTACGATAGTTTGGATTGTTGATTTCTTTCTTAGGGTTTTTTGGATCTTCAATTTTCTTGTCCATATCATGAACATTCAAATCCATATATGCAACGATACGTACATTTTTTTCAATATCACTTGACAATTTCGCCGTATTTAAAATAACTGAGAGAAATAGTCCGACTAAGGTCAAAGTAATCATTACAGATGAAACTGCTGCTACAGTCATCCATCCGTTACGACGGAGATTTTTCAGTGATTCCAATAAATGTTTAAATAAATTTCTAATCATCGTAACCGTAATCTCCTTCCGCTTGGTCTCGAACGATACGTCCGTTTTCAATAGCTACAACGCGGTGACGTAATGTGTTTACGATTTGGCTGTTGTGGGTTGCCATGAGAACAGTCGTTCCTTGCAAGTTAATTTTTTCGAGCAAATTCATAATTTCCCATGAATTTTCTGGGTCCAAATTTCCTGTAGGTTCGTCTGCAATCAAGAGTTTAGGCGCATTAGCGATTGAACGTGCAATGGCTACACGCTGTTGTTCCCCCCCTGAAAGTTCATCAGGGAAAGAACGTAGTTTATGTTTCAGACCTACGAGATCCAAAACTTCATTCACACGTTTTTTAATTTCACGTGGACGTTTTCCCACAACTTCCATCGCATAAGCGATGTTCTCATATACAGTCTTCTTCGGCAAGAGTTTGTAGTCCTGGAAGACAACTCCTACAGAACGACGCAGTAAGGGAACTTCACGGCGTTTAAGTTTCATCAAGTCAAATTTTGCAACGACACCTGTCCCTTTGTCAATTTTTAGTTCATGGTAGAGCAACTTAATAAAGGTCGACTTACCCGCTCCAGACGGTCCAACAATATAAACAAATTCTCCTGCTTCGATGTCAAGAGAGATGTTACGTAAGGCTGTTGTTCCGTTAGAGTATTTTTTTGATACATTATTTAATTTAATAATACTCATTATCCCTAGTCTCCATTGAATTGTTTTGCAACTTTTTTCTTCCTCATCCTCTCTATAAGATAGGGATGAGAATTCTTTTTTTGAAACCACTCTTTCTGCTTCAAAAAAAACAAAGTTCTTCTCATTATACCAGATAAAAAGATTTTTAGGTGTAATTTACTTTACTTTTTTTCTTTAAAGTTACAAATAGATTTCTAACAAATGACCAACTTACATTTTCCAACGTAGGTAAGCGTGGATAAAGCCATCAAGATCGCCATCCATTACTTTATCGATTTGTCCTGTCTCATACTCTGTTCTTGTATCTTTGACCAGTTGGTAAGGCATAAAGACATAAGAGCGAATTTGGCTTCCCCAAGAGATGTCTGACTGATCACCACGAAGTTCATCGACTTCGGCTTGTTTTTTATCCATCTCTAATTGATAAAGTTTTGATTTCAGCATGGCCATCGCCTTGTCTCGGTTACCATATTGCGTACGGTCCATTGTAGAAGCAACCACAATCCCTGTAGGAACGTGTGTCAAACGTACACCTGTTGAGACTTTATTGACGTTTTGTCCACCTGCACCACCTGAGCGGAAAGTATCCATTTTAATATCTGCATCGCGAACATCGACTTCCACTGTATCATCAAGTTCGGGCATGACATCTACTGAAGTAAATGAAGTATGGCGACGATTTTGTGAGTCAAAAGGCGAGATACGGACCAAGCGATGTACCCCTTTTTCTCCTCGTAAGAAGCCGTAGGCATTGCGCCCCTCAAATTTTAATGTTGCTGATTTTAGACCTGCAACATCTCCATCTTGATAATCCAAAACTTCCACTTTGAAGCCATGTGCAGCGCCCCAGCGCTCATACATGCGCATGAGCATGCTGCCCCAATCTTGTGACTCTGTCCCCCCTGATCCGGGGTGAATCTCCAAGATTGCATTCATGTGGTCATAAGGTTGATTGAGCATGATTTCTAACTCGTAAGTTTCAATCTTTTTACCCAACTTCTCGACATTTTCTTCAAGTTCGACTTGCATATCTTCATCGTCTTCTTCCTGAAGCATTTCCAACATTACTTCACTGTCCTCATGAAGTGTTGCTATTGACATGAAGTTTTCATACTTTGCCTTCAGCGCGTTTGATTCGTCAATAACTTTTTGCGCAGCTTCATTGTCATTCCAAAAATCAGGCTCAGCCATGTCATTATCAAGCAAAGCGATTTCTTCTTCCAGGCGATCTAAGTCAAGTGAGCCACGAAAATCTTCGACTTTCTGACCATATGCCTCTAGTTTGTTTCTAATTTCAGATAGTTCCATAGGCTCTATTTTAGCATATTTGTCCAAAAAAAGACAGCAGCTCTAAGGCTCCTATCTTTTTCGTGGTCTCATACGATGCTTGTTTTCAAGTTTTTCAATCGCCCACTCGGCAGCATCTACCATGTAATCCCTAACATCATTTTCAGCGATGTCGTGTAACTTAGGTAAAGCGGAGCGATCATTTGCATTGCCCAAGGCATAGACAGCATTACGCTGGATGGGATTCTTCCCTCGCCAACTTCCTGCCATATTGCCAAATTTATTCGCAAACTCTTTATTGGATAAATCCAAAAGTGGGAGCAACTCTGGATTTGTTAAATCTGGATCTGGTTCCATTTCAGGGTGAAAATGACTGTTTATTCCTTTATTATAGGGACAAACCACTTGGCAAATATCACAACCATAAATTACCGTTTTAATTTTTTCACGGTATTCTTCTGGCATTGCCCCTCGTGTTTGCGTTTGATAAGATAAGCAACGCTGTGCATTTAAACGCCCATCCCCTAAAAGAGCCTTCGTCGGACAAAAATCAACACAGCGGGTACAAGAACCACAACCATAATCGACAGGCTGATCTTCCTCAATATCTAAATTGGTCACCAGTTCGCCCAAAAACATCCAAGACCCGTATTCTTTACTGACGAGTAAACCATTTTTCCCCACAAAGCCCAAACCTGCACGCGCAGCAACAGCGACATCCACAAGGGCTCCTGTATCCACCATCGCTGTGTAGTTAAAATCGCCCGCAATTTTTTCTATGCCTTCCGCAAGTTCTTTTAACTTTCGCCGAAGTACATGATGATAATCTTCACCCCAACTTCCTCGGGAGAAGGAACCTCGACGATATTCTGTTTTTTCGGGCTTTTCTTCTGCCTTATTAGGATAGGCTATACCAATGGATATGATTGTTTTTGCATCTTCAAGAGACAACTTTGGGTGTAAACGCTCATCAAGATTTTTATGCTCAAAGCCAGAGGTATGCCCTGCTTCTTTCTGTTCAATCAAAGAGGCACGAAGGTATTCAAAATCATCCGCTTTTGTAAATCCAATTTTTTGAATATTGAGGTCTGCCGCAAGCTTTTGTATCTCTTCTTTTAAACTTTTCATCTGTTAAACCTTTCTTTATAGACATCTTAACATAATTTTTACCAACAGCCTTCATAATTATGTTAAAATAAGCATTAGATTATTAAGAAACACGGGGTAAAACATGGCTTTCGACGGTATTTTTTTACATCATATGACAGCTGAAATTTCTGACATCCTTAAAGGAGGACGAATTCAAAAAATTAATCAGCCTTTTGAACAAGAACTTCTTTTAACGGTTCGTTCAGGAAGAACATCATATAAATTATTATTATCTGCGCATCCAACTTTCGGTAGAATCCAAATCACTAAGACAGACTTCCAAAATCCTCAAAATCCCAATAATTTTGTCATGATTTTACGCAAGTACCTGTCGGGCGCTTTTATTGAAGATATTGAGCAAGTAGGCAATGACCGCCAATTGATTTTCCATATCTCAACCAAAGATGAAATTGGTGATGCCATGAAGATTGCACTGGTTGCCGAAATCATGGGAAAACACAGTAACATTATCCTTATGGATAAAAGCAGCAATAAAATCATCGAAACCATTAAACATGTCGGGTTCTCGCAAAATCAATATCGTACTCTGCTTCCGGGTTCGACTTACATCGCCCCGCCAGCAAGCGATAAGGTCGATCCTTTTACTGCTTCTGACGAAAAGATTTTTGAGGCACTACAGACACAGACCTTGCAGTCCACCTTTCAAGGTATCGGACGGGATAGTCTCCAAGCTTTAGAGAACTTGACACTTCCAGAATTCAAGGAAAGACTGCATCACGTTCTCCCTTCTATCTATCCCAATGACAAATTTTCTGCCATTCAACTCGCTGAAGACTATCAAGAATTTCCTAGCTTATCTGAAATGCTCGATGTTTATTATGCAGACAAAGCTGAGCGGGATCGTGTAAAACAGGTTGCCAGTGAAGTGATCAAAAAAGTTCAAAATGAACTGAAGAAAAATCGCGATAAGCTTAAAAAACAGGAAGCGGAGTTACGGGCTACAGAAAATGCTGAAATCTTCCGCCAAAAAGGAGAGTTGCTTACAACCTTCCTTCATCAAGTTCCAAACGATAAGCCTGAAGTGACTTTAGATAATTATTATACTAATGAGCCAATCACGATTAGCTTAAATCTTGCACTCAGTCCTTCACAAAACGCCCAACGCTACTTCCATCGTTACCAAAAATTAAAACAGGCTGTGAAGTTCCTTGGCGATCAGATCGCCAACACTAAACAGACGATTTCTTACTTGGAATCTGTTGAAGCCAATCTTACACATGCCGACGTCGTTGAAATTGCTGACATCCGTGAAGAACTCATCCAAACAGGATTTGTTAAAGCCAAATATCGTAACAATAAAAAGCAAAAAATGCTACCGCCCGAGAAGTATCAAGCTGAAGATGGAACCATTATCCTTGTCGGTAAAAATAACCTTCAAAATGAGCAAGTCAGCTTTAAGCTCAGTCGTAAAGGTGATCTCTGGTTCCATGTGAAGGACATTCCTGGTTCACACGTCCTCATTACTGGCAATGCAAATCCGTCAGATGAAACGATTACTTTTGCCGGTGAGCTTGCTGCTTACTTTTCAAAAGCCCGTTATTCTAACTTGGTGCAAGTTGATATGATTGATGTGAAGAAACTTCATAAACCAACAGGAACACCGCCTGGTTTTGTGACTTATACGGGACAAAAAACCATTCGTGTTACACCTGATGAGTCCGTCATCAAAAATGCAAGAATAAAATAAAAAAAGTTCACAAATAATTTTTGTGAACTTTTAAGTTTATCAAAGTCCCGCTCAATTTTCCATGTAAAAATTGTCAAAAACCCTTTAAAACACTGAAAATATTAACAACATATGAAAACGCTTCATTTTCAAGTGTAGAAAGTTCTTTATAAAAGCCCTAATATTTGTTATAATAAAATGTAATTATTTTGCCTAAAGTGCAGATATATTAGGGCTTTCCAGTAAGTCTTTCTTTTTTAACTTTAGGCATGATGTCATAAAATTTTTTAGAAGGAGCCGCCATGGCCAACGAAAATGTTATCCAAATGATCAACGTTACCAAAAAGTTTGGTGACTTTGTCGCAAACGACAAGATCAACTTGGAGCTGAAAAAAGGTGAAATTCACGCCTTGCTCGGTGAAAATGGTGCCGGTAAATCAACTCTGATGAACATGCTCTCTGGTCTTCTGGAACCAACAGAAGGTGAGATTCATGTTAACGGCAAACTCGAGCAAATAGACTCTCCAACAAAAGCTTCTCAGCTTGGTATCGGTATGGTTCACCAGCATTTCATGCTGATTGATGCCTTTACTGTTACTGAAAATATCATGCTCGGAAGTGAAGTGACGAAAGGCTTAAGCCTTGACCTTAAAACAGCTCGAAATAAAATCGTGGAATTGTCAAAACGTTATGGACTTTCTGTCGAACCCGATGCACTTGTTCGCGATATCTCTGTTGGACAACAGCAACGTGTCGAGATTTTAAAGACACTTTATCGTGGAGCAGATATCTTAATTTTTGATGAACCTACAGCTGTGCTGACTCCCTCTGAAATCACTGAGCTCATGGAAATCATGCGCAACTTGGTTAATGAAGGCAAGTCCATTATTCTTATTACCCACAAGCTTGATGAAATTCGTGCGGTAGCCGATCGTATTACTGTTATTCGCCGCGGTGTTTCCATTGAAACAGTCGAACTGGGAGATAAGTCCAATAAAGAACTGGCTGAAATGATGGTGGGGCGTTCCGTATCCTTCAAAACGGAAAAAGAAGCTGCTCAACCACAGGACGTTGTGCTCTGTATCGATAATATTTCGGTTAAAGAAAAACGTGGTTCCTTCGCTGTAAAAGGCCTCTCTTTAGATGTGCGTGCTGGTGAGATTGTCGGTCTTGCTGGTATTGATGGCAATGGTCAAACAGAATTGATTAAGGCGATCACTGGTTTGATGAAAATCGATTCTGGTTCTGTTAAACTCAAAGGTAAAGACATCACCACTCACAAACCTCGTAAAATCATTGAAGACTCTGTGGGCCACGTCCCAGAGGACCGTCACCGTGACGGTGCCGTACTCGAGATGACTGTTGCTGAAAATATTGCGCTTCAAACTTACTATAAAGCGCCGTTAAGTAAGTACGGTTTCTTGGACTATAATAAAATTAATGCTAAAGCTCGCGAACTCATGGAAGAATTTGATGTTCGCGGTGCCGGTGAACAAATTCCTTTCAAATCACTTTCAGGTGGGAACCAACAAAAAGCTGTTATTGCGCGTGAAGTCGATCGTAATCCTGACTTACTCATTGTTGCTCAACCTACACGTGGGCTTGATGTCGGTGCGATTGAATATATCCACAAACGCTTGATTCAAGCACGTGATGAAGGAAAAGCTGTGCTCGTTGTATCTTTTGAATTAGATGAAATTCTGAATGTTTCGGACCGTATTGCTGTTATTCACGATGGACAAATTCAAGGAATTGTCAGTCCTGAAACGACAAGCAAACAAGAACTCGGAATTCTCATGGTCGGAGGTAATATCAATGAACAGCAAAACTAAAAAAATCCTTGTGCCTGTTATTGCCGTACTTTCTGGTTTCTTAATTGGTGCAATCATCATGCTCATCTTCGGCTTTAATCCAATATATGGTTACGAGGATTTAATTATCGGTGCCTTTGGTACACCACGTGCTATTGGTGAAACACTTCAAACAATGGGGCCTTTGATTCTTTGTGCTCTAGGCTTCTCTGTTGGTATGAAGGCCGGTCTCTTTAATATCGGTATGTCAGGTCAGGCTCTTGCAGGTTGGATTATGTCTATGTGGTTTGCCCTCAGTTTCCCTGACATCCCTAAACCGATAATGATTCCTTTGGTAATTATTATCGGTATGCTCTTTGGAGCTCTCATGGGTGCAATTCCTGGTATCTTACGTGCTTTCCTAGGTACTTCGGAAGTCATCACTACAATCATGCTTAACTATGTCATCCTCTTTATGTCAACCTTCTTGATTCATGATGTCTTTAGTTCAAAAATCATGATGCCAAATTCAACGGACCAAACAAAATTGATTAGCGCAAATGCTTCCTTCCGTACAGGCTGGTTGTCAGATTTGACAAATAATTCAACCTTGAATATTGGACTTTTTATTGCTTTAATCGTTCTTGTCATTATGGCTATCGTTCTTTCAAAGACTACACTTGGTTTTGAAATCAAGTCTGTTGGTTTAAATCCAGAAGCTTCGGAGTATGCAGGAATTTCAGCTAAACGTACCATCATTATGTCAATGTTAGTTGCCGGAGCTCTCTCAGGACTAGGTGGTGTAGTTTACGGTTTCGGATACATGCAAAACTTCGTCACACAATCAGCAACACTAGATATTGGTTTCAACGGTATGGCTGTTGCCCTCTTGGGTGAAACAAATCCTGTTGGTATTCTGTTTGCTGCTTTCTTGTTCTCAATGCTTCAAACGGGTTCAGGTAATATGAGTAATATTGATAATATCCCGCCGCAAATTGTACAGATTGTCACAGCTACAATCATCTTCTTTATTGCCGTGAAATATATTATCGAAAAAGTTCTCCCAAATATTAAGAAGAAAGGAGAAAAAGCATAATGAATATTGTAGATACATTGCAAATTATTGTTGCAAATATGCTTATTTACTCAACGCCTTTAATTTTTACAAGTATCGGTGGAGTATTCTCTGAACGTGGTGGTATCGTCAACGTTGGTTTAGAAGGTATTATGACAATGGGAGCTTTCAGTTCTGTCGTCTTTAACCTTACTTTCACAGAAACATTTGGTGGAATGACACCTTGGCTCTCTATCCTCTTTGGTGCATTTATCGGTGGGGTCTTCTCTCTGATTCATGCAGTAGCAACCATTAACTTCCGCGCCGATCATATCGTCTCAGGTACGGTTCTTAACTTAATGGCTCCTGCGCTTGGCGTATTCTTAATTCAAACGTTTTATAATGCTGGACAAGTAAACATCACTAACCAGATTGGTTACTGGAATTTCCCTGTCCTCTCCAAAATTCCTGTGATTGGAAAAATCTTCTTCTCACAAACTTCACTACCAGGTTTCCTTGCAATTCTCGTTGCCTTCCTCTCTTGGTATCTTCTCTTTAAAACAAAATTCGGACTTCGTCTCCGTTCTGTAGGTGAAAATCCTCAGGCAGCAGATACTCTCGGTATCAATGTTTACCTTATGCGTTATGCTGGGGTTATCATCTCCGGTATCCTCGGTGGTATTGGTGGTGCAATCTATGCCCAATCTATCTCAGGTAACTTCTCTGTGGCTACAATCGCAGGACAAGGTTTCATCTCATTGGCTGCTATGATCTTCGGTAAATGGAATCCCGTTGGAGCGATGCTTGCTTCCCTCCTCTTTGGACTTTCTACCTCACTCGCTGTTGTAGGTGGGCAAATCCCTGTTATTAAAGAAATTCCTTCTGCTTTCCTCCAAATGGCACCATACGTCGTAACAATCATCGTACTTGCGGCCTTTCTTGGAAAAGCTGTGGCACCAAAAGCCGACGGTGTTAACTATATTAAAACGAAATAAAATAAAAAAGCATTTCATCTTGAGATGCTTTTTTTATTTTATAAGATTAAGCCGAATCATTTATCACAGATACTTCTTTATTTTCACAATAAGTTTTTTGAGGAAATAAATGAATACGATAATTAAAACTATGATGACTATAAAAACTATACTGACTAAAATCAATTATTACACTCCTCCCTCCTGTTCGAAATATCCATCCTGCCTCGAATTTGCCCTGTCTGAGAGATTTTATGTTGTATAATGGGATATTACACTAAAGTAGGCTGCTGCATAGCACTTTGATCAACTTTTATATTCACGAGAAGAATATTCTTAATAACTCCTCTGCTTTAAAAGTAACCTTCAGAGGGTAAAAAAACCTTTAAATATACATCCTCTAGAACGCTTTAATCATCCATATTTAAGGAGATATATCCTACTTTACATAGTTTTCATAATTTTTCTGATACCAGTTTTTCATTAGTCCATCATACATATAAGAAGCTTTACAAATAGACTCCATGGTTATCTTATACTGAGCTTTTCCTGTTTTTTTGTACTTAAATAAGCACTCTACAAAGAGACAAGCAATTTTTGCAAGTTCATCTGTCTCTTGGACAAATTCTCTCGCAAATTCCAAGAAATATGCTGCTTCAACAAGATTATTTTCACTTAGCTTTAAGAGCGTTATTTCAAGTCCAGCCAAAACTAAACGCCTTTGGCTGGTGTTTTTTTCCTTAAAAATTGTTTTAGAAGACAGCACTCTTTCGCAGACCAACTTCAAGTGATCTGCGCTTAAAAACTTAGCACCGTATTGAAAAATAAAGAGCTCTTGATTGGTCCAATATTCTCTTGTAATAAAATACTTTTTTATTTCTAGTCTCTCTTGTTCAGAAACTTTCTCCAACATTCCTTTGAGGCAAAGGGAGAGGAAAAAATGCTCACTACACTCTTTATGTTCCTCATATAAACTGTTCAGTTTCATAGCATCCCCGCGGTAATAAGCAAGATCTACCTGCTTCATCAAAGATTCTATAGGACTTTCACTTCCTTTGTCAAGGAGAGAACAATAATCTTCCAGACTTGTATCCATCTCCATAAGCATCGCATATAGTTTATCAAACTCAAACATAATTATCCCTGACTCAAAAAGTTTCAGTTGTGCCTCAGAAATGGAAAGATGTATAAAAGATTCTCGGGAAAAACCGTTTTGTTTTCTTATTTTGGAAAATATTTTTCCATATCTAGCATATATTTTCTCTTGATGTGCCACATGATAAAAATCAATAATATTCAAGTCTATACTTCCCAATAAAGCCTCTAGTTTAGCGATAGGGAAAACGGTCTCCCCTCGCTCGTAACGGGAGAGACTCCTAGGCGGAACGATATGCTCAAAATCCTTTAGCGATAGCTTTCTCCTCTTCCTTATCATTTGAAATACTTTGCCATAGTGCACTTTTTTAGCCATGTCATATCTCTTCCCCAACTTTTCATTCTTATTATTTAATACGAAAAAAATTGAAAAATGCACAAAAAAAATACCTAAATTTAGGTATTTTTTTATGCTTAGTTTTTAGATGCTGAAGCAAACTCTTCTTTTGAGAATGCTTCATCAAGAATAGTTTTAAGTTGTTTAGCTGAAGCTTGCATTTTTTGCAATTCAGCGTCGTTCAATGGAATGTTGACTGGACGAACGATACCTTTATCACCAACGATAGCTGGTTGACCAATGTAAAGTCCTTCAACGCCTTCGTATTGACCTTCTTGGAAAGTTGAAAGTGGCAATACAGCATTTTCGTTGTCAAGGATAGCTTTTGTGATACGTGCAAGAGCTACAGCGATACCATAGAATGTCGCACCTTTTTTCTCGATGATAGAGTAAGCAGCGTCACGAACTGATTCGAAAAGTTCAACCAATTCTTCTTCTTTAACGCCTTGAGTATCTTTGAGGAATTCTTCAAGGTTAACACCCGCAACGTTAGCGTGTGACCATACAGCAAACTCAGAGTCACCGTGTTCACCCATGATATAAGCGTGAACTGAACGTGCATCAATATCAAGTTTTTCAGCCAATGCTTGACGGAAACGTGCTGAGTCAAGTGAAGTACCAGAACCGATAACACGTTCTTTAGGGAAACCAGAGAATTTCCAAGTTGCATATGTCAAAATATCAACAGGGTTAGCAGCAACAAGGAAGATACCATCGAAACCAGATGCTACAATTTCAGTAACAACTTGTTTAGTGATACGCAAGTTTTTCTCAACAAGATCCAAACGCGTTTCACCTGGTTTTTGTGGTGCACCTGAAGTCAACACAACCAAATCAGCATCATGAGCATCAGAGTAATCTGCTGAATAGATTTTCTTAGGAGATGTGAACGCAAGAGCGTGTGAAAGGTCTTCTGCATCACCTTGTGTTTTTTCTTTGAAAATATCTACGATACCCAATTCTTGGGCGATTCCTTGGTTTACAAGTGAGAAAGCATAGCTTGAACCTACGGCACCATCACCAACGAGGATAACTTTTTTATGTTGTTTAGTCATAATTGTTCATTCCTTTCCTGAATGCAATAATAATGTTTACTTTATTATTATAGCATTTTTTCACATTCTTGTCACATTGGAAAGTGATTTACATCACATTATAACGCTTACATTTAAAGTGGAATACGTTTATATTTCTCGGGCTTTGAATAAAGAAAATCAATCAAAAAAAAGCACCACATTGGGTGCTTTTTTATTTCCGAGCAAAAACTGCTCTGGAAGTTTTTTTATTATTTGATTGTACGGATACGCATTGTATTTGTACGTCCTGAACCAACTGGAACACCAGCAACGATAACGATGTTATCACCTGATTCAACAAGACCTGAAGCCAAGGCAGCTTTTTCAGCTACTTCGAACATATCATCTGTTGAAGCTGGTTTGTCCATGAGCATTGGGATAACACCCCAGTTGATCATCAATCCACGTTCAACTTTTTCATCAAAAGTGATGGCCAAGATGTCAGCTTCTGGACGGTATTTAGAGATTAAACGAGCAGTTGCTCCTGACTCAGTCAAAGCAACGATAAGTTTAACTTCCATTGATTCTGCAGCGTTTTTAACTGCTGATGCTACAACTTCTGTTACTGAATCTTTATCGAAGTTTTCTGGGTGAAGACGTCCGTATTCTTTCAACAATGTTTGAGCGTTTTTGTTAACTGTAGCCATTGTACGAACTGATTCACGTGGGTATTTACCGTTAGCTGACTCACCTGAAAGCATAGTTGCATCAGTACCGTCGATAACAGCGTTAAAGACGTCAGAGATTTCAGAACGTGTTGCACGTGGTTTTTCAGTCATAGACTCAAGCATGTTTGTTGCTGTAACAACGATTTTACCTGCTTGGTTAACTTTACGGATGATTTCTTTTTGGAAGACTGGAACCATTTCAAATGGTACTTCGATACCCATGTCACCACGAGCAATCATGATACCATCAGCTGTATCGATGATTTCATCAAGGTTATCAATACCTTGTTGGTTTTCGATTTTAGCCAAAAGTTGAACGTGTGTGTTACCAGTTTCTTCAAGGATAGCACGTACTTCATTAACGTCTTTAGCAGTACGTACGAATGAGATAGCGATGAAGTTTAAACCATTTGGTTGTGAAAGACCGAAACGGATATCGTCGTTGTCACGTTCTGCAAGAGCTGGGAAAGGAATTGTAGTGTTAGGGATGTTAACACCTTTTTGTTTACCAATAGCACCGTCATTTTGTGCAACAACATCGAATTCGCGTGCTTCAACGTCTTTAGCAGCTACTGTAAGACCCAATTTACCATCATCGATAAGGATAGTTTGACCAACTTCAACATCGTCAAAGATATCAAGACCACCAGCAACGTTCAAGGCAATGTTATCACGAGTTGATTTCAAACCTTGTTTTGTAGAAACGCGGAATTTGTCACCCGTAACATATTTGTATTCGTCTGCACCATCTTCGTACACTTCTGTACGCATTTCTGGTCCTTTAGTATCAAGCAAGAAACCAACTTTACGGCCAGCAATTTCTTCTGCACGAAGTACAGTTGCCATACGAGCCGCTTGTTCAGCGTGGTCACCGTGAGAGAAGTTAAAACGGAAAACGTCAGCACCTTCTTTGATCAAATCAGCAATGGTTTGTGCTGATGTTTCAACATCAAGCTCTTCTCCCCAGTATCCTTTTTCTCCGAATTTTTTACCGCCACGAGTTTCTACTGCAGGGCCAAGTGTTGAGACGATTTTTACACGTTTGTTCATTTTGAGTAATTCTCCTATTTTTATAAATGTACTCATTATTTAGTCAATGTGAGCATTCAGTGTTTTAACTTCACTCTGACATCAACCAAATAAGATTACTAACAATAACTTAATTAAATTTGATGTCAAGATTGTTTAAATCAGCATTTAAACGATAGAGTTCCAATCCAGCTTTGTGTGGATTGTTGACAACGATTTTACCTTCATCTGTCAGACTGAAAAGGGCATTTTCTTCTGCAGTACCAAGGATTGGGCTTTCAACAAGTTGTTCGTTACGGACACCGACAGCAACACCGCCAATACCATCACGAAGCAATTCTACTGCACGAGCACCCATGCGTGATGCAAGAACGCGATCGCGCGCTGTAGGTGATCCACCACGTTGGATGTGACCAAGAACAGATACACGAAGGTCAGAATCATCACCAGCAGCTTTAAGCTTCATGGCAAATTCTTCACCCGACATAACGCCTTCAGCAACTACGATGATGTGGTGATTTTTACCTTTGGCATATCCTGATTTGATATTACGTACGATACTTTCAAATTTGAATTCTTTTTCAGGAATTGCAATATCATCAGCACCTGCAGCGATACCAGACCAAAGCGCGATATCTCCAGCGTTACGTCCCATAACTTCAACAACGAAAGTACGGTGGTGAGATGATGATGTATCACGAATTTTATCAATGGCATCCACAACTGTAGAGACAGCTGTATCGAAACCGATTGTAAAATCTGTACCAACGATGTCGTTGTCAATAGTACCTGGAAGTCCTACTGCTGGGAAGCCATGCTCAGTCAAGCGCATTGCACCATGATAAGAACCATCACCACCAATAACAACAACACCTTCGATGCCATGTTTTTTAAGTTGCTCGATACCCGCAAGTTGCCCTTCAAGTTGAGCAAACTCTGGGAAGCGTGCTGAATACAAGAATGTACCGCCACGTCCAACTTTATCACCAACACTTGCAGATGTTAGTGGGAAAATATCGCCCGCTACCATCCCTGCATATCCGTGGTTGATACCGTAAACTTCGATACCTTCAGAAATCGCTTTACGAACAACAGCACGAATAGCTGCGTTCATACCTGGTGCATCACCACCAGAAGTCAAAACTGCAATGCGTTTCATTAAAGTTTTTTCCTCCATCATATCTGATACTTATATTTGCAACTGCAAATTTAAAGTTCAATTTTTATTTCATTGTTTATTATATCACGATAAGAAAAAAAAATCTCATAAAAACGCTATGATAGCGTTTTTATTTAGCGTTTTTCAAATGTAATGGTTTTCAGATTACAAAAAGATTATTACTGTCTAAAACTGCTTTTGGTATTTTAAAGAAACAAAAACAGTCCCTCACGGAACTGCTTTATTAAGCTTGGTAACGTTTTTCACCATCAAGATAAGTTGCCACAAGCTCAAGGTGTTCATCAAGAACGATAAAGTCTGCATCTAAACCTTCTTTAATTTGACCACAAACATCATCAATCTTTGTAGATTTCGCAGCATTCAAGGAAGCCATCTTAACAGCTTCAGCTGGTGTTGCAATTTGCCAATCTACAACATTTTTCACTGCATCTTTAAGCAAAAGAATTGAGCCCGCGAGGTTGCCCCCTTCTTTCAAACGTGCGGCACCCTCTTTAACGATTACTGGGAACTCGCCAAGATAATATTCGCCATCGCTTAATCCAGCAGCACGCATTGAGTCAGTGATTAATACCACATGGTCTGTCCCTTTTTCGCGCATCAAAATCTGACATGCTTCTGGACGTACGTGGAAGCCGTCACAAATTAATTCTGCATAAGTATTTGGTAAGTTGAAAACCGCTCCAACCATACCAGGCTCGCGGTGATTAAGACCACGCATACCATTAAAAGCATGCACCCACATTGTAGCACCAGCTTGAACAGCTGCTACTGCGTCTGCATAAGTCGCATTGGAGTGACCAAGGGCGATAGTAAAGCCATGTTCTACCGCTTCTTTCACAAAGGCAGTTGACCCTTCACGTTCTGGTGCAATCCCAATTTTGATAGGTAAACCTTTAGCTGCTTCACCATATTCAGCAAGCTCACTATATGAAGGATCGCGCATATATTTAGGGTTTTGAGCGCCTTTAAATTCTTCCGTAAAGTAAGGACCTTCAAAGAAAAGTCCACGAATTTTAGCGCCAGCTGCTTTATCCACATTTGAACCAATTTCGTCAGCGACTTCCAACAATTCTTCATGACTTGCAGTCACAGCTGTTGGGAAGAAACTTGTAACACCTGCCGCCAAAAGTCCTTCACTCATTGTTTGGACGATACCTTCGATTTTACGGTCATTGGTATCTGCTCCACCAAAACCATGAATGTGTGTGTCTACCAGCCCCGGAGCAATGGATTGGCCTGAATAATCCAGAATCTCAGCTCCAGCTGGGGCTTCTGCCATCCACTTTCCAAATTTGCCGTCTGTGATTTGCAGGAAACCACCTGTTTTCACTTCATAAGGATAGAAAAATTTGTCTGCTTTAATATAGTAAGTCATAAAAGGGTTCCTCCGATACTTTGTATTCCCCAACATTTTAACACTCGGTACTAAAAAAGTCAAGAATTGGTATATATCAATACTTGACTTTGGGCTTATTTTTTATTGGAAAGTTCAAGCAATTTTTGCTTAATTTCATCTTCCATTTTGACCAATTCTTGCTCCGTTTGCTGACGTTTTTGACGTCCGTCGGATTGGATGCGCATCGTTTCTTGAATGGTATCGATAAGATTTTGTTGTGTAACTTTTAATGTTTCTACATCAATAAGTCCACGTTCATTTTCTTCAGCTGCTTCAATCGTTGAAGATTTAAGCATTTCAGAATTCTTACGTAGAAGATCATTGGTTGTTTCAGACACAATACGTTGACTCGCTAAAGCATCTTTTTGCTTCAATAGAGTCAAAGCAATTGCGACTTGGTTTTTCCACAAAGGAATTGCTGTATTGATTGATGTTTGAATTTTTTCTGCAAGCTCTTGGTTTGTATTTTGAATCAAGCGAATCTGTGGTGCTTGCTGAATCGTTAATTGCCGTGCCAAACGTAAGTCGTGCGCCCGTTTATCCAAACGATTTTTATAAGCTTCAAGATCGCTTACCTTTTGAACTGCTAAAGCGCCATCATCACCCGCAGTTTGTGCTTCTTGACGTGCTGCTGGAAGAATTTCTTGTTCTAGCTCTTCAATCTTAAACTCCGCTCCTGCAATATAAACATTAAGCGCTTTAAAATAGTTGAGATTCTCATCATAAAGCTTATCAAGCATTTCATTGTCTTGAAGAAGACCTTGTTGCTCATTATTGAGTTTTGCCGAAATTTTATCAATTCCAGCACCGATTTTTTGGTACTTTTGAGTGACTTCAAAGATAGATTTTTTAACTTTACCAAACATTTTTTGGAAGACACTTTTGTTTTCAGCAACCAGTTCATTAGGATTTGCTTGTTGGAGATTGTACATCAAATCAGTCAAAGAGCCACCAACATCTCCTAAATCTTGCGCCTGTACTTTGTCCAAAACACTTTGTGAAAAAGCTGAAATCTTATCTTGCGCATTTGCTCCATAAGCAATCACCGACTGCGAGCTATTCTCATCGAGTTGCTTAGCCAATTCCTTCGCTTTTTCACGCTCTTCTGGACTTAAGGCATCTATCGCGCGCAAAGAGGCTCTTTGATGCATATCAACAAGCTCTGTTTTTTGGGTTTCCGACAACGCTTCTGCTTCTTTCACGACTTTATCATCATTAATTAATTCATCTAAAATAGGGTTTTCCATTCTCACTCCTTAATCAAACTTTACTTCATGCTTAATGACATTGACATCATCCATCAAAATTTCATGATAATTTTTTGAGATATTCGTCGCCAGTGTCTTGATCAGAAGCAATGTTTCATCCATATCACGGCTCACTTCTTCAGATTTCACAGATTGTTTTTGCATTTCCAGATATTTCTCTGTTAATTTTACCATATTGGGTAAATCTTTATAGAGGAAATCATTCTGTTTGGTCAATTGTGTTGGATTTTGCACGATATGTTTGAAGAGGAGTTTACTTGCTTCAAGGCCACCTGTGACAGATTCAACAACCTCTAGTTCTTCATTTTTATTCGTATTTGCTTCCCACTTTTCAATGTTTTCTTTAGCGTCTGCTAAAGTGTCACGAAAAATTTCGATGTCGCTCTCAGAAAGTCCTGCTTCTTGATAACGTTGTATATTTTCTTTACGCGGTGGTTTTTTTGCTGTTTTATTCTTTTTATTTGTTTTGTTTCTCATTAAGCTAATCAGCCAAAGTGCCACTAGTAGAATTATAATTGTTCGTATGAACCCATGCATTCCACCCATCATCATTCCTGTCATATGCATTTTTAGCCTCCATTCTTGTTTTCCTGTTATAACAAGCTTTCTTTACTTATTTCATCAGCCAACTGGCTATACTTTAATTTTATCATATTCTGAAGGAAACTTTTCAGACTTTCGTATGATTTCTCATTTGATTGAAGGCGTGTGCTACAAAGGTTATAAAGATTCCTCCTCCAAAATTGATTAAAGCGGGGGAGAAAAATTCGTATTGGGAAAAAGGTTCCTCTGTCCCTCATAAATTCAGTGATAAGAAAAAGTGCCCCATCCCAATATAGAAAGATATATAGACAGGTTAGGAAGCTCCTTTTGTCCTTGTTGAGAAACGATACCAGCGGTATAACCACGTACTCATTACCAAGAGGGCAACTATTCCAATATATGTTTTTCCTTTGTTTTTAGCGACTTCAATACATCCAATTTTTTAAACGAAAAATAATACAATATCTAAAATTGCAATGAATAAACTCAGAAAAATAAACGGTAGGATACTAAAGAACCAAGTTATTTTACCTTTTGTATTATTAGGATTAATTGATTTATTATTTTTTTTGAAATGGTCGAGGAACAGTAAAGTCTATAGTATTGTTTTTATATACTCTGCGTAAAACAACATACTCTACAATTCTACTTTAAGAAAATGTTCCAAACATTAGGGATATTAAAGCGAGGAGTGGGTACATCATCCACTGAAACATGAGTAGATAAATTATGACAGAGAAAGCAAGTAGCAAAGATAAAGCCCAGAGCGTCCAATATAATTTTTTTAGCCTTCTTAAGCGAAGCAGTATACATTTGTATTATCCTTTTAGCTTTTAACCTGGTTCAGCATTGCACGTAAGAGACTGTCACGCGCATTGGCAAGTATTGCAGGGCGCGTGAGGGAGTGTAATTGATGAGATTATAACCAGGTGTTTGCTTTGAGATATGAAGTTCTGTAACTCAAAATTATTACGTTGATACTCATTTTGTTATCTTTAAGTTTTTTCGTGTTTTTCTTTCACACGCCCAGGCGCTTTTTAGTTACTGACTTTTTTAGAGTAAATATATTCCTTAGCAGTTGAGTCTTCTATAAATGAGTAAACATAAGTATGACCATCATTCCGAGTAACTGATCGATTATTAAAGTTTACTTTACCGTTATTTATTTTATAGGGTACTTCTATGCCAGACCGTGAACCTAAGATAATTTTTTCATTCTTAGTGTCAACACTAAAAGTATCTGTAGAACTTGGATTATATGCACCAACTGCAGTTATTTTAAAATGAGAATCATCCAGAAAATAATAATAAAAAGTACCATCATGAGCTAAATTTAGGGGAGCACCACTCTTCATGGCTGTATCTAAATCCATCCCATCGTAGCTTATTAAAGAATATCTAAACCCTTTATTAATAAGAGCTTCATAAATGAGTGACTCCGAACTAGAATTTTGTAATTCAGCAGGAGTAACTACTTTCGAAGCTATATTTAGTGTTTTTTGCGTCGATGTTGTGTTTTGGTAATAAGTAGCTAATGAGGAACTTATTTTTGCCTCTTTCTTCTGAAGTTGACCTGTCATATTATCAATGTAACTAAAAGAAACTGTATTATTATTGATAACTACATCTAGCTTATGCTGAACATTTGTATCGTCATACCATTGGATATACCCGTCATTAACACCCGCATCACCATTCGCAGTCATCGCAATCCTTTCTGCATTTAAAAGCGTTGTTTGTGGATTTATTCCAGCGTACATCTGTGCTAATAATGCTATCTGTTCATTTAAAGAAAGGTTATTCCATTCTGCAAGAGCTTGTGAGTCGTCTTCTGACAAGCTTGTTGATTGCACCATTGATTTACTCGTACTACTCAAAAAACTTTGTGATGAACTATTATTAAAACTAGAAGCTTGGTTATTTGAAGGTTTGGGGTAGAAAAATATAGTTAAAAGTATAGCTATTATAATGACTAAAAGCATACCCAAAATACTTCCCACAATAATTATTGTTCTTTTATCATTCTTACTATGAATAACTTCATCTTTTACTAAACCATCAGATACAGCTTGTTGATATTCTTGCGCATTAGGTTCACGCCCATTCACATTCTTAAAAGATTTTTCCCATTCCTTTTTCTCAATCATACCTACTCTATTTTCCTTTTTATTTATTTGTTATTTTTTGACTTTGTTTCTGTGTTCTTTTAGGAAGTGAAAAGTAAAGATTGAAGAGTAAAACAACAGCGATTACTAGGGATACATAAGGATTGCTGTTATAAAATATAAAATTTATTGCAATAGCAATAAGTGAAAGTAATGTGATCAATAGGTTGATATGTTTTTTTGTCATGAATTCATGTTCCTTTTATTTTGAAAGTTCGTCACGCTACTGTGAAAAACTAGAATATTCGGCATTAAGAAAGAGTGTCGTTCGTGTCATTCTCTTTTAACATTGAAATGGCGTATTGTGCAATGCAAATAATTATTACAAAACCTATAATTTTAAGCAAAAGACTTAATGGCGCAAATAAGTACAGTAAAATTATTGCTCCTATTTCACAACTATAAATAATAAATTTCATGATTTTTTCCAATCTTTTTTAATAAGTCTGAACACTGAGAAGTGTTCTTTTTTTATTTTATAACTCTTATTAGGAATTGACGTTATGTAGAATTCCCTCCGTAGAAAAGGAGTTCATCCTCATATTAAAAATTGAGATATGCTCTCTTATTTATTAGTAGACTGCTTTAATAAAAGTTTGCATGTGCTGAGAGAGGCCTGATAAAGATGTAAAACTCAAGCAGATATATCGAAAATAATAGTTTTAGATCCTAAATTCCTTAATCTTATCAACCTTCATTCCTTCTACATCAATAACAAATGTCCATCGTTGTTTAAATTTTTGCTGAGCATTGGGAAGACCTTTTAGTATGTGCTGCGTGTCCTTATCTATTATGTAATCAATAGCTTTAAAAGATACATCTATCTCGAATGTGTTGGATTTTTTCCAGTAGAGGCGACTGAGGCCTTCGATTTCAATATTTTCTGTGTGATTTATTTTTCGCTTGTCTAAGTAATTTAACAATATTTTAGTATGCTTAGCATAAAGTTTTTCACTATATAATTGCGAGACTCTTGATATATCTTGGGTATTCCATGCATTTTGAATAGATAAAAATTGTTTCTTTATAGCATTAGCAAGTTGTATATCCTCAATATGAACTCCCTCAGTATATATTACCTTAGGTTTAATAACTGCACTAATGGCTATAATGATGCCAAGGCCTACAAGAGAAAGCATGAGCATTACTTTATTTGATACACCACCTTCTATACTTGATATATCGTGATTACTAGAGTGAACGCCCCCATTTCCCCCATGGAAACCTCCACCTCCTGTAACTCCGCCTCCATGCAGGCCCCCAGCTAATGCCAGAACATGTGGAGCAAAGGTGAGGAAGAAAACTATTACTAAAAGAGCAATAAATATTTTTTGTTTTTTTATCATATAACTTCTTATAATTTAGAGTTCAATCAGCACATTTTTATTCTTTAAGTTATTCAGGCATTCTCTCAAATAATCTTCATTGTGCTCTGGATAAATGGGAACAGTCAAAGGCACAGTCCCTAGTGACTCATAACGTGAACAATGGTTACCACGGTACAAGGGACTTTCCCATTCCTTAGCCGGCTTGTATCCTCTTCGCTTCATTTCCTCTATTATTCGTTGATGATATTGGAATAATTTATAGGGGGAATGATGAAAAACATAGTTTACAGTCGCGTGTGGCTTGCCCCATCCCTTCCCTCTTAAAGCACAGCATTCTCTGTGCTGCCCGAGCAATTGCATCCGTGGAAGGTGCTTGATTAAATCTTCATGCCATAACCTCATCTCTCATTTCCTCCTCTTCCAGATTATTATACGTCCTGTTCCAGCTCAATCATAAAGGTCGATTTATCCCCAGTGGAACACTTCCAAAAGGCAAAATTTCATGGAGCCTTTCAGGAATTTTTTGGCTAAACTTTCTTACATTTGGCGATAATTTTCCGTTTAAGGCAAGCAAGGTAAAGCTCACTTGAATACGTTGCACTATCTGCGGGACATATTCACCGCCCTCTATCAAATTTTTCGCCTTCATCAGCACTTCCCGTTCTTGGCTGGTCAAGGATTCGTCCAGTATTAAACGATAAATATCGTTTAAAATCTGTTCTTCACGCGCGGATAGCTTTACATTTTTCATCAGCGACCTCCTTTTGAAAAACCTGTTTTGCTTTATTTAAGTAAGGTTTTAAAGATCAAAACCACTAAAATCAGGTCAATGGCTAAGCCAAGATACCATGAAACGAGAAAATATGCTTTTTGCGTTTTATGTCGACAAATTTTTCCGCCCAGAAATGCACCTAAACCACCGCCCAGCATTGCTTGGGAAATAAGGAGCTTCTCGGGAATTCTCCACAAGTGATGTTGCGCCTTGTATTTGTCAATAGCATAAAACAGAAAGACAATAATGTTCCAAATAATAAGTGCTGTTAAAATAAGAATTCCTGTTGTTGCCATTGCCTATCTTTCTGTTTTTAAATTTATTTTCAAAGTGCTTTAAATGCCAATGACGAATTTCTTCATTCGTTGGGTATTTTAATATTTTTATCATTTTAATAAATAGATCTTTACGCTATTCATTATATCACTTGCTGGCCTTGAAGTCATAACAGACTATCAGATAAATGAAGCACTCGACCTCATTTATCTGTAAAATTTAAGTATTTGACATTCAAAAAAACTCGGAGTATAGTTTTATCTATAGCAAAGTTAGAAAAGGGGAAATAACTTGGTATTTGAAAAAACAGTATTAAATAAAGCTCTCGCTTCTGCCTTTGATATTCCAGTAAAAGTAACTTACTGGGATGGCAAAACAGAGAAATATGGCGATGGGGAAGCTCAAGTACACATCATTTTCAATAAGAAATTCGCTTTTAGCGATTTAGCATCCATGCCTACTCTGGTTCTTGCTGAAGCTTACATGCACGATGAAATCGAAATTGAAGGAAGTATTCAAGAACTTGTTGCTTCCGCTTATCGTAAAGCAGATAGCTTTTTAACAAATCAATCAGGCTTCGGAAAATCAATCGTCGAACTCTTGGGCAACCACTCTCAAAAGCAATCGAAAAAAGATATCCATCAGCACTATGACATTGGGAACGACTTTTACAAAAAATGGCTGGATCCAACGATGACTTATTCTTGTGCTTATTTTGAAAATGAGAATATGACACTGGAACAAGCACAAATCGCCAAAGTACATCATATCCTTGATAAGCTCAACAGTACACCTGGTGGACGTTTATTAGATATTGGTTGTGGTTGGGGAACATTGCTCTTTACTGCGGCACAAGAATACGGCTTAGAAACTGTAGGCGTTACTCTTTCTGAAGAACAATATAACTATATCGTAAATAAGGCAAAAAAACTCGGACTCGAGGATAAAGTCAAAGTTTTCCTTACAGATTACCGCGATTTAAATGAAGGAACCTTTGATTATGTAACTTCTGTGGGCATGTTTGAGCATGTGGGTAAAGAAAATTTAGAAATGTATTTCCAAAAGGTTTATGATTATCTCAAACCAAATTCTCGTGCCCTCATTCATGGAATTACAGGTCAACATCGTGGAGCAGGTGTCGATCCCTTCATTGAAAAATATATCTTCCCAGGAGGCTATATTCCAAACATCGCTGAAAATGTCGAGCACATTATGACTGCAAAATTACAACTTGATGATTTGGAACCTTTACGCCGTCACTACCAAAAAACTCTCGAAATCTGGAACGAGAACTACAGTAAAGTTTTTGAAGAAGTTGAAAAGGAAATGGGCCGTCCATTTGCTCGCATGTGGACCCTTTATCTTCAAGCCTGTGCGGCTAGTTTTGAATCAGGGAACATTGATGTGGTTCAATATCTTTTAACAAAAGGACCTTCTGGTGTTGGTCTTCCAATGACGCGTCAATATATGCTTCAACATCATTAAAAGTTTATTAATATTAAAAGCAAAAAGCAGTTGTGAAATACAACTGCTTTTTTTTGCACATTTACTTTTTATTTGGAATATATAAAGGCCTTGACAATAAGGGAGATGAACATAGTCACAAAGCCTGAACCAATCGTACCATAGATCATTGTAAATATTTTACCTCTTGTAGTTATTGGAAGTAAGTCTTCATATCTTATCGTTTTTTAAGGAGCTAAATAATTTTTTGGTGGCATGACTAAAGAAAGCACAGGAATCTTCTTTCTCAATTTATTATAAGCTTATTTCCAAATAAGAAGTTCTGACTCTGTAGTAACTTCCCCAAACTTATCCGAAAAATCTTTATAATGCACTGCTCCTAACTTTGTATAGAGGCTTCTTGCATTTTCGTTATTTTTAAGAATTGCAATGGTAACCGTCTTTTGGGCTTCTTTTGCCTGCTGCAACACCTGTGACAATAACTGAGTCCCCACGCCTTTTCTTTGAAACTTTTGTGAGATGTGAAGGGAATCAATGTACAAGTTATCGCTCTGATCTCTACTTTCTGAGTAAGCAATAAAACCTGCAATATTATTGTCTAAGGCTTTGACGAGAATATGTTGTGAGGGCTGTGCAAGAAACAGCTCCCAATTTTTCTGAAATGTACCATATTCTAAGCTTTCCAAATAGGCGTGGGGCAAGATATTTTCATATGTCATTTGCCAATTGTCTACGTTAATATGTGCTATTTCTTCTAGCTCAGATGGATGTACAGGACGAATACTTGTCATCTTTTCCCCTTTTTATTTCAAATAATCTTTCTTCAAAAGTCCCATAAAATGGCTGTCGTGGTAACTTCCAGCTGCAAAAAAATGTTCCTTCATTGTTCCTTCAATTTTAAAGCCAACTTTTTCATAGATATGAACGGCCGGAGCATTATCAACATCAACCCAGAGGTAAACTTTATGCATGTTTAATACTTTAAAAGCATAGTCTAAAGCTTGATGAAATGCTTCTTGTGCCAAGCCTCTACCAGAATACTCTTCTGTAATAATGAGCTGTATTTCGCAACTACGGTGGATAAAGTTGATCTCCATCAATTCTACTATGCCCGCAAATGCGCCATCCACATCTACCACAAAGCGACGTTCATCCATACTATGAATGTGCTTATCATATAGAGCAGTTAATTCATCTAATGATTCGTAAGGCTCTTGAAACCATAAATGCATGGTTTTAGCTTCATTGTTGATGATATGAATATTTTTTAAGTCTGTTCTTTCTAGTGCTCTGATTTTCATTTGATAATCTCCTTCCTTTTACTTCCAATATCCTTCATGAACTTTTCTAGCTTTTACCTCTACTTCGGGAAAGGGACCGATAATCTGTATGGGCTTTTGTCCGCGGTCAATAATCTGTTGTGCAGGCAAATCAAAAGTGGGATTTTGTTCATTATCTCCTGTTAATTCTAACAAACGTTTTTCAGTGAGAGCATAAACGATAGTACCGATATTCCCCCAATAAATCGCTCCTGTACACATCACACAAGGTTCAGCTGTGGTATAAAGTTTACATTGCCACAGAAATTCTTTGGAATAAAGCGTGGAAGCTTTTGCAGCCAAACTGGTTTCCGCATGCCCTGTACAAATCTGCTCTGTAATTTCAATATTTTCTTGTTCTAGGAGGATGTTTCCCTTACTATCTGTCAAAAGTGCACCAAAAGGAGTATTCCCGTGATTGCGCGCATTTCGAGAAATCTCCACACAACGTTCCAAAAGCGCAATATGTTTTTGTCTTTGCATGTTCACCGTCCTTATTTCATAATAAAAGAGTTAGATTTTATTATACAATGAACCAGCTGTAAATAAAAGCGTTCAATATATTTTTGACAGCTTTTAAGCAAAAGTTCTTTTTTGTTTTCTCAATTGGGTTTTCAGTGAATTTTAATATAGATTATGGTAAAATGAGGATGTATTGGGCTTTTATAAGCTAGGATAAATTAGTAAAGGAAAAAATATGAATCCACAAAAAATTGCCGTGCTCGGCCCTGGATCATGGGGAACTGCTCTTTCTCAAGTTCTTAATGACAATGGACATGAAGTTCGTATTTGGGGAAACAATGTTGACCAAATTGCTGAAATTAATGAAAAGCATACCAACGAACGTTACTTCAAAGGGATCACTTTAAATCAGAAAATTTCTGCTTATACCGATCTCGAATCTTCCTTGTCTGATGTTGATGCCATTCTTTTCGTTGTTCCAACGAAAGTGACACGTTTGGTTGCTCAACAAGTCGCAAAAGTTCTTAAACATAAAGTGACCGTTATGCATGCATCTAAAGGGCTTGAACAAGGGACACATGAACGTATTTCTTCAATCCTCGAAGAAGAGATTCCCGAAGAATACCGAAGCGAAATTGTTGTGGTTTCTGGTCCTTCTCATGCCGAAGAAACAATTCGACGTGATATTACCTTAATTTCTGCTGCTTCAAACGATTTAGAAACGGCGAAGTATGCCCAAGAAATTTTTTCTAACGATTATTTCCGACTCTATACCAACACGGATGTTATTGGTGTAGAAACAGCAGGTGCTTTGAAAAATATTATTGCGGTTGGTGCTGGGGCTTTACATGGTCTGGGTTTTGGGGATAATGCTAAAGCAGCAATCATCACGCGTGGTTTAGCAGAAATTACCCGTTTAGGCGTTGCTATGGGCGCTCAACCACTTACTTATAGTGGTTTGTCTGGTGTAGGTGACTTAATTGTTACCGGTACATCAATTCATTCACGCAATTGGCGAGCGGGTGATGCTCTCGGTCGAGGAGAGAAGCTTGCGGATATCGAAGCAAATATGGGAATGGTTATCGAAGGTGTTTCAACAACCAAGGCCGCTTACGAACTTGCACAAAGTATGCATATTGATATGCCCATCACTGAGACAATCTACAAAGTACTTTATGAAAATATGGATGCACGTGAAGGTATCTTAGACATTATGCGTCGCGAAACACGTACCGAAAACGAATTCAGTATCTAAATCAAAAGGAGCAAATTTTTAAAATGATTAAAGCAAATCCAAAACAAAAAGTAAGAAAAGCAATTATTCCCGCAGCTGGTCTGGGCACACGTTTCCTGCCTGCTACTAAAGCCCTAGCTAAAGAAATGTTACCTATCGTTGATAAACCAACCATTCAATTTATTGTTGAAGAAGCCTTAAAATCAGGAATTGAAGATATCTTAATCGTTACAGGTAAAGCTAAACGTCCGATCGAAGACCATTTTGACTCAAACATTGAGTTGGAACAAAACCTTAAAGAAAAAGGGAAAACAGAGCTTTTAAAATTAGTTGAAGAAACAACAGATATCAATCTTCACTTCATTCGTCAAAGTCACCCAATGGGGCTTGGACATGCGGTTCTGCAAGCAAAAGCCTTTGTTGGTGATGAACCTTTTGTTGTAATGCTCGGTGATGATCTCATGAACATCATGGGGGATGGTACACCACTCACAAAAGAATTGATTTCCGACTACGAAAAGACACACGCTTCAACAATCGCTGTAATGAAAGTTCCACATGATGATGTGGATAAATATGGTGTTATTGCTCCAGAAGGTGAAGTTTCCAAAGGTCTTTACAATGTCGCAGAATTCGTTGAAAAACCTGCCGTTGAGGATGCGCCTTCTGATTTAGCTATCATCGGTCGCTACCTCTTGACTCCAGAAATTTTCCAAGTTTTAGAAAAACAAAAACCTGGTGCAGGTAACGAAATCCAATTGACAGATGCGATTGAAACTTTAAATAAAACACAACGCGTTTTTGCACACGAGTTCACTGGCAAACGTTATGATGTTGGCGATAAATTTGGTTTTGTTGAAACAACTATCGAATATGGCCTTAATCATCCCCAAATCAAAGATGAATTGCATGATTACATCATTGCCAAAGCAAAAGAACTTTCAAATTCTGAAAGCAAAACTGAAAAATAATTCAAAGCTGTCCAGCATTTGCTTGGACAGCTCTTCTTATCCCCTTTTCCTCGTAAAATCAAATCATTCCGAACTTCTTATTTTCCCTAAATTATGCTATCATGGAGGGGATGAAATTTTTCAAAGAAATCAAGATTAAAGCTCTGGATATTATCATTATTCTTGCCTTATTTTGTGCTTCTTTCTCTGTTTTTTTTCTCCTGCCTCACAATAGCTCTGGGACAAAGGCCCAATTACGTGTGCAAGGGAAAGTGATAAAAACATTTGATTTAAGCAAAAATCAGCGCTGGACTTATCGCTCTGAAGATGGGGATTACAATGAAATAGAGGTAAAGGATGGAGCGATTGCTGTTGTTAAAGCTTCTTGTCGCGATCAAATTGATGTACAACGTGGCTTTATTTCAAAAGTTAACGATACTATCGTTTGTTTACCTCATGATTTAGTCATTCAAATCATTGGAGATCAATCAGAGTCTGGAGTGGATTATAGCGGATGAATGTAAAAGAAAATATTTATATAGCACTTCTCACTGCTGTAGCTGTTGTTATGGGAATTTTTGAGAGCTGGATTCCTTCCTTCTTCGCTTTTGCTCCAGGAGCCAAAATTGGCTTAGCTAATCTGGTAATGATTATTGCCATTTTCACCTTAGATTGGCGAAAAGTTTGGACAATGCAAGTCTTGCGCTTGTTAATTACTGCTTTATTCACAGGTGTTTCTGTAGTTATCTACTCTGCGGCAGGAGCTATTTTAAGCCTCTTAGCCATGTACCTCATGAAGCAATTAGGACCCAAATGGGTCTCTCTCATTGGTATTTCCGTTGTCGGAGGATTCTTTCATAATCTCGGACAACTGCTTGTTGCTTCGCTTATTACAGGCACAAGCTCCGTAATGCTTTATTTACCATGGCTCTCTTTTTTCGGTATGCTCGCAGGCTTTGCCATCGGTGTCGGTGGCAACCAAATCATTCAGCGAGTAGCGCCAATTCAGTTATTATTTATTAAAGAAAGTAAAAAATGGACGTAAAAAATACAATTTGGTCAGAATATCCAAAACTAGAATCTTCCTTAGTCAAAGTTCAAAAGCTGATGAAGCAACAAGTTGGCATCAAAAACAAAGAAATCAAGTCAGCCATTTTTGACCTGTTTGATGCAGGCGGAAAAATGCTACGTCCAGCTTATTTATTAATGTTTTCCGATTTTACTGCTATGGATAATAAAAGTAAAATCGCGCTTGCTGCAAGTGTCGAAATGTTGCACACGGCAACGCTTATTCACGACGATATTGTTGACCAAGCAGACACACGTCGCGGTGTTGAGACGCTCTCGAAAAAATACGATCCCTCAATTGCTGTTTATGCTGGCGATTATCTCTTTGTGGCAGTTTTTAAACTCTTATCAAAATATTCGTTTGATTTGCCAAATTTGACCAAAAACATCGGCTCTATTGAACGCCTTTTAGGCGGAGAACTTGGACAACTCAACAAACACTTTGATTTTGAACAAACGCTCGATGATTATATCCAAAATATTTCTGGAAAAACTGGTGAACTTTTTGCTATGTCATCCTCAATTGCCCCTTTAATTATGCAAGATGTTCACTTATCTGAACTTTCTTATAATATTGGGATGGACATTGGGATTGCTTTCCAAATTATGGATGATTATCTTGATTATGCCAGCGACAGCCAAACCCTAGGCAAACCTGTACATGAAGACATCAAGCAAGGTATCTTTTCTGCACCTGTTCTTTTTGCTTTAGAGATTGATCCTCATCAGGTGAAAACCTTGATTCAAAAAGAAGAATTTGAAGAAGTTTACAGCTTCATTCAAAACTCTGGGGCGCTGACTAAAACTAAAGAGTTGGCTCAATATTATACCAATCAAGCTCTCAACCTTATTAACAAACTCCCTGAGGGCCAAACACGTGATAACATTAGCAGTGTTACAAGAAAACTTTTGGAACGGAACTTATAATGAACCCTGAAGAATTTTATGCGCAACTTGAAACTTTTGACATTTTCTTAAGTGAACAACAAAAATTACAATTTGAACGCTATTTTGAACTTCTCGTTGAATGGAATGAAAAAATTAACCTTACGGCAATTACAGAGAAAAAAGAAGTCTTTCTCAAACATTTCTATGATTCAATTGCACCGATTCTCTACAAGCTCATTCAAAATGAGCCACTAAAAATTCTTGATATTGGTGCTGGAGCAGGATTTCCTAGTCTGCCAATGAAGATTATTTTCCCAGAGCTACAAGTAACTATTATTGATTCGCTGAACAAGCGCATCAACTTCTTGTCTCTTTTATCAAAAGAGTTGCACTTAGAGCAAGTGACTTTATTGCATGGTCGTGCTGAGGATTTTGGCCAAAATCCTCTCTACCGGGCTCAATTTGATATTGTTACAGCACGCGCAGTTGCGCGCCTCAGTGTACTCTCTGAACTCACAATTCCTTTTCTGAAAAAAAATGGGCGCCTCTTGTCGCTTAAAGCGGCTAAGTTTGATGAAGAACTTTCTGACGCGAAACATGCAATTGCCGTCTTAGGAAGTAAGTTTATCGAACAAATTGATTATCAACTTCCAAATGGCGACGAGCGGCATATTGCTCTCATTGAAAAGAAAAAAGAAACACCGAAAAAGTACCCACGTAAAGCGGGTACCCCTAATAAAAAGCCACTTTAAAAAGCTCTGGTTCATTCAGAGCTTTTTCTTTATTATGGACGCCCATTCCATTCATTCTTGATGGTTTGATAGGCTTGAATTGGGTTTTCGGCACGCGTAATTGGACGACCAACAACAATATAATCCGAGCCAATATTACGTGCTTCTTCTGGCGTCATCACGCGTTTTTGATCTCCCTTGGCTGTGCCTGCTGGGCGAATACCTGGTGTCAAACAGATAAAATCTGGTCGTGTCACACTTTTAATCTTTTGAACCTCATGCGCTGAACATACCACGCCATCTAAACCAGCCTCATCTGTGCATTTAGCATAGTGTAGCACCGATTCCTCCAAGCTTGTCATAATCATTTGATCATGGTGCATGCTTTCTTGGCTAGTGGAAGTCAACTGAGTAACAGCAATCAAATCTGCAACCTTTTCTCCAGCAGGGGTTCCAGCGATCAAACCTTCTTTCGCTTGCTGCATCATCTCAATCCCTCCAGCAGCATGAACATTAATCATGTCTATTCCTAAACGTGCGAGACCTTTCATGGCTGAACCAACTGTATTTGGAATATCATGGAGTTTCAAATCTAAGAAGACATCATGCCCTTGAAATTTAAGGAAGTCTACAACAACAGGCCCTTCTTGATAGAGGAGCTCCATTCCCACTTTTACGTAGAGTTTTTCGTGATCATCAAAACGCAGCAAAAAATTCTTTACATCGCGTAAACTTGGGAAGTCGAGGGCTACCATTGGTCTTGATTCATGCATTTTCTTTTTTCTCCTTTTTTACTTCTTTACGTAATTCTTCTAAACTTTCAATGCCATACTTATCCATAAGCTGGGGAAGTTCATCAATAATTTTCGGACACACATAGGGATCAGAAAAGTTTGCTGTTCCTACTGCAACCGCACTTGCACCAGCCAAATAAAATTCAAGCACATCTTGGGCGGTCATCACACCACCCATTCCAATAATCGGTAAATCCACTGCTTGTGCCACTTGATGAACCAATTTTAAAGCTACTGGTTTAATCGCTGGACCGGAGAGACCCCCTGTAATATTGGCTAAAATCGGTTTGCGCGTCTGCAGATCGTAACGCATTCCCATTAAGGTATTGATCATCGTAATCCCATCAGCTCCTGCTGCTTCTACGGCCTGAGCGATTTCTACAATATCCGTCACATTTGGCGAGAGCTTGATATACAGTGGGACATCCGCTACTTCCTTACAAGCCTTGACCAAATCATAAGCAACTTTCGGATTGGTACCAAATGCTTGTCCGCCATGCTTCACATTAGGACAAGAAATGTTGAGTTCAATAGCTTTAACATTTGGGGCTGCTCCTATTTTATCGCAAACAGCCACATAATCATATTGTTCAGAACCGGCAACATTAGCAATAATAGGCAGCTCCGGAAAGTTTTCATACAGCCAAGGCAATTTATCTGAGAGTACTGCATCTAGGCCAGGATTTTGCAGACCAATTGCATTAAGCATGCCGGCACTTGTTTCTGCAACACGTGGCGTTGGATTACCATAACGTGGCTTAAGCGTTGTGGCCTTAATCATTATAGACCCCAACTGATTTAAATCATAATATCGTGCATAATCCTCACCAAAACCAAAGCAGCCTGAGGCAGGCATAATTGGATTTTTAAGATTCAAACCAGGAAGTTCCACTGCAAGTCGATTCATTTTATATTACTACTCCATTTCCTTTAAACACCGGTCCATCTTGACAGACTTTTAAAGCATGTTCGGGGTCTTTTTTATCCGGGACAACACAAGCATAACATGCACCAATACCACAAGCCATACGTGCCTCCATTGACAAATATAATCGCTCTAAAGTTTCAAATCTTGTTGCTACGGCTTTTAACATCATTGGTGCACCACAAGCATAGACAGCATCTACCTCTTGTTCAAGCTGATTGAATAGATGCCCCACATGGCCTCGGCAACCATAAGAACCGTTATCTGTGGCTACTTTCACCTCAACATTAGGGAGTTGTGCGAACTGTTCTTCAAGAATCTTTACTTCTGCACGTGCAAATCCGAGTAAAACCGTAATGGTGCAGCCTTTTTTACTAAGCTGTTTCGCTAACTCATACAAGGGTGGAACACCTATTCCTCCACCTACTATAAGCACTTGGTCGTTTTCTGTTACTTCATCAATGGGAAATCCTTTACCTAAAGGGCCAAGAATATCCACCGCTTGTCCTGCACTCATTTTTGACAAAAGGTAGGTACCCGTGGTTTTATCACCTCGACGATAGAGTAATGTACACGTTTTTTCCTGCTTATTCCAGCTTGAAATCGAAATCGGCCGTCGTAAAAGCAACTCTTGACTGGGAACTTTTAATTGCAAAAACTGTCCTGCTATCTCCATATCATCTACCAAATCGCCTTGCAGTACCAACTCAAAGATGTCTTCAGCGACTTCTTTCTGACTGACAATAAGCATCTCTTCTTGAAGCTTCATCACTCCTCCTTTTTATAAAACGAATCTCTTAGTCAATGTGCTCTTCAGTTCACGATTACTTTAGCTACAATAAGCCAGCGCATCCAAGCAAAAAGAATGACTGATGGTTCAGAAGTCGCTTCGCTTTCTGCGTGTTATCCTTCTCATAAAATGACAATAAAAAACACCTGCAGAGGGCTGCAGGTGTACAAAAAGCGTCTATCTTCCTTTACGCATAGTTAAAAGTTCGCGAAATAAAGGGAGATATAATTTATCGTATCCTTGCTAGCCTCTCTGGACTAAGTTAAAGGTTTTAAAGTATTATAACCTAATTTAAGAGGAATTACAAGAAGCAATAAATCCTACTCAAGTTGTAAAAAATTCCTTTCTTTATATGGTATAATGAAAGCGTGTAATTTAAATAAAGACAGGAGAAAAATATGGGTATCATTAAAGCAGCGACAAGTAGCATCGGAGGAACATTGGCCGATCAATGGCTTGAAGTCATCGAACCAGAAGATATGTCCGATCAAACCGTCATGACAAAAGGTGTTATGGTGCGCAAGGACGATAAACGTGGTAGCAATCGTAAAGGAACTTCGGACGTCATCACAGATGGATCTGTCGTGCATGTTTATCCTAATATGATGATGCTCCTCGTTGATGGTGGTAAAATTATTGACTATACCGCAGAGGAAGGTTATTATACGGTCAAAAATGATACTGCACCTTCTATGTTTAACGGTGGACTTAAAGAATCTGTGCAAGAAGCCTTCTTCCGTTTTAAATTTGGTGGTGTGACCCCTCAAAAACAAGAAGTTTACTATATTAATCTTCAAGAAATTAAAGGCATTAAGTTTGGAACAGCAACGCCTTTACAATACTTTGATAACTTCTACAATGCGGAACTCTTTCTTCGTACACATGGAACATATTCGATAAGAATTACAGACCCTATCTTGTTCTATGCTAATGCTATTCCTAAAAATCAAACGCAAGTTGAAATTTCAGATATCAACGAACAATATCTCCAAGAATTTTTAACAGCATTAAATACATCAATCAATCTCTACTCCGCGCAAGGTGAGCGTGTTTCTTTCCTCCCTTCAAAATCTGTTGAACTTTCGAAATATATGGCAGATACACTTGACGAAGAATGGCGCAAACTTCGCGGAATCGAAGTAGTCGCTGTTGCTGTAAGCTCAATCAGTTACACAGATGATAGCCAAAAGCTAATCAATATGCGTAACCAAGGTGCAATGCTCGGTGATCCAAGTGTCCGTGAAGGCTATATGCAAGGCGCTGTAGCGCGTGGTATTGAAGCAGCTGGAAGCAATACGGGTGGAGCCATGCAAGCCTTTATGGGAATGGGTATGGGAATGAACCAAGCGGGAGATGTTCTTGGTCAGGCCAGTGCATCAAACCAAGCTCAAATGGCTCAGCAAGAAAAGACTGCGACAAAATCGGAAGATATGTGGACATGTTCAGCTTGTGGGACGGAAAACACAGGTAAATTCTGTTCTAACTGCGGGGAGAAAAAACCTGAAGCCGCAGCTAACTTAAAGATTGAAATGGCTTGTTCAGCTTGTAATGCGGTCGTTAATTTAGCGAATGGTGTGCCAAAATTCTGTCCAGAATGTGGGCAACCTTTCGTTGCTAAACCTTTATAAAAATCAGAAAAGAGGTAAATTATGAGCCAGTCAAAGGTTCTCACCCATCTCTGTCCTAACTGTGGCGGTCCCCTCTTATTTGATCCTAAAAGTCAAAAGTTTCATTGCCAGTACTGCTTGTCTACCTTTACGGAGGAGGAAGTTACTGCCTTTGAAGCTAAACAAGAAGACAAAGGAATATCAGAAGAAAGTGTCTCAGATGTTCCTCTAGAAGCGGATACTGCAGAATCACCAATTGACGATCAGGTTGGGCTCTTTGTTTGTCCTTCATGTGGCGCCGAAATTGTGACAGATGCAACTACTGCTTCTACGTTCTGCTATTATTGTCACAATCCCGTCGTTCTTTCAGAGCGCCTCTCTGGGAAATTTCTCCCAGAAAAAGTTCTCCCCTTCCAGATTGAACAGAAGGATGCTGAAAAAGCTTTCCTTGACTGGGTGGGCAAAAAGAAATTTGTCCCCAAAGATTTCTTTGATAAAAAACAAATCAAGCAACTTCAAGGTGTTTATTTTCCTTATTGGGTTGTTGGTGCAGATTTAGAAGGACAATTACAAGCACGTGCCAATAGGATCCGGGTCTGGATCGTTGGTGATTTAGAATACACAGAAACCAAACAATACCAAGTGATCCGAGAAGGAAACAGCACTTTTCAAGACTTGGTTAAAAATGCCTTGAAAAAAAATGAACCTGAAAAAATGGTTGGCGCCGTTCAACCCTTCGATTTATCTAAGGCAGTATCTTTTAAAAATCAGTATCTTTCAGGTTTTTTAACTGAAAAAAGAGATATTGAGTATGCGGAAATCAAAGAACGCGTGGATAGCGAATTACGTCAGTATTCCGAAGCACTCATGCGTGACACAATCCAAGGTTATACTGCTGTTACCAGTGTCCAATCTCAACAAAATATTAAGAATTTGGAAAGTGACTATGTGCTTTTACCCCTCTGGCTCGTGACGTATCGTCAAAAAAATAGTGATAAACTTTTCTATTATGCGATGAATGGCCAAACAGGTAAAACTGCTGGGATCCTTCCTGTGGATAAAATGAAAGTCGTTTTGGTGGCACTTCTTATTTTCATTTCCGTGCTTATACTTGGAGTGATTGTGGGGTGGTTTGTCTCATGAAAAAGAAACGAATACTTTTAACACTACTTTTTACAGTAATTACACTCTTTACAATGTTTGCTTTTCCTAAAAAGAGTTTTGCCCAACAAATAGGTATTGATGATCAGGCCGGCCTTTTGACTGGTCCAACACAATCCCTTGAGCAAGAAGCCCAACTGCTTGCAAATCAGACCAAAGCTGGGATATTTGTAGTCACAACCATGGATAATACTGAGTCACCCAAAGATTTTGCGGTTAATTATTTAGCCCAAAAAGTTGGGCAAGGGAATAATGGTATTGTCTTAATGATTAATATGTCACAACGGAAGCTTTATATCTGGGCAACAGGAAATTTGAAGCATTACATTACTTCTTCTCGGATTGAGTCGATTTTAGATGTTGTGCAGCCCCAATTATCCGATGGGAATTATCAACAGGCCATCGAGAGTTTCTATGCACAAGTGACGCATTATTATGAACAGGGGATACCTGGCGGACGAAAATATACGGTCAACCCACAAACGGGAGCCGTTACTTTCCATCGTTCCTTCCGTCCGGCTTATATTCTCATTGCCGTTATTCTTGCCGTTATCTCGGCTGGTGCTTTTGTTATTATTCTGGTTTCTCGCTATCAATTAAAGATGGGCGCACACTGGAATTATGGTTATCAAGAGAATGGAAAACTCAACTTATCCAAACAAAGCGATACGCTGGTCAACTCCTTCATTACTACGCGCCGTATTCCTAGAAATAATAACTCTAGTGGCGGAGGCTTCTCTGGTGGCGGAGGTTCTGGCGGTGGACGGAGTTTTTAATAAAATAAAAAAGAGCATGTGCTCTTTTTTATTTTATAATTTTATACTTTCCTGAAGGAAGATTTCCCAATTCATAATTTCCAATTTTTGTACGGATTAAGCGTAATGTTGGAAAACCAACATGGGCTGTCATTCGACGTACTTGACGATTTTTTCCTTCTTTGATAGAAATTTCAACCCAGCTTGTGGGTATTGATTTTCGCTCACGGATCGGTGGTGTTCTCTCCCAGAGCCACTCTGGTTCTGAAACGCGCCTCACTTTTGCCGAAAGTGTTTTACCATCTTTTAGCAAAACGCCTGCACGGAGTTTTTGCGCTGCTGCCTCAGTGAATTCTCCCTCCACCTGTACAAGATAGGTCTTGTAAGACTTGGATTTTGGATCCGTTAGCTTATGGTTTAACTTTCCATCGTCTGTCAGTAAAAGTAAGCCTTCACTGTCCTTATCGAGTCGTCCAGCTGCATATACATGAGGTATATCAATATAATCTTTTAGTGTTTTACGATTTTCAGAATCAGTAAATTTTGTGAGTACGTCAAAGGGTTTATTAAATAGTAATATCATCTCCTCTATTGTACCAAAAGTGACCCCGCTTCGCATCTTCCATCAAGTCAACTTCACAACAAAAAAGGCAGATCATGACTGCCTTTCTTTCTTTAAATGATATTCATTGTAAATGAGCGACTTTCCATCACACGGAGGATAGCTTCTGCTGTGTCTAAAGCTGTAAAGAGTGGAATACCACGGCTGATTGCTTCTTGACGAATAAGGAAGCCGTCCGTTTCTTGTGCTGATACGCGTTTGCTGCCCATGGTATTGACAATAGCTTGAACACGTCCCTTACGAATGTCATCAATAACTGTGTCTTCCATTGACTCCGTTACTTTACCAACTTCTCGAACATAAAGGCCTGCAGTTTTGAGGTACTGTGCAGTTCCTGAAGTCGCTACAAGTGAATAACCAATATCAGCAAATCGCTTTGCCATCTCTAAGGTTTCTGCTTTATCTTCATCGGCCACTGTAAAGAGTATTGATCCATGATCAGCCATGTGTAGTTTGGAAGCTTCGAAAGACTTATAAAGCGCCTTTTCTAAGGTTGTATCTGATCCCATAACTTCACCCGTTGATTTCATCTCTGGACCGAGAAGACTATCCACTTTTGCTAATTTGCTAAAGCTGAAGACAGGCGCTTTGATGTGGACAAGTTCAGATTCTGGGGCAAGACCTGAAGCATAACCAAGCTCTGCTAGTGTCTTCCCTAAAATCATCTGTGTCGCAAGTTGGGCCATTGGAATTCCTGTAACTTTTGATAAGAAGGGTACTGTACGTGAAGCCCGTGGATTGACTTCGATAACATAAACTTTTTCCTCGTGGATAACGAACTGAATGTTCATCATACCGATGCAGTTTAAACCTTCTGCCAATCGTTTAGTATAGTCCACAATTGTCTCAATAATTTCAGGACTGAAGGTTTGTGGGGGATAAACAGCCATGGAATCACCCGAGTGCACCCCCGCACGTTCAATATGCTCCATGATTCCTGGCAACAAAACATCTTTCCCATCACAAATAGCATCAACTTCACACTCTTGTCCCGTCAAGTAACTATCTACTAATACTGGGTGTTCTGGCGACGCCTTAACTGCACGGTTCATGTAATTACGCAAATCAGCTTCATTGTCGATGATTTCCATGGCGCGTCCCCCTAAGACAAAGGATGGTCGTAACAGGACAGGATAACCTATTTTTTCAGCATTGGCAACCGCTTCTTCTTCATTGGTGGCTGTTGCTCCCGGCGGTTGTGGAATATCCAAGTCGGACAAAGCCTTTTCAAATGAATCCCGGTCTTCTGCACGTTCAAGGTCTGCTACTTGTGTCCCTAGGATAGCTACGCCTGCTTTTTCTAAAGGTTCCGCTAAATTAATCGCTGTCTGTCCACCAAACTGAACGATTACACCTTTAGGCTCCTCTAAATCAATAATGTTCATGACATCTTCGAAAGTCAAAGGTTCAAAGTAGAGTTTATCTGAAATTGAAAAATCAGTAGAAACTGTCTCTGGATTGCTGTTGACGATGATTGCTTCATATCCTAAAGCTTGGATCGCTTTAACAGAATGAACGGTCGCATAGTCAAACTCGACGCCTTGACCGATACGGATTGGACCTGAACCTAAAACAAGAATTTTTTCCTTTTCAGATTTTACAGATTCGTTCTCCCACGCATAAGATGAGTAAAAATACGGTGTGCTACTTTCAAATTCAGCCGCACAAGTATCTACCATTTTGTAAACCGGAAGAATTTCACCATCTTTGCGACGACGACGGACTTCTGACTCTGTCACATTCCAAAGGCGGGCAATTTCTTTATCTGAAAAACCATTTTTCTTGGCTGTTTTCAAAATTTCTGGATCAAAAACATTCAGTTCTAACTCTTTTTCAATCTCAACGATATGTAGCAATTTGTCTAGGAAGAAAATATCAATCTTACTTAATGATGCAATTTCTTCAATGGGAATTCCACGACGAATCGCTTCGGAAATATAGAAGAGACGGTCATCCTGCGCTTTAATAATTTTTTCGTATAAGAACTCTTCTGTGACTTCTTCAGCACCTTCTAAACGGTTGTGGCTCACACCTATCTCCAATGAACGCACTGCTTTGAGTAGGCTTTCTTCGATATTACGACCGATAGCCATTACCTCTCCAGTCGCTTTCATTTGCGTACCGAGATTACGATCGCCATTTTCAAATTTATCAAAGGGGAAACGGGCAATTTTAGAGACAACGTAGTCAAGAGCTGGCTCAAACATAGCATAAGTCGTATTGGTTACAGGATTGATGATTTCATCCAATGTCATTCCGACTGCAATCTTGGCCGACATCTTAGCGATCGGATAGCCCGTCGCTTTAGAAGCCAAAGCAGAGGAGCGTGAAACACGTGGATTTACTTCAATCACATAATATTTGTAAGAATATGGATCCAAAGCAAGCTGAACATTACAGCCTCCTTCGATTTTCAAAGCACGAATGATTTTTAATGACGCATCACGAAGCATTTGGTATTCCACATCCGACAAGGTTTGACTAGGTGCAAACACAATCGAATCCCCTGTATGGATGCCTACAGGATCAAAGTTTTCCATGTTACAAACTACAATCGCATTATCTGCCGAGTCACGCATTACTTCGTACTCGATTTCTTTATAACCGGCTATAGATTTTTCAATCAAACATTGGGTCACTGGAGAAAGTTTTAAGCCATTGGCCACTACCTCACGAAGTTCCGTTTCGTTGTCACAAATTCCGCCTCCAGTTCCTCCCATCGTAAAGGCTGGACGGACGATGATTGGATAACCAATCTCTTTTGCTTGAGCAACTGCTTCTTCAACCGTTGTGGCAATTTCTGATTCACATAAAGGTTCTCCAATACTTTCGCAGAGTTCTTTAAATAATTCACGGTCTTCTGCCCGGTCAATAGCAGATAACTTTGTCCCTAAAAGTTCAACCGAAAGTTCTTCCAAAATACCGCTTTCCGCTAATTCCATCGCCATATTGAGCCCTGTTTGACCACCTAAGGTTGGCAAAAGGGCATCTGGTCTTTCTTTACGAAGGATTTTGCTGACAAACTCAAGCGTAATCGGCTCAATATAAACCTTATCAGCAATTTCACGGTCAGTCATAATCGTTGCTGGATTAGAATTGACCAAAATAACTTGATAGCCTTCTTCTTTAAGGGCTAAGCAGGCTTGAGTACCAGCATAGTCAAATTCAGCAGCCTGACCAATAACGATCGGTCCTGAACCGACAATCATAATCTTCTTAATATCCGTACGTTTTGGCATAGTATCCCCATTTCTAAAATTCCAAAGCAGCTGTGAGATAAACTTTGTACCGCTCTCTGTCAGGAATTTCTCATTTCCTAAGAATTTTAAGAAAAAAGCACCTGCCAGAAAAAGCAAGTGCAAAGAAGATAGAGTATTCCCTTTTGATTCAAAAGGATTTAATATTCATGTTCACAACCTTGCTAGCCTCTCTGGACCAGTTTAAAAGTTTTATCTTTAGTAGAATATCATTTTCTAAAGAAGCAGTCAAATGAAAACTTTCAGAGAACTCTCCCTTGAGAGAATTGGGTGAAAAATTTTTGTCTCACCAAGAAGTAATAAGAATTACATTAAATAGAAAGCGCATTCTATATAATAAATAAAAAAGAGAAAATCCTTTGTTTTTTTTGGAAATTATTTTATTTTGTTTCTCTAGAACTATTGAAAAACCTGTGTTTCAAGGAAAAAGAACAAGTTTTAAATTTAATTATAAATTTACGATTAAAATTTTTTAATAATACACTTGACACTTTCCGTAAAAATGTTATAATTAACTCATAAGTAAATTAGAAATAAATAAGATTTCCGCCAAGGAGGATAATATGATAAAAATTTATACAGTTGCTGGTTGCAGTTCAAGCCAAAAAGCAAAAAAATGGCTCATTGACAACGGTGTAGATTTTCAAGAAATAAATCTTCTCACAGATGATATTAAGAAAGAGGACTTTCTTGAAATACTCGCTTTAACTGAAAATGGTACAGAGGAAATTATTTCCAAAAGAAGTCGTGCTTATCAGAGCTTATCCTTAAACCTTGAGCAATTTTCTTTAAATACTCTGGTTACAATCATGAAAGAAAACCGTTCAATTTTACGTCGTCCTCTTATTCTGGATGACAAGCGCCTTCAGATTGGTTACAATGACGATGATATTCGAAAATTTCTCCCACGTCCTGTTCGGGAAGTAAGATTGAGCGATATTAGTCGTAAAGTACGTGATATTGTATTGGAACGCGACTTTCATATTCATGCAAGTTGATAAAAAACCAAGAACTCTGAATTCAGAGTTCTTGGTTTTTTATTTTAAGCTTTATTTTTTAACTTGTCTTCATTTTTGATATTATTAAGTGATTGTTTCAAAACTTTAAGCAAGCCATCGCTACTGTAGATTAAAACATTTGATTTATAAAGTCGTGCAGAGAACAAGAGAATAAACAACATCGTTACAAACATAATGCCCATGGAAATCCAGACTTGTAAATTACTTGCTACACCTGTTGCAATTTGCATTGGCAAGACAAAACTCGAAATAAAGGGGAGGTAACTTGTCACAGTCATCACAATATTATCAGGTTGAGAAGCAAAAATCACAGAAAGCATATAGCCCAGTAGACCAATCATCGTCATTGGTGTTTGTGCTTTAGGCACATCTTCCACACGAGAAATCAGTGAACCAGAAAGAGCTGCCAAGAATGTAAACAGAAGAATGCCTAAGATGACAATCGGAATGACGAGCCAAAATTGACCTGTAAAGACTTCTTGAAGATTTAAACCGTTAAGGAAACTGCGCACCATGTCATTGTCTCTGAAGAGGAGATACCCTACTCCAATCTGAATGGCATAAGCGAGAACATTGACTGAGCAGACTAAGATGATACCTACTAGTTTTCCATAAAAATGCGTTTCGGCTTTAACGCTTGAAAGAATTACTTCCATTATACGCGTTCCTTTTTCGCTGGCAATTTCTTGCGCCACAATACTGCCATAAGTTGCAACAAAAATCCAAATCATGACAATCAAGACTGTTGCTATAACCTGTCTCAGACCAGAATAATCTGTACCTTGAATGCGATTGCCATCCGCGTCAAACTCAACATGTACAGGTTCTAACTTCGCTGGAGAAAGGAGGCTCGTTTTTTCTTCCGGTGATAAGCCTAATTGAGTGGCAAAGACACTTTGCTGTATTGCAGTAAGCGTCTGTGAGACTGTCATTTGAGTTGCTGTGTCAAGAGAACGTGTGGTTTCTAAGGTTGAGCTTATTTTCCCTTGTTCCATCTCTAAAGCTAAAATTGCGCCAACATCTTCGTCTTTCAGTTTACGGTTTGCCGCTGTTCTATCCATTACTTCATACTTAATATTACCTTTAACTTCAGTCAGCGCACTTCCAATCTCCTTGCTTTTTGTCACTACCGCAATACGATCAGTATCGCCTGCCCCATCATCTGCTACTCTTGCAATAACATAAATAACTAATCCAATGAGCAGTGGGAGAAAAACCATAACTAAAAAGGCAACTGATTTAACATTTTTACGAAAGACTTCTTTCACAATCGTCCAAAACTTACTATTCATGAGCATCACCTGCCTTCATTTTGAATATTTCTTCCAAGCTTGGTGGTTGTTGTGAAAACATATGGATATAGCCTGATTGTGTAACATAGTCAAAGACAGCTTTTCCAGCTTCTTCATTTTCTAAAGTTAACTCATAAGTCCCATTACGTTCCACTTGTACTTCTTTTACACCTTCTAGTTGTACTAATTCTTCTTCTGTCACCGGCGCCTCAATAAATACCTTGGTCCGGCCAAAACTTTGGCGTACAGCATCAACGGTCCCATCCAGTATTTTCTTGCCTTCTTTTACCATGATCATCTTATCCACCATTTTTTCGACATTCATCATATTATGGTCTGAAAAGACAACACAGACTTTCTGCTCACGGAGTTCAGCTACAGCAGTTTTAAGCAGCTCTGCATTTACAGGATCTAAGCCGGAGAACGGTTCATCCAAAATAACGAGTTTCGGCTCATGAATAAGCGTAGCAATAAGCTGAACCTTCTGCTGATTGCCTTTTGATAAAGTCTTGACCTTATCTGTTCGCTTACCTTTAACTTCAAATTTTTCCATCCAATAATCGATTTTCTCATCGATTTCTTTTCTCGTTTTCCCTCTTAGTTGACCAAAGAAACGCAACTGAGTTTCTATACTATCTTTAGGATAAAGACCTCTTTCCTCTGGTAAATAACCAATGATGTTATATTCATCACTAGAGAGCGGCTTACCATTCCAGAGCACGCTTCCTGAATCTTGCATCAAAAAATCCAATATTAATCTAAATGTTGTTGTTTTTCCCGATCCATTTTGTCCGATAAAACCTAAAATTTCACCATCTTCAATAGTAAAACTCAGATCATCAACAGCAACAAGTTCTCCGAATGTCTTTCGGAGATTTTTCACTTCAAGCATCCCTTCCTCCTTAAAATTAAATGATAATCTTTTAACTTAGTATACCTTATTAAGTAGATATATTGAAGTAAAAACCTTATTCTTTCCGAGTTAGAGGTGAAAAATAAAAAAGAAGCAAGATTTTCTCACTTCTTTTATTGCGCTTTGATTAAGGACGGATAAAGCTCACACCGGCTGTTGAACACTCACGTGTTGTTCCCCAACCACCATTAAAGTTTCCTTCTTTAATAATCATTGTAGAGCCAGAAACAGAGATGACAACTGCAACGTGTCCAACGCTACCTGCCCCTTGGTTACCTGGTGGGAATACAGCAATGGTTCCCGCTGCTGGTCCACTATTTGCATAACGGATCCAATCTGCTGCGTTGCCTTCATAGGTTGGAATAGCTCCTCCAAAGTACTCCCAAACATAAGCCGTACATTGTCCGGGTGGATAAGGGTTAGTCGGTGAAACCGGAGGCTTAGGATTAGTGACTGGCGGGGTTGGTGGTGTTGGTTCATCAACGCCTGGGTCTACAGTTTGATTGCCTTCATCAATAACTGGTGGTGCTACTGGATTTGGTTTGTTCTCAGATACAGTTTCTTTAGCTTTTTCCTGTTGCACTACGGCTGATTCTTGCGCTGCTGCTTTCTGTGCTTGAAGGGCTTCTTGTGCCGCTTGCTCAGCCTCAGCTTTTTGAGCTAACAGTTCTTGTTTTTTGCCTTCCTCAGACGTGATTGTGGCCTGGTAATTAAGCTGAGCCACTTTGAGTTGTGCTTCTTGTGTCGCCAACTCGTCAGCTTGACTGCTCAACTCTTGTTGCAAACGTGTGACTTCCGCATATTTTTCCATGTTATCTTTGAGTTTGGCTTGAACATTCTTTTGATCCTGTTCTTGCTGCTCAATCATAGCCTTATTAGCCCCTGCAACAGTTGACATGGCTGTAATCTTTTGAATTGCATTCGTTAAAGATTTGGAATCTAAAATTGCTGAAATGTAATTCGTTGCTAAACCATTGGTTTGAGCACTTCGTGCTTGTGCTTCTAGTGCGTGACTGCGTTCTTCAATATCCTTATCCAATTTTAGAATCTGTTCAGACTGCATTTTTTGCTGTTCTAATAGTTTTTCCACTTGTTTTTGCATAGAACTTTGTTTAGCTTTTAAAGTGGCAACCTGAGATTCAACAGCATCTACTTGGCTTTGAGCTTGAGCAGCATCATCCTTCACAGCAGCAATCTTAGAATCTTGTTCAACAATTTTTTGCTCTGTTGAATCTGCGTTCACACTAGACAGAGGAGCCCCAGCAGTCAAAACAACCGTTGAGAGCATCAATGCCGCAATTAATTTCTTTTTCATAAATTTTAAATTTACTACCTCCTAGTTTCTTTTTCGAACATTACTATTGTATCACAAAACCTTTTGTTTTCATTACAATAAACTCTTTTATTGTTACATTTACGTTACCTGAAGTTTCACTCATGTAATATTTTTTTAATGCACTATATAATTTAAAGAAACAAAAAAAGCTCCAAAATAAGGAGCTTTTCAATAAAAGAGCGTAAATTAATCTTATAGTTTGGCAAGAACTTTATCAACAAAGCCATCTACTTCATTGATTTGTTCTTTTGTTAAATCACCACCAGCAGGAGCAAAAAATGTCATGCCTTGCATGTTTAAATGCAAATCAAAAGATTCTGCATTCACTTTAATGCCTTTGTCTTTTGCTGCTGCAGTAATTTTTTTAATCGCAGATTCCAAATGTCCAGACGTAGAAAAAGCAACAATTTGCTTAATTTTACCACTGTCTAAAGCTGCCAAGTATTCCTTCATGTCTTTTGTTACAGAGGCAAACCAAACACCTGCTCCAAGGAATAAAACATCTACTTCCTCTTCTAAAGGTTCAGAGATTCGTTCTGCTTTCACATCAATTTTTTTCGCAATTTCATCAGCAACTGCACGTGTATTTCCACCACGCGAAGCATATCTTACTGCATATTTCATCTTAATTATTCCTCCTTTGTTCCTTCACTTATAGACTATCATATTTTGTGAAGTATGTGAAATTTCTAGCTTATAAATTTCAGGGGCTACCGCCTATTGATGCAGTTACTCATTACAAAAAAGCTTTTCCTTAGAAAAGCTTTTTTATTTGCTTATTCTACGTCTCCCCTTTGGTTTCACTCTTTTATAGGATGAACGAGAAAGACGTGCTCTTTTATGTTCTAATTTCTTTCTACCTGCTTCACGAACTAATACGAACTCAGGCAATTGATTATATTTCATAGAAAGTACGAGCCCTAGACCAATAATGTTACTGATCAATGCCGAACCCCCTTGCGAAATGAACGGTAAAGGAATACCTGTCAATGGTACTAAGCCAATCGCTGCACCAATATTTTCAAAGACATGGAACAGAATCATCATAATAATACCTGTGGATATAAAGATATAGAACTGATTATTGGACTGAAAAGTCACACGAATCATACGATAAATCAAGATAAAATAAAGTAAAATGACAAAAGTTGCACCGACAAAACCAAAATCTTCTCCGATGACGGTAAAGATCATATCTGATTCACGGACAGGGACGTTGACATTTGCCACGCCAAATCCATGACCAAAGAGACCACCTACACCGATAGCAATCAAAGCACGCGATTGTTGCAGAGAGAATGTCTGTGTGTACTCAAAGGGATGAAGCCAAGCTAAGAAACGATTAACCTGATATTGGCTGAAAACAGTACCTAATAGTTCTTGTCCCTTAGGGTTCATAACCATAGCCACAACACCTACTGCTACAAGAACAGCTGCGAGGAGGACAGGCAAGATAATTTTCCAAGATACCCCTGAAACGAGAATGATTCCCGCTGCAATCACAAGGAAAACCATGAAGGTACCAAAGTCTTTTTGCAAAGCTGCAAGGATGGCAATAGGCACAGTAGCCAAGGCAATTTGGCCAATTAAGATAAAATCATCTTTAAGATAACGTTTTTTCAGTTTGTTTTGAAAGGACACAACAATCCTTGCTAAAAACAATATATAGGCTATCTTCATCAGCTCCGAGGGCTGGAAAAGATTGGTGTTATGAAAGGCAACCCAGTTCTTTGCACCGGTCAGCTCATACATCGAAGGGCTGTAAAAGAATATGGGTAGCACCATCAGAATAAGCCCAAAACCATACAGAACCGGCGTAAGATTCCAAAGCAGCCTCGAATCCATATGCATGACAATTAAGGCTAATATAACGCCGACAATAATCCAGGTCCCTTGCTGTCCTACCATCTTAACCGCTTGGGTGGGATAATCATGACTTACAGCTACCCAAATGGCATAAAGACCGATAACAGTTAAAAGAAAAGCGGGTAAAATGAGCGCATAGTCAATACGACTGTCAAATGTCAACTTATTTTTAGGCTGCTTTTTCTTGTTATTTATTGTATTTGTTTTATTATTCAAAATGAAGCTCCATCACTAGAAAGTCTATAGGCTCTATTATACATTATTTATATAAAAATGGTTGCTTTCGCAAAACCATTATTGTTCGTTATTTAAAGTTCTTGTTAGAACAAATTTCCAAGTAAGTTTCCACCGAAGATTAAAGCATAAGAATAGAATAAAATCGGCAGTGGCTTACATAAAATCATCACCCAGTTAAAGAATTTCCAACTCATGCGCGTCTGACTAGCAATGAGAACCAAAGCATCGTCAGGCGCGATAGGTGAGAGAATTAAAAGTAGAAAAGCGATGTTAAATCTCTTTTGCCCTTTTTCAAGCCAGGCCATATACTTGTTGTAGGTTTTCTCTTTGACAAAGACCTGAACTAAGGACTGTCCATACTTTCGTCCAAGGTGGAAAAGTATCACTGAACCAACAACAATCCCGACATAATTGTAAACAAAGCCCCAAAAAGGTCCAAAAATTAAGACTCCTGCTGCAATTGTTAAGCCTCCGGGAATAATTGGAATAATCACTTGAATAATTTGCATACAGAAGAAAATGATTGGGCCAAGAAAAGCATGCGCTGTAACCAGACGTTTCAAAATTTCTTGATCTTGAAAAGCACCGAGATGCCAGAGGTAAACACTACCAACAATAGTAGCAATAAAACCCAAAATTGTAATCACGTTAAAAACTCGTTTGGTATATTTTAAGACATTGTTGTTCATCTTCACCTCGTTTGGATTTAGTTTGCTTTTTCTTTCAGATATTTTTCGCCTTCTTCAATCCAAAGTTCTCTTTTCTCGGCTAAACTTTTAAAGCCAATCTTATTACGAGAATCTGTGAATCGCTTTTTACGATAAAAGTAATGATTTTGTGGATTTTCTTCAAGACTACGAATAGATAGACTGACTTTACCATTGTACTCATCAATATCTATAATCTGGGCTTTTACGTGTTGCCCTACTTTGATAACTTCTCGAATATTTTTGACGAAACCTGACTGAACTTCGGAAATATGAATTAAGCCCTTATGTTCAGTATTTTGTCGGTCCGCAAACTTTACAAAAGCACCATAATCTTGGAGCCCGATTATCTCAGCAGTGACTTTATCACCAATTTTTACGGATTTATCCATCATTTTATTTCTCGATAATTTCAATATTTTCGATGACTACATCATCCACTGGACGGTCTTGCATTCCGACACGTACAGCGGCAATTTTATCTAAAACTTCAAATGATTTTTCATCCACAAGTTGACCAAACACAGTGTGACGGCCATCAAGGTGTGGTGTTCCGCCTTGTGTGTAGACTTCAGCAACTTCTTCAGGCCAGCCCCCATCAATCAAAGCTGATTTTGGATAAGGGAGGTTTTGATTTTGAACAATGAAGAACTGGCTGCCATTTGTATTTGGTCCTGCATTTGCCATTGACAAGGCACCACGAATGTTGAAGACATCTTGTGAAAATTCATCTTCAAATTTTTCACCATAGATGGATTCACCACCCATACCTGTACCAGTTGGGTCGCCACCTTGAATCATAAAGTCTTTGATAATACGGTGGAAAATAATACCATCGTAGTAGCCTTTTTTGCTAAGTTCAACAAAGTTTTGAACTGTTTTTGGCGCGAGCTCGTCAAAGAGTTTCACCGTCATATCACCATGATTCGTATGGATGATTGCTGTTGTTCCAGCATATGCTTCAAGATTAAGTTGTGGGTAAGTCATTTGTTTCTCTTTTCTAAATTTTATCAAAAATCTCGGAGATGAGACTTTCATTTTTGTAAGTTTAATCGATGAGTTGCAGGGCGCGTAAAGCTTTTAAAACACCATCATTTTGGACTGTATCTGTGACATAGTCTGCTTTTTCCAAAATGACAGGATGTGAAATTTTCATAGCTACCGAAAGCCCAGCCAAATCAAAAAGCTCCTTATCATTAAGTTCATCGCCAAAATTCATCATGTTTTCTGGTGAAAGCCCAAGATATTCTAATACTTTCATACAACCATTGGCTTTGCTCCCTAAAACAGGAACAATATCGGAAGAATTCGGGTGCCACCGTACCATTCTTACTTTTTGCGCCAAACGTTGAGGCAGTCGAAGTTCTTGATCATGTTCAGATATTGTAAGCAGTTGAAAAACATCATGTACTTGGTAGTAATCAGGATTAACTTCGAGTGCGCCGTAATCATCGGGAATAACTTTTTCAGTTAATCCTTTCCATTTAGAAGCTTTTAAGTTCTCGTTTCCTACAAAAAGATATTCAGCACCTTCACTCTTTAACCAAGCCACTATTTCATCAACTGTTTCTTTGTCCAAGGGATTTTTGTAAATAATCTCCTGCGCCTGATTTTGCACCAAAGCACCATTAATTGTTACAAAAAAATCAGGATTTAAATTGCGAATTTCAGGGAGAACATTATAGTAATTTCGTCCTGTCGCAATACCTGTTTTTATTCCTTTTTGTCGTAAAGTTTCAAAGATAAAGGGTAAGCTTTCCGGGATGTAGCCTGTTTTTAGGTCACGTAAAGTATCATCAATATCGAAAAAAATAATTTTGATTTTTGAAGCTCTTTCGATTAAATCTTTCATGACTCTATTATAACAGATATAGGCTATTTTCGCTATTGTACAGACAATTAGAACTGATGATTTCTGCTTTAAAAAGTTTTTTACTGATCAACCAGTTTGTGTTGGATAGCATAAATTGTAGCTTGCGTTCGATCGTTAACTTCTAATTTATTGAAGATGTTAGAGACGTGTGTTTTAACTGTTTTCAAACTTATAAAAAGTTGATCCGCAATCTCCTGATTAGAAAAGCCTTGGGCTAATATTTTCAACACTTCCATTTCTCTTTTTGAAAGATTATCATACAGTTCAGGTTTTCGATGTTTTTGTTGATTGATTTTTTCTTTCACTGCCCCTGACAAAACATCTTGCCCGCTGGCAACTTTACGGATAGCACTTGCAATTTCGGCAGCCTGAGAAGTTTTGAGAATATAGCCTTTTGCTCCAGCAGCCAAAGCCGGAAAGACTTTTTCATCATCTAAAAAGCTCGTCAAAATCAAAATCTTCTGCTCTGGCATTTCTGCTAAGATTTTTTGAGTTGCACCAATACCATCTAGACGGTCCATAACCAAGTCCATCAAAATGACATCTGGTTTTAAATTTTTCGCTTTAAGATAACCTGATTCACCATCAGCTGCCTCTCCTACTACTTCAATATCGGGTTGAATATTCATAAAGCTAGAGAGTCCTAAGCGGACCATTTGATGATCATCGACAATTAATAATTTTATTTTATCCATTTTTTCCTTTTAACTTTTTATTGGTTCACTTGTGGAATACGTATCTCAACACTTGTCCCTTGATTTGGGGCGCTAATGATTTTAACATCCCCCCCCAGCAAAAGCGCGCGTTCTTTTATATTGACCAAACCATAGCTGGCTGATTTACTGTCTCGTGTATCAAAACCGACACCATCATCTGCTATTCTAAGAATAATATTCTCATACTGCTCTTTCAGAATAACTTCAATATTATCAGCTTGTGAGTGCCGTAGTGCATTGCTCAGAATTTCCTGTGCCATACGGAAGAGATTGTCTTCGATGTTAGATGAAGCTTGAATATCGCTGAGTTTCACATTGATATTGGCGGATATCTTCGCTTGCAATTCATCCGTCAAGGAATTTAAACCTGCCGAAAGGGACTTGCCATCCAATTCAATAGGTCTTAAATGAAGCAATAAAGCCCGCATTTCATTTTGTGCTTCATGCAAGATTTTTAAAACTAAACGTGTTTGCGTTAAAATTTGGTCTTGCGTAAGGTTAGAGCTCTCCGATTCATTTCCCGTTACAGAAGAGAGAATCATCGTGGCTGCAAAAAGTTCTTGACTGACCGAGTCATGGAGCTCTCGCGAAATACGTTTTCTTTCCGTTTCCACAATTTCCGCTTTATTGGCTGATTTTTGACTGGAGAGTTCTTGCAGTTCGACAGACATCTCTTTTAAACGCAAATAAAGAGCCTTCAATTCCGGATGCTCCGGTTCTTGATTTTGACTCACGCGCTGGATATCCTCATAAAAGTCTCTCTTAATTTTACTGTTTTCCAAAAAATTGAAAAAAGTAAAAACTAAGGCCAACAATCCTGCTACCGAGAGAAAAATCCAGATGCCATAAAAATTATTCGCAATCTCGCCCATAATACTTGCTGTTGAAACACCACTGGTGATTGAAAACAACAGGACATCTACCAAAACAATAATGATAAAAAGGACGATAAAGGTTTTAATAATTGATTTCTTCATCCTTTCACCACCTCAACATTTCCTGTTTCAACCTGAAGTTTAATACGCATCCGCTTTTGCGTGTCTTCAGTTACATCTGAGAAATAGCGAAAATTGACAGGGTTAATTTCAGTTTCTTCATCAAAAATCTTGACAATGCCATTGTGTACCGTGATTTCTAAAGCTACAGCAACGTCTTCCGGCACGATAATTTTAGTATTCCCTGCTGATTTTTTGATGCTCAAGCTGTTTCCTTCAGGCCTAAAATTGACATCATAGAGATCAATCACATCATTTCCATTTGCTCGTGTAATATCTTCCTGACTCTCCGCGTAGGCTTGACTATAAGAAGAATTTGGCATCGTATATGCTTGTCTTTTCCAGAATCTAATCCCAGCCAAAAGAGGAAAGAGAAGAGCAAGCCAGAACCATCCCGCTGTCAAAAGCATTACTGCAAAGAAAATCCAGAGCACAGCTGTGACAGGACGGAGAAAGGTTATTTTACGTGATAAAATACTAAAAGATATAGCTAAAGCAAGCAATACAAGAAAGTACGGTGATTTTATAATATGAAAAAGCAAAGCAACGATGATACAAAGCTCTATAACAATAAATGTTTTTATCCGTCTATTCATACCTCTATTCTACCAAAAAAAGACCGCTCTATGCTCGGTCTTTGGTCTTATTTTAAAATTTCTATTTAACCTCTACCCAAAGCAAGCTTTGGAAATAAACTTCTCTTTGACGGCTTCTTATGAAAGCGTTATAATAACAAGTATAGAAAGGAGATTTTATGGTCCCCCAATTAATCAAAGCAGAATTACTGGCAAATTTTCGAATAAAGTTAACTTTTGACAATAACGAAATTCGTTTTCTTGGAACGAGGAATTCTAAAAATTTTGTTGAAGAAAACACTGTCTTAAAAAATCTGTTTGTCGCTTGGGGAGCTAGCCTCTCCTCGTTTTCAGGTTCAGGGCAAGAACTAGAAATAAACAAAGATGGCAGTTTATCCGTAGACAACCATATTTTATCATCGGACAAAGTTTATCAATTAAGTGTATCTAACCTGTCCGAACTCACACTTTAATTTGTTTATTTTAGAAACTTTTACTCACTCAACTTCTGTCTCCTATAGATTGAAGTTTTTTACTCATTTGTATTGGCAATGCTAACAATGAATGTAAAAAAATAAAGGAGAATCCTGAATGAATTCTCCTGAAATACTTTTTTGAGTAGATTAACGAATCCCTAAAGCGATACGCGCATAGCGGCTCATTTTATCGACTGTCCATGCTGGATACCAGACGAGGTTGACTTTGATTTCTGTAACTTCTTCAACTTCTTTAAGTGCATCATGAATTTGATCCGTCAAAACGTCTGCTAAAGGACAGCCCATTGTTGTCAGCGTCATTTTAACTTCTGTAAATCCGTTATCCTCAAAGGAAATTTCATAGACCAAGCCTAAGTTAATGATATCAATACCTAATTCAGGGTCAATAACTGTCTCCAAGGCTGCTAAAATCTTTGTTTTAATTTCTTCTATTTGTGCATCAGAATATTTGTTTTCTTCGCTCATAAATTTCTCCACATTCTCATTGTAAAATCTATTTGACATTGTTATTCTATCACATTTTTAAACATTTGACGAGAAGAGAAAAAGATAATTTATAAATTATTTTATAGACACGACGTCTAAAAAATGTTATAATTATGATGATATAAAGTTTTAAGAAAGCACTTGTTGCGTAGGGAAAAGGATACACTGTGGAGAATAGAAAAGAACGTACAAAAGCGCGACTTCGCGATGCAATGACTCAACTTTTACATGAAAAGCCATTTGATCAAATTACAACCACTGAACTTGTCAAAGTGGCAAAGATTAGTCGTAGCGGTTTTTATACGCATTATCAAGACAAGTATGAAATGATTGATCAGTATCAAAAAACATTGATCAATACAATTCAATATGTCTTTGAAAAAAATGATGGAGACTTGCAAAAAACAATGCTTGAGACCTATGAATTTTTAGATAATAATGAAATCTACGCAGCTCTGCTTTCTGAAAACGGCAGCAAAGAAATCCATCAATTCATGCAAGCCAAGTTAAAAAGTATGATTGAACATTCCATTATACCAAGAGATTCAAGAAGAAATAACCTTGGTCGCTTAGGTAAAATTTATGCTGCGACTTATTATGCTAATGCTATGTTTGGTCTTACACAGGCCTGGATTCGTCGTAAACGTAAAGAAACACCCGAAGAAATTACGAAAATACTCAGTAAGCTTATCAACTGATTAACTATCCTAATAAAAATATCCAAACCCTATGTTTGGATATTTTTTATAAAGCTTGAATACTTTTAAGTAATCTTTCAAGTCCGTCTTTTACCTTGAGTCGTGAACAGCCAATATTAAGTCGGAGAAAATTTCTTCCTTCTTGGCCATACACTTCTCCATCCATAATAGCGACTTTTCCTATGTTGATTAGAGCCTGCTGTAACTCGTCCATGGGAATGCCCTGCTCTGAAACATCCAGCCACAAAAGATAGGTTGCTTCCGATTCGATAAGCTTTATCTTTGGCAAATTCTCTTGCAAAAAACTGCGCGTAAAATCTACTGTATCATCCAAATAACTCTTCAACTCTTCTAGCCATATATCGGATGTCTTGTAAGCTGCAATCGTTGCTTCCATTCCCAAAATACTGCAAGAGGAAAGTCCATCTTTTTCTTTTAAATGTTGACAAAATTCTTCACGCAGGTTCGCATCAGGAACCAATAAGTAGGAAAAAATCAATCCTGGGAAATTAAAGGTTTTACTGGCTGATGTTAAAAGCGCAATATTTTCTGTACCATATTTCAAAATCGGATGATGCTGTTTCCCATTGCGTAAAATATCCATGTGAATTTCATCTGAAACTAAGAAAACATCGTACTTTTGGCAAAGCAAGACCACTTGTTGCAGTTCTTCACTTGTCCACACACGTCCTGTAGGGTTATGAGGCGAACAAAAGAGAAGGATTTTGTTGTTCGGATGTGCAAGTTTTTCTTCTAAATCTATAAAATCAATCGTATACTTTCCGTTATGAAAAATTAATGGATTTTCCACGTACATACGTTCATTTGCCGTAATTGTTTTAAAGAAAGCATCATAAGCTGGCGTTTGAACAATAATACCTTCTTGGGGCTGAGACTTAATTTCAATCAACTGAGAAAGTGAGTAAATCACACTTGGACTATACAAAATCCAGTCCTCCTCAATCGCAAAATCAAACTGTTTTTGATACCACGCAGAGACAGCTGATTTGAAGTGCTTATGATTCCAACGTGTATATCCGTAAATCGGATGTTGAATCCTCTTTTGTAAGGCCTGATTCACCGTCTCGGGAATAGCGAAATCAGTATCCGAGATAGTAAAGGGTAATAAATCTTTTTGCCCAAAACGATCCTCTACAAAATCCCACTGGGTACAAAATGTTCCTTTACGATCAATTATTTTATCAAATTCTGTCATATCAATAAATGGTAAAACAAGACAATTGTCTTGTTTTACGGTTCTCCTTCTAAATCAAATTGTCCAATGCGTTGCGCACAGTCGTTACTTTTGTCCCAATAATCACTTGAACACTTGTATCATCTAAATGTACGACTCCCAAAGCCCCTAAATCTTTAAGCTTCTCATCTTCAACACGTTCACCATCGTTTAAAATCAAGCGAAGACGGGTGATACAGTTGTCGAGTGTGACGATATTCTCTTTGCCACCCAATGCAGCTAAGATGGCTTCGGCATTATAACCAGATGTGTTTCCATCGTGCGCTATTTCTTGATCTGAATACTCCGGTTCGAGTACAGCCTCACGTCCTGGTGTTTTTAAGTTTTTCCACAGGATAACCTTTTTAAATGTAAAATAGTAAGCTGCGAACCAAAAGGCACCCACAAGAGGAATCAAGAACCATTGTGTATATGAACCTTGCATTACCCCGAAGATAAGGAAGTCAAGGACCCCACCATCTGTATTACCAATTTTCACGCCTAATAAGCTGACAATCATTGCGCCAAGCCCCGTCATAATCACGTGGAAAATCCAAAGGAATGGGCTGATAAACAAGAAGAGGAACTCAATTGGTTCTGTTATTCCTGTTACGAAAGTTGCAATCACACCAGAAATCAGAAGTCCTTTTACTTTTGCTCGATTTTCCGGCTTGGCTGTACGGTACATGGCAAGTGTTGCTGCTGGGAGTCCAAACATAAAGGTCGGCATTTTTCCTTGAGAGAGAAAAGCTGTTGCAGAGCCTGAAATTGGTAAACGATTTGCTAGCTCACCGTAGAAAATATTTAAAGCACCGTAAACTTCATGTCCATCAATGAGCGCTGTTCCACCAGCTTGAGTAAAGCGAATGGTTGCAACAAGAATGTGATGCAAACCAAAGGGTAAAAGCAGACGTTCGCCAGAGAAAAAGAGAAATGGACCAAAAATACCTGCACGTTGAATCAAGTTGCCCACTTGTTGGATAAGAAGGGCAAACAGTGGCCAAATAACTGGAATAGCGAGGCCTACCAAAGCCATGACTAAGGCTGTAATAATGGGCACAAACCTTGATCCCCCAAAGAAAGCAAAACTGTCTGAAAGTTGAATGTTGTAAAATTTCTTGTGGAGGTTGTAAACAATAATACCAGTAATAATCCCTCCAAGAACACCCATTTCGATAGTTTGTACACCCAGAGCCATACCTTGCCCAGCCTTTTGCATGAGCTCAGGATCAGCAAGCTGTCCACGTTCTGTTAAAAAGAAGTTGATAGAAAGATTCATGACCATATAGCCAACAAAGCCTGAGAAAGCTGCTACGCCTTTTTCTTTCTTCGCTAAACCTAGGGGAATGGCCATAGCAAACATCACGGGTAAGTTACTGAAAGCAAAACCACCAATGGCTGAAAAGAAACGAAAGACAACTTGCAGTACTTCATTTCCTAAGAAAGGAAAAGCATCAATAGTAGATTGACTTGAAAATGAACTTCCCAGCCCTAAAAGGAGCCCCATAAATGCCATCAGGGCTACAGGGAGCATAAAAGTTTTACCTAATTCTTGGAAGAAACCACCTAGGGCGAATTTTTTCTTTTTCTTCGTTTGGGGAACTTTAGTTTTTGCTTCGCTACCTTTAGCCAAAGCTTCTCCTATAGGGGCACCTCCTTTTACTATTCCTGATGCACTGATGGTTATACTTTTTAATTTTTCTGCTGTATTTGTAATAACAACAATGGCTGTTTTTTCAAGTCCAGCATCTTCAACTGCTTTCCAATTCACGCGCCCAATCACTTGTCCCGCTTTAACAGTCTCTTCTTCTTTGATCGTAAAGTTAAATACTGCCTTATCCAGACTGACCGTATCAATCCCAATATGGAGTAATACTTGTAAATCCTCTGCAGTACTAAATCCTGCAGCATGTCCTTGAACCATTCTTACTGTACCCGAAACTGGGGCATAAATTGTTTCGCCTCTTGGTTCCACAGCATACCCATCTCCCATTGTTTTTTCGGAGAAAATGGGATCCTTAACATCCTGCAATGGAATAATTTCCCCCTCAAAAGGAGAATAGAGGTTTTTTTGGTTACTCATCGTTTAACCTACCTTTATATTTTTGTTGTAAGTTAATATTACCACAATGTAAAACGCTTTCACGAAAACTACTAAAAAAACACCTTCTCATTTGAAAGTATTTTTTTAAATGTGTAAAATTCCACGATAACTGTAATAAAGTGATTGCAAAACCAAAAGTAAAGGTGTCTTATCTGTCGTATCATAGCCATTTACTTCCTCCTTTTGTGTTAAACAATAGAGAGGGATATCGGCCATTTGTACTAAACTATTTTCAGTCAAATTGGTAAGGCTGATCAATTTATGATTTCTGGATTTGGCCAGTTCTGCTAATTCTAAAACGGAAGGTGTTTCTCCAGATAAAGAAACAAAAAAGAATACTTCATGAGAAGAGTTTAAAATCTTCTTTTTCATTTCCTGTTGATATTCAAAAAATTGAAATTTGTCATCAAGAGCAAAGAGACTTTTTACATACATCTTCGTCAGAAGTCCTGTTTGATCTAGCGCATAAAAATTTACACTTTTCGCTCTTTGCATGAGTTGCACGACCTTCATTTCTCTTTCTTTATCAATCAGCTCAAAGTTTTTTAAAAGGATGTGCTTGTGTGAATTCATACTTACAGGAGTTGCAAGTTCCTGTTTCAAGTTCATCTTAAATTCAGAGAAATTTTCATAACCTAATTTTTTACAGAAACGTGTGATTGTATTGGGCACAGTGTAAAATTTCTGCGATAAAATAACAATCTTGGTCTGACTTACCGCTTCTTTATTTTTTAAGATGTAGTGGACTAAGTCTTCCTCCAACTCTGTTAACTTATTCTCTTTATTTTTTACGCGTTCCTGAAAACTCAGCATCTTTATCCTCTTCTTTATCTTTTTAAGGCTTTATCTTATCTTTTATTCTACCATAGTTTCTTTTTAAAATAAAAACGCTTCAATATAGAGAAGAATGTGGCATAATTTACCACAAAAAAGAGCCTAATAGGCTCCTTGTCAAGCACCTATTAAAATGGACACTAAAAAAGTTTAATAGGTTTGTAAGAAAATAAAATACCCAATATATTTTGACTTAATCTAAAAATACTTATATCTAAAGCAGATATAAGTATTTTTATTGGTTAATTTATTTAAGGGTAATTATACCTCGTTCTATATAACTTTTAATTGCAATTTTGATTGTATCTATATTTGTATGTTTAGGCTTGTATTTTAATAGTTTTTCTTCTTTTTTTATATCGAAATATCCACTTCGAGAAATATGATAATAGGTACTTAAAGAATCTTCCTCATTATCAATTCGTTTTTTCCAATCCTCCCAAGGTAAATATTTAATGCTAGGTTCTTTCTCAAAGTATTTATATACCATTTCTGTATAACCATATAACGTTATCGAACTTCCGCTGACAGCATGAAAACTTTCTCCTAAGGAATTATCACGATAAATAATAGCATTGAGAAAAACTTGTGCTACATCTTCGGCATGTACGTGATGAATAGTTTCCATCCCAAAGTTAGGTAAATAAGTGACCTCTCCATCAGCTATATTTTGAAATATTTCTGGATTAGCATTTCCTAGAGGGCTAATGATATTCCAACCAGGACCTGAAATTTGACCTGGCATAATTATAGTAGCAGGAAAGTTGGTTTCATTAAATTGCTTTTTTAGAAATAGTTCACTTTGGAATTTGTTTTTTCCGTACTCATCTAATGGTTTTTTATCTAAATCATCAGGATTGAAAGGAAGTATTTCAGCTTTTCCATGTGCCCAAACAGAGGAACAAAAAATATAATGAGATAAGCTACTGTTTTTAAAAGTTTCTACAATTTTTTTTGTATCATCAAATTTAAAATTAATTAAGTCAACAATGATATCAGGGTTCATATCATAAAGCTTTTTTTCAAAATCAGGATCAGATTCACGATTCATAAGTATTCTTGCGACAGAGTTCCAAGCAGAAGATTCTATATAAGGTTTACTATCACTTCTTGTGATACTTATGACTTCATGCCCCTCATTTACCAACATGGGGATGAGATAGCTCCCGATGTGCCCTGTTCCACCTAATACAATAGTCTTCATTTTTTATCCTCCTTTTGATTTAATTCAATAATTTTATAAAGAGGAAATTTATCTTGATTTTCTATCAATTCTTCCTCAGAATTAGCTTTTATTGCTTTACTATAATAATCACATTTGAAGTCAATACATTCACGATAGGTTAATAACTTTTGGATTTGCTCATCAATGGCTTCTCTCCTAGATACAAACATATTATATCTGTCTTCAAAAGAATCGCTCCCTCTATGTGTCATCTCGATAAATTCTTTGATTTGTGGGATTGTCATTCCTGTTTGTTTCAAGCAATAAATTACCCCTAGAAACTCTAAGTCTGACTCTTCAAAAATTCTTTTACCTGATTCATTCCGTTTGATAAAAGGAAATAACCCGGAATTATCGTAATATCTTAATGTAAATGTTGAGATATTCATCAACTTTGCGACCTGTCCAATACTATAACTCATTTAAATCCTCCTTGTTGATACCATTATATCACTTAGAGTGTACTGTAAGTCAACAGCTTTAATCAACAAAATAACCGAGCAATATATAAAAACTCAACCTTTATGAACTTTCTCGCAAAGAGTGATGATCTCTATATTCTTTTGGAGACATTCCATTTAGCTTTTCCTGTGGCCTATCCTCATTCTACCAGGCAATATAATCTCTAACTTGGCCAATCAGTTCATTTTCGTTCTCTGCTTTTTTTAGATATAAATGTTCCGATTTAAGATGAGAAAAAAAGTTTTCACAACAGGCATTATCATGGCAGTTTCCTTTACGTGAATGAGAAATTTTTACACCTAGACTTTCAAGCGTATCCTTATAAATTCGTGTCGTATATTGGAAGCTCTGGTCCGAATGGAGTATACAATTATAATTTTTCTTACAAAAAACTTGAGATAAATTATCCATGACAAGCTTAATATCATTCTTTTTTGAAATTTGATAAGCTAATATTGAATTGTCAAAAAGATCTTTTACAACGGATAAAAAAAGTCGTCCATTTTTGTGATATATATAGGAAACGTCTGTCACTAATTTCTCCATGGGTACCTTTGCTTGAAAGTTTCTATTAAGAATGTTAGATGAAACAATGATAGAATTTAGAGACACTTCTTTTCTAGAATAGTGGAAGAATTTCTTTTTACGAATAGGAGATTTTATATTAAGAATACGCATATATCGCAAGACTGTTTTAGGGTTTCGTGTAATTTCATACTTTCTTTTTAATTGAAATGTGATGTAACGATAACCTTTCTTTCGTTCATTGAATAGTAGCAAGATTTTAGAAGCCAAATCCTTATCATAATTTTTGTAATAAGGTTTACCTAATTTTTTCCAAGCATAATAACCGCTTCTCGAAACTTCAAAGTATTTACACAAATGCGAGATTGGATATTGATAACACAGCTCATCAATTGTTTTGAAAATCAATGTTTTTCTTTAATGAGCTGAACCCACTTTTTTAGAATTGCGTTCTCCATAGTCAAATAATCAATCTTCTCTTGTAAAAGTTCTTCTCTAGATTTGTCAGTTTTTGAAGATAGTTTTTTTCTTCCTCGATTTTCTCGATGGAGACTTGTTGGATCCTCACGATATTTTTTTACCCATTTCTTTAATTGCGAAACGTTCCTAACATCATAAATTTTAGGAACAGCCTTTAGGCCTCCATGTTGGCCTGAGAGATATTCTTTGACTACCTTTTCTTTAAATTCTCCAGTGTACTTTTTGTTTTTTCTCATAGAAAAACTCCTTCTAAAATGATTTTAACATAGGGCTTTATTCCTATGTCCATTTTAGCAGGAGCTATTCACCTTTTATCTCATTGTCTTATTTACTGTTTTTTTTTGTTGATCCACTGGGTGGAGAGGGACATCGCGGCGCGTGTAGCATTAGTTTCGTTCATTGAATTCACCATAACAAAGTCATGGATAATGGCTTGAAAACGCACTTGAGTGACTTCTACTTCAGCTTCTCGCAATTTGCGTGCATAAGCTTCACCTTCATCTCGCAAAACGTCTGCTTCGCCAGTAATAATCAAAGCAGCAGGTAAATCTGCCAAATCTTCTTTCGTCGCACGTAGAGGGGAAGCTGTAATTTGATGACGTTCTTCTTCACTTGTCGTATATTGATCCCAGAACCAGATCATTCCTTCTTTAGTTAAAAAGTAGTTTTCCGCAAATTCATTGTAAGAGTCCGTGTCAAAATTGGCATCTGTTACGGGATAATACAAAACCTGTTGTCCAATCTTTTGACCGCCTCTTTGTTTCGTCAAAAGTGTCATCACAGTGGCCATATTTCCCCCAACAGAATCTCCAGCTACAGTGAGATGATTGACATCAAATTTCTTATCGTTAGCAAAATCTTTTAGCTGCTGTAGGACAGCGTAATTTTGTTCAATAGCCGTTGGGTATTTGGCTTCAGGTGACAGAGAGTATTCAGGAAAAACAACAACAGAGTTAGTCCGTACAGCGAGCTCACGAACAAGTTTGTCATGTGTATGTGCATTACCAAAAACCCAGCCTGCACCGTGGATATAAAAGATGACAGGTAATTTCTTTTCTTGGTGAAGAGGACGAATAAATCTGACATTAATTTCCCCCCATTCTCCGGTCTCAACAGCAACATCTTCAATATCGACGTCTTCCTTTACGACGGGAGAATCCTGAACTTCATTTAATAAACTTCTTCCCTCTTCTACCGGAAGTTCATAAATACGAGGATGGGGCGCATTTGCTTCACTAAATTCTAGCGCAGCTTTTTCTAAGGAAATTCTTTCTACCATTTTATACCTCCAAAATACTTTTTATTATCATTTATTAAAAAATTAATTTTTAAGTTCAAGGATGAACATGTAATAGCCACGATACCCCATATTGATCCGTGAAATATCCTAACCGTCCACCCCAAAATTGTTTTTCAAAAGGAGCATGAACGATTACTTTATTTGAAGCTACAAGTTTATTCCAAAACTCTTGCACCTGCTCTATTTCACGTCCATCTTCACCATGAAAATCAAGTAAAACAGGAAAGTCGGCACAAGATGTCTTTTCATTTTGAAAATTATCAGCAGCCATAATGGTCTTCCCTAAAATATTAAATTGTGAATGTACTGTTTTCTCTGAAAGTATCGCTTCATCTATACCAAATGATTCAGCCAAGTCATTATGAGGTGATGCCCGGATAATGTTACAAGCACCGAAAACTTCTTCATAATATTGGAGCGCTTCTTTAGTATTATCGAATGCTAAATAGGGGGTCAATCCCACAAGCGATTTTCTTAATTTGTTATACAAAAATCGGTTTTTCATTACTGTTAAAATCCCCACCATCGTTAACTCCTTTCTGAATTTATTACCTAAGAATATAATTCTAGGATCACGTTAATTTTCTGAATATTATTTTAATAACATTTTATAATTTTAAGTCAGGCAAAACAAGAAATTGGTATCGGAAAATACTTTCATACTTCTTCAGGTCATCTTATATTAAAGAAAATAAAAAGGGGCAATCCCTCTTTACTTAACAGTCGTTTCCCCAGTTACTTTAATTTGTTCTTCACTCGGAAGTTTATTATAAGCATCCAGCAATTCTTGATTTTTAAAGATAAGATTTCCATCAATCATTGCCTCACCATCAACACCTTTTCCGGTTTGACCATGAAAGCCTTCAGTATTTACTTCAACATCTCCTTTAACTGTACCATTTGAAATATAGAATTGGGGAGAATTGACTTCAAGTTTTTTTACAGTAAGTGTATAACGCTCTGTAACCTTACGGTCTGCATCTTGCGTATAAAGCGCTAATTTACGCGCTTCTTCTCCCTCTTTATTTTTAAAATCCCCTTCAACATTCAAGGTTTTATCTGATGCATCTAAGTCTTTACTAATTGCAGCAATCCAAGCCCCCTCCTTAGAAAGGCCTTTAGAAAGGGTATCGAAATTATCTGTACCAGCAGTTGCCCCAGCAAACACCTCAGCAGATTGTTCTGTTTTTGTGTCTTCTGATTTTTTTTCACCTGATCCACAAGCTGTTAAAACACCCAATGATAAAGTGGATACAGCTAACAATGAGAGAAGTTTCTTATTCATAATATACCTCGCTTTTCTTTTCCTTCATTGTAGCATACACAGATGATCCATTCAAGAAAACGCTTCCTTTTTTTAGTGGATCGCATCGCTCTATTCATTTACGCCTTTATTTTTCTCAGGCGTAAAAAAAAGAGAAGTTAAAAACTTTCTCAATTTTTTCATAAAAATAAGGGCTACTAAGCCCTTGAAAGTATGTTTTCACGTCTTTATTACTACTACCCTCTGCTCCAGATGAAAGTAGATTGTATAGAGATATATTTATATAAAATAAGTTTGTTCAAACCGAACGAGGCAAGACAAGTGCTAAGATTAATCCCAGAAACCAGAAACCAAATATCGTAGCCAAAAAAACACCAAATATTTGTCCCCCAGATAAACCGCGAGAACTGGCAATTTTGACGGGTAAAAAGAAAATGAGCAGTGCTATGACTAAAACAATAAGAACCAACCAAAAATTTGCTGGTGTACTGTTCCAAATCTCTTGAAGACGTGAGTTAATATTTTCAAAATTCATTTTTTCTCCATCGTTTATTGACGCTTTTACTCTCATTTTTTATACGCATAAGAATATGCAAAAGTTATGAATCCCAGTAGCCGTATTATAACAGGCGTTTCTATATTTTTCAGCTTGTTATACTGCTATTTAGAAAATTAAAAATTAATGTAACACTGTATAAACTGCTGTTAAGGCTTGAACAGCAAGTATGACTACTATTGGCGACATAATGACCAGAACAACAAGTCCTGGCCCTGATAACCATTCTTTGTCTTTATTTTTTCGCATACTCGTCTCCTTTATCATTCCTATAAAAAATTGGATGCTGAATATCATTAAATCACTTCAAACTTCATAGATATTCAATCCATATACCAATAGAGGCAATGAATATTATAGCATAAAATTTATTGTTTCTCCTTTGGAAAAAAAAGAAATACAAAAAGAAAAACCGCTCAACAGAGCGGTTAGACAAGTCAAAATTATTTACGACGTTCTGGGATACGAGCCGCTTTACCTTGCAATGCACGCAAGTAGTAAAGTTTAGCACGACGCACACGACCGTGACGGATAACTTCGATTTTTTCAACACGTGGAGTGTGAAGTGGGAAGATACGTTCTACACCAACACCGTTTGAGATTTTACGAACAGTGTAAGTTTCTGAGATACCAGAACCTTTACGTGCAATAACAACACCTTCGAACATTTGGATACGTTCGCGAGTTCCTTCGACAACTTTAGCGTGAACACGTACAGTGTCTCCAGCGCGGAATTCAGGGATATCTGAACGAAGTTGACCTGCATTGATAGAATCGATCAATGAAATAGACATTTTTTTCTCCTTTTGCTCATCAATAAAGCCATTGGCCCAGCGGATAAACAGTTTTATTTATGCCAAATTGGCACTTATAACATTCTACCAAATTTATGCTTTCTTTTCAAGAGCTTTCTTTGACATTTTAGCAAAAGTCATTGTAAACGTCGTTTGGTGTTCATCACTTTCAACAGATACCTGTCCTTGGTGTTGTTCTACTATTGTTTGGACAATCGCTAAACCAATTCCATGAACACCACCAGCACCTTTATAAAAACGCTCGAAGATATGGGGTAAAGTTTCAGGATCAATTCCACTGCCATCATTTGCTACCGAAATCATCACTGCTCCATCTTTTTTTGTACAGGTCAGCACGATTTCTGTTTCGACATACCGCATAGCGTTGGAAACAAGATTGCTTATGGCTCGCCGTAAAGCTTTATAATCACAGGTAAGCATCACTGCTTTTTTATCAAAAACTGTTGTGAGTTTAATGCCTTTTTGCTCGGCAAATATCTCTTGCTCTTTGGCAATATCTTTCATGATTAGACGAACATCTTGATAAACAAGCTCTTGATGTACACTTAAACTGTCTAAGCGAGAGAGGGTCAAAAGATCTTCCACGAGTTCGCTCATACGATCGGTCTCATAAAGTATTGTCTCACTTGCTTTTTTAGGGTCCATTACTTCATAAGAGATTCCCTCAGCATAACTTTTTATTGCCATTAACGGGGTCCGAAGTTCATGTGAGGCATTTTGAAAGAAGAGTTTTTGGTTTTTATCGTTATGATCCAACTGTCGGGCAGCAACATTCATATTATGTGCTAAAGTAGCCAACTCTCGATCCTGAAAGCTTCCTTGATATTCAGTAAAATCTCCTTGGCCAATACGTGTCGCAAATTTCGCTAAAATCGATAAGGGTTTAATCAAACGCTGCGTTACAAAAGTTACGGCTAGGCTAAGGATGACAATGACAGCTAGGGCAACAGAAACCAAGAAAAGATTAACGGAGTTTGTGAAATTAATAATCCCAGTAATATCCACATATAGAACCTGATACAGTCCTGAACTTTGACGTATGGTTTCAATATAAAAAGTACTTCCTGACGTATCTAGCCGATAATTTTTTACCTTACTCAGTGGAACTTTTTGGTTTTTCAAGGCTTGCGCGATGTTATTTGCTGTATCTCTCTCAAAGTTACCAACTTTTTCCAAATCCTGTACTTCATAATTATCATTGATATTGAAAGCCACAGGGTGTGTATTAAAACTTCCACGCGGTGCATCTTCTAAGTCCGCAGAGGTACTTCCTGAGGGTGGGGTAACTTGTGCTTGATAAATCCTAACTTGAGACAACTGCCGGGAGGCCGAATTGCTAATATAGCTGTTTATCAAGATATTAAAAATGAGGATAATCCACAGAAAAGCAAAGAAGACAAAACCAATATTTGTCAGAAGCAAGCGCGTCTTGATACTGAGTGGTTTTCTTCTGATCATCGTTACTCCTTACTCTGCTTCTTCATTTTTTTGTTTTTCAAACTCGATTCGGCGGAAAATAGCTTTAACACGCATCACCAACTCCATCGGACTGAAAGGCTTAGTGAAGTAATCATCACTTCCCAAATCTAGGCCTGTCGCATAATCTAGATCGCTGTCTCGGGCTGTCAGCATAATAATTGGTACGATACTTTGCGCACGTAGGGCTTTCAAAATTGTGAATCCATTGGAACCGGGCATCATCACATCTAAAATAACAAAATCACTTGGTACTTCATTAAAACGCTCTAAGAGTTGATCTCCAGTCGGGAAATCCTCTACTTTAAAATCTTCTTTTTCTAAAAAAGCTTTGATTGCTAAGCGAATATTATCATCATCATCCGCAATATATATTGTTTTACTCATTATATTTCCTCCTCATTAATCATATCTACAAGTTCATGAATCAAATACATTCGATTATCCAAAGCGTGGATCTGTTCTGCGCATACTTGCAATTCATTGCTCAGATGATCTGGCATTTCACCCCCATATTTGTAACGGACCTTATGTTCCAAAGTCGCCCAAAAGTCCATTGCAGATGTGCGTAATTGTATCTCAACACGACGCGCTTCATTATTAAAAAGCGGGCCAAGATTAACTTCTAGAATCATATGATAAGAACGATACCCGCTCGGCTTCGGATGATTAAGATAATCTTTTTCACTGATCACGTGGAAAGCTTCTTGATTTTTAATGATTTCTACGATTTCATAGATATTTTTAGCATAAGCACATATAATTCTTACACCAGCTATATCCGAAAGATTTTTTTCAGCTGCTTCTGCCGTTACAGGTAAGGCTTTTTTCTTCAACTTACCTGCAATACTTTCTGGTGATTTAATTCTTTGCTTGATATGTTCTATCGGGTTAACAGGTTCATAAGCATTGTAATAGGCATTGAGATTAGAAAGCTCTGTCATGATTACTGCCAAGGCACATTCATATTTCACCAAATTTCGCTTGAGTTTCTCAAACTCTTCAACTTCAAAGCGGGTCGTTTTTATTTCTTTATTCATATTCATTTCCATTCTTGAAAGAGTTTTCACATATTTCTATTATACCAGAGGCTGCAAAATTTATCAGCTTTAGAAACTACTCCGTTTTCTCTCCCACATACGGTTGCAAATAAAATGAAAGGAGCCCTTGCTCCTTTTTAAGATAATTAAGATTATACAATTAAAATCTTAAAATGTACTCAACTTAAATATACAACAAAAAAAAGAGGAAAGACCTCTTTTTTTATATATTAAAATAAATGACTAAAGCTAAAATTGATAGAAGTGCTGTGACACACCAGAAGACAATATCAATCTTCCATTCACTCCAACCTTTTCCTTTACCAGAGAAGCCACCAAGCTCAAAATGATGGTGAATCGGCGTCATACGGAAAATACGTTTGCCGTGTGTTATTTTAAAGTACGACACCTGCATCATAACAGAAACGGTTTCTAAGATATAGATAAAACCAATCAATAAGAGTGTCCACTCGACATGTAAAAGAATCGAAACAATGGCAATGAAACCGCCTAAACCAAGACTTCCCACATCCCCCATAAAGATTTTTGCTGGTTTGTGGTTGAAGAAAAAGAAAGCAATCAAACCACCAATGACAGACAGAATGATAAGCAGTACATCATATCGTCCTTGAGCAGTTGCAATTACAGCATAAGCGCTAAGAGAGATGGCCACTGTGATACTGGCTAAGCCATCAATACCATCCGTAAGATTCACGGCATTTGACCAGCCTACAAGCCAGAAGATAATGAAGACTGCAAAGAACCATCCTAAATCAATTTTCCACCCCAAAATATTAAGTACATTTGTACTATCCACCTGCATCAAGATAAGGTAAGAAACAATACCTGTGGCTATTTGGGCTAAGAGTTTATGACTGGCTTTGAGTCCGCCATGATTTTTTTGACTAAAAATTTTCATGAAGTCATCTAAGAAACCAATCAGAGAGTACATCGCTAATACCCACCATGCTGTGATAAACATTGGAGTAAATTGTGCAAAAATCAAAGCAAATACTGCTGAAACGAGGAGGGCTGCAACTACAAATACTAGACCTCCCATTGTTGGTGTGCCTGACTTACTTGCATGTTGTTTTACTTCTTCAAGAGTGGGTTGACCCCCAAGTTTTTTCTTATGAAAAAACATGATAAAGCGTGGTATTCCAATTGCGGTCAAAACCAACGCGACTAGAGCTGCTAAAAATGCAGTGATTAACATAGTGCCTCCGACTGTTACTTAGAAACTTTGTTTCCTTTATTTATAGAGCTTACTCAGCTCAAAATTGAAAGAGGCGAAAATTTTCGCCTAATTCATTGTTACTGTGATTGTTTGATTGTCTTTAAGTTTGGTTCCCATTCCCACACTTTGTGTGTTCACATGGTCGCCAGAACCTTGATATTCAATTTTCAGATTGTACCATTTTGCAAGTTGTTCAACTTGTTCTTTAGACCATTTGAACATGTCTGGCATAACATGATCGCCATCTGTAAGAAGCATGACAGGTGTATTTGCTCCAACTTCTTGCCCTTTAGCGACAGATTGTTTGGTTACTTTTGTACCTTGACCAATCACAATCGGTGCTAAAAGATTGCGACGTAGACTATCTGAAACGTTACCTGGCGCTTTACCTGTGTAATCTTCAAGGGTAACTTTTCCAGCCTTCAAGCCTGAAGTATCTTGTGGTGCTGCTTCTTGGTTTTTGATTTGCTCTGCACGCGTAATCAAAGAATTAGCAACATCTGAAATATAAGTCAATGACCAAGTACTTGATGGAATTTTGATATTCATATAGAAAATGAAATCTGGATTCTCTGGTGGATACATGGCAACTGCAGAATAAATATTATCTTGCATTCCCTTCATATAACCACCGGTATCTGATGCAATCTGCGCTGTACCAGTTTTGACAGCCATTGTATTGCCATTAACCAGGAAGAGCGGGCCAGGTTCATGCCCTTGCGATTCTACTGTCAGATAAGATGTTCCCCATGTTGGGTCCGTATTAACGCCTACCATCAAATCTTTCGTTTTATTTATCGCATCTTCAGAAACCGGACGTCCAATAACTTCTGCCTGACTTTCCAAATAGGTATTTTTATCCTTGTCGACAATTTTATTCACAACGTGAGGTTCAAGCATTTCTCCTTTATTCGCAAAGCTTGTCCAACCACGTAAAAGTTGAATTTGTGTCGTACTGATACCTTGCCCAAATGAAGACTGGATTTGAGATACTGCGTTATCGTCAGGAAGAGCACCAAACTGTTCGCCACCCATACCAATACGAGTGGGTACCCCAAATTTAAAGCGACGCAAGTAGCTGTCCCAGAGGTCGCTACCCATATTTTGGACAATCCGTGTCATCCCAGCATTACTTGACATCATGAACCCTTGAGCGAAAGTAACTGTTGATGGAAGTTTAAACGTTCCATCTTCGCTTTCATTGGCATCCCAGTCATTAATAACGACATCATAGAGATTGACACGACGGTAGTAAGAGGCATTCAAATCTACTTTATTGCTGTCCAAAGCGGAAGCCATCAAGAAAGTTTTCATAACAGAACCAGGCTCAAATTGTGACTGGTAAAGCATGCTATTCTCTGTGAAATGTGGCTGTTCCCGCGCTGCTTTATCATTAAAGTTATTGGCGGTAATTGTTGGGCGCTGTGTTGTAGCTAAGATGTCCCCTGTATGTGCATCCATCAGTGTGGCAGAAAGTTGTTGACCACCTGACTTTTCTACAGCTGTATCCATGAGTGATTCAAGATTCCCTTGTAAACGGGCATCTAAAGTTGTATAAAGATCTTGACCATTTTTTACCTGCTTACTTACTGTGGTTGTTCCAGGCAATGGACGACCATAACGGTCTTTCTCATACGTTTCCTCACCATTTGTACCGCTGAGAATATCATTAAATGAGGCTTCCAAACCGTTGATCCCAACCAAACCAGAGGCAGAATCTCCTGGCGTTTTCAAAGAGGCTATTCCTACAAATTGTGAAGCGTAATTTGGTTCTGGATAAGAACGTGTCAAATTAGGGGTGAAACCAATACCTACTAATCCTGCATTCTCTGCATCTTTTTTTATCTTTTCCATTTTAGCGAGAGGAATTTTTGTCCCTGCTGAACCAAATTGGACTTGAGCCTTGCCAGAATTGAGCTGTTGCTCAATCAAAGCCTTGTCAATGCCCAACTCTTTATTAAGAAATTCTGTAACTTTCGGAAAATCAGCCTCATCAACATAAAGCTTATTATTGTTATTGTCGACTTGTGTCTTATCGAGTACCGCATAAATCGTGTAATCACTTGCATCAACTGCAAGTGGCACACCATTCCGGTCAAAAATTGTGCCTCGTTTAGCATAAACAGTCGTTGTGTTTAAATAGTTCGTCTTAGCCATTTCGGAGATGTTTACACCACCGATTTGATTCACTGTAATAATCCAGACAAAGCGAAATATAAAAATCGCAAACAGAGCAATAGCTACTACAAATAGACTTTTACCTACATGTTTACGATTTTGTTCAGGTCTTTGATGACTTTTTTTCGCTTTTTTCGAAATACGTCTGAAAGGGAGAGTAATTATTCGAAAAATATTTTTCATTTTGTCGCTTTCAATACATTATCAGAATTATAGGAGATGCCATACTTTTCCGTAACTTTTTGTAATTTGTCTTGGGATGTTAACTCCTGAATTTTCTGGTCATACTCAGAATTTTTTTGCTCTTTAACAGTAATTTGACTGTTATAGTGCAAGGTACTACTTTCAATTTCTTGTGTTTTTGTTTGAATGAAGAGTTGGGTAACCGCAAGCATCAATGCTACGACGACCATAGAAAGATAAAATACTTTTTCAACCCCTGAAAATCTTTTGAACTTTTTGGCCAAAACTTCTGGTGCTAATGAGTCTTTTGAAATCGCATAGCTGTCCTTTTTGGCCGCTGTTTCAATGTCAAAATATTCTTTAGGTTGCGCTGCCATATTTTTCTCTCCTCTCTCCTTTTTCATCAATTTAATCTTTTTGTTTTTCAGCCACACGAAGCTTGGCGCTGTGCGCTCTATTGTTAAAAGCAAGTTCTTCTTCACTCGCAAGAACAGGCTTACGATTAACTAACTTGAGCTTTGCTTCCATATCTTTCGGAATCATAGGAAGTCCTTTCGGCACATCAACGGTGCTGTATTCTTTAAAAATTGTTTTCGTTAAACGATCTTCTAAAGAATGGAAAGTAATCACACTTATTCGTCCAGAAACGTTAAGCAAATCAATTGCTTCTTCTATTGATTCTTCAGCTGCTCCTAGTTCGTCATTTACTTCGATTCGGATCGCTTGAAAAATACGCTTTGCGGGATGTCCTTTTTTCTTGAGCTCTTTTTGAGGAAGTGCTGACTTGATGATATCCGCCAACTCTGTCGTCATTTCAATAGGTTGAAGCTTACGTGCTTGTTCAATCTTTCGAGCAATTTGTTTTGAAAACTTCTCTTCACCATAGCGGTAAAAGATGCGTACCAAATCCTCATACGGATAATCATTTACAACTTCATATGCAGAAAGTGCTTGAGATTGATCCATTCTCATGTCTAAGCGTGCTTCCTTCTTATAAGAGAAACCACGTTGGCTGTCATCAAACTGAGGGCTTGAAACGCCTAAATCATAAAGAATACCATCAATTTTTGTAACCCCTAAGTCTGCAAGACTTGAACGTAAGTAGCGGAAGTTACTCTTTATCAATGTCACCTTATTTTCTGCCAAGGCAGCTTTAAGGCGAACCTTCGCATTTTCGTGGGCAGTATCATCTTGATCAAATGCGTAGAGATGACCAGTTGTCAACTTACTTAAAAGATATTCGCTGTGTCCTGCCCCACCAAGAGTTGCATCCACATAGATGCCATCAGGTTTCACCTCAAGCATATCAACAGTTTCGTGTAGCATTACAGTGTCATGCTTGAATTCCATGTTTACAAGTTTACAGGCGAAAAACGCCATCCTTCCCTAATAGCTAATATTCATTATAACATTTTTCTCAAAAATGTATAGTGGTTTACAATATATTGTAAACTTTTTTTCTCTGCTTCTTAATGCTTTGTTTTTCGACGCATATACATGGCATTGGCCATTTTATAGAGAAGTTTACTTACAGGGAGGTCAAACTCACCCACATATTCTTCAATACGCGGATTGAAGTGTTTTTTAAACTTCAATAATCCATCTTTTTCGGAAAGGGAATTTTCAAGGCCACCCATATTTAAGGTGTTTGCTCCATTTTCAAATGCATGTTGAATCGTTTCAAACCATACTAGATAAGAAGGATAGTATTTTTGAAATGCTGTGTCTGTCCCTGCATAAAGGGTTTCAGCGGCACCAAAAGCATCGATAGATAAAGTTCCAGCTACCGGAATAATCTCTCCTTTTTCTGCGATAAACTGTGTAATGTCTGCAACATTTTTCTCAGCAATAGCAAGTTCTTCCGTCAAAGTTTTTAAGCGTTTTTCATTTTTAGCTTTTGCTTGATTATCCTTAATCTTTTCAACATTAGCTTCCATATCTTTTTTGACTTTAGCCATATTAAATTTTACTAAAGTAATAAAAGCATCTGAGCCATAAGTGTCCAAAAGTTTTGTATAATAATCAGCATTACGAAGACTTACATTTTTACGTGCTTCTGTCTTCTTCATTAATTCAGCAAAAACAGGGACTAACTCCTTTCCACCAAAAGTAACTTCTGGATAAGAATTGCGTGCTTTACGAATAAATTGACGTGTTTTTTTATCTAGGTTTTCTTCTGTAAAATCTTCTCTATAAATGACAGCATTGTAGCGAGGCTGGATCGTATCATGCATTTCTGTAGTACGGCCAGTATACTCCACACCTGCACTTGTTAAATTTGTCAGAAGATCATAGGCATCGTCAAATTTGTAAGCCGGATCAAACTTGATAAAAAGTGCCTTTTGACTCTTACCAAATTTTTTCAATTCTAACAGAACAAACTTTAATAAAGCTTTATCTGTATAATCCATCAAAATTCCGCGTGGAATATAAAGCATTGTGAATCCCAGTGGAAGGGGACGAATCAAGACCAAGCTACTTGCAACCAGCTTATCATCTTGATAAAATCCGATGATTTCCGATTTCCAACTGCTTTTGATGGTCGCCCATTTTGAGGTTTGTAAAAGGTTTGGCATACCAGAGGCAGCAACAAACTTGTCATGTAGATGAGGATCGAGTCCAATTTTTACTGTGTACATATCTCTATTCTATCAAAAATTATTAAAAAAAACAGGCTCAGTTTGAACCTGTTTAAGCAACTGGGGTAGCTGGATTCGAACCAACGCATGAGGGAGTCAAAGTCCCTTGCCTTACCGCTTGGCTATACCCCACTGTCTATCTTTCGACAACAGTAAATATTTTATCAAAATCATGAGAGTATTTCAAGGATTAACTCTAACCTTTGAGTTATAAGATAAAATTAGGCGCCTAAATTATAGGCTTTGATTGCTTCTTCCATAGCATCCGTGAAATTTCGGGTCACAGCAAGTTCTTTTCCCGAAGCAACCACGACAAAACTGCCATTTTCTTCGTTAATGTCAGCAATAATTTTTTTACCTGATTTGACTTGAACACCTGTTTTTGTGTCAATAACTTCAATTTCTGTATCTTTTTTCTTAGACATCATCAGTCTCCTTTATCCTTCATATCTAGAGATTTTCATCTCAACTTTTCAATGATACCATTTTGCCGAGTTTTTGTCACGCTGTTTTCGCTTGTATGGGTCCTCCCTTTTAAATGCACTCCTCCTTATCGTCAAACACACCTAATAATTTGAAATAAAAAAAGAAATACCCCGAGAGGCATTTCTTTTTTTATTTCTTATGAAAGTTCCGCTACAATTGCCTTCAATTGTGCTTTTGTTTGAACGCCGACAACTTGTTTCACCATTTGACCATCTTTAAAGAAAATCAATGTTGGAATGCTCATAACACCAAAAGCTTGTGGTGTTTCAGGATTTTCATCAACGTCTAACTTACAAATTTTAAGTTCAGACTCGTCAAGTTCTTCTCCTAATTGTTCAAGAATTGGAGCTTGCATACGACAAGGGCCACACCAAGTTGCCCAAAAATCTACAAGTACAAGTCCTTCTTTAATTTCTTCTTTAAATGTAGCATCAGTAATGTTATATTCCATTTTTCGTTCCTCGTTCTTTATTATGAGTACATTCTAGCGAATTTTTATCTACTTTACAAATATTATGATTGTTTTTATATTTTGAGTCATTTCAAGGTTGCAATTGTGGCGCCACTTCCCCCAGCGTTCACAGGAGCATACTCATAACTCTTAATATGGCGATGTTTCTGTAGCTTTTTCTGTACCATTTCACGAATCACACCAGTTCCGATACCATGAACAATAGTGATTTGTAATAAGTTGGCAAGCAAGGCTTGATCAATATAATTATCCAGCTCTAACTCTGCTTCCTCATATCTCATGCCCCGTAAATCAAGCTGTGCTTTCACTTTGTTGCTGACCTTACGGGTTACAGCCTTCGTTTTTGCAGGTTGATTTTTAGCAATCTCTTCCTCTGTTAGCTCAAATTCATCTTCTTGCAGTTTAGTCATTATTGAGCCCATTTGCACCTGCCAACGTCCATCTTTTTCAAGACGTATAAGTTTTCCACGTTGCCCATATGCTGTAACCAATACTTCAGCGCCTTGTTTCAAGCCACGTTGTGCCTTAGCTTTCTTTAAAACCTTGTTTTTACTGTAATCTACAGACGGAACTAGATTTTCAAGTGCGCCACGTGCTGCAATGATTTCGTGAGGTTTCAGCTGCGCTTTATCATTCAATGTTTTGAGAATTTCTTGAGCTTCTTGACTGGCCTTTTTCACGACTTCTTGGGCTTCACGTTTTGCTTTCTCTAGCTCATGCTCACGCTCTCGATTAATTTGGTCATAAACTTTGGTCAAATCTTTGTGAAGAGTTATATTTTCTCGTTCTAACTTCTTAATGTTGGCAGCTGCTTCTGTGACTTCACGCGTTTTCTCCTCTAAGCTTGCAATCATATGGTTAACATCATGTTCCGCATCAGAAACCATGTCACTCGCCTCCTGAATGATTTGGTCTGACAAACCCAAACGCCGTGAAATTTCTAAGGCATTTGAACGACCGGGTATCCCCAACTGCAGACGGAAAACAGGACGCATTTTATCAATATCAAACTCCATGCTCGCATTAAGAACTTCAGGTGTTTCGACTCCATATGCTTTAAGTTCTGGATAGTGGGTACTCGCCATTGTTTTTACATGTTTTCCACGTAAATATTCTAAAATTGCAATGGCTAAAGCAGCACCTTCTTTGGGGTCCGTACCTGCACCAAGTTCGTCAAAGAGTACCAAGGCATTATGATCTGCCTTGTCGAGAATTGCAACAATGTTGGTCATGTGACTAGAGAAAGTCGAGAGACTTTGCTCAATCGACTGTTCATCCCCAATATCCGCAAAAATCTCCTGAAAAACATGTGCACGACTGCCTGCACTAGTGAGGATAGGCAAGCCAGATTGCGCCATAATAGTGAGCAAACCTACAGTTTTTAAGGTAATTGTTTTACCCCCAGTATTTGGCCCTGTAATTACAATTGTGTTTAAATTCCTGTCAAATTTGATGTCATTAGCCACAACTACTTTTGGATCAATCAAAGGATGACGCGCTTCATAAAAGCAAATGTCTTTATCTTGGGTCAGCTCAGGAATACTGGCCTTATGCTTCAATAAATAGTTGTACTTGGCTTTAATCAAGTCAAGATGACCTTGTAACCATGCATTTTGTCGAATATCCAAGCTATAGGGTTTGAGTTCTTCACTGACTGCTCGAAAAATTCGAATCATTTCATTTTTTTCTTCGATTTTCTTTTGATTTAAATTATTGTTGAGCGAAACGGCAGCATTGGGTTCAATATAGAGGGTTTGTCCTGAGGCAGACATATCGTGCACTACACCCGCTATTTTATTTTTACTGTCTGCACGCACTGGCAACACTTGGCGATCATTACGCACCGTGATTAAATTTTCAGTAAGAGAACCTGCATGTTTAGATAAAAGTTCCTGCATTACTTTTTTAATGTCTGACTGATAGCGTTTAATGGCTGCACGAATGTGCATCAGTTCAGCAGATGCATTGTCGTAAAGCGCTCCAGAGTTATCAAAAATTTCAAGTGTTTTATGCACAGGCGAAAGATCAGAAAATTTTTGGATTAGTTCATCAAGTGTTGGAATTTCAACATTCTCTGCTTCATCAAAGTAGCGCACAATATTCAATCCTTGTTGGACCACTTTTTTAATTTCGACAAATTCTCGACCACTCAATTGAGCATCTAACTCTAAGCGACGCAAAATTTCACTAATATCTGCCGTTTTAGAAAGATGGAGCTGCCCATTTTCTTGGGCCAATTTTTCAAACTCTGACAATTCATCAAATAAGATTTGAATTTTAGTGGCATCAGAGAGGGGTTCTAGTTCTTCCAACTCTTTTTTGCCTTGGGCGGTTGTTAAAAAGGCCAAGAATTGCTCTTTGACCTTGTCAAATTCTAAAATTTGGATAATTTTTTTATTCATAAATTCTAAATATTACCTATTATATTCTCAATAAATATATTTTTCAGCAACCCCGAAGAAATCGGAGTATGGCTAACCATCAAGCGAACCAAAGCTGATGCATTCAAATGGTTTTGAACAGTGGGCATGGGTACAAGCGCAAGCAAAGTAACGGCCATTTGTATGCCAAAATAAGTTGCTCCGAGCCCTAGAATGCCTGCGATAATTTTTCCAGTTTTTCCGAAGGGTTGCAAACGTGTGATGTGGACAAAAAGTCCGACTAGACGTATCACCGCATAAGAAGCAACGAAAATAATCATGAAGGCAAGACCAGCATAAAAAGCATCATCGATTTGGAAAAGCAAGTTATTATCAAAAAAAAGTAACCGTGAATCTGCTGTTGCACTGGAGAAAGGTACCCACATTGTTAATTTTGAAGCAAGTTCCTTATAATTTAAAAAGGCGATAATTGCAGATATAATGATCCCCAAGCTATACAAAGCCTGTAAGACTAATCCTCTTGAATAGCCAACCAGAAAGGCCCATATAAGTAATATTAAGATAAGTAAGTTAATCAGCATAATGTTTTCCTAAATTTCTGTAAATCATTCATTTACTACCCATTATACCTTATTTTCTCCTCATTTACCAAACAGGCTTGAAGAATGTCCTTTTTGTAAGCTATGGCTAAATTCAAGCTTTTGGGTCATGTCATTGATTGCCAGTACAGCTTCTCCAAAGCCAACGGACATTAAGGGGGCTTTTCCATCATAATCGCTGGCATCACCTGCGACATAAAGCCCTGAAATATTTGTCTCTTGTTGTCGGTTAGCTCTTATTCTTCCTCTACGGCTTAACTCAATTTCTTCGTTCAAATCAACATGGTTTGTCATCATGCCGTAGTTTACTAATATTTTATCTACTGCTAAATGATTTACCTCCTCTGATTTTACACGTTGCAACTTAAGCCCTTCTGTTGATAACTCATGAGGAAGATAAGGTGTATGTATTTCAACGGTTGATTGTTCTAACTCTGCCACTGTTAAAGCATGGGCTCGAAAAGAAGGACGACGATGAATAAGGTGAACTTTTCTGGCCACTTTTTCCAACATCAGTGCCCAATCCAGTGCACTATCTCCCCCACCAAGAACTGCAACTTCTTTTTCACGATATTCTTCTAAGTTTTGAATAAAGTAATTCAATTTTCCTAATGCATGAAGTTCTTCTTCTTGCTCCAAATTAAGTTTACGCGGGCTGAGCAAGCCAGAACCTGTTGTTAGCAATACCGCTTTCGAATAATGCCTACTTTTACTTGTTTGGAGTACAAAATGCTTATTTTCATCTTCTTGGCTAATATTTTCTACTTTTTCATCTAAGTACAGTTCATGGGGGATGCGGGCAAGTTGTCCTAAAAGATTGGCCGTTAGATCTGCTCCTGAAATCTCAGGTAAACCTGCTATATCATATATCATTTTATCTGGATAAAGTGTTTGAGGTTGACCGCCAGCTTCTTCTAAAGCTTCGATTATCTTGACAGTCATTCCACGCATCCCAGCATAAAACCCGGCGTAAAGTCCCACAGGACCAGCACCGATAATTGTTAAATCGTATAAAGTTTCCATGCCTTCATTATAGCAAATTTGTCAAAAGTTTTTGACATTTTAAATTCCATATATCTTTAGTACAAAAAAACCGACGAAATTCTTTCGTCAGCTTTGTAAGTTAAACACGCCCTAAAATTTTTTTCATACCTTGAATAAGTTTATATTTTACAGGTTGTGGATAGTAGGCGAATTCTCCTACTTTTTGTGTGATATAGCCACCAAAATTTTGCTTAAATTTCAAAACGCCATCACTGCCATCAAAGTTTCCTGAGATACCATAAAAATTATAGGTTTTCATCTGGCGCTCAATGGCATGAAGCATTGCCGTATGTTGCATAAGGAAAGGCCCACCTAACTTGCCATAAGCGCCGTCAGAGCCTCCATACAGGTAAAGAAATTCTTGGTTGACTTCAATAAAGACACCCGCTGCAATTGCCGTCTCATCTTTGTAAGTGATCAAAAATTCAATTTTATTGCCAAAGGCCTTATAAAGCTCTTGATAATATGCTAAATCTTTGGTTGCAAAATGACGTTTTTCACCTGTGTTACCAATCAAACGCTCCACTTCAAAGAGTTCTTCATAAGTTGCTCTCTTAACTGTAACTTCGTTTTTTATCGCTTTTTTGACATTGCGTTTTGCGTTAGAGTTGTAACTCTTGAGAAGTTCTTCCTCACTGTCTATTTCTGAAAGGTCTTTGATGTATTGCCATTCGGCAACGGCATCTTGCTCTTCATAACCCACATGTCGGCCATTGTAAGTTAAACCAAGTTTTTTCATTTCTGAAATGAACGCTTCATTAGCTTCTTGAAGTTCCTGACCTTTGCTGTCATAAACCATATAATTAACAGCTGGACGTATCTTCACTTCTAGAGCTTGCTGATTTTTCGCATATTTTTTTAACTCTTGAATAAAGCAGTTAAAAACCATTTGATCAAAGTTACCAATAGGACCAAAGTTAATTTCCAACTTTGCACCGCCTGAAACAGAAACAGAAGTCATGAGTGCAGCCATTTTAATCTGGTCATTGACTTTTACAGCGAGAAAAATTGGTTTATAACCACGTTTTTCCAACATTTCTGCCATTTGTGGTGTTTGTAAAAATGACTCCGTTTTTTCAGCTGCAAAGGCTGTAAATTGTTCTTGTGAGATTTCTAAGAATTCCATTATTTTCTACCTAAAAGTGTCTTAACCATGCTTAAAACTTTGTGTTTTAGTGGTTTTGGATAATAATTGAAATAGCCAACTTTACGTACAACATAACCTGCAAAGTTCTGTTTGAAGTGAAGCACACCATCTGTACCGTCAAAAGTTCCAGCTACTCCAAAGAAATTATAGCTTTTCACGCCCTTATCAAGGGTTTTCTTCATTACATAATGCTGAATAGCAAACGGCGCATATAATTTCTTAAAGGCTTCGTAGGATCCACTAAACAGATAGATGGTTTCACTTGCGCCATAGATAAAGAGTGAGCCGGCTAAGATAATATCTTCTCGCCCATGTTGAGCAATAAATTCACGCGCTTCTGCTAAACGTACTTTTTGTGTTTTAAGCTGGCTTTCTAACTCTTTGCGTTTACCTTCTTTTTTCGTTTTTTCAATCTGTCCAGTAAGTTTGTCCATTTGAGCTAAAATTGCCGCTTCATAGTCTGCGAAATTAATCTCAGCCACCAAAAACTCTGCTTTATCACCAAACGTTTTATAAAGACTTTGGTAGTAAGGCAGATCATGATCATCATAACCACGTCGCTCCGACGTTTCCGAAGTAATCTTTTTGAACTTATCTAGTTCCTCATAAGCTAAAGGACGTACTCGAATCCCAAACTGCTGTGTTTTCTTAACAGAATATTGCCCATCTTTCGTATAGGATTTTAAAAGTTTTTTATCATCTGCAATATCAGAAAGATCCTTCACATAATGCCATGTAGACTCACCACGTTTGTTGTAACCAACTTCTAAGCCTGTATGTTCGTAGTTCAACTCCTGCATGGATTGAATAAACTGCTTGTTTTCTTCAGTCAACGCATTACCTGTACTGTCAAACTTTTGGTAGTTTGTATTTGGGATAACTAGAAGTTCTATGCCCTCATGGTCCTTAACAAACTGACGTAATTCTTTGTAGAAAAATTTTTCTACATCTTCTTGGTACTCTTGGTAAATTGGACCATACTGGATTTCGTAGTGCTTTCCTCCAGTCATATTTTTTGCACCCAAAAGAGCAGCCATTTCGATTTTATCTGATTGGACAGCCAATAAAGTTACTTCCCAGCCATTTGCCATCATCAGCTCTGCCATTTCAGGTGTCTGTAAAAAACTTCCTTGGCTTACATTTTCATTGAATTGAGCGAATTCTTCAGCTGAAATTTCTCTTAATTTATAATTCAAAACATATCCTTATTTCTTTAGTGATTTTATTTATTATAGCAAAAAAGACTGAATATTTCAGCCTTTCCTTCTAAATAGAAGTGTTTTTTCCTTTTGTAAAAGCTGATCTTTGTCTTGAAGCAAAATAAAGATGAGAGTAATAAGGAAGACAAAGTCAGCAAGGAAGAGAAGATAGTTGAACAATGAAAAATCACGAATTCCAAAGCTGGCAGCATCTACAGCATGGCTGATATTGCTCAATAAGAACAAGGACAAAGCGACAAAAAAGATTAATCCAATCCCATAATTGGATAAGCCAGCATCGCGTAAGCGACGGGTGAATAATGCAAGTGTGGGTAACAATAAGCCAGCACCGATAAGAAAGAGAAAGGCCAGCATCATCCAGGTCGCAATAAATGCGCCTCCAAAGAGGATGTTTTCAAAGAAATGAACCCCGACAAACACCACGCCCAAAACTGCAAATACCAGAGCAAATATAAGTTGCACAAACCAAAAACTGAGGCGACTTGTTCTTCCTCTGAAGGAGACATAACCTAGAAAATAGTTTTTTATAGCTTGCAAAAAGTTCTCTTGACCCTTTTCTTCTATCCGTGCTTGCCTATAAGTCGGTTCTGAAAATTCTGGTAAGCCCGCTGCGGCTTGAGCTGCAGGCAGGGCATTCAAAATAAGAATACCGAAGAAACCCCCAAAAGGAGCTAGAAGTACAAAAATCAATTCCCAAGGGAGACTAACATCCCGTAAGCGGCGTACGGCTATGGCTAAGAAAGGACAGAAGGCCACTAGACCATAACATACCCATAAAGCAATGAAAAAATATGAAAATACAGACCACAAATCTGGTAAAACATCACTTGATAAAAGATGAAACAAAGTGGCAAAGGCAAGTAGAATAACTGTCACTAAAAGGTGCCCTAACATTGCGAGCCAATAGTCTTTTCGACTGGTTCTTTCTCTAAAAGAAATATAACCTAACCAAAATTTTTGATAGGATTGTTTGAACTCTTTCAAATTAAACATAATCTCCTCATTTCATTAATAATCGTTTTGCTTGCGCGAGCGCTTCTACCGTTATGTCATCTCCCGCTAACATTTTGGCCACTTCTTCGACCCGCTCTTCCAGTTTCAATTTCCTTACTGTTGAAGTAGTGACATCATCTGTTGACGCTTTCTCAATATAAAATTGTGTATCAGCAATGGCCACAACCTGTGGTAAATGTGAAATAGCTAAGACTTGCCCTGCTTGGGCGATTTTATAAATTTTTTGAGCAATAGCTTGCGCTACACGTCCAGATACACCTGTATCTACCTCATCGAACACAATCGATGTTTTATTTTCACGTCTTGAGAAACTTGATTTAATCGCAAGCATCAAGCGTGAAAGTTCTCCTCCTGAAGCCGTTTTGGCCAAGGGTTTGAACCCCTCTCCAGGATTAGTTTGAATATAAAATTCCACTTGCTCGTTCCCTTTACTGGAGAATTTCCCGCTTTCAAACTGTACAGAAAAATCAGCTTTTTCCATATACAGATCAGCAAGTTCCTTTTTAATATCGGTTTCTAATTCTTTTGCTATCGCATGACGTGCTGTGTTAAGATGCTCACTTGCAATGAGTAATTCTGCTTGTGCTTCTTTCAGTGCTTCTTCAAGACGCTCACTATTTTCCGTTCCACCCATCAAATCTGAGAGCTCAAGCTGGATTTTTTCCAAGGTTTTCAATACATCAGAGAGTTCTGGACCATATTTTTTTCGCAAGGTATTCAAGGTGAGGATTCTCTCTTCGATTTGCAAAAGCTCTGTTGGATTAAACTCTATGCCTTCAATTGCTGTGGATAACTTGGTTGAAACTTCCTCAAGCAAGTAATAAGCATCCATCGTTTTATCAGACAAATCTTGGTACTCTTGGTCAAACTCTGCAACATTTTCGAGTTCTGCCATGGCTGTACGTATCCCGCTCAGACTTGAAAAATCACCTTCTTCATCATCTAAAGCCAAATAGGCTGTATTTAAAGCATCTGCTATATTTTTAGCGTTGTTAAGCTTATCACGGCGCATCTGCAATTGCTCATCTTCTTTTAAATCAATCTCAGCTGCTTCAATTTCTTCAACTTGAAACTGTAAAATTTCGATACGTTGGGCAAATTCTTGTTCGTTCTTTTGACGTGTTTCAAGTGCTTGACGAATTTTTTTATAATGCTCAAACTTAATTTGGTATTCTGCCTTAATTTGTTCAAAATTTTCATCACCAAACTCGTCAAGAAGCCGAAGGTGATGTTTAGCATTCATCAATTCTTGATTGTCATGCTGCCCGTGAATATCAACCAAAAGCTCTCCGATTTCACGTAAGGTAGTCAGATTTACCATTTGCCCATTCACCCGACAAACAGAGCGCCCATTAGCAAAAATATCACGGCGTAAAATGAGCTCAGTACTTCTCTCAAGGCCCAAGTTTTCTAACTTTTCATCCAACTCTACATTTTTCCCTGCAAAAAATAGACCTTCAATTTCGGCCTTATCTTTACCTGTACGGACAAAATCACTGGAACTCCGCCCTCCGAGCAAAAGCCCCATAGCATCAATGATAATCGACTTACCAGCCCCTGTCTCCCCAGTCAAAATGGTCATCCCACTTTCAAAAGAAAGATGAATCTCTTCGATAATCGCAAAGTTCTTGATAGAAATTTCTTGTAGCATACTTTTTCCTTTTATAAACTTAATTCGTCATAAACGGTATTTGCTTGCCGTCTTGTTTCACAAATAATCAAAATACTGTCATCGTCCGTCATAATAGAAAAAATCTTCTTATTGTAACGATTGATGAGGCTTTTTTTAATCACACTGGTCGTCCCTGGTTTAGCGATGATTGAAATCATATTATCGTGCATTTTCAATTCTAAGATAGCCTCATTGGCTAACTCATTATGCAGCAAATCTTTTTGTTCTTCATCATGTTGTTGTGGTAAGGCGTAACGATAACCTCCACGACTTCCAGGGATTTTAATCAGTGCGAGTGACTTAATATCACGGGAAACTGTGGCTTGTGTCACATCAATATCGTTAGCCAAAAGCTCTTGTACAAGTTCATCCTGTGTTTGTACTTCTTTAGTTGTGATGAGTCTTGAAATAAAATCAAGGCGTTCTTCTCTTCTCATACTAACGTTTCCTTTTCTGTTTGGAGTACAGCTTCAATATTAACAAGAGGTGCTACTGTCGCAGTCTCTTCTTTTTTTAAGTGCACTAGAAATTCAACATTACCTGCACCACCTTTAATGGGTGAGAAGGTTAGATTTTTGACTGAGAATCCAGTACTCAAGGCTTTTTGAATCACCTTATCAATCGTTTGCTTGTGAATCTTCGGGTCTTTAATAATGCCATTTTTCCCCACTTGTTCACGACCGGCTTCAAACTGAGGCTTGATCAAAGCAGCTACATCACCATCTTTAGCTAAAATATCAAACAAAGGCGGTAAAATCAAGTCAAGTGAGATAAAACTCACATCAATGGACGTAAACTCAGGTTGACCTTGCGTAAAATCATCTAGGACAGCCTTGCGGAAGTTAAACTGTTCCATCACTACCACACGCTCGTCTTTACGAAGTTTCCATGCCAATTGATTGGTACCCACGTCGAGAGCATAGACACGTTTGGCGCCATTTTGTAGCATGACATCTGTAAATCCACCTGTTGAAGCTCCAATATCCAAACACGTTTTATTTTCCACAGAAAGACCAAACTCTAAAAGCGCTTTTTCTAACTTAAGGCCTCCACGACTCACATATTTCAGTTTTTCCCCTTTGAGACGTAGTTCTGTTGCTTCTTCTATCTTTTGTCCAGGTTTGTCAAAACGCTCTCCTGACTTGGCATCCACTACTAAACCAGCCATAACTCCACGTTTTGCCTGTTCTCGCGTTTCAAATAATCCTTGATTTGCTGCTAAAACATCTACTCTTTCTTTCATTTTATTTCTAAACTTTCTATAATTTCGACAATTTCAGCACTTGAAGTTATTTGTGCCAAATCACTTTTCACAGCCGTTAATAATTCTTCTAAAGCTTCTTGGGCTCCTTTTAATCCGAGCAAGGCCACATAAGTCGACTTTTCTTCCACTTGGTCTTTTCCAGGCGTTTTTCCTATTTCTTCAAATGTCCCAGTGACATCAATAATATCGTCACGTATTTGGAAAGCTAAGCCCAAGTTTTGACCTATTTCTCTTAGCTTTGCGATTACCTCTTCGGACTGCTCAGCGATAATTCCAGCAGCCACAAAAGGAAAGGTTAACATTCTCCCTGTTTTTAAATGATGGATTTCCTTTACCTGCTCTAAAGATAGGTTTTTGCCTTCTCCCTCCATATCTAAAATCTGTCCAGCAACCATACCCAAAGAACCACTTGCAAAAGAAAGTTCTTTCACTAAGGAAACAACTGTTGCAGCCGGTAAAGAAAGGGTAGCTAAAAGATAGTAGGGATCTAAAAAGAGAGCATCTCCAGCCAATATCGCTGTTGCTTCATCAAACTTTTTATGGTTGGTGAGCTGGCCTCGGCGATAGTCATCATTATCCATTGCGGGCAGATCATCATGAATCAAGCTGCCCGCATGAATCATCTCAACAGTCGCTGCCACTTGATAATGCGCCGTTTCAAGTGTAACTCCAAGTGATTCTAACATCTTTAGGAACAAAAGCGGACGAATTCTTTTGCCGCCTGCAGCAAGTGAGTAAGTCACAGCAACCGCAAGATGTTGAGGAATATCAGCTTTTTTATAAAATTTTATCAGCTCTTGGTTGAGCCTATTCATATCAGTCATCATTAGTTATATTATCCCATTTCACAGAAATAATGTCCAATAGAAAATAGAGGCCCTCACTCTTAAATAATTTCTCGATACGAAAAAAAACGTTCTTTAAAATAAGGAACGTTTTCGTTTGCTTCGAGACTATAGACCGAGCTTGCCTTTCAAGTCATCCACAAGGCCTTGGGCTTGTTCTTTCATGTTTTCTGGAGCATACTTCTCTACCTGCTCGTCAATCACTTCTTCTGCTTTTTGTTTCATGTCTCCTGGCACGTTTGAAGCCAAATCTTTGGCTTTATCCACAAGGTTATTTAAATCCATAACTTCTCCTTTTTTATGGTTTTATTATAGCACAACCCCTGACATGATCGTCAGTAATTCGTACTGACTATTGGTTTATTGAAAACATCGCAAAGTTACTGCTCTTCACGTCTTATTTTCAACTTCTATGCCCATGACACCATGTTTTGAGAACATTTTCTGTTAAAAACTGAATATTTTTTAGGGTCACTTCTTTGCACATTGCTTTCTCTAAAGGAAGCACTGTTCTCTGAATGCTATAACTTGCCAACAAGATCTTACTCATCTCTCCTAAATCCTCCGACAAGCTGCCACAAAAAGCGATTGTAGGGACATTATATTTTTCTCCCAGCTTTGCCATTCCAAACGGCACTTTCCCCTTCGCTGTTTGAAAATCCATCTGCCCTTCACCTGTGATAATTAAATCAGCAGTTTTAATTGCTTCCTCAATTTTTAAAAGCTCTGCTATTTTACCAAATCCTGGCTCCAGAGACCCTCCCAACAAAACAAGGGCACCACCTAAGCCACCAGCTGCTCCTGTCCCAGCTATCTCTTGTAAATCAATCTTTCGCTCTTTTTTTATTTTTTGGACAAATGCTTGTGCAGCTCTATCTTGGCGTTCCAGAATTTCTGCTGTCCCTCCTTTTTGCTTCCCAAAAACTTTGGCATATCCCTCGGCGCCAGCATAAACGTTGGTGACATCTGCTAATCCTGTGATTTTTATGGTCGAAAAATCTTGACCTTCTAAAGCTTCCAAAAGCCCACGTCCTCCATCAGAGGTACCGCTTCCTCCAAGACTTAAAACAATCTCAGCGGCTCCTCTTTTTTTAGCATCTAAAAATAGGGCACCGAGTCCGAAAGTTGTTGCTTCTTGGATTGTTTTTTCGTCTGGTTTAATCTTATCAATACCGACCACCTCAGCTGCCTCAATAACAGCTAGACGATGATCAAGATATAAATAAGAGGCGTGCATCGGACGTTTCATTAGGTCCACCGTTTCAACTTCAATGTAATTTCCACCTAAACCAGAGTGCAAGGCAGAAACACTGCCTTCCCCCCCATCAGCAATTTCAAAAGTTTCAACATTAAATTTGGGAAATACAGATAAAACTGCAGTTTTTACTGCTTGATTCAACTCCGCACTCGTGGCTGATCCCTTAAAAGAATCTATCGCTACTACAACTTTCATATTTATTCCTCACTTTTATTTGTTAGTGTTATTATAGCACCAAATGTAGGCGTAAGGTTCTAACTCCATTTGTTTAGGGATTGTTTTTTCTTTTATAATATCCATTCCTTCTAAATCATACAGTGTGACTTTCTGATTGGACACATTGGTAATTGAAATAATTTCTTGATTATGGTGAGTTCTTTTCACTGCAAACACTCTTTTATCAATATCCAATATTTCTTGCTTTCCGTAGGGAGAAAAAGCTTTGTACTGAGCTCTTTTTTCCAGCATTTTTTTCAGGCCCATGTATATTCCATTACGATAAGGATCAAATTTAAGCTCATCTAACAATCGTTCTGCTGAAAGTTTTTCGCGATTAATCCCTGAATCTAAAACGCCTTTATCAACTTGACCGGGCCTCTACTTATGTTTCAGAAAGTCATATGTTAGATTTTCTTCCTAATCTGGCTCGTCGCGGTGACCTTATTATTTTTATATCAGAATCTGGAGAAACAAAAAGTTTACTCCATTGTGCACAAAAAGTAGGGCAAACAGGAGCGGTACTTTTATCCATTACAAATTCCCAACATAATACTTTAAATCACTCAATGCATATGAGTCTAACATCTCAAATGCCTGAAAATCACTTTCACAATTACGATATAACCAGTGGCGTTTTTCAAATGGCTCTCCTAGATTTGATTTTAGACATTTATCTCAATAAATATCTAAAAAATTTGAGTTAGCCTTTCAAAAAAGAATCAAAAAAAAGATTGCTTAGGCAATCTTTTTTACTTCTTTTTATTCTCCTAAAAATTCACTTTCGGCTCCGTCTTTTCCGACGATTTTTACAAGTGTTTTTTCGGCTTCATTTAATGTTGTTTTGAGTTTTTCAGAAAGGAGCATTCCTTTTTGAAATTCAGAGATTGCATCTTCTAAAGCCACATCTCCGCTTTCTAGTTTTTTTACGATTGTTTCGAGTTCTGCTAAATTTTCTTCAAATTTTGCTTCTTTTTTTGTTGCCATATGTATCCTTTATTTTATTTCTGCACGAACTGTGCCATCACTCAAATCGATATTCACTATATCCTCAGCTTGAACATCGTTGATACTCTTTATAATTTTGCCGTCATTTGCAGTGACTACTGAAAAACCACGCGCCTTAATTTTACTAATATCCATCAACAGAAGGGCTTGTACCAAGTTATCAACTTGATTTTTCTTTTGCTCATAAATTTTAGCAAAAGCAGGCACGAGTTTTCCAGAAGCCATTTCATAGCGGTGTTTCTCACGATTCAGCTTATTTTCAGTCAGATTTTGTAAGCGCCCGGTGAGATGATCTATTTTCTGAATATGTCCATCATAGAGACGTTCCGGCTGACGAAAAACAACCGAATGGGATAACTTTTCCACCCGATCCCTTTGGACCTTGATGAGGTGCGTGACACGATTTCTCATCCGAAGTTCTTGGTCATTTGCCCAAGCCAGTAAATCCAGTTTTGTATTAGGAGTTGCAAGTTCGGCGGCAGCTGTTGGTGTAGCTGCTCTGCGATCTGCAACAAAATCCGCTAAGGTTGTGTCGGTCTCATGACCAACCGAAGAGATAACAGGGACACGTGATTCAAAAATAGCACGGACAACAATTTCTTCGTTAAAGGACCAAAGATCTTCAATAGAGCCCCCGCCACGTCCAACAATTAAAATATCAATGTCAGAACGACTATTCACTGCTTCAATATTTGCGGCGATTTCTTCCGCAGCGCCAGCGCCTTGAACTTTTGTCGGATAAAGTAATATCTGACTCATCGGAAAACGGCGATTTACGGTGGTAATAATGTCTCGAATAACAGCTCCAGATGGACTTGTAATTACTGCAATTTTTTTTGAAAAAAGTGGTAACTCTTGCTTCCATTGTGGATTAAACAATCCTTCTGCTGTTAGCTTTTTCTTCAGTTGTTCAAACTTAACTGCCAAAGCGCCAATGCCATCGGGCACAATATTTTCAATATTAATAGAATAAGAACCTGAAGGTGCATACAGACTGATACGTCCTGTTACAAGCACTTTCATTCCATCTTCAAGTTTGAAATCAAGCTTTTTAAATTGGCCTGCCCACATTGTTGCTTGTATGACAGACTTCTCATCTTTAATGGCAAAATATTGGTGACTGGGACGTTGGCGAAAGTTGGAAATTTCTCCTGTCAAATAAACGCGTTCCAAATATGGATCGCGGTCAAACTTTGCTTTTAAGTATTTTGTTAAAGTTGATACGGTTAAATACTCTGTCATGCCTTTAATCTTTCTAAATCCACTTCTTATCTACACTAGCTCCTTTGTAGATAGGGTGTGGACGAAATTTTCTTTTTTATTTCACAGAGGCTTCTGCTGCGCGTACAGTTTGTTCCATCAACATAGTGATTGTCATCGGACCCACGCCTCCAGGAACGGGCGTAATGAGTCCGGCAATTTCTTTCACTTGATCAAAGTCCACGTCCCCATGAAGTTTGCCATTCTCATCACGGTTCATACCAACATCAATAACTGTTGCCCCTTCTTTTACATCTTCTGCTTTAATAAAACGGTCTTGGCCAATGGCTACGACTAAAATATCGGCAGAACGTGTAAGCTCAGAAAGATTTTCTGTACGGGAATGCGCAATGGTAACAGTTGCATTCGCCATCATCATCAGTTGAGCCATTGGTTTCCCCACAATATTAGAGCGCCCTACGACAACAGCCTTTTTCCCTGCAAGTTCAACGTCATAGGCACGGAACATTTCCATGATTCCTGCTGGGGTTGAAGGAATCATTAATGGCGCGCCGCTCCACAATTTACCCATATTTATTGGATGAAAGCCATCTACATCTTTTTCAGGAGAAATTGCAAGTAAGACTTTTTCTTCTGATATATGTGAAGGAAGTGGCAACTGCACAAGAATGCCGTGCCACAATTGATTCTTATTAAAGCTTTCAATAAGCGCTAACAAGTCCGCTTCAGATGTTGTTTCAGGAAGCCGAATCACTTCTGACTTAAATCCAAGCTTTGCAGCTACACGCTCTTTATTTCGAACATAAACTTGACTGGCTGGATTTTCTCCTATCAAAATGACAGCGAGTCCTGGCTGAATGCCTTGTTCTTTCAATTTGATCACTCTATTTTTGAGTTCTTCTTGCATATTTTCAGCAAGGGCTTTTCCATCAATTATTTTCATACTATTTATTATATCAGACTCCATAAATATGTGCCAATAGGTGTTTCCTGATTGGAAAAAATTTTTTCTGAAACGTTCGTTTTCAGCTAACATAGCAAAATCTGGCTCTTATTTTTTGAGAATTTTGATATTAGGATGGTTTTTGATGATTCTTTTTAAGTTATAATACTTAAACTTGGCCGGCTTACTGCCCAGCCATTCCAATATTTTTTGACCATTCGTTGAGGGTTTATCAGCAACAAAAATATGCTTGAATCTTAACTCTTTCAAGTTAGGTTTTTGATTGTCCGAAGAATCTACCAGTGGCATGAAATCTTTCTTAGCTGATAGCGTAAAACTAAATGTAGAAAGTAAATCTGCTGCAAAAAGCAGCACTAGGATAAATACAAGTTTATTGCCTGTTACAGCTCGTAATTCCCTCAAAAAATCTTGGATCGCTGGATCAATAAGCTTGATCAATACCAAACCACCCACACCCCAAAATAAAGAAATAGGAAGCGCCACCCTTCCTTGAATATTCAGCGGAAGATTAGAATAATCCCACAGCTTCATATTAAACAACTTTTCCAATATCCAGCTGCCAACATATTCAATAAATGTAACAATTAATACGATAAATAAGTAGAGCAAAAAGAGATGGTTAGAATTTTGAATTCCTTTTGTTAAAAGAAGAACCGCAGCGATACTGCATCCATACACCGGGCAATACGGACCCAAGAGTACACCGCAGAAAACAAAGCGTTTATATTTAACTAAGCAATAGACTGTCTCCCAAAGCCAGCCAATAACCGAATAGACCATAAAGGTCATAAAAAGATTCATTGCATTCTCCCTTCCTTAAGCTTTTCAAAATAATAATCAAATTGTCAGCTAAAGCCATGATTTAGTGATAGAATAAAAGTATAAATCAACCCGGAGTCCGTAGTAAATTTACCATGGACTCCTTTTTTGTTTAAATTTATCTGTTTTTATTATATCAGTTTTATGATGTGAATTAAATTTCTCATCGAACTTTTCTCTTTATTGGTCATTTGATACCTCACAAGCCTAGAACTTGACCTCAGGTAGTAAATGTGAAATAATGATAATATAATAAAGAAGGACTAAAGTATCACTCGCCGGAGTGCTACTTATCAGAGTCATGCCAACTAATCTTAGGCCTTGTGGTTAGTTGACATGACTCTTTTTGTTTATCCCTTGCTAGCCCTTTTCTGGTCCTTAAAAGCTAGCTCAATTATCTTTTTGAAAGAGGTGTAATATGTCGTGGATCTTTTTATTTCTTGCAGGAATCTTTGAAGTTGTTTGGGCTTCAACAATGAAATTAAGTCAAGGTTTTTCCATACTCAAGTATGATATTTTAACAATTGTTGGAATGCTTGTTAGTTTTGGATTTTTGACCTTAGCTATGAAGAAACTTCCTTTAGGAATTGCTTACCCTATCTGGACAGGAATTGGAGCTGTTGGAGCTATCTTAGTCGGGGCCATTATTTTTAAGGACAAGGTCCCTTCACTGACTTGGGTCTTTGTTCTTATGCTTGTTGTTGGACTCATCGGGATAAAGGTTACCAGTGGGCATTGAGCTATCCAGCTTTTCTATAGGAAAATAAAAAACCTAGCTTTAGACTAGGCTTTTTTGTTTGCTCTTTTCCATACTGAAAAATATTTCCCATATAGCGCTGTAGCCAAATAGAAGATGCTGGTGAGAAGCATTGGCAAGGCACTGGCAGAGTAGCCTTGGGCAAATGCTGTCGCCCATAATACAATGGTTACAATATTGGAAAGCAACCATAAAGAATAACTGTCACCATATCCTTTAAAAACGAGTAAGGAAGCTGTTGCACCAATAATCAGTGTAATCGAATCCCATAATGGATTCGTATCTCCCAAGTGTGCATAAACTTGCATCATTGGCCACCAAGCTATTAACATTAAAGCTATTGCAATCAACCAACCTTTGAGCGTCATAAACTTTACTCCGTTTTCAATACGATGTCCCCAGGTTTTCCAAGTCAGGATCAAAGGAATATCAATAAAGGCGATAAAGACGATCTGATCTAAAACAGAGGCATAATGTCCTGCAGTCCAATTAATATAAATAAAGCCAAAAGCGCTAATTAATCCCAGTAAACCATTAATTGGTCTCCCAATCATCATATAGACCGTACAAGCCGAGCCTACAAGGGTCGCAAAAAGTGTAATCACAGACAATAAAGTGATGGGTGCCGTAAGGAAAAAAGCAAGTTGTACGCCTATGATAAAAGCCAGCATTACGCTGCCAGCTGTATTGATGGATTTGAGTTCATGTTTCAACCAAATAATATAGTTTTTCATTGTTCCCTCTTTTTAATTTGATTATTAAATTATAACACGGTTAGGAATGAAAAAACGAATATCTTTTACGAAATGCACAAAAAAAATGAAACAATTTCTGCTCCATTTTTCTCTTAGGCTTGTTTTTCTAGTGCCCGTTCTACATCTAGCTGTCGAATATTATGGGATGCTTCAAGCCTTTCGACACGACGTACTGAACGCGGTAAAAACTTCCGAATGTCATCTTCATTGTAGCCCACTTGCAGCCTTTTATCATCAAGAATCAAAGGGCGACGCAAGAGTGTGCGGTTTTCTTCGATTATCTTAACCAGCTCATGAAGGGAAAGGCGTTCAAAATCCAAGGATAAGCGTTTGTAAGCACGACTCCTTGTGGAAATAATTTCCTCTGTTCCATTTTCAGTCAAAGAGAAAATCTTAAGAAAGTCTTCGGGATCTATTTTATCAGTTATCAAGTTGACTTCTTCGAATTCTAGCCCGTGATTGGCCAGCCATTCCTTGGCTTTTTTGCAAGAACTGCAAGCCATGACAGTATATACTTTAATCATATCCCTTCCCTCACTTTTCTTAATTTTATCTCATATGTATTTAATATAATTATATCATTTTTAAAGCTATTGTCAAATTACTCAACTTATGACTTATTTTAAATGAAAATGTAATGAAAAAAAGCCGCACAAAAGCAGCTTTTACTCTTCATAGACACGATAAATTCTATCGGATAAAAGACAAATGACTTCGTAGCCAATCGTATGACGCCAGTTCGCAATATCTTGAACAGTAATCTCTTTATCACCATTTTTACCAATCAGTGTGACCTGTGTGCCCATCTCATAGTTTTTCGGCAAGCGTATCGTCATCTGATCCATTGAAATCCGGCCAATAATTTCACAGTATTGACCATCCACGATAACCTTAAAGCCTTGCATATCACGGGTCCAACCGTCCGCATAGCCAATGGAAACTGTCCCAACATAAGTATCTTCTTCTGCACGGAAAGTTGCCCCGTAACCCACAGTGTCTCCTTTGTGGATTTTTTTAACATGCGTCAACTCAGAATGCAAGCTTAAAGCAGGTTCCAAAGCATAAGGGAGAGCCAGCTCATCACCACTTGGGTTTAAACCATACATCGCTAAACCAATACGTTCAATATCTTGAACTTCTTGATTTTGCCACAAGCCCGCCGCAGAATTTGTCGAATGCACATATTTTGGACGACGACTCAATTGACTGACTAAGGCATCAAATTTTTCCTTTTGTTCTTTAAACTGTGTCGTATCTTCTTCATCAGCAGTGGCGTAGTGTGTAAAAATACCGCGCACACTAATATTATATTGGTCTGCGAGCTCGATAATTTGATTTGCTTCCTCGGCTGTCGTCACACCAATCCGGCCCATCCCTGTATCGACGGCAATGTGAATGCGCAAACGTGAGAAATGTTTATTTTTATTTGAATCAATGACTTGTTGAAGCCATTGCAAACTTGGCGCTGTTAAGGTAATATGCTGGCTGGCCGCAATTTCTGCATGGTCTGGTACAATCCCTGACAGTACAAGTATTGGTTTAATAATCAATTGTTGACGCAACTCAATAGCCTCATCAAAGTTGGACACACAAAAACCATCTACAAGACCATCAATATGTTGCGCAACAGCAACTGCTCCATGACCATAAGCATTGGCCTTTACAACAGCCCAAAGTTCTGGTTTGTCACCGATATGCTCGCGCATTTTTTTTACATTATTTTCAATTGCGGATAATTTAATAATCGCTGGTGTATGGCGATGTGGTGCTGCTTTCATATTATTTACCTTCTTTTTATACTCAAACTTTGCTTTCAAGGACAACCATAGCAACCGCTTCTAGGTTACTATGTGAAATACTTAAATGTGCTTGTCCAGCAAAGGGATGTTCTAGAAAATAGGGTTTGCCTTTTTCATTTTTAGAAATTTCTATGTGATGAAAGGAAAGCTGACTGTCAAAGCCTGTTCCTAATGCTTTTGAAAAGGCTTCTTTTGCTGCCCATCGTCCCGCCAAGAATTCCGCTTGACGTTTTTTTGAAGTAAAACTTGAAAAATGAGCAAACTCATTTATTGTCAAAACGCGCTGTGCAAATTTATCATTGCGTTCCAATGCTTGGACAATGCGCGATATCTCGACATTATCTGTTCCTATACCGTAGATCATTTTTCTATTATACCAAATTTTCAGATACTTTATTTAAAATCATTCTTCTTATTCTAAGCTTAAAGAGCTAAAATAGGCTGAGCTTCCGCCCAACCTATTTTTTTATTCCGCAATGATAACTTGCTCTCCAGGAGAGACTTCTTCAGGAGCTTAAATGTAGATGTGCTTAAATTCATCAGAATTCGTCACAACAACTAAAGTTACTGATGACAAATGAGCCTCCTCAATCATCTTTAAGTCCGCTTCTAAAAGCATGTCGCCCTTAGTAACTTTGCTTCCGTCTGTTACTTTAGCGATGAAGGGTTTGCCCTCTAGAGACACTGTATCTAAGCCCACATGAATCAGTACTTCTACACCGGAGTCACTAAGTAAGCCAATCGCATGTTTAGTAGGGAAAACTGTCGTTACTGTACCATCAAATGGTGCAAAAACTTTTCCATCACGAGGCTGAATACCAAAACCTTGTCCGAGCATGCCTTTAGAAAAAACTTCATCTTCTACTTCTGCTAAAGGAATAATTTTCCCTGACATTGGTGAAGCAACTGTTTTATCAAGATTTGCAACAAGAGTTGATGCTGACGTTTCTTCATCTCCATAGTTGTCTGCTTTATCTTTTTCAGATTGAGGAATACCGAAGAAGTAGGTCGCAACAAAACCACCAACGTAACCGCCAATAAGCCCAAACACGTAAATCAACCAACGGTTATCCGCAATCAATGGTATTAAAGCAATACCACTTGGCCCAATAGCAATGGCACCGACATGACCGAGTGACCCGATAATGGCACCACCAATACCTCCACCAATACAAGCTGTAATAAATGGACGTCCCATCGGAAGTGTAACACCATAAATAAGAGGTTCGCCAATACCTAAGAAACCTACAGGTAAAGCACCTTTGACAATTTCTGCGAACTCTTTATTCTTGCGTAAACGTACCCAGAGCGCCAAAGCTGCACCGACTTGACCAGCTCCAGCCATAGCAAGGATTGGAAGCAAGGTTGTTGACCCCGTCTTATCGATCATTTCAATATGAATCGGTGTAAGAATTTGGTGCAAACCAAGCATAACCATAGGAAGGAAGAGGGCACCTAAGAGGAAGCCAGCAAATCCACCACCAACATTAAGTACAGCATTAATTCCGCCCACCAAAGATGTTGAAATTGTTCCCGCAACCGGCATGATGAAGAAAATCGTTAAAAGTCCGATAGCAAGGAGAGACAGCGTTGGGGTAACGATAATGTCAATAGAATCTGGAATAACTTTCCGTAAATTCTTTTCCACAAGGGACAAAAGCCATACAGCAAAGATAACGCCAATGATCCCCCCTTGTTGTGCAAATAAGGGCTGACCTGTAAAGATATTGTTGATTGGTGCTTCTGGTGTAACCCCAGTCAACATCGTCACAGCACCAATAACACCCCCAAGTGAAGGCGTAGCACCAAACTCGGTTGCAGCATTAATCCCCACATAGATGACCAAGTAGGCGAAAATACCTTTTTGGATCACACCTAGGACAGCAACAATCTGTGCAAAAGTCGCACCATCAATTGTACCTGCAGTGATTAAGTTTGCAAGGATAGATGCAATACCACCAATAAGACCAGCACCGACAAAGGCAGGAATCAACGGTGTAAAAATACGTGAAATCGAGTTCAGCACTTCTTTTATTTTTGAAGGCTTATTGTATTTTTCCTTGGCTGCTTTTTTCGTTAGAGCTGCACGATCCTCAAGACTGAGGCCTGCTGAGTGGGGAAACTGTTCGCCAAGCTTAACACCCACGGTATCCACCATTTTTTGAGCTACCTTATTGACTGTTCCTGGTCCAACAATAACTTGTAACGTTTCACCTTCAACAACTCCCATAACACCATCAATCGCTTTGAGTTTTTCAAGATCTACTTTTGTTTCGTCAATCATTGAAAGTCGAACGCGCGTCATACAATGAACTAAACTTTGAACGTTTTCTGGTCCACCAATTTCTTCGTAAATTTGCCGTGCAATACGTGTTACTTTATCTTCTGCCATCTTCATCTCCTAATTTTTATTTATTAGCTCAATGTATTTTTAATGAATCCTTTTGCCTGTACGAGTTTTTCTTGCGCCTCATCTTTTGCGCTATTGGTTAAGATCATGACAATCGCCAGTTTGACATCTTCTTCCGCTTGGATAAAGGTCTTTTCCGCGGTCTGATAATCACAATCTGTAGCTTGCATAATGATACGTTTGCTACGTTCCACTAATTTCTCATTTGTCGGACGCACATCAACCATTAAGTTGTTGTAGACTTTTCCAATACCAATCATCGCTATTGTCGAAATCATATTCAAAATTAATTTTTGTGCTGTACCTGATTTGAGGCGGGTTGAACCTGTCAAAAATTCAGCGCCACAGTCCACTTCGATAGGGAAGTCAGCATGTTGGCTAATTTCAGCATTCATATTACATGCTAGAGAACCTGTGTGTGCCCCAATACTCTTCGCATAATCAAGCGCGCCAATCACATAAGGAGTACGTCCACTTGCTGCAATACCAATCACCATGTCATTTTTGGTTAATTGAAGATCAATCAAGTCTTGTTTGCCAAGCTCAAGGTCATCCTCTGCACCTTCCACAGCGAGCGTCATAGCTTTCTCGCCTCCAGCAATGAGACCCACAACCATACTTGCCTCAACTCCAAACGTCGGGACACACTCTGCAGCATCAAGTACGCCCAAACGTCCGCTTGTCCCCGCACCGAGATAAATAAGTCGGCCACCCTGATTGAAACTTTCAATCGTTTTTTCAATCACAGGTTCAATCATCGGAAGTGCTTTTTCTACAGCTTCTGCAACTTTTTTATCTTCCTTATTCATTTTTTCGAGAGCAGTTGAGACCGACATTTCGTCCAATCCAAAAGTTTCTTCGTTACGTCGCTCTGTTGTCAATTTTTCTAAATTCATTTTATTTCCTTTTCTTTTAATTCAAACTTTTGTTTTGAGTAAATCACATCAAGTAAGTCTCTGTCTTTTTCAATAACATATGCTACAACGTTAATATTAGGGTGAGCTGGAAGTGCTTTTTTACATACTTGTGTTTCGCCCATGTAACGTCCATACAGTTCATTATCCAGTGTTACAGCACCTTTGTTACGCTTTTCTGTGTGTTCTTTGTGGATCTGTTCTACCTTCTTAAAGCGGGCATTTGCACTTCTGATCAGGCCAGGAGATTGATCATTTCTATTGTCATGCTCTCCTAAGACTGAAGTAAAATAAGCTGAAGCATTATTTTCTACATGTAAAACTATTTTATCCCACTGCAGATAATTTTCAAACTGATCAATTGTTGTTGCTGCTAAATCACCATCTCCAATGTACACTTCATCCGTCTCATCCTTTAATAATTCAAGAGCCGCAGCCAACGGATGCCTATCGCGATGGTTTTCGAGTGTCGGAAGTCCAAGCCTTAAAGGTAAACGTTTCTGAGCATCGCCAGCAACAAAAGCAACGCGCTTAAGACCATATTTTTGCAACCATTGATTCTGCTTGAGAAAATATTCCCTATCCAGACCAGTTTCGGGACGCGGATAGTAGTTGTGCCAAGCTTCTAAATGAGCAAAATCAGCCTCCATTCTCCTTAGTTCCTCAATCTCATCCTCTACCAATGTACTGGCATTTAAACTAATCTTTATTTTATGGCTGGCTTTGGCAATCTGTTCATTGTCAATATGATAATCCATCCGTAAACCTGTGACACCATGATGAATAAGTTCTTCTAAATGATCAAATGAGTAACCTGCACGTTCCAAGGCTTCCCCTGAAATATCTACCATCAGTTCCAATTGGTTTGCTTTAGCACAAGCACCTAATTTTTCTAAGCGTTTTTTATACGCTTGAGCATCATCTTCCGGAATATGCATCGAAGTAAATATCCCTTTGAATCCTGCCTGTTTCATTCTTTTTATATACTGAATATCTTTTGCAGAAAGATCTTCATTCATAAAAATTGAAAAGCCAAACATAAACACCTCTCTATTTCTGAAACTTTATTTCTTTTGTTAACGCATTCATTTTAACATATACAAAACTTTATTTCAACTGTTTACTGGGATTTTTTCACATTATTTTTAAATAAAAAAAGATAAATCCCGTAAAACCGCTGTTTAACTGAATTTATCTTGAATCATTTTTCTAAAAGAATGGAATTAAATTTCATAAAAAAATAAAAAAATCCCCGCTAGGAGGATTTTAATGTTCTCTTATTATTTAGCCAATTCGTAAATTGCTTCAGCATAGATAACTGCTGATTTGAAGAGTGCATCCAATGGTTTGTACTCATTTGCTTGGTGCATTGTATCTTCTTCACCTTCAAACATTGCGCCATAAGCAACACCACGTTTAAGGAGACGACCGAATGTACCACCACCGATTACTGTTTCGTAACCTTTAAGGCCAGTGTGTTTTTCGTAAACGCTGATCAATGTAGAAACAAGTTCATCTTCCATTGGTACATAGTGAGGTTCCATCACGTGATCGTTCATTGTTACTTCTTTTACGCCTTCAAGCGCTTCAAGAACTGCTTTGATTTTATGTTGGTCAGTACCTTGCGGGAAACGGAAGTTCAATGCAATTGTGCCTTCACCATTTTCGTCAAAGTTCCAAACACCAGCATTCATTGAAGTTGCGCCCATAAGGTCATCATTGTAGGCTGTGCCTAATTTTTCGCCTTCGTGGTCATCAATCAATGTTTCAGCAGCAAGTTTGATGTATGCAGCTGCACCAGCTTCAAAGTCAAATTGGTTAAGGAATTTAGCAAGGTAAGTTGCACCGTTAATTCCTTTAAATGGCATTGCACCGTGTGCAGATTTACCATAAACTGTTACTGTTGCTTTACCGTCAGCTTCTTCAAGGTCAAAACGCAAGTTTTTGTCTGCATTTTCAGCCACAAAAGCTTCCAATTTTGCTTGGAGATCTGTCGCACCTGAGATTACTGCAGTTGCAGATTCAGGAACCATGTTTTCAGCCAAACCAGCTTTGAAAGAGTGGAGTACTACAGCGCCAGCATTTTTTCCGTCAAAGTGAAGGTATTCTGTAACGTTACCTTTTTCACCATTGATGATTGGGAATTCAGCATCTGGTGAGAATCCGAAATCTGGCAATGGCAATTCACAGTGTTCAAAGTAGTAATCCATATCTTTCCAACCTGTTTCTTCGTTTGTACCAACGATGAAACGGATTTTTTTAGACAATGGCACACCAAGGTCTTTCAAGATTTTCAAACCATAGTAACAAGCCATAGTTGGGCCTTTATCGTCTGAAGCACCACGTGCGTAAAGGTTGCCGTTACGGATTTCAGGTTCAAATGGGTTTGAATCCCAACCAGAACCAGCAGGAACAACGTCCAAGTGACCGAAGATACCTAAAACTTCATCGCCTTCTCCGTATTCAAAGTGACCTACATAGTTATCATAGTTTTTAGTTTGGTAGCCATCACGTTCAGCCAATTCCAAGAATTTGTCAAGGGCTTTACGAGGTCCAGGGCCAAATGGGTTTTCTTTGTCCGCATTGTCCATGTCCATTGCTGAATCGATACGAAGAAGTTCAAACAAATCTTCGAGCATTGCGTCTTTGCGCTTTTCTACTTCTGCAGTAAAATCAATAGTTGTCATGATTGCCTCCATTATTTTGACTTCTTGATAATATATTCACAAAAAGTCTTTTTTCTAAACTCCTATAATTATACCAAAAAAGTAAAACGTTTGCATTTATAAAGTGGAAACTAATTTTTGAAAAACTTAAACATTTTGACTTGTGGCGTAGGTAGAGCGACTTTTGAAAGGTCCGTCAATTTTACCCAAAGTTGATTTTCATCCAGTTTTTCTTCTTGAACACTAAAGTTTTCCTCAGGGATACATTCAATAATTTGAACAAACCACTTCAAGTGAGAAAAAACATGTGTAATTTCTCCAACTTTAATCATACGTGAGATACTGTCTGGCAGATTGGTTGGTAATAACAATGCCTCATTGTCAAAGTCTTCCTTGGAAATTTCCTGCATCGGAAAAGTCCACATATTCGCAAGTAAGCCTGTGGTCGGACGTCTTTGGAGATAGTATTCGCCTTGTGTATTTTTTAACGCATAAGCATTGTAGTAAATGTGCTGCTGCTTAATCTTTTTACTTTTGACAGGATACTTCAGTTGAGTACCTTTAGGTCTGGCTTGACAATAGGCAGCTAATGGACAGATCTCGCATTTGGCAATCTTGGGAGTGCAAACCATAGAACCAATGTCCATGAGCGCTTGGTTAAAATCTCCTGGATGGTCTTCCGAAATAAGCTCTCTCAGCTTTTCATCAAATATTTTCCGAGAAGCAGCCTTAGAAATATCTGCATCAATCTCAAATAATCGACTCGTCACGCGCATCAAATTACCATCAATGGCGGGTTCGGGTAAGCCAAAAGAAATCGAAGCAATAGCGGCTGCTGTATAAGGGCCGATTCCTTGCAAACTTTGAATATCTTTTAATGCATCAGGAAATTGTCCTTGAAATTCTGTCATGACTTGCTGAGCTGCAATTTTTAAATTACGTGCGCGCGAGTAATAACCCAAACCTTCCCAAAGTTTTAGAAGCTCATCATCATCTGCTGCCGCCAAATCCTCAATCTTAGGATACTTTTCCATAAAGCGCAGATAATAGGGCATAACTGTTTCAACCTGTGTTTGTTGAGACATAATTTCAGAAATCCAAACAGAATAAGCCTCGGTGTTTTTCCGCCATGGCAAAGGCTTTTTATGGATATCGTACCATCCTAATAAATCCTGCTGGAACTTTTCTATTTCGGTTTTATTCATAAGCTCTATTATAACAAGTTTTCACACAAAAATAGCCTAGTTTACCTCCTTGTCCAAGATAAGACACTAATAATAACAAAAGCAAATCATTTTTGATTTGCTTTATGAATTTATCGTTAATTTTCTTTGCTCAAAACTTCCTTGACCCGTTCAGCGACATCATAAGGTACGCCTGCTTCAGCAACCTGAGCAACATCAGCTTCAGAAATGGCTTTCAGTGACTTGAAGGTCGTCATTAATTTTTGCTTACGCTTTGGTCCAAGTCCTGTAATACCATCCAGTTTTGAAGAGAAAGTATTTTTCCCACGAACTTGTCGGTGAAAAGTAATCGCAAAGCGATGGACTTCATCTTGAATACGTTGGAGGAGAAAGAATTCTTGCGATTGCCGACTCAGCGGTACGACTTCCAAAGGATCACCAAAAAGTAACTCGCTGGTTTGGTGTTTATCATTTTTCGCCATACCTGCAACAGGAATATCTAAACCTATTTCTTTCAAAATAGCCTTAGCTGCATTGACTTGTCCAGCACCACCATCCATTGCAATCAAATCGGGTAAAGCCGTTCCTTCACGCATAGCCCGGCTATAACGTCGCGTAATCACTTCACGCATTGATGCATAATCATCTGCCCCTTCGACAGTTTTAATCTTGTATTTCCGATAATCTTTCTTGGAAGGCTTGCCATTGATAAAGACAACCATTGCTGATACGGGTGAAGTTCCCATTATGTTAGAGTTATCGAACGATTCGATTCTAACTGGTGTAGGAATGTTGAGAATTTTCCCGAGATTTTCGATAGCACCTTGAGTTTTAATCAGGTCTTTTTCGAGAAGGTCAAATTTCAATTGTAGCTGGGTGCGTGCATTCTTAGTCGCCATTGCTACAAGTTGCTTCTTCTCTCCACGGCTTGGTTTGAGAACTTTGGTTTGAGTCACTGCCTCAACAGCCTCTGCATCAATTTCTGAGGGTACTAAAATTTCTTTGGGTACCATGTGTGCAGCTTCTTGATAAAACTGTCCGATATAAGTTAAAAAATCATCTTCTGCATCATTGTAATAAGGAAACATATTGACATCACGTTGAATCATTTTACCTTGGCGTACGAAGAAGACCTGCACACACATCCAGCCTTTATCCACGTAGTAACCAAAAACATCGCGGTCTTTTAAATCGTGGTTCATGACACGTTGTTTCGTTCTCAAAGTCCCGATAGAATTAATTACATCACGGTATTCTGCCGCTTGCTCAAATTCCATTTTTTCTGAAGCTGCAAACATTCTTTCTTTCAGTTCATTGATAATTTTTTTATCATCCCCTGTTAAAAAATGTTTGACTTCTTGAGCCATGTCTTTATAAACCTGAGGATCTACATGATTAACGACTGGACAAAGACACTGATGGATATGATAATAGAAACAGACTTTCTTTTCATGTAAACCACATTTTCGAAAAGGAAAGATGCGGTCCAAGAGGCGCTTAACTTCATTGGCTGCTTTAACATCGGGATAAGGTCCAAAATACATTGCCCCATCTTTCTTGACACGACGGGTAATCATCAAACGTGGATATTTTTCATTTGTAATCATGAGAAAAGGATAATACTTATCATCCTTAAGCATGATATTATATTTGGGCTTGTAACGTTGAATCAAGTTAATTTCAAGAACTAAAGACTCAATGTTTGATTCAACCACAATCCATTCTAAATCTTCAATCTCACTGACTAAAAGCTCAGTCTTTGTATTATGGGAGCCATGAAAATAGGAGCGCACGCGATTTTTCAGATTTTTCGCCTTCCCTACATAGATAACCGTCCCATTTTTATCTTTATGTAAATAGCATCCTGGACTATCGGGTAAGAGCTCCAGCTTTGCTTTAATCGTGTTATTCATGGTTTTATTATAGCACAACTCATGACATGATATTCGGTAATGAAACTTTTATTCAATAAGCCCGTCAGTGATGCCTTCGTAAGGGTCGCAAAATAATTTTTATCTTTTTCTTTTATGTTTTATATTGACAAAAGAGGATTCCCTGAAAAACACTGAAAACATTTTAACCCTGTCACCTCATAGCTTAACAGCTTTGAGCACTTTATCCTTAATAACCACTACCTGTTGGCAACTTTTCGCGACTTCTTTACTATGTGTAGCGAGGATTATTTTCGTTCCTTTTAGCTTGAGGTCTTGAAAAATATTTAAGACGATGCGCTCTGTCTCTTCATCTAGAGCACCGGTAGGTTCATCTGCTATTAATAGCAATGGTTCTTTCGCCATAGCTCGAGCTATGGCAACACGTTGACATTCGCCACCAGACATATGTTTAATTTTTTTATGTTCATATCCTTCTAATCCAACTAATTTTAAGTAGTCCGTTGCTTTACTTTTAGATTGAGCACTTTTTTTATTAAACCCTAATAATATATTTTCCAAGGCATTACGCTCCTCTAAAAGATTATAGTGCTGTGTGATGATACTGATATTTTTTAATCTCAGATCTGCCATTTTATCCATCGTTTTATAAACTAAATGATGATTAAAAACATATTCTCCCTCATAGTTGAGATCAAGTCCTGCAATAATATTTAATAAAGTCGTCTTTCCCGACCCACTCCTCCCCATTATAGCTATAGAAGGAGTAGAATCAGAAAGGGACAAGTTTAAATTTTCAAACAACACTCTTTCTATTTTCTTATTCTTAAGGATGTTTTTATTAATATTTTTCAGCTCAATCATTCGTGTAGGTCCTTTTTAATTTCGATAGATAGGCTCTCTTTATCATCAAAAAATCAATGATAAAGTAACCTAGCTGTAGGATAAGTAAGATAAGTAAAAGCTCTAATTGCTTTATGAAAGAAGTCAAAGAGACAGTGAAAAAGATTATAAAACTTAACGTATATTCTGTCATGGTATACCTAAAGATAATAAAATTTATATCACGAACGCGATACCCCTGTATCCAAAAATATTTTATTGCATTCATCCTTCGCTTTATCATGACTTTATCTAAACTTCGCAATACAATGTAGAGGGCTAGGCTTAATAAAGCTATTACACCAAAAATAAGGCTTAAGTTTTTTTGGATAATATTGTACATAAAGTTAAACTGAATCAAATAAAAAGGTATCGACAGTAAAGTATAATGAGAAAAGTTGCTCTTTAAAGACACATCCTGCAATTTATTAAGCAATTCCGTACCCGACATCTCCCTTGGAGCCGCTATGTTGCCATTTATCATCGCGAAATTTAATATGCCAGAAAATTCTTTGTCTCTTTCCGTAGCCTCTGGAAGTTTTGGAGGGTAGGGGATAATAAAGTGATTGTCAATAAAAGTATTTCTATTGTTTTGATAAAATATAGATGAATTTTCTCTTAACACCCCTACAACTTTAAATTGATACTTTTTAAAATATAAACTTCCGTCTATACTCTCTCCAACATCGTATACACCATTATAATCGGAACCCAAGAGTATTGGTAAGACACCAGAATCATAATTCACAGTCTCCCAGTCTATTGTTTTCCCTTTGTTAACACTCAAATTAAAAAAAGAGAAAGCTTGAGCATTCATTTGCAGAGCCTTAACATCAAAGAACTCTTCTCCTGTTTGTTCGTCTTGATAAAAGCCCTTTTGAGTCATCTCCGTATCAAAAGTATAATCAAACTGCACCCCTCCTTTAAAGTCAGTAACTGGAACTGGTTGATTGAAAATCGATAAAAATTTAAAATCGGCACTCTTATTTAGATGATTGTAAAAGTCAGCCACATGGTTTATCGAAGATATATCCTTCCTAAATTTAGAAAAATCATCAGGTTCTTGTAAGGTATCGACTAATCCATACATGTTTTCTTTTTGGTCATCTGAAAATTCCCTGTCAATAGCTTCATTGCTTGAATGCATGAAGGAAAGACAAATATAAAAAAATATAAATAAGAAAGAAATCAGTATTGATTTTAAAACAATAAGTACAACATTTTGCTTTAAGTCAAAGTACAAATTTTTCATTTGATTCCCCTTTTTAGAAGGTGAGATGTTGTGACTAATCCAATAATAATTATAAACATAGAGGGCAGTAATAAATATAGTTCTATGCTGAATTTTACAAACAGTTTGGATAGCGCAATACAAAACACATTCGTCGCTATAAATACTAAAATTACTTTAAGCAAGAGCGCTATCCGTATCTTTTTAGGGGCTTTTCCTTTTAAGAACATAACCTCAGTATATGTTTTACTATATAGCCAGGATAGCACTCCTATGATAAAAGAAATGAAACCTATTGATAACATAACCATGTAAGTAATAAGAGGAGTAATATAATCTATATTACTTCGTCTTCCTAAATTATTGATAACCTTATACTTGGGGTCAGAGACACTGGCACTGTCTGGACCATCGATAATAATATTTTCATTCTTATCTTTTGAAAACAGAGCGATATCTTTTATTATCACCTCCTCTGAAAGAATACTGTTCTTGCTTGAACCTAAATATCCAACTACCTCATATAATTTTTCATTATAGGAAAAATATCGGACACCATAAAGCTCCACTAAGGTAACTGCTGAACCCACCAAAGCTTTTCTTTCATCTTTTTTAAAATTCCTACCCGAATAGACTGGAAAATCTGACCTATTGCCTTTAAATTCAAAAGCTCTAATGCGCCCCTCTTTTGAGAGCTCTTTAAAAACTTTTGAATTGGTACTCATTTCATTAAGTACCTTACTATAGTTTCCCCTTGTTTTAATTGCGTTCTTTGTGTATAAATTATTAGCTTCTAGATAGAGTTTGTTTTGCTTATACTTATATAAAGAGAGTACCACTATCAACATATAGACCAGAAGGATAAGTGAAATTATTTTAAGTAAATTTTTCTTTGCCATATCATGTATTTTCCAAGGAATGTAACACCGCATTAAATTCATAAAGAGTATCTGCAGTTCTTTATAGATTAAAATATAGTACGAGTTAAGGCTACAAGAACAAACAGGTCAAATTATCTTCCATAATAAGTTTTTGCGGTACCCGGAGAACCATTGTCTCTCGTAAAAGCTCTCCATGGAGAAATTGCTTCTGTTCCACCAACTCCCCAAACCCGACCAGAGGTGCCGTTAATTCTTCCCCAATCTTCCAGACGTGCTACCGTGTAATGCCGCGTTCTTGGCCAAGTTGTCCATCCCCGCGCTCTCTTATAGGAGTTTCCTCCAGCTTTTGTTGTTTCTGCTCTGCCAGCATGACGCGGATTTGCCCTCATATTCATAGTATTAGAGCTGAAGCTATTTGAAATAAAACTTCCTTTGTCCTCTTCCCACCCTCCTAATATATCGGACTTTGCAATCATAGGTGAGAATAACCCTAGAGCAATTAAAGCAAGAAAAAGTAATGCATTCTTCTTTTTCATATTGATTCCTTTCTTTTAAAAATCTACCCATATAAATTTGATAGAGGTTCTTTATAACTCAATTAATAGCTGCAGATACTTTTTCTGGATTTAATCTTAGTTCTGAATTGCTAATTCAATTTTTTACAGCGTCGTATAAGTATCACCTTGATAAGGACTTTACTGATCAGTCATTCAAAACCGTACAATTTTGCTCCATTGCTTAGATAAAGTGTCTAGATTGGTTTTATTAAAATTCATCTGTTTTTTTTGATTCTATCATTTCATTGTGCATGATACAACAAGCTTTTGTTCACACGCCGTGCACTTTTTTCCTCTTGAATAAATCTCCATCCTACAGCAATGGGATTCATTAATGTTTAGTCATATTTCAGGGACACAAGGCGTTTCCTTTTTTATAGATTACTTCTACAGTTAGTTAGACGCGCAAAAGATTTTTTGTTATAATCGAGCTATCTTTTCATCCAGGATTAAATTTTAAATCAAGAACGAACCGCCCAGCATGAACAAATACCGTCTCCACTAGAACACTAAAATTTTCCACAAAGGAGGGGAATTTCAGTTTTTCTACCAGCACATCTATTTTCAGCGAAGGGAGTTATTAAAATTATTATAAGCGACAGTCAAAAAAAGATAATCGACGCCTTTTTTCAAGCCGCTCAGAAATATCCAAATCAAAAATTGACACTTCAAATGGTGGCTGACCAAGCAGGTTTACGGAGAGAGTCTATTTATCGTTATCATTTTGATAACATGGAAGATATTATCGAAAAAATCCATTTTTTAATCGATAAAGACATCGACGATGAAACAGCAAAATTTATGAGGGGTACAAACACCAATATTGTAAAATTTGTATCCCATACTCTCCTTCCACTTTTGTATGCGAGAAAAGAATGGATCAAAATTCTATGTGAAACAAATGTCGATCCAAACTGGTTAAATTTTTTGCAAGAAAAATATTCGCCAGTTGTTGAGGCTTATCTTAATAAAATTGGCAAAAAGGAGATTTTTTCCAACGCCTATCTCGCGAACATCCTCTTAAAAGAATTTTTATCCATTCTCTCAACTTGGCTAACCGATGATATCCCCGAACCGGTCTCACTTTTCCAGAAAAAGTTTCTTTATCTCTTGAGCTTGTCTCCGGCAGATATTGCAAACGTAAAAATGCCAAAAAAGTCCTCCTATCCTAAGAAGGCGTAAAACTCCTTCGACTGACCCAACCACTTCTGTTATTTGTAAACGTCACCATTAAACAATCAAAAAGACAAGGTAAAACTTGTCTTTTTGATTAATTTATTTTATCTTCACTCGATGGCAAGTTTACACTTGAGTAGGCTATCGATAAGTATTAAACATCGAAGCAATATTTTCAGCTATGCTATGTTACCAATCAGAGCAAAACCCCACTATTTTTTAAACCATTCATGTCCTTCTTTTATCCTACTTTCCCGGGCTAAATAAAAAAAGCTCCCTTCTTGGGAGCTTCACTTTATTTTAAGAGTCTCAAAACGTTCAATATAGCGAGGAGCGTTACTCCAACATCTGCAATAACTGCTTCCCACATCGTAGCAATGCCAAAGATCGCAAGAATAAGGAAAACGGCTTTTACCCCAAGAGCTAAAACGATATTTTGCACCACCAGGCGTTTCGTTTTCTTGGCGATTTTAACGGACTTCGCGATACTTGATGGTTTATCTGTCATCAAGACCACATCCGCTGTTTCAATCGCAGCATCAGAACCCAAGCCACCCATCGCAAAGCCGATATCAGCACGCGCAATGACTGGCGCATCATTAATCCCATCACCAACAAAAGCGGTAAGACCATCACCTTTGGCAAGTACTTTCTCTAACAAAGTAACTTTATCCTCAGGTAAAAGATTCGCATGATAATCCGTAATGTTCAGTTTTCCAGCAACCTGTGCGGCAACTTTTTCGCTGTCACCTGTCAACATCGTTTGTGAGATATGAAGCTGATTTAAAGCCTTAATTGCTTCTTCTGCATCCTCTTTGAGGACATCCGCTACAAGAATAACGCCTTGGTATTGGCCATTTTTGGCAACATAAATCAAAGAACCTAGGGCATCACTTTCACTAAAGTTAACATTGTACATTTTCATCAGCTTTGCATTCCCGACGAGAATTTCATCACCTTCATAAACTGTGCGTGTACCATGACCTGGAATTTCTTCCGACTCTGTTACAGTGACTGTTTCCAAATTTTGGTTTTCTTTAAGTGCAAGCCCCAAGGGGTGAGTAGAATGAAGTTCCCCAACAGCACCCAGATAGAGCAACTCTTCTCGTACAACACCTTCTGCAGGAAAAACTTGAGTAACTTTAAAGTTCCCTTGTGTCAGTGTTCCTGTTTTATCGAAGAGGACGTGTTTTATCTTAGTCATTGCTTCAAGGTGATTGCCACCCTTAACTAAAATACCATTTTTCGATGCAGCTCCAATCCCAGCAAAGAAGCCGAGAGGAATGGAAACCACCATTGCACATGGACAAGAAATAATTAAGAAGGTAAAGGCGCGTGTCAACCAGTCTGACCAATCTTGTTGGAAGAAAAGTGGGGGAACTAGAGCGATTATCGCTGCTGCAAATACCACGACTGGAGTATAGTAACGTGCAAATTTTGAAATGAATTGTTCAGTCGGTGCTTTATTTTCTTGAGCATTCTTGACCAAGTTTAAAATTTTAGATACCGAGGATTCCCCAAAAGTTTTTTCAACTTGGACTTCCAGCAGACCATTAATATTCAAGAAGCCTGAAAGAACTTCTTCTCCTTTGCCCACCTCACGTGGCAGGGATTCTCCTGTCAAAGCTGATGTATTCACACTTGATTGGCCAGATAATACACGTCCATCAAGTGCTACCTTTTCTCCGGGCTTCACCTGTATAACTTCACCGATAGCGACTTCTTCAGGAGACACATCAATAAGTTTTCCTCGACGCTTAACGGTCGCAACTTCTGGTCGAAGATCCATCAGTGCTGCGATTGACTTTTTACTGTTCCCAATCGCACGATCTTGGAAATATTCTCCAACTTGATAAAAAAGCATTACCGCAACTGCTTCAGCATATTCTCCTAAAGCAAATGCCCCGACAGTCGCAATACTCATGAGGAAGAATTCGTTAAAAATATCTCCTTTAAGCAATTGTTTGATTGCTTTGAGCAAAACACTGTGCCCAATCAACAAATAGGTTAAAATGAAAAGCGGGGTTTTAAACTGTGGTGTAAAGTCTAAAAAGCTTAAGGCCGCCAATAATAAAGCGGTGATAATAATGATCAACAGCTCATATTTGCCCTCTTCTTCACCCTCATCTAAACTCGCATTGAGATGTATTGTCGTGTTGCAACAGGCAGGGTCTGAATCGTCAGAACTCCCTGTAACTTCTGCACTACTTAAGCTTTCGCTCTCCTCAGTAGTCGCCCGTGCAGCTTTAGCTTTGTGATTGAGGCAATTGCATGTCCCTTTTACACAGTGTGCATCGTGACTTGCCTTGTTTTGAGTAGATTTAAACATAAGGAACTCCTTTTAATTTATATATGTATCACAATGGATATCTTCGGTTGGGGACCAGTGCATTGACTCGACGGTAGCATCAATGACTTCTAGCAGATGATTAAGTTCAGAGGTTGTCAAGGAATAATAGATATATTTTCCTTCTTTGCGACTTGTGATCAAGCCACAATCCCGCAAACATGACAAATGTTGCGAAAGATTAGATTGCCCTGATTTAGTTTCATTAAGTAACTCGGTGACAGTCATTTCCTTTTCACGTAATGCTTCAAGGACATTAAGCCTTGTCGTATTAGATAAGGCATGGATTACTTTTTGACGTTTTTCGGTTAAATTCATTATTCATCTCTTCATATTAGTTTATACTAATATGTTAGCAAACTTCCTCATATTAGTCAATACTGAATTGTTTAAATTTCTTCAAATCTAATTTTTTTGTACAAAAAAATCCTAAACAAAAGTGTTAGGATTTTATTATTTTTACAAACCAAGACGTTCAAAGATGACATCTACACGTGACAAATGATAGTTATAATCAAAGGCTGCATCGATATCTGCATCTGTGAGTTTTTCACGTATTTTTTCGTTGTTTTCTACCAGTGGACGGAACATGATTTGCTCATCCCAAGCTTTTGCTGTCAATGGTTGAACCAAATCATAGGCCTCTTCTCGTGTCATGCCTTTTTCGATAAGCATAAGCATAACATGTTGACTATAGATTAATCCAAAAGTTGCATCCATATTGCGCTTCATATTTTCTGGAAATACGGTCAGGTTTTTAACAATATTTCCAAAACGGTTTAACATGTAGTTGATCAATTCAGTCGTGTCTGGCGTAATGATACGCTCTGCCGAACTATGCGAAATGTCACGTTCATGCCACAAAACAACATCTTCCATGGCTGTCACGACATGTCCACGAATAACACGCGCCAATCCCGTCATATTTTCAGAACCGATTGGATTACGTTTGTGTGGCATTGCTGAGCTCCCTTTTTGCCCTTTGGCGAAGAACTCTTCCACTTCACGTTGTTCTGATTTTTGAAGACCACGAATCTCTGTCGCCATACGCTCAATCGAAGTCGCAATCAGCGCCAATGTGCTGAAGTATTCTGCATGCAAATCACGCGGTAATACTTGTGTCGAAATCTCTTGTGGACGAATTCCAAGTTTTCCACACACATATTCTTCAACGAAAGGTGGAATGTTGGCAAATGTACCTACAGCACCAGAAATTTTACCTGCTTCAACACCTTTAGCAGCATGTTCGAAACGCTCGATATTACGCTTCATTTCAGAATACCAAGTTGCTAATTTAAGACCAAAAGTTGTTGGTTCTGCATGAACACCGTGCGTGCGTCCCATGCATACCGTGTATTTGTGCTCACGTGCCTTATCAGCAATAATTTCCAAAAAGTTAGCCAAATCTCGACGGATGATATCATTAGCCTGCTTGTAGAGATAGCCATAAGCTGTATCTACAACATCGGTTGACGTAAGTCCATAGTGTACCCACTTGCTTTCCTCGCCAAGCGTTTCAGAAACAGCACGTGTAAAGGCTACAACATCATGGCGTGTTTCTTTTTCAATCTCCAAGATACGCTCAACATCAAAACTTGCTTTTTCACGAATTTTTTTCACATCTTCGACTGGAATTTCTCCGAGTTCAGCCCATGCTTCATCCGCAAGAATTTCGACTTCAAGCCACGCCTTATATTTGTTCTCGTCCGACCAGATTGCCGCCATTTCTGGGCGACTGTAACGATTGATAACCATAGTTCCTCCAAATTTCTAACTTACTATAAATTATACCATTTTGGACCAATTTTTTCGGGATTTTCTCTAATATTCTCAATTTATTGAGAAAATATGTGGAAAAGACGAATGTTAACCTTCCAAGGCGTCAAGAACATCTAACATCTGAGGCAAAGTCAATTGCCCTGGAGCACTGGCTTCCGCCTTATCAAGCGCAACAAAAGTCCATACAGAACCGGTCAATCCTCCGGCAACGCGGGAAATTTTACCCAGTTCTCCCATTGCGATGCCGATAAATTTGGGCCCATATTCCATCGTCAAATCACGTGTAATCTGCAGCAGATCTAAAACATCACACTCCCGTTGTGCCATAATCGCCACTTTTACAAAGCCTGTTTCTTCTCTTTGCATTTTCATCATTCGAGCGGTTAAATCTGTAGGCGACTCGAAAAAGTTATGATAAGACAAGACAATTTTTTCTTTAAATTCAAGCAACTGGGGTAAAGCTTTTCGATAGGAAAAATATTCGATATCAATATAATCGGGCTCAAATTTGGCTATTTTTTTTAAAAGAGCGACATAGTCTTTTTTAGAAATGGAGATATTTCCACCTTCATTGGCTGTGCGTACAGTAAAAAGCAAGGAAAAATCTTTAAATTTCTCAAAGATAAGAGGCGCGGCCTGAAGAATACTTTCCATATTACCCAAAAAATCCGCCCGCCATTCAATAATGTTAGCCCTTCTGTATTTTTCTACATTTAATTCCTGTACTTCCGTCACTGTTGTCGGAAGAACGGGTACTACAATTTTCGTTTTCCTCATATTTTAAGTTTAGCACATATTTGTATGCGTACCAAACATAATCCTGAACTTCATTAAAGATATTTTTTTTGTTGAACAAAATAAAAAATCCCTGAAAAACAGGAATCTTTATCTCAATTGCGGGAGCAGGATTTGAACCTACGACCTTCGGGTTATGAGCCCGACGAGCTACCTAGCTGCTCCATCCCGCGCTAATAAAAATGGAAGAAATTTGAACTATCCCAAAGTCACGCTATAACTGAGTGGACGAGATCTTCCATTATGGATGTATCCAAATGGTACACCTATTGTAACACACTTTTAGCTCAAGTCCTAATCTTGCACTTTTTAATAAAAAAAGCACTCCCAAGAGTGCCTTATCATTATGCTTTAGTAATGTTTGATGCTTGAGGGCCACGTTGACCTTGTTCAATATCAAATGTAACTTTTTCGCCTTCTTCAAGTTTTCTGAAGCCATCGCTTTGAATTTGAGTGAAGTGTGCAAACACGTCAGTACCATCTTCAGCAGTGATGAAACCAAAACCTTTAGAGTCGTTAAACCATTTTACAGTTCCTTTTGTCATAGTATATATTTTCCTTTCGTCATATTTGTAAATCATTATGTGAAAGAAAACATTAAAAATATATAACTTAGACTAAATTTACCTCTTAATAGTATCATGCTTTGTCCAGAAAGTCAAATTGCTTCTCCTCATCCTCCTTAAAGCCATGCTATACCTTACTCTTGGAGTTTATAAAAAAAAAAGATACATGATGTATCTTTTTTCTTCTTATTTTGTTGAACCACGATTAATGATTTGATGCGCGAGGATCAATTGGTTTTCCTCAACTTCTTCCTTATGCATAAGTTTTGTCAACAAACGCATCGAAACTGCACCCAAGTCATAAAGGGGTTGATTGACAGAAGTCAAACCTGGATAAGTATATGCTGTGATTGGGCTGTTTGAGCCTGCGATAATTTCGAAATCTTCAGGCACTTTGATTCCTTTTGAGAGCAAAGCATTGAGCAAGCCAACGGCTACAGTATCGTAAGAAACGATGGCCGCGTTAATTTTCTTCGCAAGCATTTGATCTGCTAAAGCTTGACCATTTTCAAAAGTGTAATTGCCTTCAAATACAAGGGACTCGTCAAAGTCAATGCCGGCTTCATTCAAAGCTTCTTGGTAGCCGACCATACGTTCTGTATTTTCAACTTCTTCCAAAGAGCCTGACACAAAAGCAATACGTTTATTGTTTTTCGCCAGTTCAGCAGTGGTTTGGTGCGCTGCAAGATGGTAATCAATATTTACAGATGACATTTGTTTGTCAACATCGATCATTCCAGCAAGAACAATCGGTGTACGTGTTGATTTAAGCTGTTTACGAACTTTTTCTGTCATAAAGCTGCCCATATAAACAATACCATCAACTTGCTTAGAAAAGAGACTTTCAATAACTTTAAGTTCTTTTTCTTCATCACCATCGCTATTTGCGAGAATGACATTATACTTGTACATTGAAGCAATATCATCAATGCCTCGAGCGATTTCTGCAAAATATGGTGACGTGATTGTTGGGAGAACAACCCCAACTGTCGTTGTACGTTTGCTTGCCAGTCCACGTGCAACTGCATTTGGACGGTAGTCCAATTCTTCAATTGCGTCAAGGACTTTTTGACGTGTTTTCTCTTTGACGTTAGCGTTCCCATTGACTACACGACTTACGGTAGCCATTGACACACCAGCAACTCGAGCAACGTCATAAATTGTTGTTGTTGATTCTTCCATTTTTTTAAACCTCAATTATAATAATCTTTGTCTGTTTTTTATATTTTTTAATATTTATGAAAAGTTTTTCCAAATTTAATTATATCACTTTTTGAAAACCGTTTCAATAATTTTTGGTAATATATGGTAGATATTGTCGCACATGATTTTTTTCAGAATTTAGCGTACAATAGAGATAATAATTATAGAAAGGTGGATACTATGAGCAAACTCGAACGTATCTCTAATTTTCTGAACGAAAATGAAGTCGACATGACTTTCATCACCAATCCTACGACCTTGAATTATTTAACAGGTCTTGCCATTGACCCGCATGAACGTATTGCTGGTTTGATGGTTTTCCCGGATAAAGCGCCATCTCTCTTCACTCCAGCTTTGGAGGTAGAAAAAGCCAAAGAAAACACTACGGGCTTTGATATTTTTGGCTATGAAGATTCACAAAATCCGTGGGCTGTCGTCAAAGAACATTTGGGATCAAAAAATATTCAAAAAATCGCAGTTGAATTCTCTGACATCCCTTTGTCAAAAACTGAAGGCCTTAAATCTCAATTTTCTGGTGTTGAATTTGTCAACTTGACGCCTTTGGTAGAACGTATGCGTTTGATCAAATCTGCCGATGAAATCGAAAAAATGAAAATTTCTGGTGATTACGCAGATAAATGTTTCGAAATTGGTTTTGAATATGCAAATTCAGAGCGTACAGAAACAGATGTTGTTGCCAAAATCGAATACGAAATGAAACGTATGGGCGTACCTCAAATGAGTTTTGAAACAATCGTCCTCTCAGGTGCTCGTGCAGCTAATCCTCACGGTATGCCAGAAGATGTCAAAATCCAAGACAATAAACTCTTGCTCTTTGACCTCGGTGTCATGAAAAACGGCTACGCTTCGGATGCCACTCGTACCATCTCTATCGGTAAACCTTCTGATTTTGATGCCGATATCCACAAAATCGTGCTTGAAGCACAAATGGCTGCCATGGACTTCGTCAAACCTGGTGTATCTGCACTTGAAATTGATAAAGTGGCCCGCGATGTAATTACTAAAGCGGGTTATGGCGAATACTTTGTTCACCGTCTTGGACATGGTATTGGTATGGATGTGCATGAATTCCCATCTATTGGTGGTTCTGAAGACATCATCATCGAGGAAGGCATGTGCTTCTCTGATGAACCAGGTATTTATATCCCAGGTAAAGTAGGCGTACGTATCGAGGACTGTCTCTATGTCACTGAAACTGGATGCGAACCTTTAACTAAAACAAATAAAGAATTGATGATTTTCTAAAGTCATCTTGAAACAAAAAGCACTGCGGTGCAATGTTATTAAGAAAAGCCACTGATTACAGAAATCAGTGGCTTTTCTTTTAATAAAGCATGGCTTTGATGGTTTACTGCCTTAAGGGTAATATCCTTAAGGTCTTTTTGCTGTAACTGGTTGAATTACGGGTTCACGATGATGGCTGGACGGGCACCTATAGTATGATTGGAAAAGTTTACCCCCATATGGCCATTCAGAACACCGTTACCCCAGCTGCCCACACCCCAAGCAGTAGCAGAGCCCTGGGTAGGAGTACGTGTCCGCCAATGGCTATTACGACCACCCATACGTGCCCTACCGTTTGGGAAAGGTCCCTCTGGTGTAGATAAGCGCACCACATCCGCAAGGGATAAGGCAAAAGCTTGAGGTGTACCACTCGGATTCACAGCGGTCAAATCTCCTGCTACTGCAGGAAAGTCAGCCAAGTTGGTAGGTAACCAGTAATTTGTTCCACCTCCAGCTACCAAATTAATTAAACTGGCGGCTACGCCCGGGGCTGGGAAAGGTATAGTCACCGGTTGAACCATGCCCCTAACCTCAGCATCAAGACCATTGAACCAGTCGCTCAGAACTTGAGGTTGGTCGTTGAAAGTTGTATCCCGAATAGCTTCATGACGGATAATCATGTGGTTACCGTTGCCCATATCTTCAAGGTATTTGTACTGCTCACCAGCCATAGTAAAGACACGGCCTGGAGCCATCGCGTCAAAATCAAAGGAGGATGGAGGTAAATCGATGTCTGGTCGGGCATTCCCTTCGTCAATGATCGAATTGTTCTTAATTCCTGTAAGGAAAGCTTCTAAACGGCTGTCGCCACCCGGGAGAAACTCCTCACTGTTATCCGGGCTGATCAGTTGGCTGTCCACATGGATACCATAATAATAACTGCCGTTAAAGACTGTATCTTCGATGGCATCGGTCAGTTCTGCGGCATCCAGAAGGTAAGAGCTGGCCTTTCCTGGCTCCAAGAGCGAGGCCCAATAGGCCCAACCTGTGGTGTGGTCCACCACCCAGAAGTCCCCGATTTGTTGGTAGGGGAGGAGATTAGACCACTGTTCAATGGTCATTGGGGCACGTTGCTGGCGCAGGTTTTGTCCCGCTTCATTTTC
>Ga0129308_1000064_pt1 | contig 192054 bp, 175 predicted proteins | sample L827metagenome_FD_94440 | JGI IMG/M metagenome (GOLD analysis project Ga0129308, IMG submission 94440) | Ring-tailed lemur group fecal microbial communities from Wisconsin, USA - L827 metagenome | ecosystem: Host-associated > Mammals > Digestive system > Large intestine > Fecal | place: USA...
GATATCGGAAAAATAAAACATCTTATTTTCTAAAAAATCCGTTTTTGAGTTGCACAGGGATATTTTGGGCAATTTTGAGCTAACAGGCAGTACAATTTTCAAGTAGCACAACGAGTTAATTTATGTACAAAATAAAGATTACTATCTGCATTACACAAACAGATGCCGCAGGTTATGGGAAAATACTTTTTGCAGAAGGACATCGGCATTCCTGCCCGATCAAAAATCCACAAAAATCTGACAGGGTGGTTTCTGTTATCTTTTCATTCATATCTGCATCCTCCTGAACGATTGACTTCTCTTATAGGATAATCTTAATCATTCCCTGAAAAACAGATAAAATTCTTTTTTCCATATAAGAAAAAACCTCTGAACATGCAATCTGTCCAGAGGTATTATCTGTTCTTTATCAGTTTTTAAAGCTATGGATCGGAGCAGGGATTCTTCCTCCGCGGTCAACAAATGCTTCACAGGAGAAGGAATTTACCGGCATGATCGGCGCATAGCCCAGGAGTCCGCCGAATTCTACAGTTTCACCAACGCCCTTGCCGATCACAGGGATCACGCGGACAGCCGTTGTTTTCTGGTTGATCATACCGATTGCTGCCTCATCTGCGATCAGACCGGAAATGGTAGATGCCTTCGTATCTCCCGGAATGGCGATCATATCCAGTCCTACGGAGCAGACGCAGGTCATGGCTTCCAGTTTTTCCAGAGAAAGAGCGCCAAGATTTACTGCATCGATCATTCCCTGATCCTCACTGACCGGAATGAAAGCGCCGCTTAAGCCACCTACTGCTGCAGATGCCATAACACCGCCTTTTTTCACCTGATCATTCAGAAGTGCAAGAGCTGCTGTTGTTCCCGGAGCTCCTACTCTCTCAAGTCCGATCTCCTCAAGGATCTCTGCCACACTGTCTCCAATGGCAGGAGTCGGAGCAAGGGAAAGGTCTACGATACCAAAAGGAACACCAAGGCGTCGGGAGGCTTCCCGGGCAACCAGCTGGCCTACGCGGGTAACCTTAAAGGCTGTTCTCTTGATCATCTCGCAAAGAGTTTCAAAATCCTTACCGCGTACCTTCTGAAGGGCAGTCTTTACAACTCCCGGTCCGCTGACGCCTACATTGATGATACAGTCAGCTTCTGTCACACCGTGGAAAGCGCCCGCCATAAACGGGTTGTCATCCGGTGCATTGCAGAATACCACCAGTTTGGCACAGCCAAGAGAGTCCTGATCCCGGCTTGCTTTTGCAGTCTCCAGGACGATCTCTCCCATAAGTCTGACTGCATCCATGTTGATACCGGTTCTGGTAGAACCTACATTTACAGAGCTGCACACCCGCTCAGTAACGGCAAGAGCCTGAGGAATGGAACGGATCAGGAGTTCTTCTGCCGGAGTCATTCCCTTGCTTACCAGAGCAGAATAGCCTCCGATAAAGTTTACGCCTACTGTTTTGGCCGCTTTGTCCAGGGTTTTTGCTATGGAAACAAAATCCTCTGTGGAACGGCAGGCAGCACCGCCTATCAGTGCGATAGGGGTAACAGAAATACGTTTGTTCACAATGGGAATCCCATACTCCATTGCGATCTTGTCACCGGTTTCTACCAGGTTTTCTGCGTATTTTGTGATTTTATTGTAAATATTTTCGTTTACCTTTTCCAGATCACTGTCAATACAGTCCAGAAGGCTGATCCCCATAGTGATGGTACGAACGTCAAGGTTTTCCTGCTCGATCATCTTATTGGTCTCATTTACTTCAAACATGTTAATCATATGCTGCTGTCTCCTTAGAAATGTAAATAGTATGCAAATACCTCTTCTCTCACTAGATTCTGTGCATCTTGTTGAAGATATCCTCATGCTGGCAGTGGATCACCACTCCGATGCTGTCACCAAGCTCGTTCAATTCTCTGGCAAGAGATGCACTGTCTTTTGCAGATGCGCTGGTATCTGTTACCATCATCATGTTAAAATAGCCCTGTACGATGGTCTGGGTAATATCAAGAATGTTCACATTGTTGTCAGCCAGATAGGTACATACCTTTGCAATAATTCCTACTGTGTCATTTCCTACTACTGTGATGATTGTTTTTTTCATGGTATTTGATCCTCGTCTTTCTATACGGTAACTGCCTCGGAAGCAAAGTCCCGTTTCGCCACCTGAATTTTAAAATCCTTTGATTTATAAGGGTTGTCTCCCAGTGTTACCTCTGAACATACCGTCTCATAAGCCAGTTCCTCGTAGTTGTTTTCCCGGCTTAAGTGACCCAGGAAGATTGCTTTCATGTTGTCATGAAGAAGCCTGCACAAAAGTCTTCCTGCGTTTTCATTGGAAAGATGTCCCCGGTCTCCCAGGATCCTCTGTTTCAGATAATATGGATATTTGCCCACCTGAAGCATCCGGATATCATGATTTGCCTCCAGAAGCAGAGCATCCAGATCCTGCAGATTTTCGATAATGTAGTCATTATACTTCCCAAGGTCTGTTGCGATGCCTACAGAATGTGTGCCACATTCCAGACGATATCCCACCGGCTGTGCCGCATCATGAGAAATGGTAAAGGGCTTTATCTTCAAATCCTTGATAAGAAACGGTTCGTCTTCCCGGATTTCATGAAAAATACCTTCCGGGATCTTTCCCAGAGATCCGGAACGGACCATGGCATCCACCGTCCCGCCTGTGGCATAAATCGGAATCCCGTATCTCCGCGCGATCACTCCCAGTCCTTTGATATGATCGGAATGTTCGTGAGTGATCAGGATTCCGTCAATGTCTCTCCCTGTAAGCTCCAGACTGTTCAGTCCTGTTTCCATCTTTTTTCCGCTGATGCCGATATCCACCAGCACATGCGCACATTCCGAACCTACATAAATGCAGTTGCCGCTGCTTCCGCTGGCTATGCTGCAAAGTCTCATAATTTCTTTATCCCTTCTTCGATCTGTCTGTATGTGTCCTGCGGACATCCGTTGTTCTTTATCACATAGTCTGCATGCGAAAAAAAGAAATCGTCTGATGCCTGACGGGCAATGATATTCTCTGCTTTTTCACGGCTGTAACCCCTGTCTGCCATAAGGCGGCAGATCCGGATCTCACTGTCTGTATGCACATACCAGATTTTGTCACAGAATACGTCATAATGATCCTCAAGAAGAAGAGCCGCCTCCACAACAAACAGCTTACAGCCTTTTTCCCTTTCTTCCTGTATTTTTTCCAGTATCCGGGACTTAACCGCCGGATGGATGATCCCATTTAATTTCTGACGCATTTCCTCATTACAGAATACTACATCAGAAACCCTCTTCCGGTCAATGGTTTTGTCGTTTTTTATCACTTTTTTTCCAAACAGTTCCACAACCTGATCATAGCACCTCTGTCCCGGTTCCATGACCTGATGTCCAACCAAATCTGCCTGTACGACACAGGCGGACAAATGCTCTTCCAGATAATCCAGAACCATACTTTTGCCTGCGCCCACTCCACCGGTCAGTCCAATTATCTTCATCTTTTTCTGTTCTCCTGTCATTTCGCCTCGTACCAGCTTTCTCCCTGATGCATATCCACCTCAAGCTCCACGGCAAGCTGTGCCGCTCCCTTCATTTCTTCCTGAAGAATCCTGGAAACCTCCGAGATCTCCTCTTTTTTGGTTTCAATAAGAAGTTCGTCATGAACCTGAAGCACAAGACGGGACTGCAGTCCTTCTCTGTTCAGTCTTTCATGGACACGGTTCATGGCGATCTTGATGATATCTGCGGCGGTTCCCTGGATCGGGGAATTCATCGCCACACGTTCTCCGAAGGATCTCTGCATGAAATTGCTGGATTTCAGTTCCGGTACCGGACGTCTTCTTCCGAACATGGTGGAAACATAGCCTTTTTCCCTGCCTTCCTCCACCATTCCGTCAAGGAATCCCTTGATCCGGGGATAAGACTCAAAATATTTTTCGATATAGTCGGCAGCTTCTTTGCGGGTGATGCTCAAATCCTGGCTCAGCCCAAAAGAGCTGATTCCGTATACAATGCCGAAGTTCACTGCCTTGGCATTCCGTCTCTGAAGGTCTGTAACCTGATCAAAAGGAATGTGGAACACCTGAGAAGCAGTAAGTCTGTGGATATCCTGCGCCTCCCTGTATGCCTGGATCAGTTTTTCATCTCCGGACATATGTGCCAGAACACGCAGCTCAATCTGCGAATAATCCGCATCCAGAAATACATAACCCTCCTCCGGTACAAAAACCTTACGAATCAGCCGTCCCAGTTCCATGCGGACAGGGATATTCTGGAGATTTGGCTCCGTACTGCTGATGCGTCCAGTTGCGGTAATGGTCTGGTTAAAGGTGGAATGGATCCTTCCGTCCTCCTCGATCACAGCCCCCAGTCCGTCTGCATAGGTGGATTTCAGCTTTGTAAGCTGTCTGTATTCCAGTATGTCGCTGACGATCGGCTGTTCCGGGGCAAGCTTCTCCAGAATGTCCGCTGCTGTGGAATAACCGGTTTTTGTTTTTCTGCCTCCGGGAATCCCCATTTTTTCAAAAAGGATCACACCCAGCTGCTTCGGAGAATTGATATTAAACTCTTCTCCTGCTTTTTCATAGATCAGCTTTTCCAGTTCCCGGATCCTGACACTGAGTTTTTCTCCATAGGCCTTTAATTCTTCGCCTTTTACCCGGATTCCCCATTTTTCCATGGAATCCAGCGTAAATACAAGCGGAAGCTCGATTTCTGTATAAACCTGCCACATGCCGCTTTCATGAAGCGCCTCCTGTACCGGTTCTCTGGCTGCCAGAACAGTAAAGGCCTCATAGCAGGCAAGGATTCCCGGTTTTTCTGAAGAAGCTTCCCAGGCCTTTGCAAAGGTCATTTTTCCCAGAAGTTCTTCTCTGGAAGGAAGGCTCATTCCATTCAGGTACTCTCTGGCAATGTCCTCATAAGTGTAGGAAGATTTCAGAGGATTCAGAAGATAGGCTCCGATGCCCATATCAAACACCTGTGAAGTATTCCCGAGGTGAACGTGTTTCAACAATGCCTTGATATCCATAGCAGAAATACGAATGTGGCTTACAAGCTCGGACAGCTTGCCGCAAAGGTACTCACCGGTCATGAGTCCCTCTGCCGGAAGGTAGTAGACCTCATCTTTTTCCAGAGCAACTCCCAGTCCGTATATCTGCTCTCTGTCTGCGATCAGTGAGATACCGATCTCTGTTTTTTCTGCTGCTTTGGCAAAAAGCTTCTCTGCTCCGTCCAGATCGGCACAGGTAAAAAAGCTCTGTTCCATAGTGCTTTCCGGAGCAGCCTCTGTATCAAAACGCCCCAGGAGATTTTTGAATTCCAGACGGCGGCAGAGCTCGTAAGCCTCCGGTGTATAGAGATTTCCAAGTCTTGCTTCCTCATAGGAATATTCCAGAGGACTTTCTGTATTAATAGTCGCCAGGGTTTTACTGAGGACTGCCATATCGTAATGATCCCTCAGAGATTCCCGGGCCTTGTTGGGTTTGACCTCCTCCAGATGATCATGTGCGTTTTCGATAGAGCCGTACTGAACGATCAGTTTGGTGGCTGTCTTTTCCCCAACTCCCGGAATCCCCGGGATATTGTCAGAGGAATCTCCCATCAGAGCCTTCAGTTCAATGATCTGAGGAGGAGTCACCTGATATTTTTCAATGACCTCTTTTGTATGAAAATCCTCAATGGTGGTTTTTCCCCTTGAAGTTTTTGGAAGACGGATCAGAACCTTTTCTGTGGCAAGCTGAAGAAGGTCCCTGTCACCGGAAAGTATGGTCACCTCCATTCCCTGTGCCTCACTTCTTCTGGCAAGTGTGCCAAGAAGGTCATCTGCCTCATATCCCCCCATGGAAACAGTTTTTACTCCCATGGCAGTCAGCATTTCCCGCATAAGCGGTACCTGTTCTACCAGTTCAGAAGGCATCCCTTTACGGGTTCCCTTGTAAGCATCAAATATTTTGTGCCGGAAGGTTGGCTCATGAAGATCAAAAGCCACAGTCAGATAATCCGGTTTTTCCTCCTCCAGTATGCGAAACATAATATTCAGAAATCCGTACACAGCTCCCGTATGCTGTCCTTCTGAATTCGTCAGGTCCGGCAGTCCGTAAAACGCGCGGTTTAAAATACTGTGTCCGTCGATCAGTAAAATCTTTTCGCTCAAATCTATGTCCTCCTGCTGTTATCTTTTTACCAAAATCTTTTTATTTCAAATATTACAAAAACAAGAAAAATAATCAAAATGCCGGAAAGAAGAATCGTTAAAGTTCCTCCGGCAAGCTGCATACATCTTCTGTTGTGAATATATCTTCTGGATTTCCGGATATCCTGTTCCAGAAGACTCTGAAAATCAAGAGTAGAACCATCTTCCTGTTCATCCAGCTGTTGTGTAACTTTATTCACGATAAAGTATGTTTCAAGCTCATCATAACAAGAGGAACAATGTTCAATATGATCCAGAAATTCCTCCAGCTCATCTGTTTTTAACGTGTGATTGATATATCTGGCCACCATACTTTCTGCTGTTCGGCAGTCCAGTTCGTTTATCTGTCCTTTTCTGGTCATATGATTCCCTCCTGATCCGTTCCTTTTATCATATCATAAAAAAAGGTGATCCTCAACGTATTTCGCCGGAATCACCTTTTGTATTCATTCATGTCTGACTGCAGTGTTTAACAGCTGTGATCACTCTTCTGTTTTCTGAACAGTCTCAGCTTCTGCCTCTGTTCCTGTGTTCTCCTCTTCAGCACCTTCCGTCTTTTCTGCTGATGCTGTAATTGCTGCCGGAGGTGCCTGCAGGATATTCATAAACTCATCACCTGTAATCGTCTCATGTTCATACAGGTACTGAGCCAGTTCATGAAGCTTGCCGATATTGTCCTGAAGGATCTGAAGCGCCTTCTGGTGCTGTTTCTTCACAAGCTCTACAACCTTTTTATCTATAAGCGTCTGTGTTTCAAAGGAGCATGCAAGAGTGGCATCTCCTCCAAGATACTGGTTGCTGACGTTTTCCATGGCAACCATGTCAAAATCGTCACTCATACCAAAGCGGGAGATCATTCCCCTGGCGATCTTCGTAGCCTGCTCAATATCATTGGATGCTCCAGTAGTGATCGAATGGAAAATCAGCTCCTCTGCCGCACGACCTCCGGTAAAGGTAGCAATCTTGTTTTCCAGTTCCTCTTTTGACATCAGGAAATGTTCTTTTTCATCTACCTGCATGGTATAGCCCAGAGCTCCAGAGGTACGAGGAATAATGGTGATCTTGTGTACCGGCGCTGATTCTGTCTGCTTGGCAGCAACAAGGGCATGACCGATCTCATGGTAGGAAACGATCAGCTTCTCTTTATTGGACAGTACGCGGTTCTTCTTCTGATAACCTGCGATAACTACCTCGATACTTTCTTCAAAATCTGCCTGTGTAGCAAATTTACGTCCGTCACGAACTGCTCGAAGTGCAGCTTCATTGACAATATTGGCAAGTTCCGCTCCGGATGCTCCTGCAGCTGCCTTTGCGATATCATCAAACCGTACCGTATCCGCGATCTTGATCTTCTTTGCATGAACCTTCAAAATTTCCTCTCGTCCCTGCAGATCCGGAAGCTCTACCGGAATTCTTCTGTCAAAACGTCCCGGACGAAGAAGCGCCGGATCAAGAGAATCCGGTCTGTTTGTAGCTGCCAGGATTACCACTCCCTTGGAGCCGTCAAAACCGTCCATCTCTGTCAGAAGCTGGTTCAATGTCTGCTCACGCTCGTCATTTCCCCCGGAAAAGCCTGCGCCGTCACGTTTCTTACCAATGGTATCAATCTCGTCAATAAATACAATACACGGGGCTTTTTCGTTAGCCTGCTTGAAAAGGTCACGAACCTTGGCTGCGCCCATACCGACAAACATTTCCACAAATTCAGATCCGGAAATAGAGAAGAACGGAACTTCCGCCTCTCCTGCCACTGCTTTTGCAAGAAGTGTTTTACCGGTTCCCGGAGGGCCTACAAGAAGTGCACCTTTCGGCATGGAAGCTCCGATTTCTGTGTATTTCTGAGGATTATGAAGATAATCCACGATTTCAGTCAGAAGTTCCTTGGCTTCATCTTCACCTGCCACATCAGAAAATTTGATTCCTGTAGAAGATTTTACATAAACCTTCGCATTGCTCTTTCCAAAGGACATAGCACCTCCCGGTCCCCCATTGCCCATAGATGACAACATTTTTTTGCTGAGCCAGCGTCCCAGGAAAATAAAGATTCCAATAGGAATGATATAGCTGAGGATCAGCGTCAGGAAAATGGACGGACTTTCCGGAAGCACCTCATCCATTACTACATTCGCATCCAGAAGACGATTTACCAGATCCGGGTCATCCATCTGAACTGTTTTGCAGGTAAGCTTGTTTCCGGTCTTCGGTGAGATCACCTCATAATAAATGTATCCTTCTTCTATGGTTGCCTTTGTTACATTGCCTTTTTCCACACTTTTAATAAAAGTGGAATAATCTGTCTTCTCAACACTCCGCTCCTGTATTGCCGGAACAACCAGAATGTTCAAAAGAACAATAAGCACACCTACAATGATATAATACACATAAAGCGGTCGCTTTGTAGGCGTTTTGTCAGGTTTTTTGTCGCCTGGTTTCATATATTGTCTATCCTCCATCCCTGCTGCATCATATCGGATATCCTACTTAATTATCATATCCTTATATGCATAAAGTTATTTACCAAAAGTAACATACCACCTTTTTCCTTGAAATTCAATGTTCTTCCTGTGAAATATTATAAATTTTTCATAAAGAATCCAAAAAAAGACAAATTTCTTCTTGCAGAATCCAGACCAATATGTTATTATACTTCTTGGTTCATGTGCCGCTGTGGCGGAATTGGCAGACGCACTTGACTCAAAATCAAGCGGGTAACACCGTGCCGGTTCGAGTCCGGCCAGCGGCATGAATATAAGACTGTTGAGTTTTCTCAGCAGTCTTTTTTTATGGAAAAGACCGGATGCATAAGCACATCCGGTCTCTGTTTTCTATTATTTCAGTCTGTCTGCATCCTCAAGAAGCTTTTCGTAAACAGGAAAGCAGTCAAAGGTTGCAAAATAATCCTTCGGTGTCTCTGCTCTGCGGATCAGCTGGAAGCTCCCATCCTCATGAAGAAGGATTTCCGCTGATTTCAGCTTACCATTGTAATTATATCCCATCGCAAAGCCATGAGCTCCTGTATCATGGATCACAAGGAAATCTCCTTTATCAATCTTTGGAAGATAACGGTCAATGGCAAACTTGTCGTTATTTTCACAGAGAGACCCCGTAACATCATAAAGATGGTCGCAGACCTCCTGCTCCTTTCCCATAACCGTAATGTGATGATATGCTCCGTACATGGCCGGGCGCATCAGGTTTACCGCACAGGCATCTACTCCGATATATTCCTTATGTGTATGCTTTTCGTGAATGGCCTTTGTTACAAGGCAGCCATAAGGTCCCATCATAAAACGTCCCAGCTCGGTATAAATCGCAACGTCTCCCATTCCTTCCGGAACAAGGACTTCTTCGTAAACTTTGCGGACACCCTCACCGATCACACGGATATCATTTGGGCTCTGATCCGGGCTGTAGGGAATACCGATACCGCCGGAAAGATTGATAAAGCTGATATGTGCTCCTGTTTCCTTCTGAAGCTTCACCGCAAGCTCAAACATGATTTTTGCAAGCATAGGATAATATTCGTTTGTTACCGTGTTGCTGGCAAGGAACGCATGGATACCGAAATTTTCTGCACCCTTCTCTTTCAGGATACGAAACGCCTCAAAAATCTGCTCTGTTGTCATTCCGTATTTGGAATCTCCAGGATTGTCCATGATATCATTGCTGATCTTGAACAGTCCGCCCGGGTTATAACGGCAGCTGATGGTTCTGGGAATTTTGCCTACAGAACGCTCTACAGCCTCAATGTGAGTGATATCATCCAGATTGATGATGCCGCCGATCTCATCTGCATAACGGAACTCCTCTTCCGGTGTATCGTTGGAGGAAAACATCACTTCCCCCTCTTTGCAGCCTAAGGCTTTGGCCATCATCAGCTCTGTCATGGAAGAACAGTCGCAGCCGCAGCCATACTCCTGAAGGATCTGAATCAGATAAGGGTTCGGAGTTGCTTTTACTGCAAAAAACTCCTTAAATCCTTTATTCCATGCAAATGCTTCCTTCAGCGCTTTTGCGTTCTCACGGATTCCTTTTTCATCGTAAAGATGAAAAGGTGTGGGAAATTCAGCTTCGATCTCTCTCAGCTTTTCCAATGTCACAAATGGTATTTTTTTCATAATAATTCTGTCTCCTCGTCTGGTGTTTTTTCCTCGTTTGTTTACTTCACATGTTCATGTGTAAACAGATGATCCTGACAGTATTCGTAATTGCCGTTGCATTTAGAGCAGAAACGGAATTCCAGATTTGGATCATCCAGTTCTGTCCGTCCACAGATGGCACATTTATGCTTGGCAACACTTTCTCCTGTTGCAGGATTCACACGGCTCTGGGCCATGGCTTTTTTGAATTCTCTTCGCCTTTTCACTTCCTTTGGCCGGAATCGGTACATACTGATACCGCTGAGGAAAAACAAAACAAAATTCAAAAAGGATGCTATAATAGGCACGGTCATCACCCATGCACCGAGTCGTAAATAATAGATGATATTATACAAAATGATCGCTCCGTATACCCATCCCATCCATTTCATCTTGATAGGAATCACAAACCACAGAAGGAGCTGCATATTCGGGTAGCAGGCTGCATAAGCCAGAAAAACAGACATGCTTACATAATAGGTTGTAAACACAGTGCCTACCAGATAAACTCTGCCGGTAAAGAAATAGGTCAGAAAAGCCCCAATCAATACAAACAGAAGTCCGGAAAAAATATACAGGTTATACCGGAAGGTTCCCCAGGTACGTTCCAGAGAATTTCCGATCGGGTAATAAAAAAAGAAAATGGAAATCACAAACAATAAAAAGTTACCAGTCTGCGGGGGATAAATCACCCAGGTGACCAGTCTCCAGATCTGTCCTTTCAGAATCATTGCCGGCTCAAGGCTCAGCATATTCAGCATACCCGGATTCAGGATCATCAAAAGATACCCCAGCACATAACAGATCACCATATACATGGTAAGGTTCGGAATTCCATATCTTCCGAATTTGCGTTCCAGCTTGTCAATCCAATTCATAAAATCACTTATCTCCTTTTACATCAGAAATATTTCTTTTTTGACAGCACAAATGCAGCGATCACACTGAGTGCAATGGATATCAGAATAACGATCAGGAACCCCCATGGTGTCTTGGAGAACGGCATTCCTGCGGCACTTAAGTTCATTCCGTAAGCGCTGAAAATAATAGTCGGAATACTCATTACGATAGTGATCACAGAAAGTATCTTCATCACATCGTTCAGATTGTTGGAGATTACAGATGCAAACGCATCCATCATGCTCCTTAAAATGCCGCTGTAGATATTTGCCATCTCAATGGCCTGGGTATTTTCAATAATAACATCCTCCAGAAGCTCCGTGTCCTCCGGGTACTTCTTGATGCTCTCGATCTTGATCAGCTTCTCCAGCACAGCTTCATTGGATCGCAGGGAAGTGGTAAAATACACCAGGGATTTCTCCAGTTCCAAAAGTTCGATCAGCTCCTGGTTCCTGGGAGAAAGATGCAGTTTCTCTTCTACCTGTTCACTCTTTTTATCTATGATACGCAGGTATCGCAGATACATACTGGCATTCCGGTAAAGGATCTGCAGAATAAAACGCGTTTTCATATAGGTAAAAAAGTTTCTGACACGTCCTTCCATAAACCGGGTCAGAACCTGGGTATCTTCCAGGCAGACAGTAAAAATCATCTTATCCGTCACAATAATACCCAGAGGAATGGTTCCATACCAGTCTTTGTCATTTCTCTCCTCGATCATAGGCACATCCACCAGTATCAGGGTATAATCATCCTCCACTTCAATACGGGAACGCTCTTCCTCATCCAGAGGGGCTCTGAGATCGTCTACCTCGATCTGAAACCGTTCAGAAATTTCAAAAATTTCTGTTGCAGTAGGATTGGTTAATGCAATCCAGCATCCATCCTGCGGTTCCTGTATTTCATGAATAGCCCCGTCAGATGTCCGAAACATTCTTATCACGATTCTGCTCCCCTTTCCACTCTCGTATGTCCCGGAAAAATGCCGGAACACCCTCACACAAAAATATAACTTACATTATAAGTTGTACCGTCTCCTTTGTCAATTCCAATCCCTTTACATTACAGTAATTTTATATTTTTCGATTTCCTCCTGAAAAAATACGTTTCGTACATCATAAAATACATTTTCCAAAAGCCAGAAATCTTGTCCTTGGTTTTTGTTTATGCTATAATAAGGGCACTTAATAAATTCAGCCAGTACGACAAACAAACTGAATTTGCAGAATCAGGAGGCAATCAGAATGGACAATAAAAAATATGTGGCATATGTGGGTACTTATACTCACGGATCCAGCAAGGGGATCCAGGTTTATGATGTCGATGTGGAAAAAGGTACTCTGACAGAGAGAAACGAAGTAGAGGTCAGCAACTCCTCCCACACCGCCATCTCCAAAAACGGACTTTTTCTCTATTCGATCGAGGACGAGGGCGTAGCTGTTTTTAAACGTGACGAAAACGGCGATCTCACCAGAATCAACAGTGTAGATATCGATGGAATGAGAGGATGTTTCCTTGCAACAGATGTAGACGGAAAATATCTTTACGTTGCCGGTTACCATGACGGTAAAGTAACTGTTGTGCATACGCACCGGGATGGTCGTCTGGGCAGTCTGATGGACGGTGTATTCCATAAAGGACTGGGAAGCGTTGCCGAGCGTAACTTCCGCCCTCATGTAAACTGTGTCCGTCCAACTCCCGACAATAAATATCTCTGTGCTGTAGATAACGGGATCGACCAGGTAAAAATTTATCGGATCAATAAAAGACGTCATAAGCTGGAGCTTGTGGATATTCTCCGCTGCCCAAGAGAAAGCGGCCCAAGAATCATCCGTTTCAGCGCAGACGGACGTTTCGCTTACATTCTCTTTGAATTAAGCAATGAGATCAAAGTATACAGTTATGACGGCAGCGGTCATCTTCCGGAATTCGAGCTGATCCAGAGCATCTCTACACTCCGGAAAGAAAACGATAAGGATGCCATTCACAATGCTGCCTCCGGACTTGCACTGGCACCTGACGGAAAACATCTTTTCTGTACCACAGCAGGAGAAAATTCCGTTTCCATGTATGAGATTGATCAGAAAACCGGTCTTCTGGAAAAGAAATTCAATCTTCCTATCAGCGGTGATTATCCAAAGGATCTGGTGATTTTCCCGGACAATCAGCACATCGCAGTTGCCAACCATGCAAGCAACACGATCACCGTATTCCGTGTAGACTATGAAAAAAATATCATTGTCATGAACGATAAGCCACACAAAGTAGAAACACCTAACAGCATCCATATCTGGCCGGTACCGGAAAAACCAGAGAAAAAGAAACCGGAAAAATCCGAATAAGCTCTTTATGAAAAAAGACTGATAAACGATGGAGTTTTGTACCGCCTCATTTATCAGTCTTTTATCTTTTGTTTAATTACGTTCTGACTCCTCCGGAATCCTGCATACTTCGATCCAGCCTTTGCTTCCGGAAAGCTGTTCCAGTTCTTCCGGTGTCAGTTCCACTGCACTGTTGGAGCTTCCGCAGGCAGGATATATCTTCTCAAATCTTTTCAGGGAAACATCCAGATATACATCTACACCTTCATGTATGCCAAAAGGGCATACACCGCCGATATCATGTCCGATCTGTTCATGCACTTCCTCCGGTGTAAGCATTTTCGCTTTTTTGTGGAAATACCCCTTATATTTTCCGTTATTAATTTTTGCATCCCCGGCACAAATGATCATTACCGGCTGCTCCTCTACCTTAAAGGTCAGAGATTTTGCGATTTTTTCCGGCTCCGTCCCTACTGCCAGTGCTGCCAGTTCCACTGTTGCGCTGGATACTTCAAACTCTCTGATCCGGTCTCCGTATCCCCGCTGCTCCAGATATTCCTTTGCTTCTTTTAATGCCATAATTATGCTTCCCTCCTGAAAACCACCTGATTTTCTTTTATTGTCTGCAGAACCCGAATGTCCGCCAGCTGATCTTTTTCTGCTTTCAGAGGATCTTTATCCAAAATTACAAAGTCCGCCATTTTACCCGGCGCAATGGTTCCCTTTTCTGTTTCTTCATGGTACTGGTATGCACCATAAACAGTAATGGCTTTCAGCGCCTCCAGAACTGAAATTTTTTCGTCTGCACCGATGCTCTGTCCTGTTTTTGACACACGGTTTACTGCACAGGAAACTGTCCGCATCATATCCGGTGGCACCACCGGTGTATCCTGGTGGAAGGTAAACTTCATTCCATAGTCCACGGCATCTCCGGCCGGAGAAATATGCCCTCCTCTTACCGGCCCAAAGTTTTTCATATGGATATCTCCCCAGTAATAGGTATGGGCAATGAAGAAGCTGGGCATCATTCCTATATCCGCCATTCTTTTCAGCTGGTCTTTTTTTACCAGTTGGGCATGTACCATCACCGCCCGGAAAGTATCCTGACTCTCTCTTTTTTCCAGCTCCTTTTCAAATTGGGAAACATACTGCTCCGCAGCCGCATCTCCATTGCAGTGAGCAAGAAGCTGCTGTTTCTTATCCAGAGCAAGGGCGATATATTCTCTCAGCTTTTCATCACTGTGAATGGGGTATCCCCGGTATTCCTTTTCTCCCTCATAAGGTTCCAGCATCCAGGCGGTTTTGCCCTGAGGAGAACCATCCAGAAAAATCTTATATCCGCCAATCTTCAGATGATCCTTGCAGGTTCCGGCATATTCCGGCTCCTCTTCGATCAGATCTGCCGCCGTCATGATATCCAGATAACCGACGATATCCAGCTTCAGGATTCCCATTTTTCCCGCAGCCTTCAAAAGCTGGAACAGCGGTTTCTCTACCATGCCGTCCTGTACCGTGGTGATGCCGTAGGAAGCATACAGGTTCTGCGCTTCTCCCATCAGCTTCATCAGTTCTTCCACAGAAGTCATGGGAAGTCCTGCCTGAAATTCCAGGAAGGCTTTTTCTTCCATATAACCATCGGGGGTTCTGGTTCCCGGAACCCGGCCGTATTTTCCATCTGAACGATCTTCGGTGTGTTCGTCAATTCCCTGAAGTTCCAGACCCTTACTGTTTGTCACACCCATATGAGAGGACGCATGGATCAGAAGCACCGGATTTGTGGGGCTGATCTGATCCAGCACATATCTGTCCGGATGTCTTTCTTCCTTGAGGAAATTATGGTCGTAATTGCAGCCTACGATCCAGGCATCCTCCGGAAGATGTCTTTTTTCCTTAAAGGCTTTCATGGCAGCTACGATGTCTGCAAAATCCTTACAGCCTGACAATTCGCACTGAGTCATGGAGTTTGCCGTTCCCACAAAATGAGAATGTCCGTCAATAAATCCCGGAAGCATGACTGCACCCTTCAGATCTACGGTCTCATCTCCGTCTGTACGAAGACTTAAAATCTCATCCCTGTCCCCTACTGCTGTGATACGGCCGTTTTCCACGCATACCGCTTCTGCATACAGGTTCTCTTCTTCCATGGTGAGAGTGGTTCCATTTACATAAAAAGTTTTCATGGCAGCCTCCTTTGCATATGAAGAAAAGGGAACATCGTTTATTCTGCTCCCTTCTCTGCTTTCTATTTTTTATAAAACTCCTGCACTTTATCCAGCCGTGCATACATATTTCCAAAAAGAGCGTCCACGATCGCCAGAGCACACATAGATTCCACCACTACCACCGCTCTTGGCACGATCACAGGATCATGGCGGCCGTGGATCTCCAGAGATATGTTTTCTCCCTGATCTGTCACGGTATCCTGAGGCTGGCTGATGGACGGGGTGGGCTTAATGGCAGCCCGGAGAAGGATTTCACTTCCGTCACTGATTCCGCCCATAATGCCCCCTGCATGGTTGGATGTTTTGACAATTGCACCGTCAGCAGAGATAAATCCGTCATTATCCTGGGAACCTTTCATTTCTGCCGCGTGGAAGCCTTCCCCGATCTCCACACCCTTTACGGCTCCAATGGACATGACCGCCTGTGCCAGCACAGCGTCCAGCTTCTCGAAAACCGGAGTACCAAGACCTGCCGGTACACCCTGGATCCGACACTCAATGATGCCGCCTGCACTGTCCAGATTCTTCATACACTCTTCCAGAAACTCACCTGCTTTTTTGGCTGCGGCTGCATCCGGCATATAAAAGGCATTATTGTCGATCTCTTCCGGATGAAATTCCTGAATCTCCACCGGACCAATGGACTTTGTATAAGTGCAGAAGGAAATCCCCATAGATTCCAGGATCTTAAGGGCAATGGCTCCTGCTGCCACCCTTCCCAGCGTTTCTCTTCCGGAAGAGCGCCCGCCGCCCCGGTAATCCCGGAAACCATACTTGGAATCAAAGGTAAAATCCGCATGGCCCGGACGGTAGGAATATGCAATATTCCCGTAATCCCGGGATCTCTGATCCATGTTTCTGACCATAAGGGAGATCGGAGTTCCTGTTGTCCTGCCCTCAAAAACTCCTGACAGGATCTCCACCTGATCTCCTTCTTTCCGGGCCGTGGTATAACGGCTCTGTCCAGGTTTGCGCCTGTCCAGCTGTTTCTGGATATCCTCTTCGGAAAGAGGAAGCCCTGCCGGGCAGCCGTCTACAACTGCGCCCAGAGCCTTTCCATGGGATTCCCCCCAGGTAGTTACGGTAAAATGCCGTCCGAACGTGGATTTATTCATAAATTTCTCCTTTTGCCACAACCTCTTCAAATACCTTCAGCGTCTGTTCGATCACTTCGTCTGAATGAGCGTCTGATAAGAACATTGCCTCAAACTGAGACGGAGCCAGGTGAACGCCGCCATTCAGCATGGCAAGGAAATAATTTGCAAAAGCTTTTGTGTCAGAGGTTTTTGCGGAGGTATAATCGCATACCTCTTCTTTGGTAAAGAAAATACTTCCAAGGGAGGAAATATGGTTCAGATGACAGGTAAGTCCTGCTTTTTCCGCGATCTCCTTCATTCCCTCATACAGCTTCTCGCCTTTTTTCTCAAGTCCTGTATAAACCTCAGGATGGGCATAAAGATATTTCAGCTGAGTCAGTCCTGCCGCCATGGCAACCGGATTGCCGCTTAAGGTTCCCGCCTGATAAACAGGACCGGAAGGAGAAACCATTTCCATGATCTCTTTTCTGCCGCCGTAGGCGCCTACCGGCATACCTGCGCCGATGATCTTACCGTAAGTTACTATATCCGGTGTTACGCCAAAATATTCTGTCGCTCCGCCGAAGGCAAGACGAAAGCCTGTGATCACCTCGTCAAAAATAAGAAGGGCTCCGGCTTTGTCGCAAAGCTCTCTCAGTCCCTGAAGAAATCCCTCTTTCGGAAGAACAACTCCCATATTGGCTGCCACCGGCTCCACGATTACAGCTGCCACCTGATCCGGAGCGCTCTCCAGAAGGGCACGCACACTGTCCAGATCATTGTAAACTGCAGTCATGGTATCCTGGGTACAGCCTGCCGGAACACCGGCGCTGTCCGGAACGCCGCTTGTCATCACACCGGAACCGGCACTTACCAGAAGAGCATCGCTGTGTCCGTGATAGCAGCCTGCGAATTTAATGATCTTGTTTCTTCCGGTAAAGCCTCTTGCCGCACGGACAGCGCTCATCACTGCCTCTGTGCCGGAGTTTACCATACGGACCATTTCCACATGAGGAAGATGTTCGCAGATAAATTCTGCCATCTCTACCTCTACTGCTGTGGCACAGCCAAAGCTTAAGCCTTTTTCACAGGCTTTTACCACCGCTTCACGGATCTCCGGGAAATTATGGCCCAGGATCATCGGTCCCCAGGAATCAATATAGTCAATATACTCTTTTCCGTCTGCATCATAAATATGGCAGCCGTCTGCATGGTCGATAAATCTCGGTGCTTCACCGATGGCTCCATAAGCACGGACCGGACTGTTGACACCGCCCGGTATTCTCTTTACTGCACGCTGAAATAATTCTTCTGATCTGGTCATCAGCCGATTCTCCCTTCCTGAATAAATCCTGCAAGTTCTTTTGCATAATAAGTCAGATAGATCTGTACACCTGCACGGTAAGCGCTGGCTGCCATCTCACATACGATCTTATCTTCTTCGATCCAGCCCATTTTTGCAGCCGCTTTTACCATGGCGTACTCGCCGCTGACACTGTAGGCTGCAATGGGTACGTTGGTGGCTTTGTGAACCTCGGAAACCATATCCAGATAAGACATGGCAGGTTTGATCATAATGATGTCCGCACCCTCTTCAATATCGGTCAGAGCTTCCTTCATGCCTTCCCTTCTGTTATGGTAATCCATCTGATAGCTCTTACGGTCGCCGAATGCCGGAGCAGAACCTGCCGCGTCACGGAAAGGACCATAAAAGGCAGATGCATATTTAACTGCATAGGACATGATCGGCGTTTCCTTATGACCTGCCTGATCCAGGCATTCCCGGATAGCACGCACACGACCGTCCATCATATCCGAAGGAGCCACCATATCTGCGCCTGCCTCCACATGAGAAAGGGCTGTCTTTGCCAGGAGCTCTAAAGTCGCATCATTTTCTACCTCATGACCGCAGAGCACACCGCAGTGCCCATGAGAGGTATATTCACACATACAGACATCTGTAATGTAGTACATGTCCGGAAACTGTTTTTTCGCCTCACGAAGCGCCTTCTGAACGATTCCGTCCTGTGCATAGGCGCCGCTTCCCACCTCATCCTTGTGATCCGGGATTCCAAACAGCATTACGCTGGACACGCCTGCTTTTGAAAGATTCTCCAGTTCATAGGGAAGCTGATCCACGCTGTAGCGGAACTGTCCTTCCATAGACGGGATTTCTTCCTTAATGTTGTGTCCTTCGCGGACAAATAAAGGATAGATCAGAGAGGATTTGTCAATCCTTGTCTCTCTCACCATTTTTCTCAGTGTCTCACTGCCTCTCAGTCTTCTTGGTCTCTGGATTAAATCCATGTTTCTCACTCTCTTTCCTTTTTCTCTTTTATTTCTTCCACCAGTCGGATCAGCTCCTCAATGGTGGCCTTTTCAGCCATATAGGTTTCCATGCCAAAGGCATCTGCCGCCGCCTTTGTCTGCTTTCCGATGCAGGCTGCGGTAAGTCCGGCATAATCGTCGCTTCCCACGCTTTCTGCGAAGCCCTTTACCGTGGATGCACTGGTAAATACTACACAGTCGATCTGTTTTTTCTCAATTTCTTTCTGAATATCAATGATCTGGCTGCTTTCATAAACCGTCTCGTAGGTAGGGATATCGTCTACGATACCACCTGCATTTTCCATAAGCTTTACCAGGTTTTCATTTCCCTTCTGCGCTCTTGGAAGAAGGATGTGTTCCCCTCCCTGAAGCTGTGCCGCCAGAGCTTCTCCAAGGGAATCCCCATCATAAACCTCCGGCATTAAATCTACCAGGAGCCCTCTGTCCTCCAGAACCTTCCGGGTACCCTGTCCGATAGCCGCAAGCTTCAGTCCAAAAAGGCTGCGGATATCTGTGTGATGCTTTTTCAGTTCCTCAAAAAAGATTTCCGCTCCGGTAGGACTGGTAAACACCGCCCACTGATATTTCCGGATCTCGTCCAGCGCCTGATAAAGTCTGCCCTGATCTTTCAGGGCTACTGTACGGATAGAAGGCAGTTCCAGAACCTCTGCCCCTTTTTCCCGGAGAAGCTCTGTGGTGCGGGAGCTTCTGTTTTTCGGTCTTGTGACCAGCACCTTCCAGCCCATAAGGGGGAGTCTTTCATACCAGCCAAACTCATCTGCCAGAGCACATACCTTTCCAACCACAATAATCGCCGGTGTTTCAATCCCCTGGCGCTTCACCTCGTCCTCCAGAGTACTTACTGCAGCAACGATTTTTTTCTGACCTGCCGTAGTTCCCTTCTGAAGAATAGCTGCCGGCATCTGCGGATCCATGCCTGCATTCAAAAGTCCCTGACAAATATCGTGAAGGGCGGCTACTCCCATGAGAAATACAAGCGTCCCTCTGGTTTCTACCAGTGCACGGAAATTAATGTCATACTCTTTTCCGGCTCTTCTGTGTCCGGTAATAATGTGAAGAGAAGAACAGAAATCCCGATGCGTCACCGGAATTCCGTTGTAAGCCGGAACTGCAAGGGAGGAAGTCACACCCGGAACCACCTCATAAGGGATTCCATGCTCTGTCAGAAGCTCCAGTTCCTCTCCGCCTCTTCCGAAAAGGAAGGGATCCCCTCCTTTCAGGCGTACCACCCGGTATCCCTTCTGCGCTTCCTGAAGAAGCACCTGATTGATCTCCTCCTGCGGAAGCGTATGCTTATCTGCGCGCTTGCCTACATAGATCAGACGGGCAGAATCCGGAATCTTTGTCAGAACTCCCTGCCCAACCAGACTGTCATAGACCACTACCTCTGCCTGATTCAAAACCTCAAGACCTTTCAGTGTAAAAAGCCCGGCATCTCCCGGACCTGCACCTACCAGCCAAACCTTTCCAACACTCATGCTGTCTCTCCTTTTTCCATGGATTCTTTCAGACGTTTTGCCAGCTCCGTTCCCAGCTCTTCTGCCTGCGTAAGCTCGCCCTCTGCCTCTCCTTTTATATAGGTTCCGTCTGCTTCCCGGTAATACAGTCCCCGAAGCAGAAGCTTTCCTTCACGGATTTCACCGTAGGCAGCCACAGGAGAAGAACATCCGCCGTCCAGATACCGGACATAAGCCCGTTCTGCAGTACCGCAGATCCATGCTTCTTTATCACAGTATCCCTCCAGACAGGAATAATCCTCCCCTTTTCTTCCCTGAACAGCCAGAATTCCCTGACCTGCTGCCGGGAGAATCTCATCTGCTGTAAAGTACCGGTGGATCCGGTCTTCCAGTCCCAGACGCTTCAATCCCGCCGCGGCAAGGATCAGCCCGGAATACTCTCCGGCATCCAGCTTCCGAAGCCTTGTCTGAAGGTTTCCGCGGATGCTTCTCACCTCCATATCCGGATAGAGCTTTTTCAGCTGCAGGGTTCTCCGAAGGCTGGAGCAGCCCAGAGGCTTTGTTTTATCTAACTCTTCTGTTCCTTCCGGAAGTACCAGAACATCCCTGGGGTCTTCTCTTTTGGAAAAAGCCAGAAGCGGAAGTTCTTCCGGAACCTCCATCGGCATATCCTTGAGGCTGTGAACAGAAAGATCGGATCTTTTTTCCATAAGGGCAAGATCCAGTTCCTTTACAAAAAGTCCTTTTCCCCCAACTTTATCCAGCGTCCTGTCAAGGATCTTATCTCCGGTTGTTTTCATTGTCAGGATCTCTGTATGTATTTCCGGATGTTTCTCATTAAGAAAGCTCTGTACCATTTCACTCTGCAGAACAGCGAGCTTGCTTTCTCTGCTTCCGATGATGATCTTATTCTTCGTCATTTTCTGCACTTTCCTCCATAGCCTCCTGAATAGCAACCCGGACTTTTTTTGCCCGTTTATGATCCAGACCGCTGGCTGTCACGCCCACCACCAGCTCGTCCTTCATATAAATTCCCGGGAAATAAAAGTCACATTTATTTTTATCGTCTGCAATGTTTACATAAATGCCTTCTTCCTTACAGACACGATAGATCTCGTCATTTAATTTCCAGTCATTCGTAGCCGCGATAACCATATATGCCATCTGAAAATCTGTTCTCTTTACCGCCCGGGTGATCAGGTTCACATATCCTGTCTTTCCCAGCTCCTGAAGTTCTGCCGTACATTTCGGTGCAATGGCAGTTACGTTTCTTGTAAACTGGAGCAGGGTTTTTACTCTCCGTGTGGCAATATTTCCGCCCCCTACCACTACGACTTTTTTATCAGAAAGATCCACGAACATGGGGAAATACCGTTTATTCTTCATAAAGCTTCTCCAATCCTGCCACACATTTCAGGAAGGTTTCCTGATTCAGACAGTCTCTCAGCCCGAAAATCAGCTTGTTTACCACCTTGCCGGCAGCTGTATCCACTGCCTCAAGGAGCTTCTGCCTGTCTTCCTGTTCCATCGGCGTTTTTTTCAGTATTTTTTCAATGCGGAGGTTCAGGTCCTCCACTGCGTCAGCTTTGATCTCCTGTATTCTGGGAATAACATCCCTGCCCTCCAGCCACCGGTAAAATTCCTCCAGCTGAGCCTGCACGATCCTGTCTGCCTTTTCGATGCTTTCCTTCTGCTCCGGAGAAATTCCGGCTGAATGAAAGCTGTCCATGTCATAAAGTGCGATTCCCTCAATCTCTGAGAGCGCAGGATCAATATCTCTGGGAACCGCCAGATCCAGAAGGATCAGAGGCCGCTCCAGTGTCAGCTGAACAAAATCTTCCGCTCTTAAAGTAAAATTAGGGCTTGCCGTTGCGCTGACCACAAGATCACACTTGGGAAGATACTCCATACGTTCTCCATAATGGATCCGTTTGCAGCCCTCCGGAATTTCCACGATGCCGCTTCTGTACTGGCGTACCGTCACGGTCACATCACCTCCGTTTTCGCGAAGGGTCTGTGCTGCCACCTTACCCATTTCTCCATTTCCGATGACCATACAGGTCTTTCCTTCTGTTTCATAGCCCTGCTCTTTCAGAGAGCTTAAGGCCTGATGGATCACCGAAGGATTTCCATGTGCAAGCGGGGCTTCTGTCTTAATCTTTTTCCCCACAGTTGCAGCCATACGAAAAAGAACCTCCAACACACTGTCCGAGGCAAAATGTTCTCTGGCAAGGTTCAGGGCATCCTTGATCTGGGTAAGGATCTGATCCTCCCCCAGAATCTGGGATTTCAGCCCGCCTGCCAGATGGAACAGGTGGTTGACCGCCTCCCTGTCCCTTCTTGTGATAAAATAATCTTCATAGGAACCATCCTGGATGCCCTTCAGTTCACAAAGGCACTGATACAGGGAAAGCTCCTCCTCTTCTTCGTGACTCGCCCAGATTTCCAGGCGGTTGCAGGTGGAAAGAATCACGCATCCATGGATCCCTGCTTTTTCTTTCAGCTGCTCCATTGCTTCCCCTGCATTCTTTTTTGTAAAGGCAAATAATGCCCGTATGTCAACCGGCGCACGGCCGTGATCTATTCCAATCATGGAAATCGTCATAATGCTTCTCCTTTGTACAAAACATACCATTCTTTATGATAAACATTACGACGCGCAATGTCAATGCTGACAGAGCTTTTTCCACAAATTCACCGGGCCTCTACTGTCTTTGTAGCAATAATGTCCACCCCTGTTCCCGCAGCATCACAGAGGATGGTCTGTCCCGTACGGACCGGCGCCGCAACCCGGATCTTCTTCAGCGCCCTGATGCAGTCAAAAATCTTTTCTTTCGGAATATCCGTCCTGGTTTTTACAGAAACGGCAGGAAGATTTCCTCCCTCTACCACCACGGTGGTTGTTACGGTTCTTACCGGAGATATCACCTCCTGTTCCCCGTATACTTTTCCTCTTTTACAGGTATTCCCTTCCACAGAAACCACTTCTTTTCCATTCAGGGTCACGGTCAGGGCACAGCCCATCGGACACCCGATGCAGGTCAGATATCTTTTTTCCATGTTTATGCTTCCTCCATGCTTATCGTAATCTTTTTCAGCCCCGGAAACTCAGTGAGCTGTTCTTTTTTCAGAGTCAGTTCCTCCATCTCGCCAGGAGCCGCATAAAGACGTTTTTTGTGAATGATCTGTTCCTCATTAAAATATACATTGACATAACAGTTCCGATATACCTTTCCTACACGGAAGCGTACCTTCAGGCTGTCTTCCATCTGTTCCGGCCGGATAAAGGACGGAACTGTATACCGGACGCCTGCTCCGGTCAGCAGCGGTACCTGCTCTATTTCGGATAAAGCTTCTGTTCTTTTGACTTCCGTCTGGTCTTTTCTTTTTTTCCTGATATAGTCTGCTGCATGTCTGCCGGCAGCTTCCGCCTCTTCGGATACAAAATCCACCAAATCGTGGACATGGAGTACATTTCCGCAGGCAAACACACCGTCCACGCTTGTTTCCAGACTTTCGTTGACCTGCGGACCACTGGTAACAGGATTCAGTTCCACCCCCATCTCTCTGGAAAGCTCATTTTCCGGGATCAGGCCTACGGAAAGCAGAAGTGTATCACAGCTGTACTCTTCTTCCGTTCCCGGTACAGGCCTTCCTTTTTCATCCACCTGTGCAAGAGTCACTCCCTCTACCCGTTCTTTTCCTTTGATATCTACGACTGTATGACTGAGCTTCAGCGGAATGTCAAAATCATCCAGACACTGGACAATGTTCCTTTTCAGCCCTCCGGAATATGGCATCAGCTCTGCAACCACCTTTACGTTTGCTCCTTCCAGAGTCATTCTCCTTGCCATGATAAGTCCGATATCTCCGGATCCCAGGATCACCACCTCACGTCCCGGAAGATATCCCTCCATATTTACAAGTCTCTGCGCTGTACCGGCAGAAAAGATCCCGGCCGGCCGGTATCCGGGTATGTTCAGCGCGCCTCTGGACCGCTCTCTGCAGCCCATGGCAAGGATTACTGCTTCTGCCTGAATTTCCAGAAGTCCCTCAGCCCGGTTCAGGGCAGTAATCTTTTTGTCCGGACTGATGTCCATGACCATAGTGTTTAACCGATATTCCACTCCTGCCTGCTGTGCAAGATGTATAAATCTTTCTGCATATTCCGGTCCGGTAAGTTCCTCTTTAAAGGTATGAAGACCGAAACCATTATGGATACACTGATTCAGGATTCCTCCCAGTTCCCGGTCTCTTTCCAGGATCAGAACCTTTTCCATTCCGTTTTGCTTTGCGGCTATGGCTGCCGCCAGCCCTGCAGGGCCTCCTCCAATGACCACGATCTCATAGTTTTCCATATGTGTTCCTCTCGCTTTCTGTATTTTTTATAACGAATCTTTATTTATACCTTCAATAATCCTGGATCGTCCTCCGGACTTGGTAATCTCCGACATATCCACCTTTAACTCCCTTGCAAGAATCTCCATGGTCCTGGGTGCGCAGAAGCCGGACTGGCATCTTCCCATGCCGGCCCGTGTCCTTCGTTTGATCCCATCCAGAGACCGGGCTCCCAGCGGACGGTGAATCGCATCCAGGATTTCTCCTTCTGTGATCTTTTCGCAGCGGCAGATGATGTTTCCATAGGCAGGCTGCTCTTTTATCAGCTTCCGGTATGCTTCTTTCTCAAGTGTTTTGGGATCCAGAATTCCTTTTCTTGTGGAAATAAAATCTGTCTTTTCTTTCAGTCCCATTTTTTCTTTCAGGATCCCTGCTGCCATTTCACCGATGGCCGGCGCTGCCGTCAGACCCGGAGATTCAATTCCGGCACAGTCCAGAAAGCCCGGCGCATCTTCCGGCTCTCCTATCATGAAATCATCCCCGTCCTCATGGGCACGCAGACCTGCAAAAGAGGTGATCACCTGACGCATAGGGAGATTTTTTACATTCATTCCGGCTTTCTCCAGAACCTGATCCAGGCCCTCTCTGGTGGTACAGGTTCCTTCCTTGTCCTCCGTATCTATGGCAGTAGGACCCAGAAGCAGATTTCCATGTACGGTAGGCGCTGCCAGGATTCCTTTTCCATATTTTCCCGGAAGAGCAAAGATGGTGTGCGACACATGTTCCCCGGCGCTGTGATCCAGAAGGCAGTATTCGCCCCGTCTGGCTGTAATATGTATTTTTTCTCTGCTGACCATGTTGTGGAACCTGTCTGCATAAACGCCTGCTCCGTTCACGATCCATTTTCCCCGAAAGCTTCCTCTGGAGGTAGAGAGCTCCCAGCCCTCCTCCCGTCTGCGGATCCCCTTCACTTCCGTATTAAAATAAAATTCCACTCCGTTGACTGCCGCATTCTCTCCAAAGGCAATATTCATCCCAAACGGACATACAATGCCTGCCGTCGGCGCATACAGCGCTGCATATGCCTGATCTGAAATATTCGGCTCCATCTCCTTTACCTGTTCCCGGTCAAGAATCCTGAGATCTTTGACCCCGTTTTTGATCCCTCTTTCATAAAGAATCTTCAGTCTGGGAAAGTCTTCCTCATGGAGACAGATCACCAGAGATCCGTTTCTTTTAAATGGAAAATCCAGCTCCTGTGCAAGCTGTTCCATCATTTCATTTCCCCTTACATTCAATTTTGCTTTCAGGGATCCTTCCCTTGCATCATAGCCTGCATGGACAATGGCACTGTTTGCCTTGGAAGTACCGCAGCAGAGATCCTCTTCTTTTTCCAACACACAGATCTTTGCCTGATATCTGGACAGTTCCCTTGCACAGGCCGTACCTGTCACACCTGCTCCAATGATCACTACATCATACATATCTTTCCTCTCCTTTTCTGACTGGTAAATAAAAAACGCCTGACAAATAAACGCAGCTCTTCTGTGCGCTATCTGTCAGGCTCTCTTTTCTCTTGCCTCAATGATTCAGTTTTGTCTCTCTGCAGTCTCCTCCTACATCCTCCACACCTGATGACAGGTAGAGGAAACCCCGCAGGCTCCGGCATCCAGGGCAGCCATCACCGATTCTCTGTCTGAGATCAGTCCTCCGGCAATGATCCTGGTCTTGATCGAATGGCTGAGCTTCTTAATGATCTTTGGCATCACTCCGGGAAGCACCTCCATAAAATCCGGCTTTACACTGTACTGCTGGCTGCAGATATTCTCATATGCCATAGAATCCAGAAGGAACACCCGAAGAACCGTATACATGGACAGTTCCTTTGCTCGTTTGATCAAGGTTGGTCTGGTGGTAATGATCCCGTCCGCCTCTGTATTTGTATGAACAAAGTCCACAGCGATCTCTCTTGTGCTGAGACCGCTGATCAGGTCCACATGAACCATAGCGATCTTGCCGGAATCCTTTACTGTCTTTACGATCTCTTTCAGGGAGCAGATGTCTCCATATAAGATAAAAACAATCCGTATCTCCGGAATACTGCAGCATTCCTTCAGATCCTCCGGACTCTTTATTGCTGCGATGATCGGATTATCTTCTACTGCATCAAAAAATTTCTGGTCCATCTATCTCATCCTGTCTTTCCTCTGAATCTGTTTTTACTATAGCATAGAAAAAAGAAAATTTCAATGCATAAGATCCTCCAGAGTGATCCCGTCAAAATACTCGTTGATCAGTTTATGAAATCCCTGCCACATGCTAAGGGTTCTGCATTCTCCGGCTCTTTCACAAAGATTCGGCTCATCCTCAAGGCAGGCAATGGGAGCCAGAGACCCTTCGGTCAGTCTCAGGATACTTCCTATGGTATATTCTCCCGGTGCTCTGGAAAGGCGGTAACCGCCGCCCTTTCCTCTAAGTGCATGGACAAACTTGTTTTTACTTAATACAGACACGATGGATTCCAGGTATTTTTCAGATACTTCCTGTCTTTTTGCAATATCCATCAGTGGGATATATTGTCCTTTATCATGTTCTGCCATATCCAGCATTACCCGGATGGCATATCGTCCTCTTGTGGAAATTTTCATTTTTACAGCCTCTCTCTGTTACTGTTCGTCATAGGTTTCCAGAAAATGATGTTTCACACCGTCTTTCTTATAAGCCACTACGGTATTCAGGTTTACATTCTCCACGCTTTTGAAAATATTAAACTCGATCACCGGGTCCTTCTGTGCAAGAGTATGGATCAGTTCTTTTACCTCCGCTCTCTTAGAGCTTTTATCTGTTTCCTCTTTATTGGCGCACTGTTCGGTAAAACGGCAGGCACATCTGAGGAAGCGGAGGCCGTTATAATTTGCCCAGTGGATGATATCCTCCTCACGGATCAGATACATGGGACGTATCAGCTCCATTCCCTCAAAATTCGTACTGTGCAGCTTTGGCATCATCGTCTGTACCTGGGCGCCGTAAAGCATTCCCATCAGGATCGTTTCGATCACATCATCATAATGATGTCCCAGAGCGATCTTGTTGCAGCCCAGTTCTTTGGCTCTGCTGTAAAGATATCCTCTGCGCATCCGGGCGCAAAGATAGCAGGGAGAGCTTTTTTCGTCCTTCACAATGTCAAAAATCTCTGACTCAAAAACAGTAATGGGAATACCAAGTGTCCTGGCATTACTGAGGATCAGCTGATAGTTGGCATCGTTATAGCCAGGATTCATTACAAGAAAAACCACCTCGAAATTTTTCTTTCCATGGCGGGCAAGCTCCTGAAACAGTTTTGCCATCAGCATGGAATCCTTTCCGCCGGAAATACATACGGCGATTTTATCTCCTTCCTTGATCAGTTCATACTCGTTGATAGCTTTGGTAAATCTTCTCCAGACAGGTTTCCGGAATTTCTTTATGATACTCCTCTCAATTTCTCTCTGTCTGTCCTCTGTAATGGTCTTTTCCATGTTTCTCTCCGTTCTGCTGGTTATTTTTCGTCACTGCTGCTGGAACAGTGGTGTGGAATAATATCGGTCTCCGGAATCCGGGAGAAGCACTACGATCGTCTTTCCCCTGTTTTCCGGACGACGTGCAAGCACTGCCGCTGCGTGAAAGGCTGCCCCGGAAGAGATTCCCACAAGAAATCCTTCTTTTCTGGCAAGCAGTCTGGCTGCTGCAAAAGCGTCTTCAGCTTCCACTGTAATCACTTCGTCATAGATTTCTGTATTCAGTACCTCCGGTACAAAACCGGCTCCAATGCCCTGAAGCTTATGGGCACCTGCCTTTCCCTGAGAAAGCACCGGTGAATCAGAAGGCTCCACTGCCACGACCTGTATCTTTGGATTTTGGGATTTCAGGTACTCTCCCACACCGGTAATCGTTCCTCCTGTTCCTACACCGGCTACGAAAATGTCTACCTTTCCATCGGTATCTCTCCAGATCTCCGGTCCGGTGGTTTTTCTGTGCGTTTCTGCATTGGCCGGATTGACAAACTGTCCGGCTATAAAGCTTCCCGGTATTTCACGAGCCAGCTCCTCTGCCCGGTCAATGGCTCCCTGCATGCCCTTCGCACCCTCTGTAAGAATGATCTCGGCGCCATAAGCCTTCAGGATATTCTGCCTCTCCACACTCATGGTCTCCGGCATCGTCAGGATCACACGATATCCTTTTACGGCAGCTATAGAAGCCAGACCGATTCCGGTATTTCCCGAAGTAGGTTCTATGATCACTGAGCCCTCCTTCAGTACCCCGCGTTCTTCCGCATCCCGGATCATCTCCCGGGCAGCCCGATCCTTTACACTGCCTGCAGGATTCAAATATTCCAGTTTCACCAGTATATCTGCCTGAAGCTCCAGTTCTTTTTTCGCATTAGATACCTCTACCAGAGGAGTGTTTCCGATCAGTTCTGCTGCACCTTTATAAATCTTTGCCATATTTTCTTCCACCTTTCCTTCTGTATCCCAATTTACATATCTATTACGTATGTTGGTATGATATTATTGCCTTACTAAAAAGTCAATATGATTTTTGTTTTTTGCCGTATTTTTGTTTTCTCAAGTCGATTTTTATAGTATAATATATGGCAGAAAAAGTACAAAACTGCGAATGCAGCTTACGGAGGATATTTCCATGAAACACAGCCATAAAGCCATTCTGGTAGTCAGCTTTGGCACCAGCTATGAAGATGCCAGAAAAGCAACCATAGAACGGATTGAAAATGACATCACTGCCGCTTTTCCCGAATATCGGATCTACCGTGCCTGGACAAGCCGGATGATTCTTTCCATCTTAAAAAAACGGGATCAGATCACAATCCCCAATGTCAGAGAAGCCATGGAGCAGATGATCGACGACGGGATCACCGAGGTTGTCGTACAGCCTACTCATATTCTGGACGGCATCGAAAACCATGCAATGAAAGATGAGATTCTTTCATATAAAGAACAGTTCCGCTCCATTTCCTTTGGCACTCCTCTCCTCTCCGGACAGAAGGATGCAGAAACCGTTGTCCATGCCATTGCCAAACGCTTTGAAGAACTGGACGATAATACCGCACTTGTACTGATGGGACATGGAACCACTCATCAGGTAAATCATGTGTATGAGGAACTGGATCAGCTTTTTAAAGACATGGGATATCCCAATATTTTTCTGGGAACTGTAGAGGCAAAGCCTTCTGTTCAGGAGCTGATCCATCAGATCGGCAATTACCGGATCCCTGCACCGGACAGTAATCGCGAAGAAGACTGTACCTCTGTAGACAAAGTGGTCCTTGCCCCATTTATGATCGTTGCCGGAGACCATGCCCATAACGACATGGCAGGCAGCCACCCGGAATCCTGGCTTTCCCGTTTTCAGGAGGCCGGATATGAAACGGAATCCGTACTCAAGGGATTAGGCGCTTACGAAAAAGTACGGAAACTCTTTATTGAGCATGTACAAACTGCCATCAATGATATGAGTGTATAGAAAACAACTGAGAGGATCTTTCGTCTGCACAGATCCCCTCAGTTTCTTTTTACCCGCATATTACCATTTCTTTTAAATAATAATACAGACCAAACCGCCTTTACTGTCATTCACGATCTTTTTCATGGTATCCTGAAGCTTCACCTGGCTTTCCTCTCCAATAGCCGTGATCTTACTGCGTATCCCATCCTGTACCAGCTGTTCGATCGATTTGCCAAAAATATTTGTCTCCCAGATACTTTCGCCCCTTTTTCCACTTTCTCCAATATACTGGATCAAATCCTCAGCCTGCTGTTCCGTGCCTACAATAGGCGCGATCTCTGTTTCGATATTGGCACGTATCATATGGATCGAAGGACTTTTGGATCGAATCTTCACCCCAAATTTATTTCCCTGTCTTATTACAGATGGTTCTTCTATTTCAATTTCCTTCAGTTCCGGCACAACCACACCATAACCGGTTGCCCTGACAGATTCTATGGCATCCTGCACTTTCACGTATTGAGCTTTCATCTCGGACAGTTCTTTCATCGTATGGATCAGATCATACTCGCTCTTCATAGAAATACCGCAAAGCTCACTTAAAATACTGTAATAATATTCATCTCTGATCTGAATCCTGACTTTTACAACTCCATCAGAAAGATTCACATCTTCCAGAAGCGTATCCTGTACAAAAGGACCATCCAGCTTCACCGAGTCCTTTGTTACATCACGAATATGTGTCAAATGGATCATTCGTTCTCTGATCTGACCTAGAATCTGTGCTTTCAGCTCATGCTCTGTTTTTAACATTTCCGTCCACTTTGGAATATAATACCGAATTTCACTGACCGGAAACTCATAAAGGATTTTTTCCAGAATTCGGGTAATATCTTCTTTGCGAAGCTGCTCGCAATTCGCAGTAACCACAGATACTCCATATTTTTCCTGCAGCTTTCTGGCCAGCTGCATTGTCTCTTCTTTATAAGGCATCTGAGAATTTATAAGAATCAAAAATGGCTTTCCCTGACTTTTCAGTTCTTTTACTGTCATTTCCTCGGCTTCCCGAAAATTTTCTCCGGGAATCTCCCCAAAGCTTCCGTCAGACGTTACTACAAGCCCTATTGTGGAATGTTCTCGTATCACTTTCCTGGTTCCTATTCTTGCTGCCTCATGAAAAGGAACCGCTTTAGAAGACCAGGGAGTTTTTACCATCCTTTCTTTTCCATCCTCCACATGCCCCGAAGCATCCTTTACCAAAAATCCAACACAATCGATCAAACGGATTTTTACCTTTTGATCCTCTCCCAGCATCACCGGAACTGCCTCTTTTGGGATAAATTTCGGTTCTACAGTCGTGATCAGTTTACCGGAACCGCTTAAAGGCAGCTGATCCCGGATCTCCCCCTGTTTTTCACTGTCAATTACCGGAAGAGCCAGTTGTTCCATAAAACGTCTGATAAAAGTGGATTTTCCTGTACGGACTGGACCAACAACACCTATGTATATATCACCGCCGGTACGGGCCTGAATATCCCGGTAAACCTGAAAATTTTCCATAAAAAATGCCCCCTTGCATATATTCAAACAATCCCATGTATTGTTATATTTATATGCAGGGGGACTTCCATTCATGCCGCTGTTTCTAAAAAATTCCGATTCAGACCGATCTTATTTTTCTTTCGGTTCTGTTTTCAGCGGAACTGCTTCTTCTGCTTTAAATACATATCCGCAGTCGCAGGCAGTATCCTCTGTAATCTTTCCACGGGAAGTAAATACCTCCACTTCCTTTCCACATTCCGGACAGACTCTCTCTTCGATCACTGAGGTTCTGTGCTGGCTTTCGCATCCATCCATTACTGACATCGGCAATTCCTCCTTTTTCTTTATCATGTAGAAATGATCTCCATTCCCTTTTATGTTTCCAGTATAATCCTTTTTCTTCCTCTGTGTCAACCTATTTTGGAGTTGTTTTCTCTATTTTTATCATAGCTCTCCATATTGACCGGAGACCGGACTATTCTTGCGTTTTATGGCTCTGAAGATAGGCTGCTCTTCCCTCTTCGTAAAGATTCCTGCCCTCGCTGTCAATGATCACCACAAGGGGCATATCTTCTACATAAAGCCGTCTCAGAGCCTCCGACTGAAGATCTTCATATGCCACAAGCTCTGCCTTTTTGATGCATTTTGCAAGAAGAGCACCTGCGCCCCCAATGGCCCCGAAATACACTCCGCCGTACTTTTTCATGGCATCCACCACCTCGGGAAGACGTGCACCTTTTCCGATCATTCCTCTTGCACCCACAGACATCATAGTCGGTGCATACGCATCCATCCTTCCACTGGTTGTCGGACCTGCTGAACCGATCACCTGCCCCGGCTTGGCCGGTGTGGGACCCACATAATATATCGTTGCATCTTTCGGATCAAAAGGAAGTTCCTCTCCTCTGGCCAGAGCCTCGCACATTCTCTTATGGCCGGCATCTCGGGAGGTATAGATCTCACCTGTAAGGTATACCGAATCACCTGCATGAAGGCTTCTTGCCACTTCCTCTGTCAGAGGCAAAGTAATATGTCGTTCCATCTTAAAGCACCTCCGTTTTGTGTCGTGTTACATGGCAGCTGATATTAATGGCACAGGGCATCCCTGCAATATGGGTAGGCATAGTCTCAATGTTTAATCCCACTGCAGTTGTTTTTCCTCCAAAGCCCTGGGGACCGATACCCAGCTCATTGATTTTCTGAAGCATTTCTTTTTCCAGATCTGCATAATACGGATCCGGATTCTCGGAATCTACCGGACGCATCAGCGCCTTCTTCGCCAGAAGCGCCGCCTTGTCAAAGGTTCCTCCGATACCTACTCCCACAACCATAGGAGGACAGGGGTTCGGACCTGCTGTTTCTACTGTTTCCAGAATAAAATCCTTAATGCCCTGCAGCCCTGCTGATGGCTTGAACATACGGATGGCGCTCATGTTTTCACTTCCGAAGCCCTTCGGTCCCACAGTGATCTTGATCTGCTCACCGGGCACGATCTCTGTGTACAGCATAGCCGGTGTATTATCTCCCGTATTTCCTCTGCGGACAGGATCCTTTACAACGGATTTACGCAGGTATCCTTTATCATAACCTCTGCGTACACCTTCATTTACTGCTTCTGTCAGATCTCCGCCGGAAATGTGCACATCCTGACCGATTTCCAGAAATACACATGCCATTCCTGTATCCTGACAGATTGGCACACATTCTTTTTCTGCGATCTGGTAGTTTTCGATAATGTTGTCCAGAACGCCCCGGGCAATGTCTCCGTCCTCACATGCCCTGCAGGTCCGGATCGCTTGTTTCATGTCCTCCGGAAGAACTGTGTTCGCCTCTATACAGAGACGTTCGATCACATCCGTGATCTGTGATGCTTGTATTTCACGCATATTTGCACCTCTTTTATATAATATGAAATCAATATCTGAAAATATTTTAACGCAAAAAAAGTAGTTTCGCAAGAGAATATGTGAAAGCATATCCAATCCAGAAGATAAAATTCTTTGCACTGGATGTGATCGTAAAACGCCATCTGCAAGCTTTATGGATCTGCCATTTTCATCTACGTCTGTAATCCGGAACACGAAATCCGTATCCGGACAGTCACAGGAAACAAAAAGATGAGCCATTGCATCTCCGGTCACAGTCAGAGGCTCTGTGAGAATATCTGTAGTAAACAGCTTATACAAGATAAGATTCCAAAACAGAGAGAAGAGTCGCTTCTTCCCGATTGTTCAGTCTCTCCTGCCAGTCTGTCAGCTCCATGGCATCCATCAGCTGACAGAGAGTTGCTCCTGTACGGTAAGGAATGGAGTCCGCCACGAAATCCCGGCTGACAAGCCCGGCCTCCACATTGGGCACAACTGTAGAAAAAGGTACATCTGTCTGATTTGTAAAATACATAACTCCATAATCATATCCCACGATCCTGGATGCCTGGATTCCCACATATTCTGCGCTTCCCTCTACGGTTTCTCTTTCTGCATAATGGGCAGCAAGCTCCGGATTTTCCGCTTCAAGAGCCTTTGCAGCAGCTACATATTCTTCTGCAAAATCATAAAGGGCTTCTTTATCGCGGATTCTTTTGCGCATCTGTGTCCGGATCTCATCCAGCAGAACATACTCTTTTTCAAGAAGCTTCAGTTCACTGTCTGTAATTTTTTCTCCCGGATATCTTCCTGCCTCCGGCCAGTCATTCTGTCTGTAATAATGAAATGCCTCATGAGTCAAAAAGGTAATAAAATGTTCAGATGTATATGCCTGATCAATTCCGGTTTCTCTGTCATACTTCACATAATAGACTTCATTTCCATATAGCCTGTATTCTTTTTGAATCGTATTGAAGTTCCCGTCTGCCCAGAACTGAAAAAGGCCGGGATATACAGGAGATATCCTGTATACGCTGAGTCCGGAATCGGAAGGCATCTTGATCCTGCGGACAAATATTCCTTTTGGTTCTTTTTCCGGGTTCACCAGATATACGGTTTTATCCGATTTATTTATCGTCACAAATGTCTTGTCATAAAGAGAAAAGTCCTGCCAGACCGGAGTGACCTGTTCCGCTTTCATGTAGGTCTCCAGTTCCAGCAGAGCCTGTCTGTCAGCGTCCGGCAGCTTATCATATTTGTCATTCCTCATGTTTAATAAAACCACAGCTACAAAACATGCCGTCATCAGACACACGATACTGAAAAGAATTGTTTTTACTTTTTTCATCTGCAAAGACTGCAAAAGGGCAGGGATGATCTGCTCTTTTGCAGTCATCCCCGCCCTTTTATTTAGTTCTGTTAATAGAAATCATTATGGAGCAGTTCGTGCTCTTTTCCTTTCAGAAGAGTATCATACAGCTCGATCACAAGCGGATTCTCATCTGATTTCTTAATAATCATGGTATTATCTGCATTGTACAGGCCTTTGGCTCTTGCAGCCTTGGTTCTGTCACCGGCTCTGGTAGGCTGTCCGCCGCCCATGATGCAGCCTCGTCTGCATGCCATTACCTCAATGAGATGGTATTCTGCTTCGCCGTTTTTCACACGATCCATCACTTTTCTTGCATTTGCAAGACCGCTGACTACACAGATCTTCACATCCATTCCCTTATAAGGAACGCTGAACTCTTTAATGCCCTCATCACCGCGCACACCGCACTCGGAGATTTCTCTCATAGCCTCTTTTGTATGTTCCGGAGAAAGACGTCTCAAAACTGCCTCTGTAACACCTCCGGTCACACCGAAGATCACGCCGCCGCCGGAGCCGAATCCAAACGGCATGTCACAGGCTTCGGGATCAAGAGAGGCAAAGTCCAGACCAAAGTTATCGATCATGCGGATCAGTTCCGTAGTGGTGATAACAATATCGGTATCCTGCTCGCCTTTGGTAAAGCTGTTCGGACGGATGGCTTCCGCCTTCTTGGCGGTACATGGCATGATGGAAACCATCACTGTCTTTTTGCCCTGCGCATGTTCCGGATCACGGAAGTATTCTTTGATCACGGCAGACATCATCTGCTGCGGTGATCTGCAGGTGGAAATATTCGGGATATAATCCTTATACTGGTCAGTTACAAACTTCACCCATGCCGGACAGCAGGAAGTCAGAAGCGGAAGGTTTTCTCCCTTTTCAACTCTTTTCAGGAATTCTGCTGACTCTTCCATAATGGTAAGGTCTGCGCTGAAGGTCGTATCATAAACCTCATCAAAGCCCATTCTGTGGAGCGCATTGACGATCTTGCCCATTACGCTGCGGCCCTTAGGCTGTCCATAGTGATCTCCCACTGCCACACGAACTGCCGGAGCGATCTGAGCAACCACACGCACATTGGGATCTGCAAGGGCTTCCCATGCTTCATCCATGTGATTCTTAATGGAAATAGCGCCTGTCGGACAGAATACACGGCACTGGCCACAGTTTACGCAGTCTGTTTCCGCAATTTTTTTGTTAAATGCCGGCATAACCATGGCTTCTGTTCCACGGTATGCAAATCCCAGAGCGCCGATGCCCTGAAGCTCTTCACAGGCACGTACACAGTCGCCGCAAAGGATGCATTTATTCGGATCCCTTACAATAGATGGTGAACTTGTATCGATCTCATGAATCTCTCTTGTATTTTCAAAACGGATATCTCTTACTCCAAGACGGTGTGCCAGTTCCTGGAGGATACATTCGCCGCTTTTGATACAGGTGGTACAGTCTCTGCAGTGTGCTGCAAGAAGAAGCTCCACGATCAGCTTACGATATTTTTTGATCCTTCCGGAGTTGGTGTAGATCACCATTCCGTCTCTTGGTTCTTCTGAACAGGAGGCAAAAGTTCTGCCTCTGTCATCCTCCACTGTACACAGACGGCATGCGCCGAAGGTGGAAACCTCGGAATGATAGCACAGTGTCGGTATATTAATGCCTGCCTTGCGGATAACGGTCAGGACATTTTTTTCATCGGTAAATTCAACTTTTCTACCGTCAATGGTCATTGTACCCATAATCGTTCCTCCCTTTTACGCTTCCACATAAATTGCATCAAAGTTACAGTTATCCTTACATGCACCGCACTTGATACAAAGATCATTGTTGATGTGATACGGATGTTTGATCTTTCCGGTGATCGCTCCTGCCGGACAGTTCTTTGCACATTTGCCGCATCCGATACAGAACTCTTCATTAATGTGGAACTGACGAAGGGCTGTACAAACCTTTGCACGGCACTTCTTATCTCTGATATGCTCCTCGTACTCATTGCGGAACCGCTTCAGCGTACTGATAACCGGAAGAGGCGCGCTCTTTCCAAGGCCACAGAGAGCCATGCTCTGTACCATGGTCGCAAGCTCTTCCAGCTCATCAAGGTCTGACATTTCTCCCTTACCGGCAACGATCCGCTCCAGGATCTCCAGCATACGTTTGGTACCTTCACGGCACGGAACACATTTACCGCAGCTTTCTCTCTGAGTAAAGCTCATAAAGAAACGTGCCACCTCTACCATACAGGTATTTTCATCCATAACAACAAGTCCGCCGGAACCCATAATAGCATCCAGTTTCTTTACAGAATCAAAGTCAAGCGGCTGGTCCAGCTGCTCGTCAATAAGACATCCGCCGGAAGGTCCGCCGATCTGAACACCCTTAAATGCAGTGCCGCTTTTCAGTCCGCCGCCGATGTCATAGATAATATGGCGAAGATTTGTTCCCATAGGAACCTCGATCAGACCTGTATTTTCAATCGCGCCTGTCAAAGAGAAGGTTTTTGTTCCCGGGCTGCCCTCTGTTCCGATGGTGCGGAACCAGTCTGCTCCCTGAAGGATGATCTTCGGAACATTTGCATAAGTTTCCACGTTATTTAAAACGGTTGGTTTTTCCCACAGTCCTTTTTCTACGGTACGGGGCGGCTTCACTCGAGGCATACCTCTGTTGCCTTCAATGGATGCGGTCAGAGCAGAACCTTCACCACAGACAAAAGCGCCTGCGCCTCTGTTGATATGTAAATAGAAATTTACACCGGAACCCAGGATATTGGTTCCCAGAAGTCCATAGGCTTCCGCCTGTTCAATGGCCATGCGCAGTCTCTGTACTGAAAGAGGATATTCGGCTCTTACATAGATATATCCGTTTTCGGCGCCTACTGCATAAGCAGCAATGACCATACCCTCGATCATCTTATAAGGATCACCTTCCATTACGGAGCCGTCCATAAATGCTCCCGGGTCACCCTCATCACCATTACATACCACATATCTTGTCGTTTCTTTCTGGCGGGCTACCTGACCCCATTTCTTGCCTGCAGGGAAACCTGCACCACCGCGGCCCCGAAGACCGGATTTCGTCACTTCGTCAATCACATCCTGCGGAGTCATGTCAAAGAATGCCTTTGCCATAGCCTGAAAACCGCCAGCTGCAATATATTCGTCAATGGACTCTGCATCGATCTTGCCGCAGTTTTCCAGAACGATACGGGTCTGCTGATTTAAAAACGGAATGTCATCCGGATGAGGACAGACTTCCTCATGGTCTCTGTAGAAGAGACGTTCTACCGGCTGGCCGGCAAGTACAGTACGGTCTACGATTTCCTTGCAGTCCTCCACCTGTACATGTACATACTGATAATCATAGGGCTGGATCCTCATAAGAGGTCCAAGCTCGCACAGACCCTGGCAGCCTGTTTTTACAACGCCGAGATGAGGGATGTCCTTCTGCATTTCTACCTGGACTCCGTCCAGATCTGCGCAGAGCTTTACCATTTCATCATAAATCTTCTGTGCGCCGGAAGCCATACAGCCAGTACCGGAACAGACAAGAACACGGCAGGTATAGGTATTGATCGTATCCTGAACTTCTTTCTGCTTATTGAGCAGATCTTCTTTTGAAATAATACTCATGCCTTCTCACCTCTCAATTCTTCCAGAAGCTCCACCGCCTTTTCCGGTGTCATCTTCGGGTGCACCTCATCGTTAACGGTAAGTGTCGGCGCCAGTCCGCATGCGCCAAGACAGGAAACAGTTTCTACTGTAAACATCATATCATCTGTGGTATGTTTCTTATGGCTCAGACCCAGTTCCTTCATCAGCGCTTCCTTGACAGGCATGGATTTACGAACATGACATGCCGTCCCGTCACAAACCTTGATGATATATTTTCCTTTTGGTTCAAAGGAAAAATTCTCATAAAAAGTCGCTACACTGAATGCCTTGGCTTCTGTTACACCGATCTCTGAAGCCACATAGGTGAGAAGCTCTCCCGGAAGATAACGGTATTCAGCCTGAATATCCTGCATAATCGGAATCAGGGACGCTGCTTTGCGTCCATAATGCTCAATAATCTCGTCCGTCTTCCTGTAATAAGACTGATCTAACATGCATTTCCCTCCTTAACGGTTGTTTTGCTTAATTCCCACTATTTCTGTCACTTTTTGCCAGTGACCTATGCTGTAATTATACATGAAATCAGCAATTTCTACAAGAGATATTTCAGATTTTTCTGGAATTTTCAGAAATAACCAAAAACTTTGTTACTCTTTAAACGTGTTTGTTATTTTTTCTTCAATTTTGAACGGACTTTCAGGATTCTCTCTTCCCGGATTTTGTACTTTCTTCTAAACATGGACTATGTGGCTTTAAAAATACAGGATTCATATTGATTATCCGATTTTTTCCTATAATATTACAGATATCGGTAGACAAATATAAAGCAGAGGAGAAAATAACTATGAGAAATCTCGATACCCCTGTAAAACAGATACGACACAAGATTTTTACTGAAGTGGCAAAGATCGGATTCGAGTCCACAGATGAAACCCTGATCCATGATATCGAAGCCATCCCTTATAATATCGTGGAAGAGCGCGCCCAGTACCGGGAGAGCATTTACCGGGAACGCGCTGTCGCAAGTGAACGTGTACGTCTTGCCATGGGACTTTCCCTCCGTCCGGAAAACAAAGCCGTGCATCTTACCTCCGGTCTGGAAGCCAGCAACATTGATGAAAAGTATTACGAGCCGCCTCTTATGCAGGTGATCCCGTCTGCCTGTGCCGCCTGCCCTCCTAACAGGTATATTGTCAGTGACATGTGCAGAGGCTGTGTAGCCCATCCATGTATGCAGGCCTGCCCCAAAGGCGCAATTTCCCACAACACCCGTCCCTGCGAGCAGGCATGCGGAGTAAAAGCCATCGGAAGCGACGAGCAGGGCCGTGCAAAGATCCTGGATGACAAATGTGTTTCCTGCGGCATGTGTATGGTAAGCTGTCCTTCCGGTGCGATCTCTGATAAATCCCAGATCTTCCAGCTGGCACATTCTCTCCGTGACGGAAACAAGATCATTGCCATTGTAGCTCCGGCATACATCAGCCAGTTTGGAGATGAGGTGACTCCGGATATCCAGCTGGATTAAAAACAATTCTATTCTCCCTTCAGATCCGTAAGAAGCTTTCGTAATTTCTCTCCATATCCGGCTCCTGCCGCCCAGCCTCCTCCATTTGGGTTCTCCTGGATTCCAAGCCATTCCACATAAGGAGCGGATCCTCTTTTTACCATATCAAATCGGGAATCCACACAGTTCCCGGAAAGCTCTTCTGTACTTGCATAGGCTTTCAGGTGCTGTACCTGCGCACGGATACCGGTGCGAACATCCGGATAGGAGTTTCCCTGAACGCCTCCTCCCGTTGTTCCAAGACCGGAAAAATTAAACTGGGACTCCACTGCGTCTCCGCCAAACTGAAGCCATCCCGTTTCCAGCATTGCCTGTACATAGACCACTTCCGCCCGAACGCCTTCCTCCTCAGCCTCCTCCAGAATGATACTGCAGAAATCCTCAATGGTTTCTGCACCGCCCTCTTTTAAGGATTGAGGATATTCCGCTCCCTGCGTCTCATATAGGTCGGTCATCTCTTCCAGAGTCACAGTTGTTGTTCCCATGATCGTATAATAACCATAGGTATTATCCGTGGAATCGTCTATAAATCCTTCTGTTCCCGGTCCGGTAGTGATATTATAAGACGGTTTATGTATCTGCCCTTCTCCTGAATGATCTGCTGCTCCCTGTACAAAAACAGGCGCTCCGAAGATCAGAGCGCCCGTCAGGGTCAGATTTACCCAGAAGAGCTTATTCTTCCGAGAAAAAATCATCCATTTACCTTTCTCATTGCAGCTTCTACTACATGTCCTACAAGAACAGAAGTAGTAACGCTTCCTACTCCGCCAGGAACCGGTGTGATCGCATCTACGATCGGCTCTACTGCTGCATAATCAACATCTCCGCAGAGTTTTCCTTCTGCATTTACGTTGATACCTACATCGATGATGGTCTGTCCTTCTCTTACATAATCAGCGCCAACAACGCCTGCACGGCCTGCGGCAACGATCACGATATCAGCCTCACGGGCTACGGACGGCATGTCAACAGTTCTTGTATGACAGATGGTAACCGTTGCGTTCTTCTTAACCAGCATCATAGCTGCCGGCTTGCCTACTACAAGGCTTCTTCCGATCACAACTGCTTTTTTGCCTGTGCAGTCGATTCCGTAATGATCCAGGATCTCCATACATGCCTGTGGTGTACATGGCGGGAAACCGATCTTTTTGCCGGTAAATACGCCGGACATGGAAAGGTCTGTCATGCAGTCAACGTCTTTTTCTGCTGCAAGAGCATTTTCGATCACTGCCTGATCCAGATGCTTCGGAAGCGGACGGAACAGAAGAACGCCATGGATATGGTCATCTTTGTTTACTTTGTCAATTGTAGCAAGAAGCTCGTCCTGAGAAACATCTCCCGGAAGAAGGATCTTTTCACATGCTACGCCAAGTGTTTCGCAGCGTTTGGTTGCCCCCTTTTCGTAAGAGATATCACTTGGATTCTCGCCTACACGAATGATGCACAGTGTAGGATTCACACCCTTTGCCTGAAGCTCTGCTACATTTGCTTTGATCTTTTCATTCAGTGCTGCTGTTACTTCTTTTCCTAATAACTGTTTTGCCATTTTACGATTCCTCCTAAAATAAAACTGCTGTTTCTAAAAATCCTGCTGTTATTTCAGTCTGCCAAGTACACTGTCAAAGGTCTCATCTGCAATCTTTGTGTATTTTTCCAGCATAGCATCTGCTTTTCTGTTCAGCTCTTCTGCATATTCTCTGTCTGCCATGGATTTTGTATTGATGTACACATTCAGGCTGGCACCTTTCAGGGCAGCTTTGCAGAATGCAGCACCAACACCGGCGTCGCTGATTGCAAGCTTGGAGCCTTTTGCGCCGAATTCCACGATCAGTTCAATGGCTTCACAGCACTTCTCCATGATCTCCATAGGAACTGAGCAGGCATCTTTCAGGACGATTTCCATAACTCTTGCTTTTTCTGCTTTTTCTTCCTCTGTTTCTCTCGGCATTCCATATGCTTTGGAAAGAGGCTCAAAAACTTCTGCGTCTCTCTCGATCAGACGAAGGAAATCTTTCTGAAGCTGGTCACATTTTGCTTTCAGTTCCCACATCTCATCTTCTACATCTGCATATTTTTTCTTGCCCACTGTCAGGCTTCCCACCATATTGCCCAGAGCAGTTCCCACTGCCGCAACAAGAGCAGAGGCGCCGCCGCCGCCCGGAACCGGTGCTTTGGAAGCCAGTACTTCAACAAATTCTGTACATGTACTTGTTGAAAATCCCATAATCTTATCCTCCTGATACTATTTTATCTTTTTATTGCATTGCTTTTACAAACCCTTTCAGGGATCCAATGATCACATCTCCCATAACAGCCATGTCTTCTGCCTGAAAAGAAACAGGGAAATTATCAGAAAACAGAATCTGTGAAGAAGGAGGAAACTCCTCATCACCTTCCCACAGGATCATCTGCACCTGATATCCCGGATAGATTTCTATCTCATAGGCAGTATCTCCATGTTTTACAGGAATCGCATGAATGTGCTCCATAACTCCATTAAAGTCCTTCAGGCGATTTCCGTAAGAAAAGGCAAGACGTTTGATACAGCGTCCGTCAAACTGTCTCAAATAGACCTCTCCCCACGGCATTTCTCTGTAGGTCTTCATCTTCCCGGTTCCTTTTGTTGCAGAACCGCCCAGAAGAAAACGTATGGTCAGGATCCTGGCATAGATCATTTCCTCCAGAGGATAAAAGCCAATCCCATCCTCTTTATGTGTCACATGAAATTCCGGCCAGGAAATATGGTAAATACTTCCCAGAAATGAAAGCTCAAAGCTTTTCTCTGTCTCATCATAGGAAATAGAAAGCCTTTCTGCAATTTCATGAGGATCTGCATTTCTGTATTCCTCAAGATAATGCTCCCAGGGCATCCGTTCCTTGCTGTCTTTTTCGTATCCCAGTCTGTCTCCCACTGATTCCGGATTCATCTGGATACCATTGGATTTTACTTCATTTAAGTCAGAACTCATAGCACACCTCTGTAAAATCTAAGTTCATTTATTTTTATTCCAATGGACCTGATATTTTTCAGATCCATTGGGATGATTTTCTGCCTTACTCTACGGATGGAAACAAAGATCCATCTGTATGAGGAATAAAACATGCTCCCACAAACTCATCCATATAACTTGGAACCGTAGACAATTCCATATAAGTCATATTTGCCGCCAGCTCGTAGGTCTTTTTCTCCGCCGGAGTGGAAAGGAGCATCAAATACGCACCTGTAAGAGATGAATTTCCAATATAATGGAATTTTTCCAGCGGAATATCCGGGAACATTCCGATCTTCACTGCATTACGCATATTAATACCGCTTCCGATACCGCCTGCCACATACACATCATCGATCATGGAAATATCAAAATCCAGTGATGTGAGCATGGTACGGATTGCAGAGAAGATTGCGCCTTTGGCACGGATAAAGTTATCAATATCCACCTCTGTGATCTCCACATTCTTGGAGCTTCCCGCTTCCTCTTCAAAAGCGATCACATAGCTTCCCATACCGTATTTGTCATGGCGGATCCGTTTTCCCTCACGGACAAATTTGCCCTTGGGATTGATGATGCCAGCAGAAAACAGTTCACTGATCACATCAATGATACCGGAACCGCAAAGTCCTACCGGTTTTGTTCCCGGCTCTCCAACCACCTCATAGGAAGGCTCCATGGTCTCCTTATCAATGGTGCAGGCTTCGATCGCACCGTCTGTGGCACGCATACCACAGCTGATATCTCCGCCTTCAAAAGCCGGTCCGGCAGAACATGCACAGCTCATCATAAAGTCAGAGTTTCCAAATACCAGTTCTCCATTGGTACCAAGATCGATAAACAGAGAAAATTCCGGTCTGTTCCAGATCATACTCACCAGAGTTCCGGCTGTAATATCTCCACCTACATAGCTTCCGATATTCGGAGCAATGATGATATGGGCATCCTGATTGATCTCCACACCGATATCCGAAGCAAACAGGGAATTTGTCTTAAAGAATGCCGGAATATACGGTTCCATACGAAGAGGATCCGCATTGATCCCAGCAAACAGATGGTTCATTGTGGTATTGGAGGCAACACACATTCTGTAAATCTGTTCTTCCGGGAAATGGATGCTGCGGCACATTTCATGGATCATAGGATTGATGGTTTCTTTGATCACAGCATCCTGCAGTTTCTTTTTACCGTCTGGTTTTACCGCTTCAATAATACGGTTGATCACGTCTGCCCCGAAGCGGATCTGTCCGTTTCCTGCAGAACTTTTGGCAAGGATCTCTCCGTTTTCCATATTGATCAGAACTGCGGAAACCGTTGTGGTTCCAATATCTACAGCAAGACCGCCAATGACTACATCTTCTTTCTTTTCAAAGATATCATAAACAAACATATCGTCCGGAGTTGTACGGACAACACATTTGATCACAAAATCACTGTTTCTGAGTACATCGGGAAGTTTTCTGAGAACCGTATAAGGGATTCTTACTCTCTTCAGATTCATAAACTTACGCAATGCACGGCTCAGTCTCTCCACATCCGGCATAGTATCATCCAGAGACGGAGGATCCATTTTTACCTCGATCACATCCAGACTGTTGCGCAGGTCTATACCAGCAAGCTGGATCTCTCTTTTGGCATTTTCAAAAATTGCGATCTCCTCTTTTGAGCTCAGGTCCGCAACCTTCATTCTGCTCTTATATGCAGAGGCAATATCTGGTACAAGCACTTCTACATCCGCGATGATCTTGCTCATACATGCAAGGCGCCAGCCTTCCTGAAACTCTTCATCGGAAATGTGAAGAGTCTTTTTTGTGTCCAGCTCTCCGCTTTTCAGCTGTACACGGCATTTTCCGCAGGCTCCGTTTCCGGAACAGGGGGCATCAATAGCTACATTAGCCTCTCTGGCAATTTCCAGAAGGTTATCCCCTTCGTTGGCATACGTCTCTACCACACTGCCATCTTCAAATGCAAATGTCACCTTAAACATCAGGTAACCACCTTTCTCCTGTTATAAAGAAAGGGCTGAAGACCGAAGTCTCCAGCCCTCATCATGGTTCGTCTGTAATTAGATTTCCAGATAAGAATCTGCGTACAGATTATTATTCTTGATGATATCGCAGGACTTAATAGTCTCCATCAGGCGAAGATCGTTCGGGTTAACGATCGCGGAGGTAAGTCCCTGCATCATAGCCATAGCTACCATAGCAGAGTCCATGATCGGACGGATATGTTTCGGCATACCGTTGGAGTTGTTGGAAAGTCCGCCAGTACTCTTCATACCCATATCAGAGATCATTTTGATGAATTCAAGAACCTGCATCTGTTTGTCCTGCATTCCCTTGATAACCAGGAACAGCGGGTCAAACCACATATCGTTTTCAACATCCATGCCATGCTCCATACCACGCTCCATCATGGTCTGCATGAACATCATACGCTCGTCGTTGTCTTTTGCGATACCTTCGCCGTTGCAAAGAGCGATAACGATAGCATCGTTAGCTGCTGCAAGGTCGATATACTCGATTCTTCCTGCTGCATCTGCAGAGTTAACGATCGGTTTTCCTTTGGAACGATTGTATACGGAAATACCAGCTTCGATTGCTGCTACATTGGATGTATCCAGTGCCAGCGGAACATTGTCGAAGTTGCTCTGAAGAAGCTCTACAGCCCATTTCATAAGCTCCGGTCCATCGTTCTCAGCAGGTCCGATGTTTACGTCCAGGTAAGTTGCACCTGCATCGAGCTGCTGTTTTGCTCTCATAAGGATCGGCTCCGGATCTCTTGCAGTAAATGCTTTATTTACTGCCGGTGCAGTTGTTGAAAGTCTTTCTCCAATTGTGATAAATTTTGACATACCTGTGTTCTCCTTTACGTGAATTGGTAGCGGTCCGGGAAGGCGGATGCCCTCCCGTCCATAAAATATTTATGTGGCTTATGCCTGCATATCCTTTAAGAACTTCACAAGCTGTACTGCTTCTCTTGGTCCTACGATGATCTCCCATCCTGGAAGTTTTGCTTCCAGATCACCTTTAAGAACAGCAACCTTACCCGGGATCACAAGTTTACGGCATTTTACCTTCGGCTCAACATTTTCTTTAATGTAGTTGGAAATGCTTGTGCCGGAGAATTTACCAGCTGCCCAGGATGTAAGTACGGAAAGTCCGCCTGCATCATTGATTACAAGGTTAAGCGGAACACCGGAACGCTCCAGCTCGCCGGATACAACGAAATATGTAAGAGCAAAGTCTACAGTAGTAACTACCAGAGAGTTCTCGTCTGCTCCGTTCAGCGGGTAGATGCCCGGCTCAACTTTCATTGGCTTCTGCGGGTCTGTAAATACGTTCTGGCGCAGACCGAACAGCGGAAGTGCTTCTGCATAGGTCATCTGCTCCATAACAACGATAGAACCATATTTCATAGTAAACAGGGAAGCATATGCTGCCTGTAAATGTTTGTCACCTTTTGCAAGCTTAACAAGGTTAACAAGAGACGGATATCCGAAAGTTCTGTCCTGATCTTTCAGTGCTGCACGGCGAACCAGTACAGTATTCTTAAATGTCTCTTTTACATCTGCACCTGTAGTGTCAAGAACAAGGTTCTTGTTTCCAAGTTTTTCAAGAGCAGCTACTGTATCATAGAGCTCGTTGATATCATTTCCGGATACGCCCAGAACAACGCCTGCTTCTGTTGCAACTGCATTCATAGCCTCATAGTTGGAAGCGTTTGCACCGTTCAGAACCGGTTTGCCGTCCTTGCATACCTCAAGAGCAGCTTTTGCGATCTCAGGATCTGTACATCCGAGAACCAGAGTTCTTCCAAGTCCTTTTGCTTTTTCTACAAGTGCTGTATATGCTGCAGCGTCAGCGCCTTCTCCGCAGTTTACATATACAAGCTCAACATGCATTCTTTCACCGATACGCTCATAGTCAACAACCGGGATCTCAGCAAGCTTTGCTTCTACTTCTGCGTCGCTCATATCTGTGCAAAGTGCAACTGCATATCTTGTTTTGCTTACGAATGTTTTTTCATGTCTGAAAAGAACAGTTTCTCCGCCGAGAGTAAACTCGCCTTCACCTGTACCAATCTTAATAGTCTTCATTGGCGGTGCAGTAGCCTCAGACAGAGATGCCAGTGCCTCGTCAGACATATGCGGACACTGTTCAATCTGCATAGCGCCCTGTGCAACTTTCATAGCGAAAGCCATACATGTCGGGCATCCACATTCCTTACAGTTTTTCTTTGGTGTTAATTTAAAGATCTGAATACCATTCAGTGCCATAGCTCTTTTATCCTCCTATTCGTTACGCAAGTGCTTTGATCATCTTGGAAATTGTCTTTACGGATTCCGGATGTCTTAAGATAACGGCATCAGAACCTGCTGCAAGGTCTGCAGCTGCTGTCATAACTTCCATATCAATTCCACGATCATCCTGCGGTCCCCACTCCGGCATGTCAGCTTCAGAAGCAGTTGCTTCTTTTACTCCCCATGTCTCAGCGGAAACAGGTGTGATAATAGGCATCTGCAGCATATTGTCATTCTGACCAAGAGCAGCGCCTTTGATACGGTCCATAGTAGATACTACGTACTCATATCCGTAACCTGCTGCTGCACTACCGATATTCATAACGATTTTTTTCGCATCAACACCAAGCTGTGTAGTTACAACGTTCAGCTGCTTTGCAAGGTTGATATCAACGGCAGACTCAGCACCAACGATCTGATTGTATGCCAGACCTGCTGCTGCACCGATTGCTTTGTAGTTTTCTTCTTTTTCGGAAAGGATCAGGGCATTTCTTCCCTGAAGAGCTTCTGCAACCTTCGGAAGAAGTTCCGCATCCTTCTCTACATTCTTGCAGCCTTCTACAACCAGCGGACAATCCACTGCTTCTGCAACCTCTTTAACAACTGCGATCAGATCCTCAACAGGTTTGTTCTCGCCGTTCGGGTCTCCTCCTTCAAGGATCAGTGCAACAAAATCTGCACCTTCCATAGCAGCAGCCTTTTTCGCGATTTCTCCCATTGTGGAAGCTCCCTCGTAGTATGCCTTAACTCCTTCAGACATTCCTTCAAGACCCATATCAGAGATTTCTACACCGATCTTGGCAGTATTCTCTGACGGAGCATCAAAGGTATAGAATGGAAATGTGCTGTCTCCACCAAATGTCACAGTCTTCTCTCCGCTTCCGATTGTGACAGAGTTGATCTTTGCATTAAACTTTTGTGGTTTCTGATTAAACGGCATTTTACATTAGCCTCCTCTTAAAAATTTAAATACATGTTAATTCATGATCTGTTTATTATTATACAACACTTTAAAGGGCGTTGACAACCCAGTCAGCCCTTTTTCTGTGTTTTTCTTTTTTATCCGACCTTCTTTAAAGAAGGCCGGATCTTTATTTTTCAGATTTTCCTGTATATCGGAACAGATTACATCATCGGATCCAGTCCAAGTGCCGGATGTCCTTTTTCTGTAAGGAATGCAACCAGTGTCTCCGGATCTTCTGCTACTGTCTCATCACCGATCATATCTGTGAAGTTGTCAATTCCGTAAAGCTCTTTTGCAGTTTTGTTCAGACGCTCTGCAACGAACTCTTTCAGTTCTTTCGGCATCCATACGATACGCTCAATACCGCCCTCAGCCTTCATGAACTTCTTGGAAGAAATGAAGTGTTTACCATGTCCCATGAAACCTGGTGTCTGTACACCGCCGCCTGTCATGGAAGCCATCTCAGGGAATGTCATTCCAAGAGGTGTCATGCCTGCATACTCACGGTTTGCAATAACTACACCGTTGGAGAACGGCTCGATACCGCAGATACACTCGAAGCATCCGCAGGAGGTCATTGGATCCTGCATGATGGAATACAGAGTAACATGCTCCAGAGCACCCTGGGAGAATTTCTGTACTGCCTCATCAACGTCCTCGTATGCACCAAGGTTTTCGTCGATCGGTCTTTCTTTTGTGATTACCTGACATGGGCCAGCCGGGTCAAGCTCGTTAGTAGCTTTTGCATCCAGCCATGAAACCGCACCGCAAAGTCCAAGTCTCTCCGGTGTTACCACGCATACATGGCTCGGGGAGAATGCCTGGCAGAGGATACAGCTGTAGTAAACATCTACAGACTCATCAGTCAGGTTGTCAAGACGCTCATCACGTTTTTCAAATGTCGGGATAGCAATCTCATGACGTACTCTTGAACATTCAGCCGGATCTGTATAGATCACAACCTCACATTTATCTACAACTGCATCAAACTCATTCTTAACCTGAGAGTAAAGAACCTCACCAAGATGTTTGATACGGAAACCGGCATTAAATGCATCAATGCTGATACGGATACGCTGCATATCTCTCTGGCCTGTATGGTATACACCCTCGATGCAGTTGATGTAGTTATGGAACTTACGCTCGATAACCGGTTCAAAGTCAGCCTGCATGTTCTTGCCGGCAACTTTAACAACATACGCGATATTGTTCTTGCTTCCAAGCTCCATCTCATCCGCTTCCGGTCCGATCACAGTGATCTTGTGATCTTCGATCTCACTTGCATCACAGGTCTGTACAAGCTCTGCACAGTCTACACGGGAGCCGTCAAACTCAACCTGCATGTCTTTACGACGGATGATCTCACCCTCGAATGCCGATGCGAATGCAACCGGGATGTCAATATTTGTGATCTTGATCTTGATGTCACGAGCTTCCAGAGAAGTTGCGTTCCATTTGGAAACGTCTGTCTGGCAGATCAGGCTCTTCGGAACTCTTGCAACGTCTTCCTGGTTTGTGATAACCGGGAATCCAAGAGCGATAGCGCCTGCTCCACATGCAACGATAACGTCATTGAGCGGTGCAAATGCATTTACAAATGCAGGTACACGTTTCATGGTGTATTCCATAAGTGTTGCAGCATCGCCTGGTTTTACGTTACCAAAGATCAGAGCTGCACGAAGTGCTACGGAAACCACGTGAATTACTGCTGTAACATCTTTTCCAAGCGGAATCACACGTACATTTGCGCCTGTCTTGTAGTTGATCTCAGCAAGCTGGTCGATCACATCGCCTACCAGTGTTACCAGGATACCCTGCGCCTGATAGGATTTTACAAGAGCTGCGGCTTCTTCCGGAGAAGCTGCTTTTCCAAGAATAACTGCTACACCCGGGATATCGCCTGTAACAAGCGGAACACCAAGTTCACGGATCACTGCATCTGCAAGATGTCCGTAGCATGGCTCCTCGTAAGGAACTGCTCCGTCCAGATATTTCAGAACCTCGATAAACTCAGCGCAAAGTGCTGTAGCCACACCTGACATAAATACGTCATGTGTTCTTTTTTCTCTTGTCATAAGAGTTTTTACAACGCCAAGAGCTTCTTTTAACTCTGCAAGAGTGCCAACTTTTGTTCCTGTTACTGCATAGTAGCAGGGAAGAGAATATGCTGTATTCGGGAAGCTGACAGCTTTGTCTGCTCCGTGTGTTGCAATTGCCTGGTCAATGGCGCTCTCAGTGAGTCCATATACGGCATCATTTCCCGCGAAAACGCTTTCAAATAAAGTCACTGTTATACCTCCTAATTTAACGATCACTGACGATCAATCTTATCTTTGATACTTCTGATCTCACCGGTGACGGTTTCACTGAAGTCATAAGGGGATTTGCCCTGTCTGTCAGCATCGATCACCTCTGTATTATAGTGGATCATACCTAAAAGATCTTCCTGTGGAATCCGTCCGAGGATAAAAGCTTCATCCTCCTCGTTGCGAACCTTATTGGCCACAACCTTAACCTGGGCTACTCCCAGATCTTTTGCCAGACGCTTTACATTTTTGTATGTCTGTACACTTCTTGCTCCAGGCTCGATCACAACAATAAAGGCATCTACCCCTTCCGTTGTTCCTCTGCCCAGATGTTCAAGGCCGGCCTCCATATCAAGGATTACTACATCCTCTCTTCTGAGGACCATGTTGCTGATGATGCGCTTCAGCATCACATGTTCCGGACACACACATCCGCCGCCGCCTGTCTCAACAGTTCCAAGGACCAGCAGTCTGACTCCGTTGCAGACCTTTCCGTATTTCTCCGGAATATCGTCCACCTTAGGATTCAGATGGTAAAACTGATTATCTGCCGATGCACCGGTCCGTTCTTCTACCAGTTTCCTCATTTTTGAAATGGGAGTTATGGAGTCCAGTGTTTCCTCGTCAAAACCAAGAGCAAGTCCCAGATTTGCATCAGGATCCACGTCTGCTGCAAGGACAGGTCTTCCCTCCTCTGCATATAAACGGGCCAGCGTAGCTGCAAATGTAGTTTTTCCCACGCCGCCTTTGCCTGTAACTGCTATTTTCATTTTACGTCATCCACCTTTGTTATAATTTCTGCACAGTCATCTGCGTTTATCAGATTCCCAGTGCTGTTCTCTTTTCTTCAATTCTTTCGATCATCAGGTCAACTAATTTTTCGATATCTGTTTCTACTGTATAAGCTGCATCCACCCATTTTCTGGTACCTTCTGTAAGAAGCTGGCACATCTGGTCAGAACCGGAAACATATGGGTCAACGCCAAGGAATGTGTCAATACCTGTACCGATTACATAGTTACCGATAGATACTGCCTTTTCGGACATCCACTCAGGAGCACATCCTACAACCGGAAGCTGATGGATCTGAAGTCCTGCATCTTTTGCAAGCTCTGCAGCAAGGTTCAGCATACGGGAAATATCTACACAGGATCCCATGTGAAGTACCGGCGGGATATCTGCCAGCTCACAGACACGTTTCAGACCTGCGCCGCAGAGATCTTTTGCGGATTTGTCCATAAGACCTGCTTTTGCAGCAGCCTGTGCAGAACATCCGGAAGCGATGATCACGATATCGTTTGCGATACATTTCTTCATCAGCTCGATATGTGCATAGTCAGGACGGATTTTCGGGTTGTTACATCCAACCATGGCAACTGCACCACGGATAACACCGGATGTAATACACTCAAGAAGCGGTTTGGTTGTTCCAAGCTCATCTACCTGAGAGTTGGTAACGCCGTCCAGAGTTTTTACGATTGCTTCTACAGAATAACCAACAGTAGCTTTCTGTTTCAGCTGCGGGATATGTACAAGCTCCGGTTTTCTGTTCTTGAAGTTGTCAATCGCAAGCTTAACGATTGCTTTTGCATTTTCTCCTGCTGTTTCCGCATCGAATCTGATAAAATCAGAATCCGGCATCTGAGCGATCGGAGAAGTTGTAATAAATTTAGTATGGAAGCATTTGCTCAGTGGTCCTAATGCCGGGAAAATACACTGAACGTCTACTACGATAGCCTCACATGCACCTGTAAGAACTACGTTTTCCTGCTGCAGGAAGTTACCTGCCATCGGAATTCCGCGGCGCATAGCAACTTCGTTGGATGTACAGCAGACACCGGATACGGTGATTCCTTTTGCACCAACAGATTTTGCGTAATCGATCATTTCCTTGCTGTCTGCATACTCGCAGATCATCTCAGAAAGACTCGGGTCATGTCCGTGAACTACGATGTTTACGTTTTCCTCAACCATAACACCAAGGTTTGCTTCGGTATCGATCGGCTTCGGTGTTCCGAAAAGAACGTCGGAGAATTCTGTTCCCATCATGGAACCGCCCCATCCATCAGCAAGACCACAGCGGATAGACTGTTTTACAAGTGCTTCCGGAAGAGAAGAACATCCCATATGTGTCATATGCATAGAGGAAGCTACCTCACGGTCAATTGCACGCGGTGCGATTTCATTTTCAATGAGTCTTTCTTTCTGTCCTGCTGGCATTCTGTCAAGGAATCTCTGGTAGCCAAATGGTTTACCATACTCCATAAGACCAACCTCAGCCATCTCATGAGCCAGATCGTAGATATCTTTGCCTTCTGTTTCTACTCCCCACTCTTTTGCGATGCGGATCAGCTTCTCAGAATCCTTTACCTTATAGTTTCCATCCGGTTTTACACAGTGAAGTGTGTGACAGATCTCACGACCATGGTCAGAATGTGTTGCAGCTCCGCCAGCTGTAAATTTCAGGAAATTACGTCCTACGATACCATGTGCATCACAACCGCAGATTCCTCTTGGAGCTTTTGCAGTAATACGGCATGGTCCCATGGAACAGATACGGCAGCAGATTCCCTTTTCACCGAATTTACAGTGTGGAGTCTGGTTTTTTACACGCATCTGCCAGGAATCCGCGCCAACCTTGGCTCCGGTCTCTAACAGTCTGTTGGTGGCAGCTTCAAATTCTTCCACTGTCGTTAATTTGAATTCACTCATTATAGACCTCCTTTAATGATACATGATCTTTCATGTATATTTTTTCTTTCCTTGTATTATTTTAATAAACCACGGAGCGGAACCCATCCCCGCCCATGGGTTATTTCATGTAAAAAGTGACCAGGGCTTCTCCTCCCCGGCAAAACATCTCTGCTGCTGAGACAGCAGAGACATACCATATTTACTTACAGTTCCAGATTATCCACAATTTTGCGGAGCGCCTGTTTTACAGGATTATCTTCCGGAAGTGATGCTGTCGGACGTCCCTCGCAGTCATACTCATACACTGCCTCGTCCTGAGGTACCACACCCAGAAGCTTCAGACCCTGGTTTTCAATCTCTTCCAGAACGCCCGGATTCAGTTCGCCCTTAGGCGCACGGTTTACGATCAGACCTACTGTCGTCGGGTGCATATTGCACTCCTCGATCAGCTTCGCGATCCTTCCCACTGCCTGGATTCCGCGTCTGGAACAGTCGCTTACCAGAATCGCTGTCTGCATTCCCGGAAGAACGCCACGGCTGATATGTTCCATTCCGGCCTCGTTGTCAACCACGAAATAAGGATAATTGTTCTGATATTTTGCAAGCTGTGCCTGAAGAAGTCCATTCACATAACAGTAGCATCCCTTGCCCTGTGTTCTGCCCATAACGAGCAGATCAAAGTCATCGTCTTCAATCAGTGCGTCCTCAAATCTGAGTTCTGCATAGTCTGCCTTGGACATTCCTGTGGGGATCGGGCTTTTTGCCGCAAGCTCCGCCTGAGCGATTTCTTCGCGGACATCTCCTAATGTAGTATCCACTTTCACACCAAGGACTTCATTCAAATTGGAATTCGCATCTGCATCTACTGCGAGAACCGGTCCCTTGCCCTTCTCACAGAGATACTGGATCAGCATTCCGCATAAGGTTGTCTTTCCTACGCCGCCTTTTCCTGCGACGGCAATCACATGTGCCATAAAATAGCTGCCTCCTGATATCTGTCAAAATTAAATCTCTGCTGCTTTATTCACAGCTGAGTTTTACAATACTGTTTGCCAGATCCACCATAAGGATCTTTCCTTCCACGATTCTCTCGTCGCCCATGATATCGCGGAGAATGATTTTTTCTCCATCCACATCAATGCGGCTTACATTCTTAAAGATCACGGAATCATCACTGTTTTTATATACTGTTGCAAGACACATATCTGCCACCTCCTGATGCCAGTCTTTTTTATTTCAGTTCCTCTTTTACAAGTGTAAGGGCAAGTCCCAGACGCATATTGCTCTTCTGAAAATCTGCCACTGCATCTCTGATTGCTTTCGCAGAAGCGTTCAGTCCCATTTTATCCAGGTTGTCCGCCATCTGGTCAAGCTCCTGTGCATGATGCTCGTTATGCTGAAGCATGTAAGTAAGAAGCGCTACGGTTTCCTTTCCGCAGTCTCCGCCCTGACAGGAACCACAATGTTCATGTGAATGTTCCTGACAGCCTTCTCCATGAGAATGTACATGTTCTCCGCCTGCCTCATGGGTATGTGCATGAGAATGTTTCACTCCGTCTGCATGCGTATGCTCATGAGTGTGTTCATGTGTATGTTCGTGTCCATGCTGGATCAAATTACCGTTCTCGTCTTTGATAAGATGCATTTCTTTACCCCTTTCTCTGTTGCATTTATAGCATAGAACAGAGTCTTCACTTCACGAAAAAGCGCAGACTTCTGACAAGAATTTATCAATTACGTATATTATACATCTTTCCCTATGGATAAGCAAGGTATTCTTAAGAAAAATACCTTAAAAATATATAAAAAATCACCGAAATCGTTTCTATGGTTTTTACATTTTAGCAGTATTTTTCTTGTTTGTTTTTTTATTGATATTTTCCTAACAATTATGTCTTTTAATTAACATAACATATATCGTGCTCTTCGTAGTAAATATTTAATAAATTTGATGTTCTTCTTTCACATTTTTATGTTATAATAGCACGCATGTGAGTGAGAAGGTAGCAGGGAAACAGTTGAAAACGGACTGGAAACAAGGAGGATACATTTTGACAACTGCTGTATTTTTAAATAATGATAAACGAATGCCTCTTCTGGGGCTGGGGGTATATAAAGCAACCGGTGAAAATGAAGCGGAAAATGCAATCATCCATGCCGTTAAATGCGGATACCGGCTGATCGATACTGCTTCCGCATATAAGAACGAAGAAGAAGTAGGAAAAGGCATTGCAAAATGCGGTATTCCCCGGAAAGATCTTTTTGTCACCACTAAGATCTGGAACAACGCGCAGCGTCTCGGAGATGTAGAGGGCGCTTTCCAGAGAAGCCTTGACCGTCTTGGTCTGGATTATATCGATCTTTATCTGATCCACTGGCCGGTACCGGGATGTTATCTGAGTACATGGAAAGAACTGGAAAAGATTTTAAGTTCCGGCAGAGCACATTCCATCGGAGTCAGCAATTTCAATATTCACAATCTGGAAGAACTAAAAAAAGTATCCGGAATCACGCCTGCCGTCAATCAGGTAGAATGTCACCCTCTTTGTTATCCAAAGGAACTGATTGACTACTGCCAGGAAAACGAAATTCAGGTTCAGGCTTATGCACCGCTGGCAAGAGGCGCCTATCTGGATCATGATGTACTCTGTGTTCTCGGCACGAAATATGCACACACACCTGCACAGGTAGGTTTGCGCTGGGCAGTGCAGAAAGGGATCTCTGTCATCCCGAAATCCACAAATCCAGAACGCATAGAATCCAATGCCAGGATTTTCGATTTCACTATCGATCAGGAAGACATGGATCTTCTGGACACTCTGAATCAGGATTATCACAGTGCCAGTGTACCCGAAGATTTAAGAGGAATTTCCCTTTAACCAAATGCAGATATAATTTCACCCCACAGTTTGAAACTGTGGGGTGTGTTTTTCTTACCAGGGGAGCATCGGTGTCTCCACTTTTTTATCACGAAGCATCAGATCCTGAACAGCTTCTGCCGCAGGCTTATCTTCAAAGAGAACTTTATTCACTTCTTCTATGATAGGCATTTCCACCTGATATTTCTCCGCAAGGCTCTTTGCTGCTTTGGCTGAATAAACGCCTTCCACTACCATTTTCACCTCGTCCATAGCCTCTTTCATGGTATAGCCTTTTCCCATAAGATAACCGGCTTTACGATTACGGCTGTGGACACTGGCACAGGTAACGATCAGATCGCCGATCCCGGACAGCCCGTAGAAAGTTTCTATCCGCGCTCCCATTTTCGTACCAAGACGTGCAATTTCTGCAATCCCCCGAGTGATCAACGCAGCTTTCGTGTTATCTCCGTATCCCAGGCCGTCTGCAGTGCCCGCCGCAAGAGCGATCACGTTCTTCAAAGCGCCGCCAAGCTCCACGCCAAGGATATCCGGCGTAGTATATACACGGAATACCAGACTCATAAAAATCCCCTGAAGGTATTCTGCCGTCTCTCTTTTTCCTGCACTGAGCACACAGGTGGTCGGAATCCCTTTTCCAACCTCTTCCGCATGACTTGGGCCGGAAAGTACACAGACATCTGCCTGAGGGATTTCCTCACTGATAATCTCGCTCAAGGTCATCAGCGTTTGTTCTTCCACTCCTTTTGCCACATTAACAATGATCTGACCATCCCTGGTAAACGGCGCCATCTGATGCGCTGTACTTCTGGTAAATGGAGACGGAACTGCCAGAACAGCCACATCCGGATCTGAAAGACTTTTTCCCAGATCTGCAGTGATTTCCATTTTTTCCGGAAGACGCACTCCCGGCAGTTTGGATTCATGCTCTCTTTTTTCGCAAAGCATAGCCACTTCATCCGCAAGTGCTGACCAAAGTGTCACCTCATGGCCGTTATTATAAAGCAGCAAGGCAAGAGCGGTTCCCCAGCTTCCTGCTCCCAGTACACTTATTTTCGCCATTTTCTCCACCATTTAACCTTTCTTCTTTGATTTTCCCAGATATATCTTGTTTTCTGTTCCATTCAAAAGCCGCACTACATTGGCCCTGTGTCTAAAAAATGCCAGCGCTGTCATCAGCCCCATGACAACATACATTTCCGTCATATAAGGCGGAGTCATCCCGTATGCACCCTTCCAGCCAAAAAAGAGCATCGCCAGAAAAGCAGCCAGGTATGCGCTCAAAGAGCAGACCGATACATAATGCGTTGTAAAAAACAGCGTAAAGAAGATCACCGCACAGATCAAAAAAATCCTCCAGTCAAAGGCAAGGATAAACCCCACAGAAGCTGCGATTCCTTTTCCTCCACGGAAATTCAGATAAAAAGGAAAATTATGTCCCAGAATACATCCCGCTGCCGCATAAACAGTTAAAAGGGGCAGAACACTTCCATACGTCTTTCCAAAAAAAACCTTTACCAAAAGAATGGCTGCCACACATTTCAGGCAGTCACCCAAAAGTGTCATCGCTCCGGCTTTTTTTCCAAAAGTCCGAAGGGCATTTGTCGTTCCCGCATTTCCGCTTCCATGTTCCCTGATATCAGTCTGATGAAATCTTCCGATAATGTACGAGGTCTGAAAAAGTCCACATACATATCCAATCGCCAAACAAATCAAACGTTCCATATTACTCTCATTCCTTTTCTCCACGCTGACGGATAATAAACTTCAGAGATGTTCCTCTGAAACCGAAAGCCTCCCTGATCTTATTCTCAATATATCTTGTATAAGAGAAATGCATCAACTCTTTGTCATTGACAAAAATCACAAATGTAGGCGGACGCACGCCTACCTGAGTCATATAATAGATTTTCAGACGTTTTCCTCTGTCAGACGGCGGCTGCTGCATAGCAATCGCTTCCGAAAGGATTTCATTCAGCACTCCTGTCTGAATACGAAGTGTCTGGTTTTCGATCACGGCATCAATGGTCTCAAACATTTTGTTGATTCTCTGCCCCGTCTTCGCAGAAATAAAGACAAGTTCAGCATAAGGCATATATGCCAGGACATCACGAATACGGTTTGTATGTTTGTAAATGGTCTTGTCATCCTTCTCAATGGCATCCCACTTGTTCACCGCAATGATCACGCCTTTTCCACGTTCATGGGCAATACCCGCGATCTTGGCATCCTGTTCTGTAACGCCTTCCACCGCATCAATAACGATCACCACCACATGAGCTCTCTCCACAGCGGTCACTGTACGGATCACACTGTACCGTTCAATCTCCTCTTTTACTTTTCCTTTTCGCCTCAGACCTGCCGTATCAATAAAGATGTAATCTCTTCCCTGCCATTTCACTCTGGCATCCACAGCATCTCTTGTCGTACCCGCAATATCAGAAACGATCACTCTGTCTTCGCCTAAAAGACGGTTGATCAGAGATGATTTCCCCACATTCGGCTTTCCTACCACCGCAATCCTCGGAATATCATCCTCTTCCTCCGTATCTGCTCCTGCCGGAAATTCTTTTATTACTTCATCCAGCATATCTCCCAGACCGGTTCTATTTGCCGCGGAAATCGCATGCGGCTCTCCGATTCCCAGATTATAAAACTCATAAACATCCATCATATATTTATGGATACTGTCCACCTTATTGACTACCAGGACCACCGGTTTCTGACTGCGGCGGAGCATATCCGCCACCTTGGCATCAGAATCTACAAGTCCCTGTTTTACATCTGTGATAAAAATAATCACATCTGCTGTGTCAATGGCAATCTGCGCCTGATCTCTCATCTGAGAAAGAATGATATCACCGCTCTCCGGCTCAATTCCTCCGGTGTCGATCAGTGTAAAGGATTTATCCAGCCATGTAACATCTGCATAGATCCTGTCTCTGGTCACTCCTGGTGTATCCTTGACAATTGAGATCATCTCTCCCGCAAGGGCATTAAACAATGTGGATTTGCCTACATTAGGCCTCCCCACGATCGCAACTACTGGTTTGCTCATACATCTGTCTCCTTATCTGTTTATTATGTTCCGGAGGATCCAGTATAGAAGCTACCAGATCTGCCCCGTCTTCGTCTACTATTACAATTTCTGTTCCCAGCTCTTCTTCCAGTTCCTTAACAGAAACATCATCAAGGAAGATGTCCTCTCCGCTTCTCAGCATATTACATGGCAGAAGAAGCTTTTCTCCCAACGCCTCTCCTTTCAGCTGTTCCCGGAGATCCGTACCTGTGATCAGACCGGAAACCGTGATCATTTCTCCAAAAAAGTGATTGGCGATCGTCTTGACATTTACCCTGACATTCGGGAATTTCTCTCGTATCTTGTCCACACATTTTATAATGTACGGCGCTGCAAGTTTTCCTGTCGCAACCGTCATTTCCATAGAACGCTGATCTCCGGTACGCTCTGCTACTGCTTTACATACTTCCGTTTCCAGAAGCCGCAGCATTCCCACACCATTCTCCAGCTGCAGATAGCCATCGTACCGTTCTGCTTCCGGAAGCTCCTCTCCGGCAAGGATATACCATTCGTCTGAAGCATGAATAAAATGAATCCCATGTTGTGCATACATTTTTTTCTGCCAGCGATGGATCTGCTCCAGAACTTTCCGGGCATCTTCCCGGGTAAACGGCTCCAGAGGATAAAGACCTTCCCGGAATTTTGACAGGCCTACCGGAACCACCGAGACACTCTGCAGCACAGGTGCATAAGCCGAAAGCTTTTCCAGGCTGTATTCCAACTCTTCTCCATCATTCACACCCTTGCAAAGAACAATCTGTCCATTCATCGTAATGCCCGCCTCAAAAAGCTGATCTGCTTTTTGGAGCGCTTCTCCTGCAAAGCGGTTATGAAGCATTTTGCATCGAAGCTGAGGGTTCATTGTCTGAAAGGAAATATTGATCGGCTCCAGACGGTAACGGATGATCCGCTCCACATCATGCTGACTCATATTTGTCAGTGTCACATAATTTCCCTGAAGGAAGGAAAGTCTGGAATCATCGTCCTTAAAGTAAAGAGTCTCCCGCATTCCCGGCGGCATCTGGTCAATAAAACAAAACATACAGTGATTCGTACAGGAACGATACTCATCCATCAATCCGTTATCAAACTCTATACCCAGGTCTTCTTCGTATTCCTTTTCTACCTCCAGCTCCCACAGTTCTCCATCTGCTTTCTGAATCTGAAGGGTCACAAACTCATCATTCATAAGATAACGATAATCGAAAACATCCTCTACCGGTGTATCATTGATCGTTTCCAGGATATCTCCCGGCTCCAGTTCCAGTTCCTGAGCAATGCTGCCAGGAAGGACCCTGGAGATCACATGTTTCTTTTTTTTCATAAAATCCCTTTCTGCTGCGTGTGCAGCGTACCTGTCTTTATTCAGGCACGCACGGATGAAGTGACTGTACACCTCCACGCTGTAACCATAATAACAATTTTATATGTAAAAATCAATAAATTCCTTGACTGGATTTAGGGCAAATGTTATAAATGTAATAGTACTCAATATTTTATCACTTAAACTCAGGAGGAAAATTATGCCGAATATAGAGTTACTTGAAAAATCACTTCCGGTTGCACCTATCCGTATCGCAGCCCTTTCCGGTTGTCAGGATCTTGCCCGAGAAGTTGATAAGAAGCTTGTAAAATTCCGTAAAGAACTGGTTGCCAAAAAAAATTCCGACAGCATCCCGCAGGGATACTGCGAACCGTCATTCCTTGTAGAATGTGAATGTGTGCGTTTCGGTACCGGAGAAGGAAAAGGCTACATCAAGGAATCTGTCCGCGGTACAGACCTCTTTATCATGGTAGATATTACAAATTATACTGAAACTTATACCGTTTGCGGACACGAAAATCATATGTCTCCAGATAATCATTTTCAGGATCTGAAGCGTATCATCTCTGCTGCAACAGGTAAGGCACACAGAATCAATGTGATCATGCCATTCCTTTATGAAGGACGCCAGCACCGCCGCTCCAAGAGAGAATCCCTTGACTGCGCTCTGGCACTGAAAGAATTAAGCGATATGGGCGTTGCAAACTTTATCACTTTTGACGCACATGATCCTCGTGTACAGAACTCGATCCCGCTGAATGGTTTTGACAACTTCTTCCCTACATACCAGTTCCTGAAAGCACTGGTAAAAAATGTGCCTGATTTCAAAATGGACAACGATCATCTGATGATCATCAGCCCGGATGAAGGCGCAATGTCAAGAGCTGTTTACTTCTCCAATATCCTCGGAGTGGATATGGGTATGTTCTACAAGAGAAGAGACTATTCCACCATCGTAAACGGCAAGAATCCTATCGTAGCCCACGAATTCCTCGGAGACTCGGTAGAGGGCAAGGATGTTGTTATCATCGACGATATGATCTCTTCCGGTGAAAGTATGCTGGATGTTGCCAAACAGATCAAAGAACGCCACGCAAGACGTGTATTCATCTGCACCACCTACGGTCTGTTTACCGATGGTCTTGATAAATTTGACGAATATTACGAAAAAGGCTGGATTGACAAAGTAATCACCACCAACCTGAATTATCGTATTCCGAAACTTCTTACCAAACCATACTATATCGAGGCAAACATGAGCAAATACCTTGCAAGTATCATTGACATCATCAATCATGATGTTTCTGTAGAGAAAGTTCGGTCCAGCAACGAAAAGATCATGGATCTTATCGAAAAAGTAAATAAATCCAAGTAAAAAAACGGCTGTGGTTTTTATACCACAGCCATTTTTCATTCTTTCCTGATTCCCAGAAAAGCGGCCAGATTCCCTCTTTTTCCTTTTGAGGCTCTGTGGGAAAACAGAAATTCCGGGTTACAGCAGGTACATATTCCCGGCATGGAAATATGCTCCGGTAAAATTCCCGCACGCAAAAAGATCTGTCGGTTTGCTTCCCAAAGATTCAGCTGGTATTTTCCGTCCTGTTTTTTATAAAACAGCTTCGGCCAGAGGTCCGGCAAAAATGCTTTTTTGAACGACTCGATCACATCCTCGCTTACCTCATAACAATCCTGACAGATCGATGGTCCAACCGCAGCATAAATATCCGCAGGATCCGATCCGTAATTTTCCCGAAGTGCGTTCACCGTCACCTCTCCAATCCCTGCAGCAGTGCCTCTCCATCCGGAATGAGAAAGACCAATTGCTTTATGAACAGGATCTACGAAGTAAAGAGGCACACAGTCCGCGTAAAACGTTGCCAGAACCAGCCCCGGAACATTCGTCACCATTCCATCCACATCCGTATAAGGACGGGGCTTTGTAATCCCGTTTCCCCTGTCAGTCTCCGTGATCACACGGACATTTGCTGTATGTGTCTGATCTGAAGTAACAATTTCATCTGCCGCAAATCCAAGTGCAGATGAAATTCTTCTGTAGTTTTCTCTCACCGCTTCTTCTCTGTCACCTCTGGTAAAGCTTAAGTTCATCGAGGCATACATTCCCTCGCTGCATCCGCCCAGACGTGTACTGAAACCATGAACAAAACCCGGCAGTTTATCAAATTCCGGATAAGTGAGAAAAGTAACTCCTTCTTTTTGACAAACCTTCATATGCGCCGCTTCTTCCTGTTTCCATATGATCTCCATAAGTCTCCTCCTTTTTTATCTGCGGTAATCAAAAGCGTTCTGTATCCACTCTATACGGTCACCGTCAATGGCAACTACGTCAAACCTGCAGGGTGTGTCAAGTCCGTACCCCTGCTTAAGCAGATAGAACTCCGCTGTACGACTGACAGCTTTTTGTTTGCGCCAGTCCACTGCAGCCGAAGCCCATCCTCTCTCTCCGGTATGCCTGTATTTCACTTCCACAAATACCAGATACTTCCCGTCTTTCGCAATCAAGTCAATCTCCCCTGATCTGCAGCGGAAATTTTTTTCTATGACAGACAATCCCTGTTTTTTCAAAAAAGCAGCCGCTTTCTGTTCATAACGGCTGCCCAGCTCACGTTTGTTAATCGCACTCTCTCTTTTCCTGTTCGTGTAGGTATCTTATGTATTTCTTTCTTTTTTTCTTTTCCTATGTCTATCCATTTACACAAAATGCGTAATAAAGCTTGCACGGTGAATGGGTGACGGACCATATTTTTTCAATGCCTCGATATGTTCGGAAGATCCGTATCCTTTATTGGAAGCGAATCCATATCCCGGCATCGCCTTATCGTACTCCACCATAAGTCTGTCTCTGGTAACCTTTGCCACGATGCTGGCCGCCGCAATGGAGGCGCTTTTGGCATCGCCTTTGATAATAGGCACCTGGGGGATCTCTATCTGAGGAATCGTCACTGCATCGTTTAAAAGAAGCTGTGGGCATACGGAAAGCTTACTTACCGCCTGGCGCATTGCCTCGTAGGTTGCCTGGAGAATATTGATCTCATCAATACGGGCCGGAGAAGTCATTCCCACCCCTATACTGACAGCCTCCTTTTGAATTACCTCATAAAGCTCTTCTCGCTTTTTTGCAGACAGTTTTTTTGAATCATTCAGATATAAGATTTCATGGTCTTTAGGAAGTATCACCGCACAGGCCACTACCGGTCCGGCCAAAGGTCCTCTCCCCACTTCATCAATACCGCAAAGATATCCCAAATGCTCATATTTTCGTTCATACTCCATCATATGTTCCATTCGGAGTTTTTCTGCCCGGAGAGCTTCCTCTGCTTTTCTGCTTTTTTCGATCAGTTTCCGGACACCACTTCTGTCATCTTCCCGATACACTTCCCGGAGCCGGCGCTGTTCTTCCATGGATGCAGTCTCAAATTCCGCCCTGATCTCTGCTATCTTCTTCATTTTTTACTCCTTCGGTGCCCATTCCAGGGTAATTCGTCCCAGCTTGCCACTTCTAAAATCATCAAAGAAAAGACCGGATGCTTTTGCGTAATCCAGTTCTTCTCCTTTTTTCAGACATCCTCTTGCTCTTGCAATACCCTGAAGGATCTCAAGCGCTTCTCCAGTCTCATCTGCCTCATATCGCCCCTGAAGAACTCCCGGATAGTTTTTCTTCAAATAACCGATCAAAGAAAGCGCAAGCTCTTCCATATTCAGGATATCGTCTTTGATCGAACCCACATAGGCAAGCCGGATACCTACTTCCTGATCTTCAAATTTTGGCCAGAGAATTCCCGGAGTATCCAGAAGCTCCACATTTTTATTTAATCGTATCCACTGTTTTCCTTTTGTCACACCTGGACGATTGCCGGTTTTCGCACATGCTTTTCCGGCAAAGGTATTAATAAAAGTAGATTTTCCCACATTGGGGATTCCTGCAACCATAGCCCGGATAGGACGGTTCTTAATACCTCTTCTCCGGTCTCTTTCAATTTTTTCCCGGCAGGCCTCCTGTATTACATTCTGAATCGCCTTCATTCCGGCACCATTTCTGGAATCCACTTTCACAACATGGAATCCTTTTCCCTGAAAATATTCTTTCCACGCTTCGTTTTGTCTTTCATCTGCCAGATCTGCTTTGTTCAAAAGAATCAGTCTTGACTTATTCTGTCCAAGCCTGTCAATATCCGGATTCCTGCTGGATAAGGGAACACGAGCATCTACAAGTTCAATGATCAGATCGATCAGTTTCAGATCTTCCTGCATCTGTCTTTTTGCCTTGGTCATATGACCAGGATACCACTGTACGTTCATATATACCTAGCCTTTCAAAATTCCTATTTTTTCTCTGGGAGAACAGGTAAACCAGAGTTTTCCTACAATATAACGTTTTTTTACCGTTCCGATATCTGCATACCGGCTGTCCTCACTGTTATTTCTGTTGTCACCCAGAACAAAATACTCTCCTGATTTCAAACTTATGCCATTTTCCGCCAAACCCGGATTTATTATTTCAGGATAATCGGCTGCCTCATCGTATACTTCTCCGTCAATATAGATCACTCCATTCCGGATTCGTATAGTCTCTCCCGGAAGACCGATCACCCTCCGTATATGCAAAGCAGCATCATCACTGGCATTTGTCCGAAAAACAATCATATCCCCTCTTTGCGGAGAGGCAACTTTATATATCAGCTGGTTCATGAAAAACCGGTCACCCACCTCAATGGTCGGTTCCATAGAGCTTTCCTGCATCGTAACTGTCTGAAACATAAGAATCGCCGTAAGTACTGCAAATACAAGCGTTACTGCGATTTCAAATACCCGGCGCAGAGATTTTCTCAGCTTTTCATTTTCCAGTTTCAGCTTCCATTCCAGTATCTTTGGATGTTCTTTCCAGTTTTTTAAATTTCTGATATCCATATGAATTCTCCATACGTAAATCGATAATCTTTCAGAATTTCTTGTTAAATATATACTTTTGCAAAAAGAGGGACAATACCTGTCGTTATTGTCCCTGCTTTTAACACTTCTTAAATTGTCATTATCTAACGCGCTCTTTAACCTTAGCAGCTTTACCTACACGATCTCTCAGGTAGTTCAGCTTCGCACGGCGAACTTTACCGTAACGAACTACTTCTACTTTTACTACGTGTGGGGAATGCAGCGGCCATGTTTTCTCAACGCCTACGCCATTAGAGTTCTTTCTTACTGTGAAAGTTTCTCTTGTGCTTCCGCCCTGTCTCTTAAGAACAGTTCCTTCAAAGATCTGGATTCTCTCACGGTTTCCCTCTTTGATCAGTGCGTGTACTCTTACAGTATCACCTACGCGGAACTCCGGTACTTCTGCTTTTAACTGAGCAGCTTCAATGTTTCTGATAATGTCGTTCATGTTTTTCTCTCCTATTCTTCTGGATGTTCTTAATACATAATTTCTGTAACAGAGGACCATCTTTTTTACAACAGATTTGATTATACTATAGAATATTCTCCATTGCAAGCAGTTTTTCAAAAAAATAGAAAAGCCGGGTGTGTCACAATCATCCCAGCGCCACATCCAGGATCATCATCAGAACAAATCCCAACGCAAACGTCACTGTCCCAACATTGCTGTGTTCTCCTTCACTTGCCTCCGGAATCAGTTCCTCTACTACCACATAGATCATAGCTCCTGCCGCAAAAGCAAGGAAATACGGCAAAAGAGGCTGTATATAAGAAGCAAGAAGAAGTGTGATTCCCCCGGCTATGGGTTCTACAATGCCGGAAGCCGCACCGTAAAGAAAAGATTTCGTCCTTGAATATCCAGCGCCCCGCAAAGGCATGGAAATAATGGCTCCCTCCGGAAAATTCTGTATAGCGATCCCAATGGCCAAAGCAAACGCCCCTGCAAGCGTCACCGTGTCATTCCCGGATACAACACCTGCAAACACAGCGCCTGCTGAAAGCCCTTCCGGAATGTTATGCAAAGTCACCGCCAGGACAAGCATGGTCGTTTTTTTTAAAGCAACCTTCGGTCCTTCTGATTCTTCACTTCCCAAATGCAAATGTGGCACCATTCGGTCCATAAATAAAAGAAAACCGATTCCCAAAAGGAAACCTGCTGCCGCAGGGACAAAGGCAAACTTTCCCATTGTCTCGCTCATATCCATAGCCGGAATCAGAAGCGACCACACAGAAGCTGCAACCATTACACCGGAGGCAAACCCCAGAAATCCTTTCTGCACCAATGGCTTCAGTTCTTTTTTCATAAAAAAAACACACGCCGCTCCCATCATCGTTCCCAAAAATGGAATCATCAATCCTAAAAATATACTCATCTGGCCGCCTTTCTTTTTCCATTCAGCTAAACACAGTTATTTTTATCATATGCAGAACACTTCTAAGTGCTGCTTTTCCGATTTTTATATTTTTACCTTTTTTCTATTTTGTAATCATGACGCGTTCTCTGCCTCTGCATTTTTATCTGCATCTGCCTGTTTCTGTTCTCCCATGATCTTGTTCAGCTCGCTGATCATCTCTTCATCTTTCAGACGAAACTTCACTTCCACTCGTCTGGATGCGTCTTTGTCCACGTTTCCATTTGCATCCAAAACAGGATTTGCCATAGAATGTCCGTTTACCGTCAGATATTCCTGCAGATTCTGACTCTGTCCGGAATTTAAGAATTCTCCCTGGATATCCAGAAGATACTGGGCAACTGCCAGTGAACGCTGCTGGGACAGCTGAAGGTTGTAGCTGTAATCTCCATCCGTATCTGTATATCCGTCAATGATGATCTCCGCCAGATACTTCATATAATCTTCCTGAAGAAGAACTTTACAGTAAATAGGAAGCACCTGAGCCAGAGCCTGCTTTCCTTCTTCTGTCAGCTCTGCTTCATCATAAGCAAAAAGAACGCTGGATTCCAGAGTCATCGCTCCTGTCTGCGTATCAATATCTACATTGATATTATTTTTTGCAAACTCTTTTCTCAAAGCTTCGATCACATCAGCCTTTACACCAATGATCTGATCGATCTGTGCCTGCTGATCCTTAAGAAGAGCTGTTTTTTCATCCAGCGCCGCCTGCTGTGTATTCAGGGTTGCTTCCTGATCTTTCAGCTTCGCCGCAAGCTGAGCCAAAAGCTCTTCCTGATCCTTTAGTTTTTCATCCTGTGTTTTCAGCTGCTGATCCTGATCCTTCAGCTGTCCTTCTTTTTCATCCAGTTCATTCTGCTGAGCAAGAATCTCCAGGGTATATTCCTCCTGAAGGGCAATCTTCTCATCCCGCTCACGAATACTTTCGTCATAGCTTTTCTGAGCCTGAAACAAGGTTACACACATCAGCAGAACAAACAGGAGCAGCACGCCTGCCATCATGTCTGAATAAGACCGCCAGACATTAAATCCTCCGTTTTCTGTTTTTTTTCTTCTGCGCATCTGTCTCTCCTTTTATCTGAATAAGCCAAATTTCCCTTTCTGTGCTGATTTAGAAAGCTCTTTCATGCTCCGTGTCAGCTCTTCCATAAGCTCCTGCTGCTGTTCTGTCTGTGCAGTCAGAATCTCCTTCAGCTCTTCCAGACTCTCATCTCGTGCTGATTTTCCGGAACTCAGATGGATTTCCCCGTTATTCCTGGAAACAGAAATATCAGCCAGAAGTCTGCGGACCTGTTCCATAGTTCTGTAGGATTTTTTCTGGTATTCCGCAAATTCCTGCATCTTCTCCTCAAACTCTTCCACTACACGTTTGTTGGATTCCAGTACACTTCCACTTACTTTTCCAGCTGCGGAGATTTTTTCCATTCCCTGAGCTGCCGCCTCTACATACTTCTGCATAGTCTGATTGCAGGCTACCCAGAATTTGGCAGAGGATGTTTCAGCCTCTTTCAGATAATCCGCCAGATGATGGTAATCTGCCTGCTGCTGTTTCTGGATTGCCTGATTGTCCTGGATGATACGTTTCGCGATATCAATGTATTCCTTCTGAGAGGAACCGGTATCTTCCATGATTTTCTTCATAGCCTGTTCATGCTGTGTATAAGAATCACTCAACTGACGGCTCATTGCCTGATAGAGATTTGTAGTATAATTCACATTATCTGTCTGTGCATCTTTCAGCTGGCTAAGAGTTTTGCCAAACTCTGAAAACTGTACGCCAAAAGAGTCGTTCATCTCTTTTAAAAATACATCCAGAATCTGGCGGACCGCATCCTCCTGACACTGCGTCACAGAAGCAACCAGTGTATCCAGAGAATCATTCATTTTTTTAAAAGTAGGTGTGATCACCTTTTCAAAGCTGTCTGCCATCTGTACAGAAAACTGTTCTGCCATCTGGTTCATAGCCGCAGTCTGGATCTTCTGACTGGATACAAGTAAATTTCTTGATTCATTTTCCGCCGAAGGCATCACATGACTGTGAAATTTAGCCAGAAATCCCTGCAGCTCTTCTGCCATGAAAGAATATTCACTTTTCATTCCATAAGTATATACAATAGAAAGTGCAATACCATAGATGGATGTCAAAAAGGCCACCTTGATACCGTCTACCAGGGCAGACACAGAATTAGTCATAAGCTCATAATTCGCCGGATCAAAATTCTTAAGTCCCCACACAAGTCCTACAAACGTACCAAGAATACCAAGACTGGTAAAAATATCCGGTACCATTTCCAAGAGGCGTTTATGTATATGATTATCCATCTCCTCTTCATTCAGATAATCCTCTATGTCGCCGATTCCTTCTTCACTTTGAAGAATACTGTCTGTAAAAGAATTCATCACTCTGTCCAGATATTTATGATGAAAAATCCCATTCAGCGTTTGGATCTGATCTGCTCCGATCTTTCCCGGCTTCTGAAAAAGACTTCCGATTTCATCTGAAGCTTCCCGAAACGCCTGTGCCAGATTATCCATTCGGAACATTCCTGCAAACAAACCGGCTGCATAGATCGCAGTCATAACAGCAAGAAAGATAAAATTATAAAGCATGACACTGGGTGCCCCTTTGCCTACATAAACCGTCATTGCTGCGGCTGCGGCAAGCACTGCCAGAAATAAAAGTACATTAACTATTTTTTTCCTCATATTGCGCCTCCTCATTGGTCATAATCTTAAAACTCCTTCCAGGTGAGTCTGTGAATTAACACACAATTCGCTCTTTTTACCATAATATCATATCATAAAACTGTTCACAAGCTGTAATCACAACCTGACTGTCCTGAGTCATCAAAAAAGCGGATAAGTCCGTCTCAAACTCCCTAAATCTCTCAATCCTTGAAGGGTGTTGGACATCTTGCAGATGTCCGTTTAGAACCGGCCGCAATGGAATGTACTACTTTCCTGACAAACAAAACACAGATAAAAGAACTGCCGCCAGAAACTCTTTCGAGCCTCTGACGGCAGTTCTTTTATACATATACCTTATCGTCTTCTAAAAGCACAGCGGTTCCATCCTTCACTTCCACCAGACTAATACTGCAGTTAGGCGGCACACAGCCATGCCAGAAGTGTTCCGGGTCCTGATACACATTCTGAAGAAGGGCACGGACCGCACAGCCATGCGAAGCAATCAGTATGGTTTTTTCCTGAAGTTCCGGATCTCTGATTTTTTCCATCCAGAATTCTCTTGTGCGGGCAAGGACATCCGAAATATTCTCTCCATTTTCCGGTCTGGAAAAACGATTGGGATCTGTAAAAAATATTTCCATTTCCCTGTTGATCATATTTCCTTTTTCGTCCTTAAACTGAGTTCCCTCCAATATCCCGAAATCAATCTCCTGGATCCTTTTGTCCAGGATCATCGGGATCTTGTCCGCCTTCTTCCCCAAAACAAGTTCTGCTGTCTGTCTGGCTCTTTTCAGCGGACTGCTGAAGCACAGATCAAACGGAACATCTTTCAAAGTTTCTCCAACTTTGCGCGCAAGAGATATTCCCTCTTCTGCCAAAGGAATATCCGCTGCTCCCTGGACTTTGCGGAGCGCATTCCACTGTGTCGTTCCATGCCTTAAAACATAAAGTTTCATCAGCTTCTCAGCTCGATTCCAAGATCTGTAAGACCATTAAGGATTTTCTTCATAGCAGCTGTGATCTCTGCTTCTTCCAGTGTCTTGTCATGATCGCGGAATACCACGGAATATGCCATGGATTTATATCCTTCTTTGATCTGTGTTCCTTCGTAAATATCAAAGAGCTCATAGGATTCCAGAATCTTTCCGCCTCTCTGTTCCAGGATATTTTCAATCTGGCCAGCCAGAACTGTTTTTGGAACTACCATACTCAGGTCACGAGTTACTGCCGGATACTTGGCAATACCATTATATTTATGAGCAAATCCCGCAAATTCAAGGATATCCAGAACATCGACCACTGCGATATACGTTTTTTCACCAATACCATAATTGTCGGCAACGATCGGATGTACCTCTCCCAGATATCCTACCACCTTACCTTCATAGATGATATTTGCCTGTCTGCCCGGATGCAGGTAAGTCTTATTGCTGTCCGGTGTATAGTGTACTTTTTTCTTCATGCCGGCTTTTTCAAAGAACTCCTCACAGACACCTTTCATGTCAAAGAAGTCTCCTGCGCCGTACATACCCAATGTAAAATGCACTCTCTCATCCGGAAGCTCAGTAAGAGGCAGCGCTTTTGGAAGATAAACTTTCCCGATCTCGTAAAGTCGTACATTTTTATTTCTTCTGTTGTAATTGGTAGCAAGAGAGGTCAGCATTCCATGAAGCGTAGTCGTACGCATGATACTGTAATCCTCACCTAACGGATTACTGATGGTGATCACATTTCTCAGCTCACTGTCCTCAGCAATTCTCAGCTTATCAAAGACCTTCGGACTTTCAAAAGAATATGTCATAGCCTCAGAAAAACCGCAGTATTCAGCAATATCTCTTGCAATCTGTTCAATTCTGAGCTTAAACGGCAGTCTTCCGGTTGTTGCCTCTCCGGTAGGAAGCGTAGTCGGAATCTTATCATATCCAAAAAATCTGGCTACTTCCTCTGCCACATCGGCCATACAGTGAATATCCTGACGGAAAGTAGGCGCTACGATCTCATTTGTCTCCGGATCCAGAGTCAGTTCTACTCTTCCAAGATATTCCAGCATCTCTTCTTTTGTTAAATCTGTTCCAAGAAGCGCATTGATTCTTTCCGGCTCAAAAGGCACGCGGGACGGCTCTCTGTTCTCATTGCATACATCCACGATACCGCCGACAACCTCGCCTGCGCCAAGCTCTTCCATCAGCTGGCATGCACGGTCGATAGCTGCCTGTGCATTATTGGGATCCAGCCCTTTTTCAAACTTACCGGAAGCATCTGTACGAAGTCCGATACGTTTGGAAGAAAGACGGATATTGGTTCCGTCAAAGCAGGCCGCTTCAAAAAGAACCGTTTTTACCTGATTTGTGATCATGGAATTTTCTCCGCCCATAATACCTGCAATTCCAACTGGTTTCTTTCCATCGCAGATCATCAGTACGTTTTCGTCCATGATACGTTCCTGGCCATCAAGAGTTACAAATTTTTCGCCTTCTGCTGCACGACGCACAATGATCTCATTTCCTTCGATCAGATCCAGATCATAAGCATGCATAGGCTGTCCATACTCTTCCATAACATAGTTGGTGATATCAACCAGGTTATTGATCGGGCGAATACCGTTTGCAGCCAGACATCTCTGCATCCACTTAGGAGATGGACCGATCTTTACATTTTTTACCACTCTTGCTGTATAACGAGGGCAAAGATCCGGATCTTCCACTGTAACCTTGATATAGTCGGAAGCGTTTTCTTCATTACCTGTTTCTTTTACAACAGGAGGACAGAATTTCTTCTGGAAGGTCGCTGCTGCTTCTCTGGCGATTCCCAGAACACCATAACAGTCCACACGGTTAGATGTGATCTCATATTCAAACACCACATCTTCCAGTCCCAGTGCTTTCACTGCACTTTCTCCTACTACAGCATCCTCCGGGAAAATATAAATTCCATATTCCGGAGCTTCCGGATACATTTCTCTTGTACTTCCCAGTTCTTCAATAGAACACATCATACCAAAAGATTCTACACCACGAAGTTTTCCTTTTTTAATTTTTACGCCGCCTGGTGTCTTCTTTCCATCATGACCGCCTGCTACGCGTCCTCCGTCCAGTACTACCGGAATCTTGTCGCCTTCTTTGACATTTGGCGCACCTGTTACGATCTGTACCGTTTCTGTGCCTACATTTACCTGACAAACAATCAGTTTATCTGCGTCAGGGTGTCTCTCTATTTTTTCAATCTGTCCGATCACAATTTTTTCCAGGTCTGCATCCAGCTCCTCATAGCCCTCAACCTTGGTTCCTGACAAGGTCATGGCATCTGTATATTCCTGAGCTGTCACATCCAGATCCGGAACGTACATTTTAATCCAGGACATTGATGTATTCATGTTTATATCCACCTTTCTTTTTGTTTATATATAAGTTCCTTCTTCCTTTCTGTGTCAATTAAAACTGTTTCAGGAAGCGAATATCATTTTCATAGAGAAGTCTCATATCATCGATTTCATATTTCAAAAGTGCGATTCTCTCAAGACCTACACCAAATGCAAATCCTGTATATTCCTCCGGATCGATCCCGCACATACGAAGTACATTCGGATGAACGGTTCCGCAGCCAAGAATTTCAATCCAGCCGGATCCTTTGCAGAAACGGCAGCCTTTTCCGCCGCACTTGAAGCAGGATACATCCACTTCGGCACTTGGCTCTGTAAACGGGAAATGATGAGGACGGAATTTTGTTTTTGTTTCCGGTCCAAACAGCTCTCTGGCAAATTCCTGAAGTGTTCCCTTAAGGTCTGCAAACGTAATGTTCTTATCAATGACCAAACCTTCAATCTGATGGAAAGACGGAGAATGGGTTGCATCCACCTCATCAGAACGGAACACTCGTCCCGGCGCGATCATACGGATCGGCAGCTTTCCTTCTTCCATAGTACGAGCCTGTACCGGTGAAGTCTGAGAACGAAGCAGAATAGAATTATTGATAAAGAAGGTATCCTGCTCATCTCTTGCCGGATGATTCTCCGGAATGTTCAATTTTGTAAAGTTATAATCTGCATATTCTACCTCAGGGCCTTCTACTACCTCATATCCCATTCCGATAAAAATACGCTCTACTTCTTCCAGTGCAATGGTATTCGGATGACGATGTCCGATCTTTGCCTTTTTTGCCGGAAGTGTCACATCGATAACCTCTGCTTTCATCTGCTCCTCACGGGCAGCCTCCTCCAGTTTTTTTCTGGAATCTTCCAGAAGCTCCTCGATCTTCGCTCTTGTCTCATTTACCAGCTGTCCTACCTTCGGACGATCCTCCGGAGCAACATCCTTCATGCTTTTCAGAATCGCTGTAAGCTCTCCTTTTTTTCCAAGATAAGCCACCTTCACTTCATTGAGCTTTTCCGGCACGTCAGATTCTTCAACCCGTTTTCTGGCTGCCTCAGCCAGTTCCTGAAGTCTTTCCTTCATATCCATGGTCATTTTCTCCTTTACTGAATAATTTCAAAAAAAAAGATATCCATTCCCCCAACAAGAGGGACGGGATATCCGCGGTACCACCCTGATTCCTGCACGCAAAATACAGGCACTCAAAATCTGCTTAACGCGCAGCAACGTCATCTCCTACTGACTTTATGCGTTCAGAAATGCAGCTCCGGCGGGAAACTGAGGAATTGTCTGAACTTAAAGAAGCTTACAGCCGGTGACTTCTTCTCTCTGAAAGAAAACAACTCCCTAATACACCTTCATTGCTTTTTATCTTTATTTACTATGCCACAGGAATATTTTTCTGTCAAGATTTTTCATTTAAATTTTCTTTTTTCTCCTGTTTTCTTTTCTTCCAGTTTTGTTTCCATTCCTGTTCTTTTCTGGACAGCATCTGTCCAAAAGACATTTTTGCCTGACGGAACTGTTTTTCAAAGTATGCGTTAACCTCTGCTCCATAAAGAAGCAGGTTCATACAAAAATACAGCCATACCATCACAAGGATCAAAGTAGAAAGACTGCCGTACATAATACTGAAATCCGGAAAAAATGTAAAATACAAAGAAAACAGGTAGGAAAAGGCGGACCAGGCAACTGCTGTAAAAAAAGCTCCGGGCACCTGACTTTTTAAAGATGCCCTTCTGTTTGGCAGATATCGATACAGGACCAGGAATACAAGAAACTGCATCACAAATACCAGAAAAGTCTTCGCATTCAGGATTCTGCCGATTATATTTCCCAAAAAGGGAATATAATCCGAGATCAGCATATGTATCCTGCTGCCCATGACAAGAAGCAGAAGACTGGCAATCAGCGCCAGAACAAACAGGAGCATATAAAACATAGAATAAATTCTGTTGATCAGCCAGTTTCGTGTTTCTCTTACATGGTAAATCGTATTCAGACCATTAATCAGTGCCTGCATTCCCTTGCCGGAAGACCACAAGGCCATAAGTGCGGAAATCGGAAGGACTGCTGCACTTTTTGAAAAAACTTCCGCAACAATGTTCAGCACAAATCCCTGCAGGTTCTCAGGAACAACTCCAACAATAGCCTGACGTACCTCCCGATAGGTAAGAGGGGTATATTGGACAATCGCAGTCAGAAACAATACAAAGGGGATAAACGACATGATCAGAAAGTATGCCGCCTGGGCCGCATATGCACTGATGTGATCCATCCTCATACGTTCCATAAAGCCCAGGGCCAGATGGAGTGCCCCCTTTTCTTTTTTCTTTCCCATAATCACTTCTCCTGTTATCCAGCTTTTGGCGCTTTATGACGGATCCAGCCTGTCATATACAGCTTTTCTGACATCATCATATCATGAAAATGTTCCGGTGACAAGCATCCCCATTTTCCATGTCAGCATCTGCATCCAGAGTAAGACTGCTGTTTACTCCGTTCACGGCGGCGGAGAAAGCTTCTCTTTCTGCTGATCAAGATCCGATATCTTCTGGATTTCCACATCCCGAAAAAAGTAATTCAGGATATCGGAACAGGAATATCCTTCCTTTGCCATCTCATTTGCTCCGTTCTGGCTCATTCCTACACCATGGCCATAACCTCCGCCAGTGATCTGCACATATTTCCCCTGCTCTTCCTGCAGCGTAATGTATGCACTTGGAAGAAGTATTCCTCCTTCTGTTTCCGTCCCGTCTCTTTCTGTTATCATACAGCCGGACGGAGAAAGAAACTGCCGGATCTCATATTCTTCCTCCAGCATAAAAGATCCGTCTTCTGTGATCACCTGGAGTCCGGTCGCTGCACCGCTTTCATTTTTTTCCGTAACCGCTGCCGACAGCAGCTTCCCTGTTCCACCGGACAGATCCCGGGCTCTTTCTTCCAGATTTTCCCACGGGATCACTGTTTCCCAACGACTCCATGGCTGTTGGGAATCAAACTCACAGGGCACACTTTTCAAATATGGCGCCGGCTGCTGCGCTCCCCAGATTTCATCCGTACTGGTACTGCCTGCTGAAGTAGAAAAATAATATGCCTGTATCGGCTCTCCGTTCTGACATAGAATCTGCCCGCTGGTCTCCTTTACCGCTTCTGTAGCCGCTTCCTGCGGAGAAATATTCTGATACACCTGAAAATTCACACTATCGTCTACATCTGCTTCCTGTTCTTTCAGACGCCCTTCCTGCATCTGTTTCCAGGCATAGGTTCTGGCACAGACCGCCTGAGCTTTCAAAGCTTCTTTTTCATAGGAGGACGGCATTTCACTGGGAACTACTGCTTCCAGATACGTTTCCAAAGGCAGTTCGTTGATAATCGTCAGCCCTTCCGGCCTGCTTATGATCTCCAGTTCCCCCTGATATATTGGATTTCCGCATTGGCGCCGGACAGATGTGATCTGAATTCCCATCTTATGAGCAGGGATCGTTATTCTTCCTCCGGCAACTTTCAAAGTTTCCGGATCATAAATCTGTTCCTTTCCATCACGAATCAATGTAACAGAAGGATGAAAATAGGACTGATAATCTGTTGTCATTAAAAGTACACGGATTGTTGTTTCTTCTTTCCTGTTGAGCTTTTTCTCCTTACTGCTTTCTTTTATCAGCTTAAAATATTCTTTTTTCTCTTTCAAACGAGTCTGCGCAGCCTGATCCAAAGCCACTGTCCCTAGCAGGACACCGATCAAAACCAGCTGGTACCCACAAAAAAATCTGATCTTCCTCATATATTCATTATATGAAGAAGATCAGATTTCATGATCAGTCTTTTACAGAAAAACGGTACACTGTTTCTGAATAATAACGTTCGCCTTTTTCCAGAATCGGTGAGTGGAAATTCTCCACGTTTACTGCGTTAGGCTCTACCTGAGTTTCCAGACAGAATCCGTCACGTTTCTGGTAAATATGTCCATTCTTTCCGTTTTCATTTTCTATAAAATTGCCTGCATAAAACTGTACACAAGGACAGTCTGTAAGGGCTTCCATAAAAATTCCTGTTTTTTCAGAACGGGCACAGGCAATCTCTCTGATCTCAGCCTTTGTATAACCATCTGTCACATAATTATGGTCATATCCTCCCGTGATCTTCAGCTGCTCAAAGTCTGCCTCTATATCCTGTCCAATCTGTTTTTCTCTGCGGAAATCCATAGGTGTTCCTTCTACCGGAACATTTTCTCCAAGAGGAATGGATCCTTCTCCTACCGGAGTATACGACTGCGCATGAATAGAAAGATACTGATCCAGTACATTTCCGCTGCCTTCTCCAGAAAGATTAAAGTACGAATGATTCGTCATATTCGCAATCGTCGTCTTATCACTGACGCCGCTATACACGATGCGGATCGCATTTTCTTCTGTAAATTCATAGGTAACACAAATATTAAATTCTCCCGGAAAACCATTCTCTCCATCAGGACTGATTCTTCCCAGCGTCACACTGTTGTCATCCTGATCTATATGTCTCACTTCCCAAAGTTTTTTTTCAAAACCATCCGGACCGCTGTGCAGATTATTCTCTCCCTCATTTTTTGCCAGGATCACTTCTCTCCCATCCAGCAGAAAGCCAGCGCCTGCAATCCGGTTGCCGCTTCTTCCGATACATGCTCCAAAAAAACAGCCATTCTTCTGGTATTCGGCCAGATCATCGTATCCCAGCACAACATCTGTCAGTTTGCCGTCTCTGTCCGGCACACACAGCTTTACCAAGATTGCGCCATACTGAAGTACTTCCGCATATGCACCAGACTGATTCTCCAAATGAAAGATTTTTACCGGCTCACCAGTTGGCAGTGTTTCAAAGATTCTTTCTGTTACCATTATTTTTTCCCTCCTGCAGTACACTTTTTATGTACAAAAAAGAGCCTCTGAAAAGGCTCATTCTTTTTCTGAAAGTCCCGGAATGCCGTTCCCTTCCTTTTGACGCCTAGCCGAAGCCAGGTGGGTGTCCTCAACAGATGATCTGCCTACCACAACGAGAGGTCTGACATCACGATCTGCGATGTTGGAGTCCCTTCATGTCAATGTAGGTTCAAAATAAAAAGGGGCCTCGCACATTCCAGGATTCTTTCTCTTTTCTGTTATTACTATTGTACTCTATTATATGTTATTTTTCAATACAATATTTGTGATGAAATAAATAAATTTGTACAAATTTGCAAAACTGCATGTTCTTTTCCTGAAACCTCCAGAATTCTTACTGAATTCCCAGGATTTTCTTTACTGCCTGAGGCATATCCGGCGCATCTACAACCGTATCGTGAAGTACCGGTGCTGTACGGATCTCTTCTACTGCCTTTGGAACTTTCACGCCGCTCAAAGCAGATAATGCATCGCAGAGCGCAAAATCATCCAGGCCTTCATAACGGTCAGAAATCGCGTCCATGACACTTCTTGTAAACTTATAAGGACTCGCTGTTGATGCGATCACTGTCGGAGTCTGATCTTCTGTATCACGAAGGTACTTCTGATAAACGCCTGCCGCTACTGCTGTATGAGGATCGATCACATATCCGCTTCCATACCAGGTTGCACTGATAGCTTCTCTGGTTTCTCCTTCACTGCAGTAATTTCCATAAAAATCTTCAAGCCCTTTTTTCATTTCCTCTGTGATGGTATATTCGCCGCCTTCACTCAAAGCTTTCATAAGCTGTGCACATTTCTGCGCATCTTCTCCTGTCAGACGATAAATGAGACGCTCCAGATTACTGGAGATCAAAATATCCATAGACGGTGACGTTGTCAGGATAAACTCTCTCTTCCGGTCGTAAGTTCCGGTACGGAAAAAGTCAAAAAGAACTTTGTTTTCATTGGAAGCGCAGATCAGTTTCCGAACAGGCAGACCCATCTCCTTCGCATAATACGCAGCAAGGATGTTTCCAAAGTTTCCAGTCGGAACGACCACATTGATCTCATCTCCTGCCTGGATTTCTCCGGCTTTTACCAGTTTTGCATAAGCATATACATAATATACGATCTGCGGAACAAGACGTCCGATATTGATCGAGTTCGCAGAAGAGAACTGATAGCCTGCACTGTCAAGTTCCTGTGCCAGCTGCTGGTCGTTAAACATTTTTTTCACTGCTGTCTGAGCATCATCAAAATTTCCTGTAATGCCCACAACATAAGTATTGTCTCCCTTCTGGGTCACCATCTGTTTTTCCTGGATAGGACTGACTCCATGTTTCGGATAAAATACAATGATCTTCGTTCCCGGAACATCGGCAAAACCAGCCATAGCTGCTTTTCCGGTATCTCCGGATGTGGCTGTAAGAATCACGATCTCATTTTTTACCTGATTCTTTTTTGCTGCCGTAGTCATAAGATGGGGAAGAATGGAAAGCGCCATGTCCTTAAAGGCAATGGTTGCCCCGTGAAACAGCTCCAGAAAATATGCATTATCTGCCTTATGCAGAGGGGCGATCTCATCTGTATCAAATTTGGCATCATAGGCTTTGGCGATACAGTCTTTCAGCTCCTCCTCTGTAAAATCTGTAAGGAAACGGCTCATGACCTCATAGGCAGTTTCCTGGTATGTCATCTTTGAAAGACGCTCCATCGGTATATCAAGCTTCGGAACAGTGGTGGGGACAAATAAACCTCCGTCCTCTGAAAGTCCCTTAAGAATAGCCATGGAGGCTGTTACTGTTTCTTCTTTACCTCTGGTACTTCTGTATAATACCTGCATCATCGTTCCTGCCTTTCTTGTGTATCAGTTATTTTTGCAACATTGTAACATGAACTTTAGCAAAATACCATAGTAAAATCGACGAAAGATGAAGAAGCCGGAAAGAAAATGAAAAAGGAGCTGCACATATACGTACAGCTTCCTTGTTTTTTCTGTTATTCTGCTTTTACCATCTGGACAAGTTCTGTCTCTGAATCCTTATCTGCTTTTTTTTCGGATTTCTTGTCTGACTTTTTCTCTGCTGCTTCTTCCGGATAGGTATAAAATTCATGTACTCCATGTTTGAAAAGTTTTGTAAGATCTTTTTCAAACCATGCAATATTATGTTTCTCTGCTGCAGATTTCTGGATAAAGAACAGTGCACCCTCTGAGTAATCCGCGCCTTCAAGCGCCTGCTTCACTGCTTCTCTGGTTTCGTCTGTGACAGTTACTTCACCGATTCTTCCGTCTGCCACTGGAGAAAACTGTGGAACTCCATTATCGTATTCCCAGATCACATCTGTAATATTATCAGGAAATTCCGGATGTCTGACACGATTCATGATCACATTTGCAATCAGCACTCGCCCCTTGATATCCTCTGTCCCCGCCTCTGCTTCTACAATTTGAAGAAGATTTGCATAGTCCTCGTCGGACATCATTTTTGCAGAGGACGACATGGATACCATTTTAGAATCCAGATCATTAACAGCCGCTGCCATAGGTTCGCTGAGATCGATTTCTTCTGCCGTCTTACCAACCCTCTGCACACGCTGCCCTACAACCACATGCTCACAGGAGGTTCCGATTCTGTAAATCTCTGCACCCTCTGCAGGAGTTGCACTGATTCCGGAAGCGATTCCTGCAATTCCGGTAGGCAGATCATATTCCACGCCGGCTGTCGAATCATATACAGCTTCTGACTCGGAAGCTGCATAAACCTGGTTCTCTTCCTCGCTTCCGATGAATCTTCCGCCCACGGACACTGCCACCGCAGCCAGAGCACATACGCTGACAGAAATCACTGCACGTACAGAAACATTTCCTGTCTTTTTCCTTTCTTCCTGTGATTGATGATTTTGTGATAATTTCCTGTTTCTCATAGTCCTACATTCCTTGCATTTTCTTTATGTCATATTTTATTTCTTTTGTAACATTTTTGTAATGCATAAGAAAATTATATTTAATAAGCATGTGTATGTCAAGTCATTATTTTCATCTTTGTGCTATTTTACCAGTTTCTTGATAGAAAAAAGGGGGATTTCCATGGTATTTTCTGCTCTTTGCACAATTTTTTTAACAAAAGATTACATCTGATTAAATTCATTATAAGCATTTTTCTGCTCTTCCGTCAAGAAATTCTCATCCAATAATTCTTACAGGATCCCGCTTTTTTTCCTAAAATCCTCCTTTTAAGTTATGTATATTTTGTCTATATATTTTTCATTTTTATCATATTTTTTATAGAAATCATCCAACAATTATGATATGATAAGAACAAAGAAAAAGGTTCAGCAGGGAGGACTACTTATGAGTAAACGTATTATTACCATCAATCGAATGTACGGCAGCGGCGGCCGTGTCATTGGCAAGGCACTGGCAGAAAAACTGGGGTTTGCCTTTTATGACAAAGAACTGATCGAGCTTGCGGGAAAAGAGAAACAGATTCCTTTTACCGAACTGGCAAAGGTGGATGAAAAGAAGCCTCACCAGTGGCGTTTTTCCGGTGACCACGATGTCCAGATCACTCCTGATTTTTATACACTGCCCATGAACGATGTGCTGTATGATGCCCAAAAGGAGATCATTCTTTCTCTTGCGGAGAAAGGCAATTGTGTCATCGTAGGACGATGTGCCAATTATATCTTAAAAGAACGCTGTCTCAGTGTATATATCCATGCACCTTTCGATCTTCGTGTCCGTAATGTACAGGCGCGAACCGGCCGTGAAGAAAAAAGCGCCCGGAAAATGGTGAAACGAATGGATAAGGAGCGCCGTGCCTATTATGAATTCTTTACCGATGCCAAGTGGACTGATCTAAGTCAGTACGATCTCTGTATAGACAGCAGCCGTTTTACGGAAGATCAAATTCTTGAAATCCTCACAGAAGCTGCCAGAGACTGCTGATTTCTGTCGAAAAACAAAGCAGGGCGTTTTTCTTCATTAGAATAATCGTACAGAATGTACGGTTTTCCTATTAAACAAAAACGGATCGTGAAAAGCTGTATTCTTAACCGAAAACACACTTTTCACGATCCTCTTTTTCTTTATTTCTGATGATTTTCAATATAATCCTTCAAAAAATAATATACCTGTTCTTCCACCGGAGGACACCCTTCCAGGTGATGACAGAAATTTCTGGTACAGTGTCCGATTCCAAGCTCTCCTGTTTTTCCACGGTATCCCTGCCCAATATGGATTTTTTCATGAAGCCTGTCCAGAAGTCCTTCCTGCTTCAGCCTGTCCAGAGCCGGGATCAGATATCCGTAGCAGGCGCTGCAGGACTCCACTTCTTCTACTGCATCTGCAACCTCCACTACTTTTCTGGATCTTGGAAGCTGCTCTCCGATATCCGTGCCGCACACACGAATATCTGCTTTTTGCAGGTCCGAACAGCCTACTCCCAATTGTCCTGCCAGTTCCACATAGGGAACCTCTGACACCTCATAATGCATCATGTGACACACATACGCATCAATCAATACCGGGTCTCTTCCGGTAAGTACACGGTTCATCACTACCGGATTTCCTCCATCCTCAAAATCCAGATCACCGCATATATTATCTACCACAATAAAATCCTGGCGGATTCCTGCATTCAGATGAGCAATGGGCTTATGAAGTCCCAGAGAATGAAAACGTCTTTTTTCAGAATTCGGAATCAACCCTTTCATATTTTTTAGCGCACAGGTAATTTTTGTCTGACAGTGTCCCTTCAATACCGGAACATTAATAAGGAAATCAATATCCTTCACTCCGCTGCAGATATGGAGCTCCATTCCCTGACAGTCCTTTGCAAAGCCTTTGTCCTTCTGCGTGTCGTGAAACTCCACATCATATTCCTGACAGACACTGTCATATCCGCAGGCATAAAACACATCCATCGTACGGTCTCCCACCCAGGAACCCTCGATCATTGTCAGTTTGTGAAATCCATTCTCTTTCAGATATTCCATAATCCCCGCAAGAACTTCCCTGTGAGTTGTCGCACCATTAGAAGGATCGGACGCAGAAACCATGTTCGGTTTGATTCCAATACGAAGTTCTTTATCTCCGATCAGATCTGCCAGCCTGCTTTCTTCCAGTATTTCCCTGGTCATACCTTTATAATCGGTTCCACATTTGATAAAGATCTGATTTTTTTCCATGCAAATAATTCTCCCTTTTATTCATCCTTATCATTTTCGGAATTGTAATAATCTTCCGGAATATAAATATGAACAGCCTCTATACGGTTCTTTTCTGTAGCATCCACCACAAGCTTTACGCCATCTTCCGTAATATAGGATTCTCCTTCTTTTGGGAAATAGTCCAGCTTCTCAATGATATATCCGCCTACAGAATCATAATCTTCCGAATCCAGTTTCAGTCCCAGGGCTTCGTTCAGATCATCCAGCTTGGCAGATCCCTGTGCTGTATATTCCCTGTCAGGAACGATTTCCTGCATGTCCTCTACCTCATCCGCATCATATTCGTCACGAATCTCACCTACGATCTCTTCCAGAAGATCCTCCATAGTGATCATACCTGCTGTAGCACCATATTCATCCAAAACAATCACAAAATTGACGGAATACTGCTTCATTTCCATCAAAAGAGCGGCTGTACTTTTATGCTCATACGTAAAATATGGTTTCCGAAGAATATCCCGAATAGAAAATTTTTCTTTCGGATCCCAGAGAAGAAGATCTTTCATATTAATAGTTCCTATGATATTGTCCGTACTGTCCTCATATACCGGATATCGTGTATATCCATCCTCCTTAAAGCTGTTCAGCAGTTCTTCATAGGTGGCATTTACATCAATAAAAGACATATCAATCCTTGGAACCATTACATCCTTGGCCCGTGAATCTCCAAAATCAAACACATTATAGATCATCTTCTTTTCTTCTGATTCGATCACCCCGTCTTCATGGCTTACATCCACAATGGTCCTCAGTTCCTGCTCCGTCATGGTGCTCTGTTTTCCCTTTGGATCAACTCCCAGAACATACAGAATCCCATTGGACAGTCTGTTCACAATAAAAATTACCGGGGTAAGCACCTTCATAAGCAAATAAATAATCGGCGCATAGGCCATGGACAGCTTTTCTGCATATAAAGTAGCCATGGTCTTAGGTGTGATCTCTCCAAAAAGCAGGACCAGTAAAGTCAGAATACCCGTGGCAATCCCTACGAAGGCATTTCCCAGAACCCGTGTTGTCCAGGTCGTGGCAAGGGAGGAAGCCGAAAGATTTACAATATTGTTTCCGATCAGGATTGTGCTGAGCAGTTTCCCCGGATTGTCAATGATCTTCTGTAATGTTTTTGCCCGTTTATTTCCCTCATTTACCAGAGACATGATATAAATTTTGTTGACAGTTGTCATTGCCGTTTCCGCCGATGAAAAAAACGCAGAAAGCAGCAGCAGGATCAAAAGTACGATCAATTGTATGGCGTCGCCCGAATTCAAATAAATTCACTCCTTTTGTATCAAAATATATAAAAAGAAATATACACGATTTTTGTTCATAAAGCAAGTAAAAAGTGGATGCAGGTCACTGCCTGCCTCCACTTTTCATCTTGACTCTTTCAGCTCTTTAAAAAATTTCTTCGTCTCATATACGACCACCGGACTCAATCCCAGAATTCCGATCAGGTTCGGAAAGGCCATCAGGGCATTTGTGATATCTGCCAGGATCCAGATGGGCTCCAGAGAAAGAAAAGGAGCCGCTGCTATGCATCCGATATAAAGAAGCTTATACTGTCTGTTCCACTGCACACCGCCGGTCAGATATACCAGGCAGCGCTCTCCGTAATAATTCCATCCAATGATGGTTGTAAAGGAAAAAAAGATCAGGCCAATGGTCACCATATACATGCCGATATTGCCCGGAAGTCCCTGGTTAAACGCTGCGTTGGACAGCTTTCCCCCATCCAGGAGCACGCCCCCCACCGGTGTTTCCAGAAGTCCGGAGGAAATTACCACGATTCCTGTCATGGTGCAGATGATGATGGTGGTAAAAAATACACTGGTCATGGAAATCAGTCCCTGACGTACACAGGATTTTGTCTTTGCCGCCGCAACAACAATCGGCGAACTCCCCAGTCCGGCCTCATTGGTATATACGCCTCTGGCAATACCGGTCCGCATAGCCGTGATCACCGCGGCCGCCGAAGCAGTTCCCACCGCTCCTCCAAAGGCAGCATCCGGAGTAAACGCACTGACAAAGATAGCGCGGAAGGCTCCCGGAATCGCTTCGTGGTTAAAAGCCAGCACTGCCAGAGATCCGATCACATAGGCAATGGCCATAAACGGAACCACTGCCTCTGCCACTTTGGAAATCGACTGGATTCCTCCGAGAATCACCGCAGTAACCGCTACGGTAACGACCACCCCAACCAGCCAGGCCGGATACGGTGTTCAGTATATCACATCTTTCGTCAAAAAGAAACTCAGAACTCCTTTTTTTGCAGGATTCTTACACTGCAAAAGTAGGAAACAGACATACAGACCGCATAAAAAATCAGCAGGAGCAGGATTACCGTCCCATCAGAAACACCTTCAAAGCTTTGAAGGATCCCATTCAGATCCATTCCCAGACCTTCCAGAAGGTATTTTCCGGCAAAAGCAGCGATCCACACCACGATCACCAGACCGATCGCAAAGATCCGTGATTTTTCCGATCCGTATTTCAGTTTGGCAGGGATCATAACTGCCAGCATCAGGCCTGACGAAAAAAGAAAGGAAACCAGTATTGCTCCCACGGAATCTTCTCCCCCCTGCAAAGGATCAAGACGGAACACAAGCATCCCCAAAATCAGAGCCAGAACAACTCCCGTCACTCCGGTCAGAACACTCAGAAGATATTTTTCTTTTATATAAGTTTTCCTGTCAGCAGACAGGATCATCATCCACGGCATCCCATTGTCAAATTCATCATAGGAAAAGGTGGAAAGCGCTGCCAGAGAAAGCATCATCACCAGAAACCCCAGAGAAAACTGTTTCATCTCACCATTGACCAGTCCAAGCACCATACAAAACAGCAGCACACCCACATATGACTTCCCGGTATTTGCAAGAAGCGCCAGATCTTTTTTTAACAATCCCTTCATAATGTCTCTCCTTTCGCCATCATGGTCAGCACCTCATCCACCGATCCTTTCTCCACTGCCAGTGAAGGGTAATTCTCCTGATAAAACCGTCTCTGGTCTGTCAGACAGCTGCAGCCAAAGGCCTCTTTTTTCACTTTCAGGATATGTGTTTTATCAAGCTCCTGAAAAGTATGGTCATCCACCTTGAGTACTCCGTAATTTTCCAGGATCACATCGGTTTCTTCCCTGAGGATAATCTTCCCCTGGTGGATCATATAGATCTCATCACAAAACTGTTCCAGGTCTGAAGAAATATGAGAACTGATCAGGATCCCCCGTCCGGGAACTTCCATGTACTCTCTCAGAAGATCCAGAACAGACTCTCTTGCCATTACGTCAAGTCCTGCTGTTGGTTCGTCAAGAATCAAAAATCTGGCGCCATAGCTCATGGCTGTCAGTACCTTTAGTTTTGCCTTCATACCAGTGGAAAAATCTTTTATTTTTTTATCCATGGGAATCTGAAACCGGCTGCATCTGTCCTGAAACTCCTGTTTCTCAAAATCCGGGTAAAGATCTCCCAGAAATCCTGTGATCTGCTTCACTGTCAGATAGCCGGAAAAGAAGCTGTCTGAGAGAACCGTTCCAATCTGCTGCTTCTCTTTTTCCCCTAGTTCTCCGATGTCTTTTCCCAGGACTTTTATTTTTCCAGAGTCCGGCTTAACCAGTCCAAGAATTGCCTTAAACGTAGTGCTCTTGCCTGCTCCGTTTGCTCCGATCAGGCCTGTTACACAATCTTCCGGAATCTCTATGGAGCAATCCAGTTTAAAATCTCCATACTGTTTTTTTACATGATCCAGTTCTGCAAGCATCCTTTATTCCTCCATTATCAACTGAAATAATTCACAGATTTCTTCGTCTGTCAGGCCTCCTGCACGGGCTTTGCGTACAGCCTGGTCCAGATCGTTTTCCAGTTCTTTTCTTCGTTCTTCCATGAGAAGCCCCTGATTTGCCTGCGCAATAAAGCTTCCTTTTCCGTGGACTGTATTGACCAGACCTTCCTCTTCCAGATAATCATAGGCTTTTTTTACTGTAAGAGCGCTGATCTTCAGTTCTCTGGAAAGGGTACGTACCGAAGGCAGCGCGGTTCCCGGAGCCAGTTCTCCACTGATAATATCCGCTTTGATCTGTGATACGATCTGTTCATAGATCGGAGTCATGGAAGTGTGGTTGATGATCATATGCATATCTCTTCCTCCTCTTTACAAACAGTATATAACAGTACAACACTGTTGTCAAGTGTTATATACTGTTTATTGGTAAAAATAAACCGGAAAGAAGCTGTTCTTTCCGGTTTCCCTGATTTCTATTCATTTCCTGTGATCAACTGTGGTTCAATAGTAATATTATGAGCGGTTTCTTTTCCATGGAGAAGCGCAAGTGCAACGTCATATGCCATAGATCCAAAATCAGGACTCTGGATCGTAGCGTCTAAAATACCTCTCTCTACCAGATTCAATCCTGCACTTTCCCCTTCAAATCCATCCACTCCGATCAGATGGACTCCATCTGCCGCCCGGTACTGCTGGCATGCCAGAAAAGCGCCGTATGCCATTTCATCATTAAATGCAAACACAATATCCGCCTGATCATGAGAGACCAGATAATCCTTCATACGAAGTTCCGCCTGATCCCGCAGCCAGTCTCCATAATCATAGACTATCTTTTCCTGTGGAATCCTTGCCTGAATGGCATCCAGAAATCCCTTTCGCCTTTTTTCCGAAATAGGAGACCCCTCCACTCCCTCTATCACCATGATTCTGTCGCCTTCTTCATAAAGGTTTTCTAAAATATATTCTCCTGCAAGTCTTCCGATCTTTTCATCATCTGCCTGGATCAGGCTTGTATAACAATCTATTTTCGATCCTACACCAGCCATCACTACAGGGATTTTTTCACTGACTTCTTCCAATTCTCCATCCAGATCCCCACTGCCGTCCGGAGAAACGATCAGAAGATCAATCCCGCTGGCCATCAAAGCCTCAATATCCTGAATCTGTTTTTCCGGACTCCCTGCAGCATCACGAAAAATAATGTTCACATCTGTATCTTCTTTTTGCCTCTCCGAAAGCACCTGCACCAGATTGTTCAGCCAGGGTTCCATAACATTCGTCAGGCTGACTCCAATCAGATATTGATAACTGTCTGTATAAATATCACTTTTTCTTCCACACCCTGCCAGAAGCAAGCAGCACAAAACAATCATCGCTGCCTTCCGTCTCACTCTCCTCATCCCCGCTCTCCTTTGTATGCCATATTTTTGCGGAATTCCGATGGAGAAACTCCCTGGCAGTTTTTAAATGCCGCAGAAAAATAATGCTGATTGCTGTAGCCTACCTGACCTGCGATCTCATTGATGGATCGTTCTTTGTCTTCCATCATAGATATCGCCTGGCTGATCCGAAGTCTTGTAAGAAACTCCTTAAAAGAGATCCCGAGTTCCTGTTTCATCATCCTGCTGAGATAAGAAGAACTACATCCTATGGCATGAGCCACCTGTCCCAGATCCAGTTCCCGCTCTCCGTAATGATCATAAATATATTTCCTCGCCTCCAGAACAATTGGCTTACACTCCATAAATTTTCTCGCCCTGCTTCTCATAAGTGTGCAGGTATCCGGCAGCTGCAGACCATCGCAGTTTTCGATCAGAACACAGCATTTTCCTCCTGTTTGAAGCTCTACCTGTTCCCGTATCTGTTCCCGGAACGTTTCCAATTCAGAAGGACTGTCTCTGAGAATCGCAATTACATCCTGATAACGGCTCATAAAAACAGCCACCGGATGAAAACTGCTTAGATGATCACTCATAATCTTTTCTAAAGTCATTTTATACAGCTCATCCGAAACAGTTCCGCCTGCGAGTTTACGTTCATATCCTGGCTGTACAGCTGTCATTACAAGCGTAATCTGTTCCGGCATTTCCAGATGGAGAAACTCTGCCTGCTCTTCCCATTCTTCAGGTGACAGCTTTCCTTCCACCCAGTCATTCAGAAACACATCCTGAAAATAGGTCTGGTTTTGTGTCAGCTGCTGTTTTACAAGATCCATGAATTTTTTTGATTTTCTGGTCTTTTCCAATTCTTCTATTACTGCAAGGACTGCATTTTTCAATTCTGCCTCTACGATAGGTTTAAGAAGATACTCCGAGACACCCAGACGGATCGCCTGTTTCGCATAACCAAATTCATTAAATCCGGAAATGATGATCACCTGACATTCTGTTTCCGTTTTTCGAATTTCTTCCAAAAGCTGTATGCCGCTTAATCTGGGCATGCAAATATCAAGAAGTATGATATCTGGATAAAACTCTTTGACCTTGTTCAACGCATCTATTCCGTTTCTTGCCTCTGCACATACATGCACCGGCAATCCAAATCCTTCCAGAGTTTCCTTCAATCCCTGACGGATCTTAGGCTCATCATCTGCAATCAAAACTTTCCACATATTCTTCCCCCACTACATCTGTTTCATACGAAGAACAGCTATTGTCCCTCCCCCTGGCCTCTGTTCATAATGAAGACCGCAGCCGTCTCCAAAGGCGATCTTGATCCGGTCATTGACATTCAAAATCCCATATGCCGCTACCTCTTCTGTACGCTCCTTCTGTTTCAGCCAGAAGTTCAATTCTTCGCATTTTTCCCGGCTCATGCCAGCTCCGTCATCTTCCACCTGAAGAATGATATACTGCTCATCTTCCGGATAAGCCCGGATCCAGATATTGCCTTTTTCCCGATCCGATTCCTTGATCCCATGATATAATGCATTTTCTACAAGAGGCTGCAGACAGAGTTTCATTACACTGCATTTCAGAATACGTTCATCCACCTGGGTTTCATATTCAAATAACTCCTCATATCGGAACTTCTGAATATCCAGATAACTTTTTACCATAGCAATCTCCTGGGAAAGAGCAATGTATTCTTTCCCCTGACTCAAACTGATCCGGAAAAAATTGGACAGTGCAAGAACCATCTCCACAATATCCTGTGCATGGTATTTTTTTGCCATCCACTGAATCGTATCCAGCGTATTGTAAAGAAAATGCGGTTTGATCTGTTCATGAAGAATTTTAAGCTCCGCCTCTCTTTTCTTTTTCTGTTCCCTGTAAACCAGCTCCAGAAGCTCTTTGATCTTATCCACCATGGAATTAAAGGCATCTCCCAGCTGACGGATCTCACCTTTATAGTGATTATCAAAATGAACATCCAGATCTCCTGTCTGTGCCCGTTTCATCAGTCTGGACAGATTTGAGATCGGGCGTGTGAAAGATGCAGAAAAAATCACCGAAGCGATTACTGCAAGTACTGCAACAAGAGCAGCGCTCCATACAGAAACATGTTTTACGTATGCCACCCCTTCTATGGTCTTACCCCAGTCAAATACACCTACTGCTGTAAGATTGGTAAGCGAGGAACGGCTATAGATTACATTATAATCCTGCCCTTCGATCCTGCACCGAACCTGACCGCTGTCTTTTTCTGAAAACCATGCCGGATTCATACGATACACAATTTTATTCTGAGGTGCATATACCACTTTTCCCTGGCTGTCCTGGATATAGCCGAACCCTGTCTGTCCCATGGTGATGTCTTCCACCAGATTCTGAATGCTTTTCAGATCCACATCTACCAGGATTACCCCCAACACCTTCCCGGTGTCCTTCTCAGGTATCATTTTTGCTGTGCTCACATACTGATCCGTGCTATGATTTTTCCAGCTTTTCAGGTTACGTCCAAAGCCTGTGGTATTCAAAACAAGGTTTCCATCCGCATTCAGGGCTTCCTGATACCAGTTCTCTCTGTTCAGAGGAGTCTTTTGCAGACGATAAGAATCATTGGAAAGATACTGGCCTTTTTCACTGACAAGCACTATATTCAGATAATCTTTATAAGTTTCACTATACTGAAGCAAAAGTTCCCGAACCTGTCCCTCCAGGATCACTCTCCTTGCCTGCTGTTTTTCTGCATCCAGCTTCAGATATTCCTGCACACAGGGCGCATTTCCCAGTACTTCTATATTGTCAGAAACCGACTGAAAAATCAGATCCAGGGAGCGCAGCACCTGATTCTGTATTTCCATCGTATTGGCATAAGAATGCTCTTCCATAGAATTCTGATAAATTGTATTTCCAGCCGTAGTGATCACAATAGTGACAAGTAATAGAAGGCCACAATTCAGCACAACCATTTTAAACAGCATATTATCCGGGTGTAATATTTTCTTGATCATCTGCAGCATGCCGCACCTCCAATGTTACTTATCATAATGTATCTGTCAGTTTCTGTCAACTGATCTGTTTTTCAGATATTCGATTCTCTTTTCCGAAAATATAGGGGCAACTTTCCTGATGAAAAAAGGGAGGCTGAAAACCATCCCTGATTTTACAGCCCCCTCTGTTATGTTTCACTTCATTCTATAAATCCTGTCTGAGAAATATTATTCTGCTGTTCCGCCGTATTTTTCAAGAAGCTCTTCTGCATTTTCCGGAGTAACGATCTCAGAAGTAAGGGTCAGAGTTTTTTCAAGTTCTTTGCCCTCTACCAGAAGCTGATATGCACTTTCAATCGCTTCTGCACCACCTGTCGGATAAACCTGAGTCATGCTCAGTCTTCCATCCATTACGCTGCGGATACCACCATCTGGTGTAGGAAGTCCATCAAATCCCACAAAGAGGATATCGCCTTCTCTGCCTGCATTCTTTGCTGCAATATATGCACCTTCTGCCATCGGGTCATTCAATGCCAGGAAAAGATCGATCTCGTCATTTGTCTGCAGCATTTCTTCTGCTACAGTGATTGCTTTTTCACGAAGCCAGTCAGCATTATTCTCTGCTACGATCTCAACTTTGTCATTTTTCTTGATACCTTCACGGAAACCATTGTCTCTGTCAATACCACCGGAAGTTCCCTCAAGACCCTTGATCTCACATACTTTTCCTCCGTCCGGAAGAAGAGTATCTGCTACATATTCGCCTGCGATACGTCCCATATCAACATTATCTGCACCGATAAACTGTGTATATTTATCTCCGTCGATCTTTCTGTCCAGAAGGATTACCGGAATTCCTGCATCATAAGCAGCGCTTACTGCATTTGTCAGAGGAGTTGCCTCATTAGGAGATGTGATGATCAGATCTACACCCATCTGTACAAAGTTTTCAATGTCAGCGATCTGCTTGGAGTTATCCTGTGCAGCGTCTGAAAAGATTACTTCAAACTCCGGATATTTTTCTGCTGCCATCTTGATCTGGTCGTTCATAGCAACACGCCATGGCTCACCGAGATTACACTGTGACATACCAATGACATATTTGTCTTTCTTCTCTGCCGCAAATGCAGGAACTGCGCTCACTGCAAGTGTGGATGCTCCGATTGCTGCTGTCAGCAGGATACTAATGGCTTTCTTATTCATATTGTACCTTCTTTCTCCGACAGTTTTTACTTCTTTTTTATTTTTTGATCTTCCTTTCTGCTGCCGGACAGGGGAAGAATTTATTTACTTTGTTATAGATCAGTCTTTTACTTTATCTGCCTGCATAAATACAGCGATGATGATCAGGAAACCTTTTACCACAAGCTGGAGGTTAGAATTGACACCTTTCAGTCCTAACACATTATCCAGCATACCAAGGATCAAAGCACCGATCAGAGTTCCGATCATGGTTCCTTTTCCACCTGCAAGACTGGTTCCGCCAATTGCACAGGCTGCAACTGCATTCAGCTCATATCCCTGGCCTTCATTCGGACCGCCCTGGCTGATCTGAGCTGCATGGATCATAGCTGCAACAGAGGCCAGCATCGAACAGATCATAAATGCATAAATTTTGATCCGGTCAACCTTGATACCGGAAAGGTATGCTGCCTGACGGTTTCCACCAATGGCATATACCTGACGTCCAAATCTTGTTTTACTCAGAATGATCTGGAAAATAATAAGCAGTACGATAAAAATAATAGCCGGTACCGGAACTACACCTCCAATACGCATCTGAAGAACCTCAAATGCCGGCGGAGCCATTCCTTTCCCTTCTCCGTATGCCAGAGGAATACCGATACCATTTGCCCAGAATCTGGCAAGTCCACGGGCAATGTTCATAGATGCCAGAGTTACGATAAACGCCTGAAGGTGAAGCTTGGTAATGCAAAGACCATTGAAAAGTCCAAAAAGTCCGCCAATCACAAGGCTTGTCAATACAGCCGGTATAAAACCAAATCCACTCATGACCATCAGGTAGGCACACCCTGTAGAAATAAGACCTACAACAGAACCTACAGAAAGGTCGATATCGCCCAGGATCAGGATCAGAGTCATACCAATGGCGATAATACCGTTCTCCGATACTGCACGAAGCACATTCATCAGGTTTCGGATATCAAGAAAGTTATTTCTTCCATCCTTTACACAGATCGTAGAAGCTACCACAAAAATGATCACCAATGCGATCACGCTCTGCATCTGTTTCAGCACAGCCTTTACTTTTGCTTTGTTTTCCATTACATTTCCTCCCTCTATTTTGTTGCACTTTCAAGCAGTTTTTCCTGTGTGGCATCCTGCTGCAAAAATTCTCCTGTTAATTCACCTTCACAGAAAGTCACAATCCTGTCAGAAATGCCAATAACCTCAGGAAGTTCTGAAGATACTACAATAATAGCCATCCCGTGTTTTGCCAGATTATTGATCAGCTGGTATATTTCTGCTTTTGCTCCTACATCGATTCCTCGGGTAGGTTCATCCAGCAGCAGGATCTTCGGCTCTGTCATCAGCCATTTTGCAAGAACAACTTTCTGCTGATTTCCTCCTGACAGAGAACTTGCCAGTGTCTTTGCACTTGGAGCCTTAACTCTCAGGGTATCCATCTGTTTCTTCCAGATGTTTTTTTCTTCAGATGTTTTCATAAAAAACATAGGGCTGAATTTTTTCAAAAGAGGAAGCGACATATTTTCGCCTATGGATCTGGAAAGGACCAGACCTGTACCTTTTCTATCTTCTGTGGCAAAGGAAATGCCTTCTTTGATAGCGTCAGCGGGAGTTTTTATAGAAACCTCTTTTCCTTCTATATAAATATGGCCCTCCGTTTCTCCATGATGTACTCCGGCCAGACATTCAAAAAACTCCGACCGTCCGGCACCGGCAAGACCAGCAATGCCAAGTACCTCTCCATGACGTACATAAAGAGAAATATTGTTTAAAGACCTGCGGAAGCTTCCTTCCGGAGGTGTATAACTGAGCCCCTTTACTTCCAGCGCAACTTCGCCTTTTTCGGTAGGATCTTTTGGATACTGTTCACTCATATCACGTCCTACCATCATTTTAATAATTTCATCCTTAGATGTTTCCGCTGCTCTGACTGTTCCAATATACTGCCCGTCACGCATAACCGTCAGTCTGTCTGCGATCTTAAATATCTCTTCCATTCGGTGGGTAATGTAAATAATGCCTTTTCCTTCACTTCGCAGTCTCCGGATAATAGCAAACAGCTTTTCTGCCTCTTTTTCACTGATGGCAGATGTCGGTTCATCCATGATGATGATTTCTGAATTCAGCGAAATCGCTTTCGCAATTTCCACCAGCTGCTGCTCTCCGATACGCAGATCTTTCAGTTTTTTTGCAGGATCTACCTTGACATCCAGCATTTCCAGATATTTTCTTGACTCTTGAATCATTCCTTTAAAATCCACTGCCGGCCCTGCCTTGGATTTCCATCTTCCAAGAAAAATATTTTCTGCCACGCTGAGTTCCGGTACAATCTGCAGTTCCTGATGAATCTTTGCGATTCCAAGCTTCTTTGCCGTAATCGGATCAGAAACATGCACCTTTTCACCCTTCAGATAAATCTCCCCTTCTGTAGGCTGAATGGATCCGCTGAGAATATTCATAAGTGTGGATTTTCCTGCCCCGTTTTCGCCCATCAGAGCCAGGACTTCACCTGCATAGAGGTCCAGGGAAACGCCTTTCAGCGCCTGCACGCTTCCAAAGGTTTTACTAATATCTTTCATATCCAGTAATTTCTTTTCCATAGTTCCTCCTTTTCGTTCTCGTTATTTTCAATATATACATTATATACAAATATTTCTTCTGTGTATTTCTAAAAATCAGTGATTTTTTTATAATTTCTTTACTTTTTCCTCTGTCTGTTGTGCACTATTTATAAGATACAGCAAAGAAATATCCTGTACAGCTTATTTATACAGCCATACAGGATAAATGCTTTCAGTATCTTGGGCTTTTGGGACCTCTTTTCAGATACACATATTTTATATAGTGAAGAAGTTTCTCTTCTCCATGGTCATTCAGAATCCTGAGAAGCGCCTCAAGTTCTTTTTTTGTCTGCGGATGAATAAACCAGAGTTCGTCCTTGCTTTTCAGAAAATATTCTAAAGGCTGGCTCTGTGTATAGGCGTCACCCAGGTAGTTTCTGGAAGCACTGATACGGTCCATCACCATCTCTGCTACATATTTTCTGGGCATCTGCGCCCCCATGATCACATGTTCCTTGTCCAGTGAATAATCCACCCAATGTTCAAAGTGATGCTTATTCCGTCCCTTATGATGAAGCCAGGAAGTAGAAACTCCTATATCTTCTCGTTCCGCATTGTTAGGACTTCTTGTTCCCTGATAATATTTACATCCCACAAGAAATTCTGCAGGAGAATATTTAGACAGATCATGAAGAAGTCCCTGTTTATAAAGACCTATGCGAAAACAGTATTTCATGACCAGGATCTTATGTTTGGTTATCGTTTTGAAATGAAGCCAGGGATGCACCGGTCACGCCTCCTTTTTACCGATCAGGACCACTATACTACGGGGACTGATCCCAATATTTTTTTCATAGGTTTCATTGCTCTCATGGAAAAAGGCCTCTTCACCAGTCTCAGAAGTATCTGCGATCTTCTTCCAGCAAATTCCCTCCGGAAGATTAGGAAGCGCAATTGTACGATTCTCCCAATGGAAGTTATATCCCACGTAGATAAAATCATCTTCTGTTCCGTCTTCTTTTTCTGCATAAGCACCACAGTACATGATGCCCATAAGACGGCAGGTGTTTTCCTGATTCAGATACCAGGCTCTTTCACCGTGAAAGGACATATCCGGAAATCCTTTTGCCAGATAATCCACACCTTTCGGCTCATTTTCCATATGCAGTACCGGATGTGCTTTTCGAAAAGCAACTGCAGCTTTTACAAATGAAAAAATCTTTGGATTTTTTCGCAGTGCCTTCCAATCTGTCCAGCCGGAAGGATTGTCCTGACACCATGCATTATTGTTCCCTTCCTGGGAATTGCAGAATTCGTCGCCTCCGTAGATCATAGGAGTTCCCTGACTGAAAAGAAGCATCAGAAAAGCATTTTTGATCTGCTGCTCCCGCATTCTCTTTATTGCCAGTTTTCTGGTCGGACCTTCAATCCCACAGTTCCAGGAATAATTATAATCACTGCCGTCCTGATTTCCCTCTCCGTTCGCTTCATTATGGCGGTAATTATATGCAACCGTATCATACAGGGTAAAACCATCCTGGCTTGCCATATAATTGATGTTTCCTCCAAAGGGACGAACATGACGGATATGGTATTCTGCCGAAGGAATCATTCCCTCGTCACTTTTCAGATAACGGCGCATATCCTGCTGGAAACCACCCGGATATTCTGCAGTCATCCCATCGGTTTCCATATAATCCGGAACGGACTGAAAAAGTTTTTTCGTGCCGTAAAGAATATGATCTTTTGCAAGCAGTTCGACTGGAACACCATCGCCTATAAAATGAAAACCATCTACATGATAATATGTTTTCCAAAACCATGCAGCCTGAAGAGCCATTAAGGGATTGGTTCCTCCTGGGAAATAAAATTCCATGATGCACTGGATCCCTGCTTTGTGCATGGCCTTTATCATATCGCGAAATTCTTTTTCCGGTTCTTTTGTGGCGCAGTAGGATCTTTTTGGAGCAAAATACCAGCCTCCCTGATATCCCCAGTAATTTACTTTTCCTTCGCTGCGTTTTTCCGTGATCAGTCCGTCTCCGCGGGTTCCGGAAGCCACTTCCTGGAACTCGTATGCAGGCATCAGTTCCACTGCATTGATCCCCAGTTCCTGCCAATAGGGAATCATTTCTTTTAATCCTGCAAACGTGCCTCTCATCTTCTGAGGAAGTTTCTGCTGTTTCGTATACCCTCGTACATGAATCTTATAAAGAATCATTTCATGATAAGGAATTTCCGGAGATACCTCTCCCTCCCAGTCATATTCTTTTTCTGGAAGGAACGTACATCGCACACTGTTTTCATCTTCATTGCCGGAAGGAACACCAAACCGCTCCCGGCCACAAATTCCATGGGCGTAGGGATCCTGCATGATTTTTCCATCCACGCGAAAATTATATTCATATTTTTCTGTATCCAATCCAGAAACAAGAAGGGTACATACTTTTCCTGTCCGGTTTTTCTCAGTAAACGGAATCTCTTTTCGTGGATGAGAGGAGCCTTTTCGATAAAGTACAAGAGAAGCGTCTGATCCGCAGGGGATTTCCGCTGCGAAATTCAACCCTTCTGCATTTTTATTGGCGCCTAGTATCACCGGATTCCCATTTCGGACAAATAATCCGCTCTGTTTTTCCATGATCTGTTCTCCTTTTTGTGGTTTCGTTCTGAACCGTACATTTTCTGTCCTTTGATTTTTCCTCTTTTCAGGGCTTAAGCTCCAGCTCTACCGGACAGTGGTCAGAGCCAAAAATTTCTGTATGGATTTTAGCATCTGCCAGTCTGCCCTTTAATTCCGGAGAGGTGATGAAATAATCAATTCTCCATCCGGCATTTTTTTCTCTTGCCTTAAATCGATATGACCACCAGGAATAAATGCCTTCCTGATCCGGATAAAAATAGCGGAAAGTATCAATAAATCCACTTTCCAAAACCTTTGTAAAGCATGCTCTCTCTTCATCTGTAAATCCTGCATTTTTTCGATTTGTCTTAGGATTTTTCAGATCAATTTCCTGATGTGCTACGTTCAGGTCCCCACAGCAGATTACCGGTCTTTTTTCCTGAAGTTTCAGAAGATAGGCAAGGAAATCCCGTTCCCATTCCATCCGATATTCCAGACGTCTCAATTCGCTCTGTGAATTTGGCGTATATACTGTCACCAGATAGAAATCCTCAAATTCCAAAGTGATCACACGACCTTCCTTATCGTGTTCCGGGATTCCAATTCCATAAGAAACAGAAAGAGGTTCCTGTTTGGAAAATACTGCAGTGCCGGAATATCCCTGGCGATTTGCATAATTCCAGTACTGATGATAGCCGGGAAGTTCTAGCTTGACCTGGTTTTCCTGACATTTTGTTTCCTGGAGGCAAAAGATATCTGCGTCCAGTTTATGAAAATTCTCTTCAAAGCCTTTGGTAATGCAGGCTCTGATTCCATTTACATTCCATGAAATTAATTTCAATTTTTTCCTCCTGATGAGTTTTTTTATCATACTGTAGTTACAGTATACCATATTTGATCTATGATTCAAAACATGTTTTATGATAAGAATGATATTTATTTACTATTCTTACTGTTTCCGTCATCCACAACACCATTTATTTTTATAAAAAGAAATCATTTTACAAGAATCTCTTTATCTGATAGAATATAGAGTACAGTCTGGCAAAATATCCGGACAAATACGTTAAAGCGAGGAAAACACTATGAGTGAAGAAATCAAAAGTGCAGGCTGCAGTGCCAGTGACTGTTCATCCTGCTGTGAAAGCTGCGGTTCAGGACAGAAACAGATTCCCAATACTATTTCTCTTACACTGGATGATAACACAGAAGTAGAATGTGCCATTCTGACCATCTATCCTGTAGAAGAAAAAGAGTATATTGCCCTTCTTCCCCTGGACGAAAACGGCCAGAATCAGGACGGAGAAGTTTATCTTTATGTATTCTCCCGTACAGAAGAGGGAGATCCTATGCTTGCAAACATTGAAAGCGACGAGGAATATGCAAAGGCAGCAGAAGCCTTTAACACCATTCTCGAAAATGCACGTAAGGCAGAAGCACACGGAGAATATACAGAAGAAAAAGGAGAGTCTCTGGAATAATTCCAGGCTCTCCTTTTTTCATTGACTTATTTGTTTGTAGTACTTCCAAATCCTCCATTACGGACACCGGAAGCATCGTCATCTACCGTGATGCCATACTCTACAAAAATCCCCTGCATAAAGCCGGTTCCTTTTGCCAGTTCCACTGTTTTCCCTTCTCTTCCGTCATTTGTCAGCTTTGCAAACATATGGCCTTCATTGTCAGAATAAAAATAGTCACTGTCAATGATTCCAACTGTATTGTTCAGCTGCAGACGATATTTAAAGCCCAGACCACTTCTCGGGTAGCATTTCAGCACCCACTCCTGATCCATCTCTACACGGATACCTGTCGGGATCTTAATGCTTTCTCCCGGTGCAATGGAAAAATCCACCGGAGAATAAAAATCATAACCGGCGCTTCCTGCAGTCGCTCTTTTCGGAAGGGCAATCTCTCTATAAATTTGTCTTATTTCTTCATCGGAAGCTTCCGGAAAGTTCTCTTTCCAGTCTTCCAGAAAACGCGCTTCACTTACTTTATGAAATTTTGCAATTCTCTTCATGCTGTTCTCCTGAAGTTATTCTGCATGGAGGACGATTTTTCCCTGACGGAGGGTCTCCGGAACGTTGATCACCCGCTGATTGTCCGAACCCTTCCATTTCAGAGAAGGATCTCTGCGGTTTACAAGAAATTCTCCATCCACACACACATCAAGATAATGGATCACTTCTTCGTTCTGGATTTCTTCCCAAAGAGATCCTGTATAAAGCCAGATCGTCTTGTTTGGATATTTCTGGCGAATCTTTCTTGCAAGATCTGTAATACCAGTGATATTAGCCGGATGCAAAGGATCTCCACCGGAAAAAGTAATACCGCTTACATAATCTTTATCAAGCTCTGCAAAGATTTCATTGACCTCGGTCTCTGTAAAGGGAAGTCCCCCATTGGGGTCCCAGGTAATGGGATTCTGACATGATTTACAGCAGTGATTGCATCCCGCTACCCAAAGGACCACCCGGAGTCCGTCTCCATTCAGCATATCATCTTTTGTTATATTATGATATCTCATAGTTTTTTCTCTTACGCCTCTTCCGGCACATCTTTCATACTGAAGCTGATTCTGCCCATCTTGTCTTTTCCAAGACAGATCACTTTTACCTGATCTCCAAGGCTTAATACATCCTCAACACGATCAATTCTCTCTTTTGCGATCTTGGAAATATGAACCATTCCCTCTTTTCCTGGAGCAAATTCTACAAATGCACCAAATTCTTTAATGCTGACAACTTTTCCAGTAAAGATCTGTCCTGCCTCAAAATCTGTTGCGATCACTTCGATCATATGAGCAGCTTCATCCATTCCTCTCTGGTCTACGCCGCAGATGGATACCGCACCTTCATCACTGATATCAATCTGTACGCCGGTGCGTTCAATAATCGTATTGATGGTTTTTCCTCTCTGGCCTACCACATCGCCGATCTTCTGAGGATCGATCTGGATCTGGATGATCTTCGGAGCATATTTGTTCACATGGTCACGAGGCTCTGCGATGCATTTTTCCATAACCTCTGTAAGGATATACTCTCTTGCCTCTTTTGTTCTGCGGATCGATTCCTCCACGATAGGTCTGGTCAGACCATGGATCTTGATATCCATCTGGATTGCTGTAATTCCCTCATGCGTACCTGCAACCTTAAAGTCCATGTCTCCAAAGAAGTCTTCAAGACCCTGGATATCTGTAAGAACGATATAATCATCATCAGAAGCACCTGTCACAAGACCACAGGAAATACCTGCTACCGGTTTTCTGATTGGTACACCGGCTGCCATCAGAGACATCGTAGATGCACAGATACTTGCCTGAGAAGTAGAACCGTTGGACTCAAATGTCTCGGATACTGTACGGATTGCATATGGGAACTCTTCTGCTGACGGAAGCACAGGAACAAGTGCTCTCTCAGCCAGAGCGCCATGACCGATCTCACGACGTCCCGGTCCTCTGGAAGGCTTTGTTTCACCAACAGAGTAGGACGGGAAGTTATAATGATGCATATATCTCTTAGAAGTTTCAAATTCATCCAGTCCATCCAGTCTCTGAGCCTCAGAAAGAGGTGCAAGAGTCGTCAAGGTACAGATCTGAGTCTGTCCACGGGTAAACATTGCAGATCCATGAACTCTCGGAATGATATCCACTTCTGCTGCAAGAGGACGGATCTGGTCGATCTTACGTCCGTCCGGACGTTTGTGATCTCTCAGGATCATCTTACGAACTGTCTTTTTCTGATACTGATATACTGCTTCTCCAAGAACATTCAGCCATTCTTCGTTATCTGCAAATTTGTCCTGAAGTCTTGCAGTGATCTCGCGGATGTTTTCTTCTCTTGTCTGCTTGTCATCTGTGAATACTGCTTCTTCCATTTCTTCTGGCGGAACAATTTCACGGATGGCTGCAAAAAGCTCTTCCGGAACTGCACAGGAAGCATAGAGATGTTTCTCTTTTCCGCATTCTGCTACGATTTTATCAATAAAGCGAATGATCTCCTGGTTTACTTCATGCGCTTTGTAGATTGCCTCGATCATTTTATCTTCTGGGACTTCATTTGCGCCGGCCTCAATCATGATCACTTTTTCTCTGGTAGAAGCAACCGTAAGCTGGAGATCAGAAATCTCCTTCTGTGCCAGTGACGGGTTGATCACAAATTCTCCATCGATAAGACCTACCTGGGTTGTTGCGCATGGACCGTCAAATGGAATATCAGAAATGCAGGTAGCAATGGAAGATCCAAGCATTGCAGGAATCTCCGGATTACATACCGGATCCACAGACATTACCATATTCACAAGTGTTACATCATTTCTATAATCCTTCGGAAACAGAGGACGCATAGGACGGTCAATTACACGGGAAGTAAGGATTGCATGCTCACTTGCTTTTCCTTCTCTTTTGTTGAAGCCTCCCGGAATTTTTCCTACTGCATACATTTTTTCTTCATATTCAACACTTAATGGAAAGAAATCAATTCCTTCTCTCGGCTCTTTGGAAGCCGTTGCCGTTGAAAGTACAGTTGTATCTCCATAATGCATCAGAGCCGCACCATTGGCCTGTTTTGCAACACGACCAACATCTACTGTAAGTGTTCTTCCGGCTAATTCCATAGAATAACTTTTGTACATACTTTTTCTCCTTTTCATAAAATTCTACAGGCTGCTATCACCTTCTGACCGGACAGAAGTCCGAAACAACTGAAAAAACCGCCGGCATCTCCACACGGGCTTTTCAGAAGTCTCGGAAAATACTTCTGTTTTCCGAAAGAAAAGATAAATTCCTGTATGTAGTAAAACAGGGCGGATGGAAATCCGCCCTTCCGCAAACTAATTATTTTCTTAAACCTAATTTTTCAATCAGTGCACGGTATCTTTCGATGTCTGTTTTCTTCAGGTATGCAAGCAGACCTCTTCTCTGACCTACCATTTTCAGAAGACCTCTTCTGGAATGATGATCTTTGTGATGGCTCTGTAAATGCTCTGTAAGCTCCTGAATTCTTGCTGTAAGAACTGCAACCTGTACCTCCGGTGAACCTGTGTCACCCTCACATCTTGCATATTCTTTCATGATTGCCTGTTTTTTTTCTTTTGAAATCATTATGATTTCCTCCTTATAATAATATTATTTTGCCGGCTGACTCTGCAGCCGCTCATAACCGCCACGCATTAAGAAATGGTTGGAGATTCCTGTCTCTGAATACGGGCTGATTTACACCTCACCTAGTATAGCACAAAAGATATTGCGTGTAAATAATAATTTATTTTTTTGCTGAATCCTGTCCTTCTTCCTCTGTAAGTGAAAAAGCAATGTTTGTAGCATGGTCAGCCACACGCTCCAAACCGGAAAGAATATCAGAAAACATCATGCCAGCAGAAGCTGTACATTCATTTCTTGTAAGACGCTGAATGTGCGATTCCTGCAGTTCTCTTTCCATACGGTCAATCCGATCTTCCAGGTCCAGGATCTCCTGCATGTGTTCCTGATTATTATGAGAGAACATGTCCAGCGCGTATGTTGTGATCGTCACAACCATATCCAGCATTTCGTTCAGTTCACGTTTTGCCTGCGGACTGAATTCCACCTGATTCTCCATACGCTGTTTTGCTGCATCTGCCACGTTTTCCGCGTGATCACCAATACGCTCAATATCATTGACCACATGGAAGAGTCCGCCGATACTCTTCTTATCATCTGTAGGTATGGTTGTCTGGTTTACTTTTACCAGATAATCTGTAATGGCATGATTCAGAAGATTAATCTGCGATTCTGTCTCATAAACCTCCTGGATTTCCTTTTCATTCATAGTAAATAATGCATCCATGGAAGCTTTCAGATTGCGAATAGCGATATTTCCCATACGTTCCATTTCTCTGGTAGCTTCAAATACTGCTGTTGTAGGAGAAAAAACAGATTTTTCACCAATATACTGCAGCTGGAATTCCTGTGCAGCCGTTTTTTCCTCTTCCCGTACAAAAAGTCCGGTAAGTTTGACGATCTGTTTGGTAAACGGGAACAGAAGAAGTACTTCCGCCACCTTGATCAGTGTGTGCGCATTGGCAACCTCTCTTGCCACATTGCCATGAGACATGACGCTGAGCATATGAGTGATCGGCTCCAAAGCAAAGCTGAATACCAGATACATGATCGCAGTACCGATAATATTAAAGAACAAGTGAATCAATGCTGCACGCTTGGCAATCTTCTTACCATTGATAGAAGCCAGAAGTGCAGATACGCAAGATCCGATATTACATCCAAAAATGATGAAGTAGCAGATACGGATATCCAGCAGTCCCTGCTGTGCAAGCAGAAGAACGATGCCGACTGTCGCAGAGGAACTCTGAAGGACAGTAGTTACGATAATACCTACTATGACAGCCAGAAAATGACTGGTCAGAGAACTCATCAGTTCTACGACCTGCGGTGATTCTCTTAATACAGACATCGAATCAGACATTCCGGAAAGACCCATAAAAAGGATACCAAATCCAAGAAGCACTTCTCCTGCTCTCTGTATTTTTGTCTTCTTACAAAACATTACCATGACTACACCTGCCATGATAATAGCCGGTGCAAGTGCAGAAAGATTTAAAGAAATCAACTGCGAAGTTACGGTTGTACCAATATTGGCACCCATGATCACACCTGCAGCCTGATAAAGATTCATCAGACCTGAGTTTACAAAGCTGACTACCATAACGGTAGACGCACTTGAAGATTGGATCACTGCAGTAAACAGTGTTCCGACAAGTATTCCCCTCAAAGGAGTTTTTGTAAAAAACTCCAGAATACTTCTCATTTTAGCGCCCGCTGCTTTTTCCAGGCCGTCGCTCATAAGCTTCATGCCGTATAAAAACATGCCCAGGCCGCCCATTAAACCAAGAATAATCCCTGCCATTCTCTGTTCTCCCTTGTATATTCTTTCTTTATCAATGATCTTCCTATTAAAGAAAATGTATATTTACCGATTCCGCCAAAGCATTTCATCTGTTAAAATATGCTTTTCCTTTACGGATATCTGACTGGATCTGTTTTTTTAGAGCCTCAAAAGAAGAAAATTTATTTTCCTCTCTTAAGTATTTCCGAAATTCCACAGTACAAGTCTTTCCATAAAGATTTTTTTCGCAGTCAAATAAATATGATTCCACTCCAACAAAGGTTTCCCCTATGGTGGGTTTGTAGCCTACATTTGTAATGCCAGGATAAATTTCCTGACCAAAACTGGACAAAGTTACATAAACTCCATTTGGCGGCAGAAGCTTTTCCGGCATTGGCACAAGATTTGCCGTAGGAAAAAAAACCCTGTGGCCCATTCCTCTTCCATGCTCCACCAAACCCGATACAAAGTAATCTCTGCCCAAAAGTAAAGAAACTTTTTCCATGTTTCCTTTTGCAAGCTCTTCCCTGATATAGGTACTGCTTATCTTTCTGGTTCCCTCCATCTCCTTTGGCAGAATATCTGCCTTAAATCCATATCTGAGACCGGATTTTTCAAGAAGTTCCGGAGTCCCTTTCCGTTCAAAGCCAAACCGGAAATCTTCCCCTACTGCTACATAAGATGTCTGAAGCGCGCCCACAAGCACCTGACGGATAAAACTTTCCGCTTTCATATGCCTGATCTCGCTGTTCAGCGGGCACTCAAGAAGTACATCTACTCCCATGTGCTCCAAAAGATCTCTGCGTTCCGCTTTTGTAAAAATTGTTTTTTTGTCAGAAACAAAAGCAATCACTACTGCCGTTGCTCCTGTTTCCTTTTTTTGCTCCAGAATTCTGTCGATCAGCTTTCTGTGCCCTCTGTGTACCCCGTCAAATTTTCCCAGGGTCACTGCACTGCCGCATAATCTTGGAAACTGGCCTTCTATTGTCATGTACTCCATGATCTGCTCCTGACCCTCTGTTTTATAGAAACATTTTCACCGGACGGTAAACAGCACTGGCCGAATGCCACTGATAAATACCAATAAAATCATCTTTACTGGTATACATCCTGACCCATCCTTCTCTGCATCCCTGCTTCACCAGTCCTTCTCCTACCGGGTTTCCATTTTTCAGAAGCCTGTCTGCCATTTCGGTACACCGGACAGCTGGATAATCACTAAGAATATCCTGAATCTCTATCAAATGCTCCTCCAGCTTTCCCTGCTCCATCAGCTGCTGGATCTCATCCAGAGTCAGACTGTCTTTTAGTTCAAACTGTCCGGAACGTGTACGGAGTAATTCCTCCATACAGCCCCCACACCCCAGTTTCTGTCCAATGTCATGACATAACGTACGGATATAGGTTCCCTTACTGCAGGTCACAGACAGCCTTACCAGCGGAAGATCCATTTCCAGTATCTGGATTTTGTAAAACGTAACCGGCCTTGCTTTCCTCTCTACCGTTTTTCCCTCTCTGGCAAGTTCGTAAAGTTTTTTTCCGTTTACTTTAAGAGCGGAATACATAGGAGGAATCTGCTGCTGTTCTCCCAAAAAGCTTTCTACTGTATTTTGAACCATTTCCTCTGTGACCTGTACAGGAAGCTCTCGAAGGACCTTTCCCGTCATATCCTGCGTATCCGTTTCTACGCCAAGCCGAAGGACAGTCTCATATGTTTTTTCTTTTTCTGTAAGCAGTTCCACAAGACGGGTTGCTTTTCCCAGAACCACCGGAAGAACACCTTCCGCATCCGGATCCAGCGTCCCTGTATGACCAATTTTTTTCATATGCAGGATACCCCGGAGCTTTGCCACCACATCATGGGAGGTAAATCCCTTTTCTTTCCTGACAACCAAAACTCCGTCCATCATTTTTCTTTCTCCAGACAGATCTGCCGTGATATTTCCCGCGTCACATTATTGATCACATCGTACATGGATCCCTGAAGATCGCAGCCTGCTGCTCTTGTATGTCCGCCTCCGCCGAAATACACAGCCACCTTGCTTACATCCACATTTCCATTGGATCTTAAAGAAACTTTAAAAGTCTGTGTTTCAATCTCATAAAGGAACATTGCAACTTCCACGCCTTTTGTGAGGCGCAGCTGGCTTACGATTCCATCCAGATCTTTTCCGTCTACACCGTAAAAATCCATATCACGCTTTCTCAGGTATCCAATGATACAGGTTCCATTCATGAGAAGAATACTTTCTGCCAGTACTCTTCCCATAACCTGATTCTGCAGATATGTTTTTTCATAAAAGGACTGATCGATGATCCTGTTAAATTCAAATCCGGTCTTCATCAATTCTCCTGCGATCCTCATAGTTTCCGGAGAAGTAGAAGAATACTGGAATACTCCCGTATCATGGATCATGCCGGTATAGATTGCTGCTGCAACCGAGCAGTCTATCTTATCCTTATCCATAAGACCGTAAAGAACCTCACAGCAGGAACTGATATCGCCTTTCACATGATTCACATCTGCAAATCCCGCATTGCTTACATGATGGTCAATACAGACTGTTTTTTTTGCAGTATCGAAATATCTGTCTGCAATTGCCAGACGATCCCGCGCACTTACATCGCAGGTGACAAAAAGATCAAATTGGTGATCCCCGTCTGGCTCTGTGCAGATTTCTTCAATTCTGTCAATATGGTCAAAAACAGGCTTTGGATTTTCCAGATATACCTTTACGCTGATTTCCGGATAATTGTTTTTCAGGTACAGATATAAAGCCATGCAGGAACCTACGCAGTCACCATCCGGACGTATGTGCCCGCCGATTCCCACAGTCTTTACACCATCCAGTACTTCAGAAATATTGTTCATGATCCATCCCTCTTATTCTTCCTCAGGCTTCTCATGGGAAGCATCTTTTCTGGTTACTTCGTCAATCATTCTTGACATATTTACGCCATATTCTATGGACTCATCCAGAATGAAACGGATCTCCGGCGTATTTCTGAGATTCAGATTTTTTGCAAGCTGGCGTCTGATATAGCCTTCTGCATTTTTAAGTCCTGTGATGGTAGCCTTTTTTGCTTCATCATTTCCAAGCACACTGATATATGCTTTGCATGTTTTTAAATCAGGAGCCACTTCTACAGCCATGACAGATGTCATGGGATGAATACGCGGATCTTTGATCTCACCGCGGATGATAGAGCTTAATTCTTTCAGAACCTCGCCGTTGATCCTTGTATTCTTAATGCTGTTTTTTCTCATTTATGCCTCACTCCTATCTTGGTACCTCTACCATGATATAAGCTTCGACGCGGTCTTCTTCTTTAACATCGTTGAAACCGTCAAATACAAGACCACACTCGTAGCCTGCCTTAACTTCTTTTACATCATCCTTAAATCTCTTCAGAGATGCAAGCTCGCCCTCAAAGATCTGGTCGCCTTCTCTTGTGATACGAACCTTGCAGTTTCTCTGGAAATTACCATCCAGTACATAACTTCCTGCAATCGTACCCACACCGGAAGCTTTGAACAGCTGACGCACTTCTGCATGTCCGATGACTTTTTCTTCGTAGATCGGATCCAGCATACCCTTCATGGCTGCCTCTACATCCTCGATTGCCTGATAAATGACTCTGTACAGACGAAGGTCTACGCCTTCCTGATCTGCAAGCTGTTTTGCCATTGCATCCGGACGAACATTAAATCCGATAATGATGGCATTGGAAGTAGCTGCAAGAGATACGTCAGACTCATTAACCGCACCTACACCTCCGTGGATCACACGGACAACTACTTCTTCATTGGAAAGCTTTGTAAGACTCTGTTTTACAGCCTCTACAGAACCCTGTACGTCTGCCTTGACAATAAGCGGAAGCTCTTTCAGATCGCTTGCCTGAATCTGATCAAAGAGATTATCCAGAGACAGTTTGCCTTTTGTCTCTTCAAGAAGACGATTCTTATTCTCAGATACAAACGCACCTGCAAAGTTTTTCGCCTCTTTATCGCTTGGGAAGGACATCAGGATCTCACCTGCATTTGGCACATCTCCAAGTCCAAGGATCTCAACCGGGGTAGACGGGCCTGCTTCTTTTACTCTGCGTCCCTTATCATCCATCATTGCACGGACTTTACCGCTGCATGCACCGGCTGCAATAAAGTCACCTACATGAAGTGTTCCCTTCTGTACAAGAATGGTAGCTACCGGCCCTTTTCCTTTGTCAAGCTGCGCCTCGATCACAAGACCTCTTGCCGCACGATTTGGATTTGCTTTCAGTTCACATACTTCTGCTGAAAGAAGGATCATTTCCAGAAGGCTGTCGATTCCCTCTCCGGTATGTGCGGAAACCGGTACGAAGATGGTGCTTCCGCCCCAGTCCTCCGGGATCAGCTCATATTCGGAAAGTTCCTGTTTTACTCTTTCCACATTTGCACTTGGCTTATCGATCTTGTTGATCGCAACAATGATCTCTACGCCTGCAGCCTTGGCATGGCTGATCGCTTCCACTGTCTGAGGCATAACGCCATCGTCTGCCGCAACAACAAGGACTGCAATATCTGTAGCGTTGGCTCCACGCATACGCATAGCCGTAAACGCCTCATGTCCCGGTGTATCCAGGAAGGTGATCTTCTGTCCGCTGCATTCAACCACATAAGCACCGATGTGCTGTGTGATACCGCCGGCTTCTCCTCTTGTAACACTGGTGTTACGGATCGCATCCAGAAGGGAAGTTTTACCGTGGTCAACATGGCCCATAACACAGACTACCGGTGGTCTGGAAACCATATCGTCTTCGTTTTCCTCTTCCTCTTTCAGAAGTTCACCAATCACATCTACCTTTTCTTCCGGTTCTGCAATGATGTCATATCCAAGAGCGATCTCCTGTGCCTTTTCAAAGTCGATCTCATGGTTTACTGTCACCATGGTACCTTCCATGAAAAGTTTTTTCACGATCACTGACGGCTGCATCTTCATAGCCTCTGCCAGTTCGCGGATCGTCATTTTCTCCGGAAGAGTGATCTCCTTAACCTCAGGTTTCTTTTCTTCCTGTTTTGGCTGTGGAGTCGGCTTCTGAAGCGCTTTTGGAAGTCTGGACATATTTCTTCTTCCGCCCTGGTTTGGTCTGTGTCCGCCGCCCTGTGATTTGTCAAAATCTTTTTTCTTGTTTTTATTTTCTCTGTCGCGTTCTCTCTTGCTGTCCTTGGAAGTCTTTGTCAGCTCTGGAGTAAATACCGCATCGCTGTCATTTCTTCTTCCAGCTCCCGGACGCTGTCCGGAACGTCCGCCTCCATTAAAGCGGTTATTTCCGTCAGGTCTTCCCTGACCTCTGTTATCAGAAGGTCTTCTGTCTCCCTGTGGCCTTCTGTCCCCCTGATTATTTCTTGCAGGACGATTTCCGCCTTCGCTGTTATTTCTGAACGGACGGCCTTCATTATTTCTGGCAGGTCTTCCTCCCTGGCCTCTGTTATCAGAAGGTCTTCTGTCTCCCTGCGGTCTGTTGTCTGAAGGTCTTCTGTCTCCGCTGCGGAAATCGCGTCCTCTGTTATTGTTATTCTCTCTTGCGCCGTCTCTCTGCTCTCTGGGCTGACGGTTCTGCGGTCTTCCCTGATTTCCCTCTGCCGGGCGCTGATTGTTTCTGTTCTGAGTATCTGCCGGACGTTTTGGCGCTTCCGTATTTTTTGGTGCAGGTACTTCTGCTGCTTTTGTCTCTGCTGGTTTCTTCACCTGAGTTTCCGGTTTCTTTGCTGCCGGCTCTGTATTTTTCGGTGCCTTAGGTGTCTGCTGTTTTACAGCCGGCTTTTTCTCCTGTGCCGGTCGTTTTGTTCTGTTTTTTCCTCCATCACTTGCATTCTGCGCATGATAGACACGGATTATATTTTTTTTCTTTTTGGGAGCCTCCGCTTTCTCTGCTTCTGGCTTCGCTGTTACCATCTTTTCTTCTGTTCTGGAATTATCCACCTTGGTAATCTGCTCCTTTCCCCTTTTTGTTATTTTTTCTGTCAATTTATGATCTGCCATGCATTTTCCTCCTTCAGGCTGATGATTTTCCAAGCTCCTTTAATATCGCTTTTGCAAAATTTTCATCCTGCACGGCAAGGCTTGCACGGAATTCCTTTCCGCAGTATTTTCCAAGCTCCGCTTTATCTCCGAAAACATAAAACGGAACTTCATAAAACTCACACATGTTTTGAAATTTCTTCCGTGTATTTTCTGATGCATCTCCTGCAACCAGTACAAGATATCCTTTTCCTGATTTCACAGACTTTTCTGTAGAAAACTCTCCACTGGCAGTCTTTCCTGCCCTTGTTGCAAGTCCTATAAGAGACAGCACCTTCTGATTGCTTTTATTTGTCAAGCTTTTCAAACTCCTTTTTCAGGTCCTCATAGACCTCCTGCGGGATCCCTGTTTTCAAAGAACGTTCCAGCCCATGATTTTTCACTGCCTTTTCCAGACATTCCATAGATCTGCACAGATAGGCGCCTCTTCCGTTCTTTCTCCCGGTCGTATCCAGTACGATCTCATTCTCCGGAGTGCGCAGGACCCTCATCATTTCTTTTTTGTTTTTCATTTCCCTGCACCCAGTACACTGGCGCATGGGAATCTTAGTTTTCGTTTTCATACTCTTCTTCGCCGTCTTCAGCAGACTCTGCTGTCTCAGCTTCTTCTGTCATCTCAGTTGCTTCTGCTGTCTCAGTCTCTTCGCTTTCGGCTGTCTCACTGTCAGATTCTTCGTTGTAGTATTCCTCATCGGCATACTCTTCATCCTCATAATCATACAGTTCGCCGGATTCCTTCGCCTGCGTCTCGCTCTTGATGTCAATCTTGAAACCGGTAAGACGAGCTGCAAGACGGGCATTCTGTCCTTCTTTGCCAATTGCAAGAGAAAGCTGATAATCCGGAACAACAACAAGCGCTGTTTTTTCATCCGGATCTGCCATAACTGCAATAACCTTTGCCGGGCTCAGTGCATTTTCAATAAGGATCGCCGGGTTTTCGTCCCAGTTGATGATATCGATCTTTTCTCCACGAAGCTCTTCCACAATGGCATTGACTCTGGCTCCGTTCATACCTACACATGCGCCTACCGGATCTACATCAGGATCATTGCTCCATACAGCAATTTTTGTACGGGAACCAGCCTCTCTGGCGATGCTCTTAATTTCAACTGTACCGTCTCTTACCTCGGCAACCTCAGATTCAAAAAGTCTCTTTACAAGTCCCGGATGTGTTCTGGAGCAAAGGATACGCGGTCCCTTCGGAGTGTCTTTTACCTCAAGGATATAAACCTTGATTCTTTCCGTAGGATGGAACTCCTCTCCCTTCACCTGCTCATTTTCACTTAAGATACCATCTGCTTTACCAAGGTTCACGCTGACGTTTCTTCCCATCACACGCTGAACGATACCAGTAACCACTTCTTTTTCCTGTCCGTAATACTGGTCATAAAGAACCTTACGTTCCTCTTCACGGATCTTCTGGAGAATCACGTTTTTGGCATTCTGTGTAGCGATTCTTCCAAATTCTTTGGACTGTATCTCTACCTTAACGGTATCTCCCTCTTCCACATGTGCATTGATCTTCTGTGCATCTACCAATGAGATCTCAAGAGCCGGGTCTTCTACAAAATCAGTAACCATACGCTCTGCATAAACGCTGAAATCACATGTTTCCGGATTAATGGTCACATGTACATTATCCGCCTTTCCAAAATGATTCTTGCAAGCCTGGATCAGTGACTGCTCAATAGCCTCCAGCAGTGTATCTTTACTGATATTTTTTTCTTTTTCAAGAATATCCAGTGCTTCCATTAACTCTCTGTTCATTTTTCTTCTTTCCTCCTGTTTTTTTCAGACACTGTCAGAATTCGATCTTTAAACGGATCAGGGCAATTTCCTTTTTATCAAATGTGCGCAAAGCGCCGTCCTCCTCGATTGTCACACTGTTATCATCATATGCAGTAAGGACCCCGCTGAATTCCTTTTGTTTTTCTATCGGACGATAGGTGCGTATCTCTACTGCTTTTCCCATACTTCTGGCAAAATCCTTTTCCTTCTTCAGCGGTCTGTCAAGCCCGGGAGAGCTGATTTCCATAATATAGCTGTCTTCAATAAAATCATCCTCATCAAGCCTGTCGCTGAACTTCCGGCTCACTGCTTCACAATCGTTTACCGTTATCCCGCCTGGTTTGTCAATATAGCCGCGAAGGTACCAGTTTCCGGCTTCCTTTACATACTCTACATCTACCAGTTCAAATCCCTGTTCTTCAACAATAGGAGCAAGCAGTGCTTCTGCTTTCTGTTCATATTCTTCCCGTCTGCTCATATTTTCCACCTGCCTTTCGCACATACGGACTCCTGTCGCAAAAAGAGTGGACCGAAGTCCACTCTTATGCTATCCGTTATCATGTTGTATTTATCATAGCACCATCCATAAGGAAAAGCAAGGGTTATTTTAGATCCTGGGTTTCACTCCCCGGGTATCCCTCTTTGCCAGACGTACTTTATTCAGGGCATATGGCTTTTCATGATAGGTGATCGTATACTCCTGATGACCGCCAAGAAGGTAGGCATGTTCCAGATGATCCCCGTCTGTAAGCCGCATTCCGCGGACTCCCACAGCTGTTTTTTTCATGTTGGAAATCTCCTGCTTCAAAAATCTGAGGAAGCATCCGCCTGCACTCTGGAGAACCACCTGCTCCATCTGGTCCGCACTGCCCACAAAGATCAGACTGTCATCCTCTCCAAGCTTTGTTGATGCGATAGTCCTCTTTGCCACATCAAATTCCGCGCCATCTACAAGCTTACACATAGAAGCTTTTGTCACAAACAAAATACTGTCATTTTTGATCTGACTTACCGGTGCCACATAAAGAATCTGTTCCGTACTGCTGTCATAATTGCTCAGATTATCTGCCGGAGTACCCTTATCCCGGAATCTGACCAGCGGAATATCTACAGCCTTGATCGTGTGCATCTTTCCCGTATCGGTAAAAAGACATATCTTATCTGTGTTCATACAGCTTAACACATAACGGTTTTCGCTATGGGCAGCTTCTTTATTTCTTTCATAGGCATTTTTGTCGATCAGTTTCATATAGCCAAAACGATCCATCAGGAAACAAACTTCTGTCTCTTCCATTTTCTTTTCTTCATAGACTGCTTCTTCTGCATTTTCTATTGAAGTATGACGTTTGTTTCCATATTCCTTTTTGATGACATCCAGTTCCTTCATAATCACCGCAGCCATCGAATCGTAATGATCCAGGATATCTTTATAAAGGACAATATTCTTCATGGTCTGCTCATACTCTGCCTGAAGCGCCTCGATCTCCAGTCCGATCAGCTTATAGAGACGCATATCCAGAATAGCGGAAGCCTGTTTTTCTGTAAAATGCAGTTTTGCTGCCGCCTTCTCACTGGTCTTTGTCTTAAAGCGGATTCCTTCTGTCACACCTTCCACCAGACATTTTTTTACCTGCTCACGGTTTTTGCTTCCACGAAGGATCTCTATGATCAGGTCGATCACATCACAGGCCTTGATCAGACCTTCCTGGATTTCCTGTTTTTCCAGTTCCCGTCCAAGAAGTGTATTATATTTTCTGGTCGTCACCTCAAAAAGAAAATCTACGTGATGCTCGATGATCTGCTTCAGACTCAGAGTTTCCGGTCTTCCGTCTGCAACTGCCAGCATGTTCACTCCGAACGTATCTTCCAGACGGGTTTTCTTATACAGCATATTCGTAAGGTTTTCTACGTCCGTATCTTTTTTCAGTTCCAGAACGATACGGATTCCCTCTTTGGAAGACTGATTGGAAATATCCACGATGTCCGTTGTTTTTTTCGTCTCCACAAGGGATGCCACATCATTGAGAAATTTACCGATATTCGCTCCCAGCATGGTATATGGAATCTCTGTGATCACAAGCTGTTTTTTGCCGCCTTTCAGCTTTTCAGTTGTCACACGCCCTCTGATGCGCAGCTTTCCGGATCCTGTCTCATAGATTTTCCGAAGATCATCCTTATTTACGACAATCCCGCCTGTAGGAAAATCCGGACCTTTGATGTAGCGCATCAGTCCTCTGACACTGATCTCATTGTCCTTCATGTAGGCCTTGACCCCATCGATCACCTCTGTCAGATTATGCGGAGGAATACTGGTTGCCATACCTACCGCAATACCTTCCGCCCCATTGACCAGAATGTTGGGGATTTTTACCGGCAGTACCGAAGGTTCTTTTTCTGTCTCATCAAAGTTTGGTACAAAATCTACTACATTTTTATCAAGATCCGCCAGGAATACTTCCTGTGTCAGCTTTTCCAGACGTGCCTCTGTATATCGCATGGCTGCCGCCCCGTCTCCCTCAATGGAGCCAAAGTTGCCATGACCGTCCACCAGGGTTTTTCCCTTTTTAAATTCCTGCGCCATGACTACAAGCGCTTCATAAATAGAGCTGTCACCGTGCGGGTGATATTTACCCATGGTGTCTCCCACAATACGGGCACATTTACGGTAAGGCCTGTCATAGCGGATCCCCAGTTCATACATATCATATAAAGTTCTTCTCTGTACCGGCTTCAGACCATCCCGCACATCCGGAAGTGCACGGGAAATGATCACGCTCATTGCATAATCAATATACGACTTCTGCATGATCTCCGAATAATCCGTACGGATGATATTTTCCTGTTTTGTTTCCATTTGATTGTCCTTTCACATACTTTCACAGGAGTCCGGTGCTTTTGCGACTCCGGATTCCTGCCCTTCTGGTATCACGTTCTATATATCCAGTTCTGCATCTGCCGCATGTTCATAAATAAACGCTTTCCGCGGAGGAACATCACTTCCCATAAGGATTTCGGTAACACTGGAAGCTAGGCGGGCATCCTCGATCTCCACCCGCTTCATTCTCCTTGTTTCCGGATTCAAAGTGGTTTCCCAGAGCTGCTCCGCATCCATCTCACCCAGACCTTTGTATCTCTGCAGAGTAAAGCTTCCCGGTTTATGTGTCTTACGGTATTTTTCCAGAGCCTTGTCATCATAGAGATATTCTTCCGGTCCTTTCTTCGGCATGGCTTTGTAAAGAGGAGGCATGGCAATATACACATGTCCTTCATATATAAGGTCCGGCATAAACCGGTAAAAAAGTGTCAGAAGCAATGTGGAGATATGCGCACCATCCACATCCGCATCCGCCATGATCACAATTTTATCATATCGTAGCTTACTGATATCAAAGTCATTTCCGTAGCCTTCCGAAAAGCCGCAGCCAAAAGCGTTGATCATGGTCTTGATCTCCGCATTGGCAAGGACCTTATCAATCGTAGCTTTTTCTACGTTCAGGATCTTACCGCGGATGGGCAGGATTGCCTGATAATTCCGGTTTCTTGCTGTTTTTGCAGAGCCGCCCGCGGAATCTCCCTCCACAATAAAGATCTCACACTGGGAAGGATCCTTTTTTTCACAGTTTGCAAGCTTCCCGTTAGAATCAAAGGAATATTTCTGTTTCGTAAGAAGATTGGTTTTCGCCCGCTCTTCCGTCTTACGGATCTTTGCCGCTTTTTCCGCACAGGAGAGAATCGCTTTCAGAGTTTCCAGATTCCGGTCAAAATAGAGCACCAGCTGTTCTCCCAGCACTTTTCCTGTGGCCTTGGCAGCATCCTGATTGTCCAGCTTTGTCTTGGTCTGGCCTTCAAAACGCGGCGCCGGATGCTTGATCGACACCACGGCAGTCATGCCGTTTCTGATATCTGCTCCGGTAAAATTAGCATCTTTATCCTTCAATATCCCGATCTCACGGGCATAAGTATTCATTACCGTAGTAAAAGTCGTCTTAAACCCGGTCAGATGAGTTCCGCCTTCCGCGTTGTAGATATTGTTGCAGAAGCCCAGCACGTTCTCCCGAAACTCATTGGTGTACTGAAAAGCGGCTTCCACCTGAATCCCGTCAGCCTCTCCTTTCAAAAGGATCGGATCATGGAGCGCTTCTGTTTTATGGTTAAGATCCCGAATATAACCAACGATTCCCTCCGGCTCATGATATTCTTCGGTTTCCGGTTCTTCTCCTCTTTTATCTTCAAATAAAATAGTCAGCTCCGGATTCAGATAGGCAGTCTCGTGAAGACGGCTTTTTACCTCTGTTGCAGAAAATCTTGTTTTCTCAAAGATCTCCGGATCCGGCAGGAAGTTGACACAGGTTCCTGTCTCTCTTGTCCTTCCAAGCTTAGGGAGCAGGCCTTCTTCCAGATCTATCACCGGAATTCCTCTTTCGTAACGGTCATGGTGTACATAGCCGTCTCTGCTGATCCTGATATCCAGATAAGTAGAAAGAGCATTTACCACAGAAGATCCCACACCGTGAAGACCACCACTGGTCTTATATGCAGAATTATCAAACTTACCGCCTGCATGCAGCGTTGTAAACACAAGACGCTCTGCCGATACACCCTTTTCATGCATATCCACGGGAATACCCCTTCCATTGTCTGTGACTGTACAGGATCCGTCCCTTTCAAGAACCACGTGGATATTGCTGCAATATCCTGCAAGATGCTCATCCACTGCATTATCTACGATTTCATAGATCAGATGGTTCAGACCTTTTCTCGACACACTTCCGATATACATACCCGGGCGCTTCCGCACTGCCTCCAGCCCTTCCAGGACAGAGATACTTCCGGCATCATACGTTTCCTTCTTTGCCATGACTGTTCTGTTTCCTTTCTTTCACTTATTACCATTTCAAACATTCGTTCTCTATCATAACCCATCTTCCGGTTTTTTTGCAAGACTAAATCTGTTTTTCTGTCGGATTCAAAAAATACTGGAGCCTTTCGGTTTCCGGGCAAAAGAAAAAGTGCAACCAATTCGCTTGATTGCACTTACAGCAGCCAGTACGGGAATCGAACCCGTGTTTCCGCCGTGAGAGGGCGGCGTCTTAACCCCTTGACCAACTGGCCTTATTCTGTTGTTTTATCGGTTTTATTAAGAGCAGCCAGTACGGGAATCGAACCCGTGTTTCCGCCGTGAGAGGGCGGCGTCTTAACCCCTTGACCAACTGGCCTCATCTGTACGCTTCCGCGCCAACCGACTTGCTTAGTATATCTCAGCTTTCGCTAAAATGCAAGCTTTTTTTGAAAAAATTTTAAAAAAATATTCAAAAGCAAATTATAATTATCATAAGCAATATATATTTATTATATGTAAAATATAGTTGACATTCAGTAAGTACAAGACTATACTGAAAGTAACAAAAACACAGGAGGAACAGATGAAAAATCTGAAACTAAAGTTTGCTCGAATGGAAAAGGGGCTCTCTCAAATTGAACTGGCAGAAAAAGTAGGCGTTACCAGACAGACCATTGGAATGATGGAATCCGGGGATTACAATCCCTCTCTGAAGCTGTGCACAGCGATCTGCCGTGAACTGGGAAAAACCCTCAATGATCTGTTTTGGGAGGAGGTAGACGAATGAAACCAAAATTAGATGAACGCCAGATGCAGGATGCAGCCAGAATCGCAGGCATCAGCTTTTACGTCATGTATATGGTATGCGCAGTTTTTTCCATTGTATTTACCGTTTTTTTCGCCTTTGCCATCCGTAGAAAAGCCGGACCTGAAACGGAGATCCGCACTGCTGTTCTTCTCTTTTTTGCAGGGATGAAGAAGTCTTTTCGCAATTATCCCATGTCAATCTTCAGATCCCCGGGCTTAATAATTCCCTTCGCCCGAAAAATCTTTCCAATGACCCAGGTGATCACAACCGGCAGTACGAAACAGAGCAGGAGCATTCCAACCCACTGAAATGCACCGGCTTCATATCCTTCCGGCATCTGTGACCAGCCGGAAATGATCCCGATAGGGCCAACCAGCCCTGAAGTTCCCATACCGGAGGATATTGCCGGGCCATTGTTACGCATCTGAAACACGCAGGTTGAAAGAGCCCCTGTAATAGCTGCTGTGATCGTAGGCGGGATCCACAGGATCGGTTTTTTCATAAGATTCGGTACCTGGAGCATGGAGGTTCCAAGTCCCTGTGCCACAAATCCTCCAATTCCGTTATCCGGGAAGCTCAAAACCGCATATCCCAGCATGTGGGCACAGCATCCTGCCGTTGCAGCCCCTCCTGCCAGAGACAAACCGTTCCAGATTTCCATCGTAACCGTTCCGTCTGCCAGCCCTGCCAGAACAGCGCTTCCGCCCAGCCCGATTGCCGCACAGATCGCAGCAGAACTGATGGGAAGGGTCAGAACCGCTCCCACTACAGCGGAAACTACCACTCCCATCAGAAATGGCTGAAGGTTGGTTGCCCATCCGATAAACACACCCAGAGCATCACACACGGATTTGAACATCGGCGCAAAAACAATTGCCAGCACACCTCCGGTGAGGATCGTCACTGCCGGTGTTACAATAATGTCGATCTTTGTCTCCTTAGACACCAGCTTGCCTATTTCACAGGCAACAATGCCGATAAAAAACACTGCAAGGGGACCTCCGGAGCCTCCCAGTGCATTACAGGCAGCTCCCACAGCCGCAAGAGAATACAGCACCAGAGGAGGCGCCATCAGCGCATGACCGATGGCAAGTGCCATCACCGGACCTGTCACCGAGGTGGCATACCCTCCGATTTCCAGAAGTCTCTGTGACACCGCACTTCCCGGTGCAACGTTCTGTCCGATCGTATTTATGATCGTACCGATCAGGAGCGATGCAAACAATCCCAGCGCCATTGCGCTCATAGCATCAATACCATATCTCCGAAATGAAATAACCACATTCTTTCTTCTCAGAAAGGATTCCTTTCTGTTACCCATCATTTCCTCCTTATTCCAAAACCAGATTTTTCCTTATCATCAGGATTCTCCCTCAGTCTTCCTCCATGTCCTCTACCGGTTCCGCAGGGATAAATACTCTGGAATGTTCTTTCTCTTCTTTTTTCTTTTTACCGGCTGTTTCCTGGGCTTCGCGGCAGAATTCCATCTGAGAATTCACCGGCTGTTTTCCTCTTCTGTCCTGTTTCTCATATGTTCCGTCAGGCTGAAGAAGATGAGCCTTTACATTGTCCTTGAATTCCAGTTCCAGCACATGTAAAATCTCTTTTTTAATCGTTTCGTCCTCCACAGGGAAAACAATCTCCACCCGGCGGTCCAGATTACGGGGCATCCAGTCCGCACTGCCCATATAGATTTCTTCTGTTCCTCCATTATGGAAATAGAAGATCCGGCTGTGCTCCAGAAAATCACCTACAATAGAACGCACATGGATATTTTCACTGACTCCCGGGATTCCCGTTTTCAGACAGCAGATTCCCCGGATTACCAGCTCGATCTGCACCCCGTTAGAAGAAGCGTAGTAAAGGGCCTGCATGATCACCGGATCACAAAGAGAATTCATTTTTGCCATAATATGACCGGGAATTCCTTTTTTTACATTTTTCACTTCTCTTTCGATCATTTCCAGGAATCGGTTTTTCATCCAGATCGGAGCTACGATCAGCCTGTTCCAGCGTTTCGGTTCTGAATATCCGGAAAGCATGTTAAAGACAGCTGTCGCATCCTCTCCATAATGCTCATCACATGTAAAAATACCGCAGTCAGTATAAAGCTTTGCCGTAGAATCATTGTAGTTTCCTGTTGCAAGATGCACATACCGGCGGATTCCCGTATCCTCCCGTCTTACCACAAGGGTAATCTTGCTGTGTGTTTTCAGGCCTACCAGGCCGTAAATTACATGGCATCCCGCTTTTTCCAGCTTCTTCGCCCAGACAATATTATTTTCCTCATCAAAACGTGCCTTCAGCTCAACAAGAACCGTTACCTGTTTACCGTTTTCTGCCGCCTGCGCAAGAGCCGCGATGATCGGTGAATTACCACTGACACGATAAAGTGTCTGCTTAATGGCAAGCACTCCCGGATCTTTTGCTGCCTGCCGCACAAAATTCACCACCGGATCAAAGCTCATATATGGATGGTGAAGGAACACATCTCCCTCACGGATCACCTCAAAAATATTTTTATCGGTCTGGAATCTGGGAACCGGAGCCGGAACATATTTCTTTGCCTTATAGGCATCAAAGCCGTCCAGTCCATAAACCTTCATCAGCACTGTCAGATCCAGAGGACCTGCAATATTAAAAATATCTTCATTTTTAATATCAAATTCTGTTTTCAGAATCTTCAGAAGACGTTTGTCCATCTTTTCTTCTGCTTCCAGACGGATAACTTCTCCCCACTGACGTTTTTTCAGCTGCTTCTGAATCTCCACAAGAAGATCCTCCGCCTCGTCCTCATCGATGGAAAGATCCGCATTTCTCATAATACGGTAAGGATGCGCACATACTACGTCATTGCTTAAAAACAGCTGCCCAATGTTTCTCTCAATGATCTCCTCCAGAAAGATCACCGTCCTGCTGCCGGATTTTCCGGAGGGGATCTCAACGATCCGCGGCAGAACAGACGGCACCTGTACGGTTGCAAACTCCAGCACTTCTTTTCCTTTTTTCCGGTCTTTCTTTGAGATCAGCGCGCCAATGTTCAGAGATTTATTCCGGATCAGCGGAAATGGTCTGGAGGAATCCATTGCCATAGGTGTCAGAACCGGATATACATTGTCTTCAAAATACCGGTCCACATACTCCTTCTGCTCCTCCGAAAGCTCCTCATGAGCCATCACCAGGTGAAGTCCTGCCTTTTCCAGCAGCGGCAGCACCGAACGGGTAAAGGTACTGTACTGAACCTTCACAAGCTCATGGGTCTGGTTGCTGATCTCACGAAGCTGATCTTTGGGAGTCAGACCTGCAATGTCTGTTTTCTCGTAGCCTGCATGAACCTGATCTTTCAAAGATGCCACCCGGACCATAAAAAACTCATCCAGATTTGAAGATGTGATGCTGAGGAATTTCAGTCTTTCAAAAAGCGGCAGACTTTTGTCTCTGGCTTCACTTAATACTCTCTCGTTAAATTTCAGCCAGCTTAATTCTCTGTTTACAAAATATTCCGGCTTTGCAAATTTTTTAGTATCCATAATGTCCTCCCCGGATCCTGTATGATCCTGATTCAAATACTTTTACTTTGCCTGTAAAATCTTATATTCTTCTTTTTCTTCTCAAGGTAAGATGGATTCCGAATACTTCCTCAAAGAATTCCACTTTATCTTTCAGAAGCCCCAATTCCAGGGAAATATCCCTGCTGGAATCTATGATCAGGCTCAGCTCTCTGTCCTTCAGCACAGCCCGAAGTCCCTGAACCTTCTGATAATGACTTCTGTCCATGGCATTTGCAAGACGGAGGATTGCCGTAAGCTTGGCGACCAGAAGATAGCGATTCCTGTCAAGACCCGATCCGTCGTCAAAATTCTCGTAATAGACAAATTCTGTGGTATTATACCGCACCGCACTGGCGATCACCTGACGCTCCTCAGTAGAAAGTCCAATGATCTCCGTCGCCATGATGATCCGGTAGGAACACTCCGCCACATCTGCCATACTTATGTATTTCCCGCAGTCGTGCAGCTGCACAGCGATCTGAAGAAGAAGCCGTTCTCTTGCCCCCATTCCATGGACCTTTTTCATACTGTCAAAAATGACAAGTGCCAGCGCTGTGGTCCCCTGAATGTGTTCCTTACTGCTGGAATAGCGCTTGGCAATATTTCTGGATGCCACAAGGATATCATTTTCAAAATTGTGGGCGCTCCTGATGAATTTTTTCTTTTCTCCATAGTCATAGGCAATGCCGTCAAGAAGGGACACACCAGGAACCCATACAGATTCTGCCTGAAATACATCCAGAAAATTCTTACAGATGACCATGGTAGGCACTACCAGAGATGCATATTCCGGATCGATATCCATCTCGGTGGATAGCATCTGATCGGTTTTATAAACCGTATTTTCATAACGGTTATTAAATTCCGCCATGGTGATGATCCTGTCATAAATTTCCTCCCGGAAAATAGTATCCGTGAGGAAATCCCCCATCAGGATCACATTCCTGATATCTCTGTCTTTCAGATAAAGACGCTGAAAGGCTGTCAGATCATTGCGGATAAATTCCTGGATCAGCTGATCATAATGAGTATGTGATTTTTCCAGTTCTTTTAACCTTTCACGAATACGCATGCTTCCCATTTTAAGGCTCTGGGTTGTCACCAGCGCGTCTTTGTCAAAAAGGGAAACCTGCAGGCTTCCGCCTCCGACATCCAGAATCGCGGTACCCTTCTGGATCATTTTTTTGAACCCGGCTTCAATGGCTGCAATAGATTTATATCCGAGAAAATGCTGTTCTGCATTGCTTAAAATCTCCACCCGGATTCCGGTTCTCTGGTAGATCTGTTCCAGAATGATCACCGGATTCACCATTTCACGAAACGCACTGGTGGCACAGGCACGATAGTCCACTGTCCCGAACTCCAGCATGATCGTCCGGAAGTTTTTCAGCACCTCACAGATCGTATCTACAATCTTTCTGTCCAGACGTCCGGAAGAATAGGCTCCCTTACCGATCTCCAGACGATATCTCACATGGTTCAGTTCCTTCAGACCGTTCTTTTTGGAAAGTTCAAAAATCTTCATACTGACTTCATAGGAACCGATATCAATTGCCGCAAAGGTTGTTACTGCCATTTTTTATCTCTCCTTTCCTAGAAGATGATCTATGAACTGCTGGGCAGTCCGCCCGGTAAGACCGCCATGGGAAAGTTCCCATCTTCCGGCTTCCAGAAGCAGTTCTTTTTCCGGCATTTCAATGCCGTTTCTTGCTGCCAGTGTTTTTACGATGCACTCAAATTCTTTTCGGGTCGGCGCTCCAAAGTAAATACGCACGCCGAAGCGATATACCAGAGAAAGCTTCTCCTGAACCGTATCGGAAGAGTGCAGATCATCCTCATCCATCAGCTCCAGCTTGTCTCCGGAGCGTTCCCGGACCAGATGACGCCGGTTGCTTGTGGCATAGATCAGGATATTATCCGGCTTTCTTTCCAGCCCTCCCTCAATCACCGCTTTCAGATATTTATACTCGATCTCAAATTCTTCAAATGAAAGATCATCCATATAAATGATAAATTTGTAATTTCTGTCTTTGATCTGGGCGATCACCTGATTCAGATCCTGAAACTGGTGCTTGTAAACCTCTATGATCCTCAGACCTTCCTCATAATATTTATTAATGATTCCCTTAATGCTGGAAGATTTTCCTGTTCCTGCATCTCCAAAAAGCAGACAGTTATTTGCCTTTCTTCCGCGGACAAACGCCTCTGTATTTTCGATCAGCTTCTGCTTCGGGATCTCATAACCGACCAGATCCTCAAGCTGTACATGGGCAATTCGGGTAACCGGTGCAATAACTACGTTTCCCTTATCATCATGCTCGATCCGAAAAGCTTTATGCAGTCCAAGCTTCCCCACGCCAAAATCCCGGTAAAACTGCACCATATCCGCCATAAACTCCCCGGCATCTGACGCTGCTGCCAGAGTTTTGCTCATTTCACAGATCCTGTCGCGGATACGGCGGTTAAACATTCTTCCTGTATTTTCCGCTCCATGATAATCACAGAGGATTTCACAGCAGGCGGTATCAAAGCTTTTGTCAAAAATTCTCAGATCAAATTCATACAATTCCCGAAAGATCTCAAAATCATGAAGCGCCAGCTGATTGATGCTGCCCTCTACTGCTCCGCGTATCTCACAGGCTTTACTGAATGCATTTTCATGGTTCACAAGCAGAAGCGTCAGGTAATTATGCCAGAGATTTCCCGAAAAGCCATAAGATCCCGCTGTTTCGATCAAACCATTGACACATTCAAAAAACAAAGGCTTCTGCTTCTGTAATTCCTCCTCACTGCTTTTTTGCATCTCCATAAGCAGCGTCATTTTTTCCAGTATCTCTCCATGCTCCATATTTCTGTAGAGCACACATTCCTGTATCCCTGTCATTTATTCGCCCTCCTGCAGCTCATAATTACCAAGAACTCTCATACGATTTGCTTCTGCTTCCAGTCCCCGAATGGCATTTTTTACTGCAGAATCCTCCAGATTTCCTTCAAAATCTACAAAGAAACGATATTCCCAGGTTTTTCCGGGAATCGGTCTTGATTCAATACGGGACATGTTCAGGCCATTGTAAATAATATGAGAAAGCATGTTATAGAGACTTCCGCTGGAATGAGGAAGCTCAAAACACACACTGACCTTCCGGGCTTTTTTCTCATAAACCGGTTTTCGGCTGACAATGATAAATCTGGTGACATTACGGTCATTGTGGCAGATGTTTTCTGCCAGGATATCCAGACCAAACAGCTCTCCTGCAGCTCTGCTGGCGATTGCCGCCTGCGATGTCTTCTGCTCTTCCTTTATCTTTTTTGCAGAAGCCGCTGTATTCTCTGTTTTTACCGGTTTCCATTCCGGATGTTCTTCCAGAAACAGTCTGCACTGGGAAAGCGCCTGCGGATGGGAATACACTGTCCGGATATTTTCCAGAGAAGTTCCCGGAAGCCCCAGGAGTACATGATCTACCGGTATTACCTGCTCCCCTACGATATGGAGCTGATATTCCGTAAGCAGGTCATAAATATCCGTAACGATACCCTGCGTGGAATTTTCAATCGGAAGAACGGCGTAGTCTGCTCTGCCGGATGCAGCCTCCTCCATAGCCTCCCGGAACGTATCTGCATGATAGCTTCGGATCTCCTCCGGAAAATAGGCTCGCATGGCAGCATAGCTGTAGGCGCCCTCTACTCCCTGAAATACCACGCTGACATCTTTCAGAGGAAGATGGTCCACCATTTCGTAGTCCCTTTTTTCCTCCACTCCGTTTGCTGTCAGAAGCTGATACTGACGTTTCCTGCTGATCGCCATAATCTGCTGAAAGACCTCCTGGATGCCCAGAGAATTAAATGCTCCATGGGCACGGCCGCCAAGAGAGGCAAGCTTTTCCTTCTCTCTTCCTGAATCCATGACCTGTTTTCCGGTCCTGATCTTATACTGCGCAACATCCTCACAAACCTTCATTCTTTTTTCAAAAAGCCGGAGGATCTGATCGTCGATCTCATCTATTTCTTTTCTGCATTCGTGCAAATCTGTCATCTGTTTTTCTCCTTCTGTAAAAATCTGCCTGCACTGTACTTTAGCACTGTGACAGACTGCTTACAGTAAGTTTAGCATCTGTGTATTGTTTTTTCAAGTACAGGCAATACTATAAGAAAGTTAAATTTATGTAAAATTTATTATCCACGAAAGGACTGTCTTACATGAAACGAAATTTCCTACTGTGTGGTTCTCTTGGATGGTGCATGGAGATTTTCTGGACCGGATTTCATTCTCTGCTGGACGGGCAAGGTACCATGATGGGAAAAACTTCTCTACTGATGTTTCCTATTTACGGCTGTGCGGCAGTAATCGCTCCTCTATACCGATATCTTGCCTCCATCCCTGTTTTTCTTCGAGGATGCCTTTACACCTTTGGTATTTTTTTCACAGAATTCCTCAGCGGGAGCATTCTGAAACACTTCGGCATCTGTCCCTGGGATTACAGCCATACACCATTTCATTTCCGTGGAGTGATTCGACTGGACTATGCGCCCGTATGGTTTGTTACAGGGCTTCTTTTTGAAAAAATACTTATAAAATCATCTTGAAAAAAAGGGGCTTCTATTATATGATGGATTAAGAGAATTTTCAGGAATCTGTTTCTTGATTCTTTTAACCAAACAGGAGGTACTAAATGAGACATTTAATGAGCCCGTTGGACTTTTCTGTGGAAGAGCTTGATAAGCTTCTTACTCTGGCCAACGACATTGAAAAGAACCCTGAGAAATATGCCCACGTATGTGACGGCAAAAAACTCGCAACCTTATTCTACGAACCAAGTACACGTACACGCTTGAGCTTTGAAGCAGCCATGATGAATCTTGGAGGTAACGTTTTAGGATTTTCTTCCGCTGACTCCAGTTCTGCAGCCAAGGGCGAGAGTGTAGCTGATACAATCCGTGTTACATCCTGCTATGCAGATATCTGTGCCATGCGTCATCCAAAAGAGGGAGCTCCTTTAGTTGCATCCATGGCATCTTCTATTCCAGTGATCAATGCCGGTGACGGCGGTCATCAGCATCCTACCCAGACTCTCACCGATCTTCTTACGATCCGTTCCCTGAAGGGAAGACTGGATAACCTTACCATCGGTCTGTGCGGAGATCTGAAATTCGGACGTACCGTTCACTCTCTGATCGAGGCGCTGGTACGTTACGAGAATGTGAAATTTGTCCTGATCTCTCCGGAGGAGCTTCGTGTTCCAAGCTATATCCGTGAAGACGTCCTTACCAGAAACAGTATTGAATTCCAGGAGGTAGAAAGACTGGAGGATGCGCTTCCTCAGCTTGATATCCTGTATATGACCCGTGTTCAGAAAGAACGTTTCTTCAACGAAGAAGACTATGTCCGCATGAAAGATTTCTACATACTGGACAAACAGAAAATGGAGCTTGCCAAGGAAGATATGTATATCCTTCATCCGCTCCCCCGTGTAAACGAGATTGCAGTTGAGGTGGACGCTGACCCGAGAGCTGCTTACTTTAAACAGGCACAGTACGGCGTATATGTCCGTATGGCCCTGATTCTCACATTACTGGAGGTAGATGTATCATGTTAAACGTTGGAGCACTTCGCGAAGGCTATGTACTGGATCATATCAAGGCCGGCAAGGCCATGACCATTTATCATGACCTGAAGCTGGATAAACTGGACTGTACTGTTGCCATCATCAAAAATGCCCGCAGCAACAAAATGGGCGTCAAAGATATCATCAAAGTAGAATGTCCTGTAGAAAAACTGGATCTGGATATCCTTGGTTTTATCGATCACAACATTACCGTCAACATCATCAAGGATGAAAAGATCGTCGAGAAAAAGGAACTGAAGCTTCCGAAAAAAGTCACCAATGTGATCAAGTGCAAAAATCCTCGCTGCATCACCTCTATTGAGCAGGGACTGGATCATGTATTTTTCCTGGCTGACGAAGAAAAAGAAATCTACAGATGCATGTACTGCGAAGAAAAGTACAGAGGAAAAAGAAATAAATAAGACACAAAAAAGCCCCGGAAATATTCCGGGGTTTCTTTGTACGCAAGCAGACCGATAAGCCGGGTTATGTCGTTGGGTGATCATCTGTCTAGGCCGCCCGTTGCCGGACGGCTCAAGCGACCCACCTGAAAGCACGACGGGCCGCCGTATCGCTTTCTTTTCGGTCTTGCTTCAAATGGAGTTTACATGTGCCCGTTCTGTTACCACAACGGCGGTAGTCTCTTACACTGCCTTTCCACCCTTACCCTCTGTAAAGAAGGCGGTTTATTTCTGTTGCACTGGTCTGGGAGTCACCTCCACCGGACGTTATCCGGCATCCTGCCCTGTGAAGCCCGGACTTTCCTCGTCTGCACCCTTTCGTCTGTGCAGCCGCGATCACCTGGCCTGCTTGCGCAAAAGCTATTCTATCACGGTTTTACTGAGATGTAAAGATGTTTCTATACATCAAAGCAGCTTCCCCCAACAAATTCTCTGAGTATGGAATTATGAGGCACGTCTTCACTGGGAACCGCAACAAAGTAGTCAAAAAACTTCAAAAGGCGTTTGGCTTCCACATATTCCGGCTCTGTTTTTTCGATTCCGAAAAGGAGCGGCTCTGCATAGAGCTTCAGACAGGCGAGCTCATATACAAGAGCAGAATTGAACATCACATCTGCCTGCTCCTGGAAAGGAAAGATATTGGATTCCTCTCCCCTTCGGACTGACGGCCATCTTGCAATGGTTTCTTTTGCAGAAATTCCTCTGGTACGGGCATCCCGGACGATCCGGCGGATCAAGCGTCCGTCTGTAGTCGGGATACGGTTATGCTCATCTACATTCAGCTGCGTAAGGGCACTGATATAAATTTTAAATTTATTATCTGTAGGAAGCGCATAGCTGAGTTTATCATTCAGACAATGGATCCCCTCGATCACAAGAACATCTTCCCTGCCCAGCTGGAGAAAATCTCCCCTGTACTCTCTTTTGCCTGTTTTAAAATTATAAACCGGAAGTTCTACCCGCTCCCCTTTTAAAAGAGTAAGCATATCTTTATTAAACTGTTCCACATCGATTGCTTCCAGACATTCATAGTTTTTTTCACCATATTCGTCCAGCGGTGTGTTATCTCTGTCTACAAAATAATTATCCACTGCAATGGGATGCGGTTTCCTTCCATGAGCGGCAAGCTGAATACTGAGTCTGTGGGAAAAGGTTGTTTTTCCCGAAGAAGAGGGACCGGCGATCATTACAAACTTTTTGTTTCCTGTTTCACAGATTTTCCGTGCAATGTTGGAAATCTTTGCTTCCTGCAGCGCCTCCTGAACCAGGAGGATACTCCGGATTCCTTCTTTCGTAATCCGGTTATTCAGATCTCCCACACAGGAAATATTTAGTTTTTCCACCCACTCCTGTGATTCCTTCTGCACACGGAATATTTTTTCCTCCGGCGCAAAAGGCGGGATCACATCCGGATGTCCGCATTCCGGAAGTTCCAGCACAAAGCCCTCGTCGTAAAGCTTCAGATCAAAATACCGAAGGTATCCCGTATGGTTTGCCATATAGCCGTAAAAGTAATCCTCAAAGTTCCCAATTCTGTAAAGATTCACCCTGGAGCCTCTGCGATACCGGAAAAGCTGTTCTTTGTCATACATTCTGTGCCTGCGGAACAGGGCGATTGCCTCATCTGTGCTGACAGACCGTTTTTCTATGGGGATCCGTTCCTCTGCCAGTTGATGCATCCGTGCTTTTACCTGATCAAGGAATCTCTGGTTGAGAACCGTACTTCCCTTCATGGTAAAATAATATCCGGATCCTACTGAATAATGGATCACAACATGATCGACATCGTCTTTTCCGGCAACATCATAAATTGCCTTTAGAAGGAGCATACAGACGCTTCTTTTGTAAGTGCTGTGACCAATGTTGTCTTTTGTAGTCACAAACTCGATCTTACTGTCATATTTCAGTTTTTTGTGAAGTTCTTTTAATTTTCCATTAACCGTAACCAGGATCACCGGTGCCTCAGACGATTTCTGATAAGGTTCCACAATTTCAGCAAAGCTGGTTCCCACCGGATAGTCCCTGGTTTCCCCCATAATTTCCACATTTACCGATTTCTGTCCCATTAAGCCTCTTACCTCCTGTCCTGATTCAGCGCCCTAAGGCTTTTGAATTATGTTTTACAATAAAGTATATGGGCTTTCCACACGCGCACATGATACCATAAGCCCGGGGAAATTCTCTGTCAGCTTCTGTTTCATGGCCTCCATAAAAATATATTCCGTACCATAATGGCCGGCATCGATCACAGCAAGTCCCTGGGCTGCCGTATCAATTCCTGTATGATGGTCGATGTCTCCGGTAATATAAACGTCTGCACCGTGTTTCATCACATCCGGGATCATGCTTTTGCCGCTGCCGGTACAGACAGCCGCAACTTCCACCTGCTGCTCCGGATCTCCGTAAATCCGCACATCCTGAAGCTCCAGCATCTGTTTTACAAAAAGCCCGCACTGACGCAGCGTCATCTTTTCCGGAAGTCTGCCTACCCGGCCAAAGCCCTGTACACCATTTTCATTTTCCACTGTCACAGAAAGTACCTTTCGATCCTGAAGCCGCAGAAAATCCGCGCTTAAATCCGCCATTCCCATGACGTCATAATTTGTATGCATGGCAAAATACTGCATATCATGACGGATCAGGGAAAGAATTTTTCTTCCTGTAAAATCATGATTATTGATTTTTTTCATGCCGCTGAAGATCACAGGATGATGTGTGATGATCATATCCGCCTCGGCATCCAGTGCCTCGGCAAGTGTTTTTTCTGTCAGATCGAGAGCAAGGAACACATGGTGCACTTCCTTTTCATCATCGCCTACCAGAAGCCCCACATTGTCCCAGCTTTCTGCCATTTCAGCCGGATATCTTTTTTCCAGCCAGTCTGTCAGTTCTCTAACCTTCATATCGTTCTAAAGCGGCAAGGATCAGCCGCCTTTCCTCCATGACTTCTTCTTTTCGCTGCACTGCCGCCTCTCCGGAAGCATCTTCAAGACGTGAAAGGATCTGACCGCGGATTCTTAGTTCTTTTTCCAGATACTGTTTCAGAACCGGATGCCTTGTTTGAAGAAGAAGCCCTCCGTATTCCATTTCCGCATCTGTCCATTCCGGAATCTGCATTCCTGAGACAGCTTTCATCATAAAATAAAATTTTCCATCTTCTAAAACACAGTCTTCTCTGACGATTTGATATCCGTTCTCAAAAAGGAAACGCCGTACATGCCCAATGTCCGACTGCGGCTGAAGGATCAATTCCCGGAATCCGGAAAGGGTTCCCTCTCCTTCCGTCAGGATCCGTTCCATCAAAGGACCTCCCATTCCGGCGATCACGAGCGTATCGCCTTCTCCCTTTTTAATTTCTTTCAGCCCGTCAGAAAGTCTGGTTTCTATGTATTGATCCAATCCGTATTGCGAAATATGCTCTCTGGCTCTGGAAAGGGGACCTTTCCCTACATCCGCTGCAATCGCAGAAGGGATTCTCCTTTTCTGTATCAGGTATACCGGCAGATATCCATGATCACATCCCACATCTACCAGCCGGTTTCCTTTTGTCACCATTTCTGCAATCGCAGACAGCCTTAACGATAACTGCATGTTTCTGCTCCTTAATCCAGATAATCCTTCAGCTTACGGCTGCGGCTCGGGTGGCGGAGCTTACGAAGCGCTTTTGCCTCAATCTGGCGGATACGTTCTCTGGTAACATTGAACTCCTTGCCAACCTCCTCAAGAGTACGGGCACGTCCATCATCCAGACCAAAACGAAGACGAAGAACCTTCTGCTCTCTTTCTGTAAGTGTCCCAAGCACCTCAATCAGCTGTTCTTTCAAAAGTGTGAAGGCGGCCGCATCTGCCGGTACCGGTACATTGTCATCCTGAATAAAGTCACCCAGATGGCTGTCTTCCTCCTCACCGATAGGAGTTTCCAGAGAAACCGGCTCCTGAGAAATTTTCAGGATTTCACGAACACGGTCAACAGACATATCCATTTCTTCTGCAATTTCTTCCGGAGAAGGCTCACGGCCAAGCTCCTGAAGAAGCTGACGTGAAACGCGGATCAGTTTATTGATCGTCTCAACCATATGAACAGGAATACGGATCGTACGCGCCTGATCGGCAATGGCTCTGGTGATCGCCTGACGAATCCACCAGGTAGCATACGTACTGAATTTGTAACCTTTTCGGTAATCAAATTTTTCAACAGCCTTGATAAGGCCCAGGTTTCCCTCCTGAATCAGATCAAGGAACAGCATTCCTCTTCCCACATAACGTTTTGCAATGCTGACTACAAGACGGAGGTTTGCTTCTGCAAGACGCTTTTTCGCATCCTCGTCTCCCTCTTCCATCCTCTGGGCAAGTTCAATCTCCTCATCTGCGGTAAGAAGACTTACCTTACCGATTTCTTTCAGATACATACGAACCGGATCCTCAATGCTGACACCTTCCGGAACAGACAGATCGATCTTGTCAAGCTCTACCTCTTCCTCATCATCCAGCTTATCGATATCCATATCATCGTCAAGGATCAGTTCTTCATCATTTCCCGTAATGCGGAGTACGTCTACCCCGCTTGCCTCAAGAAAATCAAACACCTTCTCCATCTGTTCCACTTCCAGATGCTGATCTTTAAAGAAGTCATTGATCTCCTGATATTCCAGTACATTTTTTTTCTTTTTTGCAAGCTCCAGAAGTTCTACCAGTTTCTCACTGAATTTTCCCATATTCATTTCCATAGGTGCTTAATCCCTCCATATAGTGTTTATATTTTATCCTTATTCAAAAGAAATATGCAGTTCCCGGCTTTTTCTGCCAAGATCCTCCAGTTCTTTTTTTGCCTTTACGAGTTCCTGCAGTCCCTGAAGATCTGTCGGATCCCAGTTTCTGTTTTTTTCTGCAAGACTTTCCTGCTTGATCCGAAGAAGTGTGTCTGCAAAAGCTCTGTCCTGTTCCTGCTGATTTTCCAGGTGGATCGCAGCATTGAAAAGAGATGCCACTTCTCTCTGCTCTTCACTGTCCGGAAAACTGTTCAGGAGCCTTGCCGGATTCACTTCTCCTTCCTCCCTCTGCCGAAACAGCATCTGCGCCACTTCCCGGTAAAGAGGTACTACAAAGTCCTCCGGACTCAGATATTGTGCCACCTTATCAAAAATGCCCGGATAGGTCACAAGCCAGGTCAGCATCAGTTTCTGCGACGTATCGGAAGCTGATTCTCGTTTCTTTTTTTCAGAAGTCCCGGACTTTGGCTGCATCCGGTGCTCTGCCGGCGTTCCCTTAAGCGCCAGGGTATTTACCCGTTTTTTTAAGTCCTCGCCGCTGATTCCGTAACGCCCTCTATATATTTTAACGATAGCATCAATGTAAAGATTTCGTTCCAGTTCATCTTTCAATTCCAAAAGCATTTCTGCACATCGTTCAAAGAACCGGTTCTGTCCCTGAGGTTCCTCCATGGGAAACTCATCTTCAGCAACGTTTACCCGAAACAAAAAGCTGTCCTTTGCCTCATCAAGCCTTTTTTCAAATGCCTCAGGTCCCATATTTTTGATAAATTCATCCGGATCCTTATATGGTTTCAGACTTACTACCCTTGAATTCACTCCAGCTTCCCGGAGAATCGGGATTCCACGTAATGCAGCCCGGATCCCGGCTTCATCACTGTCATATAACAACAGGACTTCCTGTGTATATCGTTTCAAAAGGCTGGCATGGCCTGACGTCAGCGCCGTACCCAAAGAAGCAACTGCATTATTAAATCCGGCCTGATGCATCGCGATCACATCCATATATCCCTCGCAAAGGATCAGATATTTTTGTCTGGTAGTACGGGCAATATTCAATCCATAAAGATTCCGGCTCTTATCAAATATCTTTGTTTCCGGGGAATTCAGGTACTTAGGTTTTGCATCGCCCATAACCCTCCCTCCAAAACCAATGACACGGTTATTTACATCCATGATCGGAAAAATGACCCGGTTCCAGAATTTATCGTACATTCCATGGCGTTCATCCACATTAAACAGCCCTGATTCTCTCAGCCGCTCATCCTGATAACCTTTTGATTTTAAAAACCGGTACAGACCATCGCTGAATTTGTCGGAATAACCCAGACCAAATTTTCTCATAGTCTCTTCACTCAAACCACGGTTCTTCAGATATTCATAGCCTCTTTGACCTTTGTCAGTCCTGAGCTGATAATAAAAATACTGTGCTGCCTGCTTATTGATCTCCAGAAGTTCTGCTTTTTCCTGTGCTTTCTGCCGTACTTCCTTTGAATATTCGATTCTTGGAAGTTCTACTCCTGCCCGGTCAGCCAGATGCTTCAAGGCCTCTCCGAAGGTGTAGTTCTCATACTCCATGATAAAATTAAATACATTTCCTCCGGCTCCGCAGCCAAAGCAATAATACATCTGCTTGCCTGGTGTCACGGAAAAGGACGGTGTTTTCTCATTATGAAAGGGACATAATCCAAAATAGGAGCTTCCCTTTCTGGTAAGTTTTACATATTGGGATACTACGTCTACAATATCATTTTTGCTTCGTACTTCCTCAATGATATCGTCTGAATAGCGCATAGACATCCTCCTCTGTTATTTAATAGCTGTCCCAGGACTGTGGAATAAAAAGTTCCCGGAATTTTGCCATAGAATACTGGTCAGTCATTCCGGAAAGGTAATCACAGACCGCCCGGTCCATCGTCTCCCCCTTTGCCAGAAGTTCTCTGTATTCTCTGGACATTGCCTCCGGATGCTGTATGTAATACCGATAAAGCTCCTTCAGCATATTGATTGCTTTCTTTTCTTCTCTTTTGGCTCCATGATGGTTGTAAACGCTTCGGAACATCAGCTCACGAAGATCCATCAGAGCCTCCTGAATCTCATCTGACATCTGTATACAGTCTTTATCCATACTGTTTTCTATGATGTCATGTACAAAGGTATTCAGCCGTTCTCTTGTGGTATAGCCTAACAACATACGCATAGTGACCGGAATATCATCTTCTGTTATAATACCGGCTCTCTGTGCATCATCCATATCATGATGAAGATAAGCCAGCTTATCTGAAAACCGCACGACCTGGCCTTCCAGCGTAGACGGATGTCCACTGGTACGATGGTTCAGGATTCCGTCTATTACCTCCCAGGTAAGGTTCAGACCTTCTCCATCCTTTTCCAGCACCTGTACCACACGAGCGCTTTGCTGATAATGGACAAATCCACCAGGGCTGATTTCATTCAGTGCTTTTTCACCGGCATGCCCAAAGGGAGTGTGTCCCAGATCGTGTCCCAAAGCGATAGCCTCCACCAGGTCCTCATTCAGCCGCAAAGCCTTTGCAAGCGTCCGGGCAATCTGAGAAACCTCCAACGTATGGGTAAGACGATTTCTGTAATGGTCTCCCTGTGGTGCAAGAAATACCTGCGTTTTATCTTTCAGCCTGCGAAATGCCTTGCAGTGAAGAATCCTGTCCCTGTCGCGCTGGTAAACTGTGCGGACGTCACATTCTTCCTCCTGCCTTACTCTCCCTCTGGAATGAATACTGTGTGAGGCATACGGACTCAAAAGTTCCAATTCTCTCTGTTCCATGTTCTCTCTGATATTCATAGGCAATCCCTCCACAGACTGACAAAATACCTCTTATTAATTATATTCTACACAAAGTTTCAAATTCCTCTTTTTTTCAAAAAAATAGTAGATGGATATTTTTTCCCGACAGGGAAGAATATTTTTAGACATAAAAAAATGCGGAAGATGGGACTTGAACCCACACGAGCGCATTGCTCACAAGATCCTTAGTCTTGCTCGTCTGCCAGTTCCGACACTTCCGCATATCGCATTTCTTTGGGATTCTTTTGTTTCTCCCTCGCGACGAATTGTAGTATATCAAAGTTCTTCTATAAAGTCAACACTTTTTGATAATTTTTTTAAAAAATTTTTTTATCTGTATTTTGTGTATTATTTGTTCAAAAAAAACATTTTTTGTTTATATAAGAAAAAAGAACTGCTTCTGCAGTCCTTTTCGATGAAACAAAAAATGCGGAAGATGGGACTTGAACCCACACGAGCGCATTGCTCACAAGATCCTTAGTCTTGCTCGTCTGCCAGTTCCGACACTTCCGCATATCGCATTTCTTCGGGATTCTTTTGCTTCTCCCTCGCGACGAATTGTAGTATATCAAAACCGGCGGACAAAGTCAATAGTTTTTTTAAATTTTTTTATTTTTCATGAATGTTCTATTACTTTATAATATTTTCTCAGTTCAATTCCGCAATCCGACTCACTCCTACGTATATTTCCTGTATCTTATACCAGGTAGGATAATCTGTGATTCCCGTCTGCGGAAGCCCGAATACATTTTGGAATTTCTTCACAGCTTCAAAAGTTTCCTGTCCATAAATTCCGTCTGCACTGATTCGGGGAACAGCCGGATAAGCTTCCGAAATCCCGTTGATTTCCTCCTGAAGCTGTCTTACTTTAAGACCGGTCGATCCGATGTTCAGGTCGTAGCCCGGCCAGGAGGAAGGCACTCCCGATACCTCTTCTGCCACATTAATGTACATATCATTTCCATAAAAGTACCGAAGGATCTCAATTGGCGAATACCCCTGATCTCCCAGAGATTTACTGCCCCACTGCGTCATCCATCCCCGGTCGCGGCACTGAACCTGCCGGCCATCGCAATATTGCGTAAGAATCGGCTGACGCACATCCGGTCTGGACAGATAATTTTCAAATAGCTCATCCACAATATAGGAAATGCTGTCAAACACATTTCTTCCGTAAATCCATTTATGATCATATGCCGTCGAAGAAGTAATTGTAAAATCATATCCTTTATTCCGATACCACTCCGTATATACACGGTTCAAAGTAAACGACATGATTGCAAGTACATTTGCGCGAATGGTATCTGCCGGCCAGGTAGCATAAATCTCACTGCTGGCTACATTTTTTATATAATCCTTATAACGCACATAATAATTTGCAGCAGAAGAATCACCTGCAGGTCCGTCATGAACCACAACATATTCCGGGATTACGACTTTGCTTAAAACAATTTCTCCTGTTTCTTTCACCGTTTTAATCTCTGATTCCGGAGTCTTGGGAGGATATTCCCCAAATAGTGTATGAGGACCGATCACAATACGGTTAAATTCCTGGCGGGACTGAAATTTCAAACGGGCAGGCTGCTGCGCCAGCACATCCGGCAGTACTTCTGTCCCTGCAATTTCTTCCTGTTCAAATCCCTCTGCCTGTATCTTTACTGTATATTCCGCATAAGGTTGTTCTTCAGAAGGCTCCATACTGTATTCCAAAGGCGGCGCTTTCAGATCCAGTACCGGAGTCTGACCGGAAGAGTCGGTCCGAACCTCTTCCAGAACACTGTCCGGCACTCCTGTATAAGAAATCTGTACCAATGCATTTTCTATCGGACGAGTACCGTCTTCCGTAAGAACCGTAACCTGAAGGCGCCCCTGATCCGTCTGTTCCTGCTGCACTCTGACATTATGATTCTGTCTGAATAAATATCTGTCGGTCATTTCGTTTACCCCAAATCATATTTACAGAATTGTATGCAAAAAATCCCACCATTATACAATGCCCCGGCCGAAATCTCTGCCGGGGCACTTTATATACTTTTACCGAAAACTGGAATCGGATTTTTTGCCAGGCGGGCGAAGCATGGCTTCATTTTCATGAACTATGATCTGATCTCCTTCTCCTCCGTCTCCAACATCAATAAAATACAGAATATCTCCACAGGGACGTTCCTTTCCTCCATCAGTAAGCATATTAAGGATCTGTCCTTTAAACACAAGTGTTGTAGAACCCCCGCCATCCAGATGATAGGCGTATTCACATCCCAGATCTACAAACACCTGCTGCAGTTCCTGATACGTCATTCCCTGAGAACCACCTGCACCCTTTCCGTCAACAGCCACCAGATAATAATCTCCCGGGCTCACCATCCCTACTGCCGTTCGCTGATACCGCGCCGTCTGATGAAACTGACCGGAAATTTCCGTCGCTTTTCCATTTTCAACCAAAGTAGGACCAAAGCAGTAGGTATCTTTAACGCCACGGTTCAGCATGTCTTCCGTAGTCATACCGGCTTCTGCCGTAAACATACCCCCATCCTGAGTAACACAAAAAATATTTCCATTGGAATAAACATCATTATAAATTTTTCCATTTTTGATCATAGTTTTCCCCGGAGCCGGAATTCCACTTCCATACGAAAATGCACTTCCATTTACTCCGATCACACCGTTATGATCGGCTAATTCTTCCGAGACGGTCCGTCTTGGATTCCCATAAGTGCCTCCACAGAGTGCAGAACACAACTGTTGTGTACTGAACGTTTCCACATGGCACACCCAGTACCTGGTATATCCGGTATCTTTTTGTTCCACAGATATCTTTAATGTACTGCTTTCATAATGATACTCGTCATTTTGATAATCCCATTCTTCTGAGATCCGGCTGATGATTTTCTGGTATTCCGCAATCTTATCAGAATACTTTTTTGAAAGTTTCCACATTTCATTTTGAGCATCCTGAAAAATCCCGGCATTTTTTGCTGTATTCATAGCGACAGAATCTGCATCAGAGTCATAAATCCTGCCAAGAAGTGACTCTATGGTCTCCATTCGTTTTTCTGCCTGGGCTTTTTCTTCCGCTTCCAGTGCAGCCTGTTCCCTTGCCTTTTGAATTTCTTTCTGATATTCTTCCTGCAAGCGTTTCTTTTTGGCTTCTTCCTGTTTCTCTGCCTGCTGCTCTTCTTCTTTTTTCCGCTGCTCTGCTTCCTGTTTTTCTCTCTCAATCTGTTGTTCATTCATGCGCTGCTGCGTTTTTTCTTTCTGATAAATGTACAAAGCTCCGGCACTGCACAAGAGCGCCAGAGCTGTCAGAAGTACAGCAGCCACACGAATACCATTTGACTTTTTCACATTTCTTCCTCAAAATATTTTCAAAAAATCGTTATACATCACAAAAACCATCAATGCCATCAAAAGCATCAATCCGGCAAAATGGACCATGCCTTCTACCTCGCGGTTCACAGGCTTTTTGCGTATCGCTTCAATCAGCAAAAATACAAGTCGCCCTCCATCAAGCGCCGGAAGAGGCAAAAGATTCATTACACCCAGGTTCGCAGAAAGAAGTACCGCCATATTCAGCATATTCATCCACAGCATCAGGGCGCCTTCCTCTTTGCTCTGCTCATAGGTCGTTCCAATGGCATCTACCACACCTACCGGACCGCTTAGATCCTGTACGCCAAGCCCTCCGGTCACAAGTTCCTTAAGGCTTAAAAGCGTCGTACGAACCATATATTTGACATCCAGAACTGCATATTTCAGCACCTGAAAACCATTGGTCTTTGTATAGCCCATATTATAAGAAAATCCAGGTTTCGGAGTCCGATACTCTTTTGGCGTTACTGTTGCATCATATTCCAATCCATCACGATCATACGTAATATCTACCGGCTTGTTTTCCAAAGGATGTTCCGCAATATACGCTTCATATGCTGTTCCATCCGGAATCGGAGTTCCATTGATAGATGTGATCACATCTCCCGGTTGGACACCCGCCGCCTCCAAAGGCATTCCTTCAATCAGAGAATCTACCTCCATTGAATCAGTTCCCACACGATTAAATCCCAAAAGATAGCGAACAGAAACATCCGGCGTAAAAGTCACTGTTTTTTGTTCACCGTTTCGTTTCACCTTCAGAGTCACCGGTTTTTCCTGCAGTTCATTCAAAAAAGAATATACATACAGGTCACGGGCCACATCAATATGATATCCGTCATATTCTGTAATGATATCTCCTTTTTTGAGTCCGGCTTCTGCTGCCGGAGACCCGCTTTCTACTTCCATGATCTCCGCCGGATCATATCCGACAAAAGCAGTAATTACCACAGAAAGAATAAATGCCAGGACAAAATTAAATACCGGACCTGCCGCTACCACGGATATTCGCCCCCATACAGGAGCAGAATTAAAAGTTCCCGGAAGTTCCTCCCCGGTATCTTCTCCAAGCATGGCACAGGAACCGCCTATAGGAAACAGCTTCACAGAATATCTTGTTTCTCCTTTTTGGGTGCTGAACAGTCTCGGACCCATTCCCAAAGAAAACTCTGTCACCACAATTCCATTTTTCTTCGCAAGAAGAAAGTGTCCAAGTTCATGTATGATGATGATCGCACTGAATATGAGTACAGCAATCAGAATCTTCAATTTACCACCTGCTTTCAATCCACTGATATGTCTCGTTTTCTACTGCAAGGATCTCATCCAGATCAGGAGATTCCATCTTTTTATGTCTTTCCATAGACTGTCCGATAATATCATAAATATCCAGAAAACGGATTTCTTCATGAAGGAATTTGCGTACGGCAAGTTCATTTGCCGCATTAAATACAGTCGGCATGCTGCCCCCTTCTCTGGCGGCCTGTATCGCCATAGGAAGCCCCAGAAATGTTTCCATATCCGGCTCCTCAAAAGTAATCTGGCCAAGCTTCGCAAAATCAAGACGTTCCCCATCCAGATACCTTCTATGAGGATAGTAAAGAGCATACTGAATAGGAAGACGCATATCTGGTGTACCAAGCTGCGCCATAATCCCACCGTCTTTAAATTCGACCATGGAATGAATCACACTTTGCGGCTGCACGACTACCTGGATCTGGTCCAGATCTACATCAAAAAGCCATCTGGCCTCCATAACTTCCAGCCCTTTATTGACCAGTGTTGCGGAATCAACCGTGATCTTCTGTCCCATGACCCAGTTAGGATGTTTCAGCGTATCTGCAAGCGTCACGCTTTCCAGATCTGCACGCTTTCTTCCTCTGAAAGGACCTCCTGATGCCGTAATCAGAAGCTTCTGGATCTCTTTTCTTTCCTCTCCGTTTAAAGCCTGAAAAACAGCGCTGTGCTCACTGTCAACCGGAAGAATCTTCACACCGTATTTTTCTGCCATAGGCATGATCAAATGACCGGCTGTTACAAGTGTTTCTTTATTTGCAAGCGCTATATCTTTTCCAGAACGGATTGCCTGTATAGTAGGACGTATACCCAGCATACCAACAATAGCTGTGACCAGGATTTCTGTTTCATCCATGGAAGCCAGTTCCAAAAGCCCATCCATTCCAGACACGATCTTGATATCCATGTCCTGAAGTCTGATTCTCAGATCTTCTGCTGCTTTTTCATCCCATACAGCGACCAGTCTGGGAGAAAATTCTCTTGCCTGCTCCTCCAGTTTCTTTATATTTCTCCCGGCACTGATCCCCAGCACCTGGATATCTCCATTTGCCCGGACCACATCCAGTGTCTGAGTCCCGATCGAACCGGTAGAACCCAAAATTGCAATTTTTTTCATATTATTCGAACTCCTTATAAATTTCTACAAAAGCCACGATTTTTATAAGCCCAGAATAAATTTTGACATGTAATAAATAACCGGAGCTGTAAAGATCACGCTGTCAAAGCGGTCCAGGATTCCTCCATGTCCCGGGATCAGTTTTCCATAATCTTTGATCCCTTTATTTCTCTTTATTGCGGATGCCGCCAAATCTCCTACCATAGAGATCAGAGCCCCCACACCGCAGATCACCGCATATTCCAGGGCCGGAGCATGCGTAGCAGCTGCATAAATCGCTCCCAGAGCAGCCGCACCGGCAGCTCCTCCAACGGCACCTTCTATAGACTTTTTCGGACTTAGTACAGGAGCCATTTTATGCTTTCCAATAAGCATGCCCACACAGTAGGCACAAGTATCACAGCCCCATGAACAGAAAAAGATCAACCATACCAGGAGTTTTCCGTTTTCCAGATTTCTGGTAAGCAGAATAAAGGAAAGCATCACCGCTACATACACAAGACCAAAAAACGCGGCCATGATCTGATCTGCCTGATATTTCGGATAGAGGAACACATATACGAACATCAAAAGGATCAGGGAAAGGATCACTGCCATCATTCCATATTTTTCAAAGTCCAGAAAAACCATTCCATAATACATGACCGCTCCCAGATATCCTGCCAGTTCCAGAAGATCTAATCCTTTTTTGTGAATTCCCATGGCACTGTACAGCTCACGCATACCAATAAGGGACACGCACAAAAGTGTAAGCAGGAGTACATAATCTCCTGTCATGATCGTCAAAAAAGCAATGACTACCAGGAGGATCCCGCTTAACAGTCTCGTTTTAAACATTGCTTATGCCTCCTTCACGCCGCCATATCTGCGGTCTCTTTCGTTATATTTCTCAATGGCCTGCATAAGCTCCGGCTTATGAAAATCCGGCCATGCAACATCGGTAAAATAAAATTCCGTGTATGCAAGCTGCCATAACAGATAATTGGACAAGCGTTGTTCTCCACTGGTACGGATCATAAGATCCGGATCCGGAATTCCTGCCGTGTCCAGATAGTTTTCAAATACATTTTCATCAATTTCTTCCGGGATCACTTTTCCATCTGCAGCATCTCTGGCCAATTTACGTATCCCCCGGACAATTTCATCCCGTCCTCCATAATTCAGTGCAATCTGGAAAAACAATTCATCATAATCTTTAGAGAATGCTTCCAGTTCTATGACACTGTCCTGTATATCCTGATCGAAGGCAGAAATATCGCCGATGACTTTCACCCGCATTCTGTTTTTTTCAGAGATTTTTTTACATTTTTTCAGATAATTGCGAAACAGCTTCATCAGCCCTTCCACTTCCTCTTTCGATCTTTTCCAGTTCTCTGTAGAAAAGGCATAAACCGTCAGATATTTTACACCAAGATCCTTGATATCTTCACAAATCGTTTCAAGATTTGCACAGCCTTTTACATGGCCATAACTTCTGGGCATTCCCTTTGCCTTGGCCCATCGTCCGTTTCCATCCAGAATGATTGCAATATGATTCGGTATCTTCATTCCTACTCCTCTCTCCACATACAGATCCCTTTGAAGGATCTTCTGTATCCTGATGTTATGGCAAGAAGGAGAGCCATTTTTTACAGCTCTCCTTCTTCTTTCCTACTTGTTATACAGTAAGGATCTCTTTTGATTTTTTATCTACTGCTGCTTCAATGTCCTTGATGTATTTATCTGTCAGTTTCTGAACCTGGTCTTCCAGATCTTTTACCTCATCTTCTGATACATCCTGCTTAGTAAGCTTTTTAAATGCATCATTTGCATCTCTGCGGACATTACGTACTGCAACCTTTGCTGCTTCGCCTTTTTTCTTTACATCCTTAACCAGTTCTTTACGACGCTCTTCGGTCAGTTCCGGAAGAACAAGACGAATGATCTTGCCATCGTTGCTTGGATTCAAACCAAGATCGGATACCAGGATCGCTTTTTCGATTACTTTAATAAGACTGGATTCCCATGGCTGAATCTGGATCATACGCGCTTCAGGTACTGTAACGTTTGCCACCTGCTGCAGCGGTGTCGGGCTGCCATAATAATCTACGGTAATCTTATCAAGAATATGCGGGTTCGCACGTCCTGCGCGGATAGTAGAAAGCTCCGCCTCAAATCCATTTAAAGTTTTTGTCATTTTGCTGTCATACTTCTGAACTCTTTCATCCATGTTTCTGATCTCCCTCTCCATGTTTTTATTGCAGTCCTGCTGCTTTTATATACGGCAGTTTAAACCGTCACCTTTGTACCTGAGAATTTTCCATGAACTGCATTCACAATGCTGTTCTCCTCCTCAAGCCCGAATACCAGCATCGGCATCTTCTGCTCCAGGCACATGATCGATGCGGTAAGATCCATTGCTGCCAGTTTTTTATCGACAACTTCTTCAATTGAGATTTCATCGTATTTTACTGCTGATGGATTCAGCTTCGGATCACTGTCATAAATTCCATCCACAGCCTTGGCAAGAAGGATTGCTTCTGCCTCGATCTCTACTGCTCTCAGTACAGTGGCTGTATCAGTCGAAAAGTACGGATGACCTGTACCACCGGCAAAAAACAGAATCTTACCTGCTTTAAACGCTTCCTCTACAGCATCCTTAGAATAAAGCTTTGTAAAAGCTCCACATACAAACGGTGTGAAAATTTCCGTTTCAAGACCCAGATATCTGCAGATATCGGATACATAAATGCAGTTCATAACTGTGGCAAGCATACCGATCTGATCTGCTTTGTTACGGTTGATGGTCTCACTGGTACGTCCTCTCCAGAAATTTCCTCCTCCAATAACAATTCCGGTCTGAGTTCCTTCCTCAGCAATGGTACGGATCTGTTTTGCCACCGCAATGACTGTCGCTTCGTCAAATCCGGTCTTTTTTGCTCCTGCAAGAGCTTCTCCGCTTAATTTTAATAAAATACGTTTCATAGACTTTATCCTTTCCCTTTCGTTCTTACATAAAAGAGATTTTACCAGATACCGGTAACGATCTCATTTCCATTCTCATCTACTGTAGTGGATACTGTAAAGTTTGAGTAATAATGATAGCCCGTCCGTCCTGTATCCGGTTCTTCCTCATATTCATCATACTGAGGAGATCCGATCGCCCCGATCAGAGCATCCATAGACTGTCCGATATAACTGGTTGCAGTATCTATCGTATCGTCTGTAGGCTGTGTATTATCCGGATCAAAGCTGTCATCCGGCGCCTGTGTAGGCTCCGGCGCGGATGTAGGATCCGGTGCAGATGTAGGAGTCGGATTTTCCTCCTGCTCGTCATCATCTGTTTTATCGCCATCGTCGGTCAGTCCCAGACGTCTCTTTACATCCTCAAGAGTCGAAACCTCTTTCTTCCCGGAAGATGTCATATAGGTTGCATAAGGAATCGCATCTTCTCCGGTTCCGCTCATGCGCAAAGTGATCTGACGGATTGCAGCGAGAGGAAGATCACGGAAAAAGCATTCATTTTTATCCTCCTCTGTATAAGTGATCCGGATATCATAAGTAACTCCTGCGGAAGATGGTTTTTTGTAATAATAGACTGCCTGCTCTCCGTTTTTCAGTGTAAACTGACCGTCAACCAGATCTTCACCCCACTCGTCATCCTCTTCATCATCCGAAACGTGCTGACGGATATAAATTGCTCCAACCTCCGAACCAGTACGGTTGATAATGGTCGCTTTCGATGCGGACGCTGTTTTTTCACCCATGATATTTTCTTCTTCTACAACTTCCATATCTACAAGATCCGCAGACTGGGTAACCACCGGAGTCGCTGTAGGTGTTGCCTGTACCGGCTGCTGAACCACCTCATCTTTTGATTTTCCACATCCTGTGGCTGCTGCAAGTACAAGAAGTCCCACTGCTACAAGATATTTTTTTTTCATATAATAGCCTCCCATTCATGAATAATGGAATCTTTCAATCATAGTTTCATTACTTTAATTATACTTAGTATCTCTTTCTTGTCAACTAAATGTCCGATAAGTTCATACAATTTTAAGACTTTTCATAACTGTTTATGCGACTTACGATCACAGTTTCAAACATAAACTTAATAGAGGTTTTTCACTTTAAAGTCTCTTTCTGCTTCTCGTCTCTGATCCTTTTTCGCAATATCCTGGCGCTTGTCATACAGTTTCTTTCCACGTGCCATACCAATTTCCACCTTGACAAGGCTGTCCTTAAAATAAACTTTCAGAGGTACAAGCGTAAGTCCTTTTTCTTTCAGCTTGGCTTCGATCTTGTTGATCTCATATCTGTGGAGCAATAATTTTCTCACACGAAGAGGGTCTTTGTTAAATATATTTCCTTTTTCATATGGGCTGATGTGCATCCCATAAATATACACCTCTCCTCTTTCCACTCTGATGAAAGACTCCTTAATACTGCATTTACCGCTGCGCAGAGATTTTACTTCTGTTCCTGCAAGAGCGATTCCGGCTTCATAAGTATCCTCTATAAAATAATCATGAAAAGCTTTTTTGTTGTTTGCGATCAGCCTGATTCCCTGTTTTTTCGCCATTTTCTTTTCCTCCTTACTCTTCGATAAGAGTAAAATCCACCGTTCTCTTCATAGCGTCTGCATCTGCCACGCGAACACGAACCTTCTGTCCCAGATGATAAACTTTTTTGGTCAGCTGCCCTTTCAGTTCATAGCTCTCCTGATCAAATTCATAATAATCATCTCGGAGACTGGTTACATGAACCAGTCCCTCCACTGTATTGGAAAGTTCCACATATAATCCATATCCGGTAACACCGGAAATGATCCCATCGTATTCTTCACCCAGATGATACGACATAAATTCTGCTTTTTTCAGTCTGTCTGATTCTCTCTCCGCTTCCTGTGCACGCCGCTCGCAAACGCTGGACTGACGAGCCACTTCCTCCAGAATTTCTCTGTAATGCTCTGTTTTGCCTTCTCTCTGCAGGCGTCCTCTCAGATTATCCCGGATGATCCTGTGAATCTGCAGATCCGGATATCTTCTGATCGGAGATGTAAAATGACAGTAATACCTGGCCGCCAGACCAAAATGTCCGCTGCATTCCGTTGTATATTTTGCCTGCTTCATGGTTCTGAGTGTAAGCCGGCTGATCATGGTTTCATTTGGAAGTCCCTGAATACTCTCCAGAATTTCCTGTATCTCTTTGGGCGTGATCTCCTCTCTGGATTTGCGCACCTGGATTCCCTGATGACGGAGCAGGGTCAGTAGTTCTTCTACTTTTTCCGGATCTGGATTCTCATGGGTTCTGTAAACGAAAGGATATTCTCCCTTGCAGTATTCTCTGGCAACTGTTTCATTTGCCATAAGCATAAAGTCTTCAATGATCTCCGTTGCACAGCTTGTCTCATAAGGTTTGATATCAATGGCACGGCCTGCACCGTTAAGAATGATCTTACTTTCCGGAAATTCAAAATCAATAGAGCCTCTGTGATGTCTTCTGCTGCGCAGAAGCTGAGACAACTCTCTCATAAGGAAAAACATCGGAACAAATTCCTGATATTCTCTGCTTGTTTCGGTATCTCCGTCCTCCAGGATACAGCGGACCTGTTCATAACTCATACGTCGGTCTACCCGAATGACACTTTCTGTGATCTTGTGATCCACAACATTCCCCTGTCCATCAATATCCATAAGACAGCTGAGAGTAAGGCGGTCAACTCCCTGATTCAGGGAACAAATCCCATTAGAAAGACGTTCCGGGAGCATAGGAATCACACGATCTGCCAGATATACGCTGGTTCCTCTTTTCAGAGCCTCCTTATCAAGGGCACTTCCTCCCTGGACATAATTACTCACATCTGCAATATGAACACCTAAATGATAAATATTTCCTTCTTTTGTAAGTGAAACAGCATCATCCAGATCCTTGGCATCCTCACCGTCAATGGTAACCGTCATAAGACCTGTAAGATCTTCTCTTCCATCCCAGTCTGCATCCAGCACATGATCCGGAACACGCATTGCCTGATTCACCACACGCACCGGAAATTCTGATGGTATATTAAAGCTTTTCACAATTGCTAAAATATCTGTTCCCGGCGCATGGATATTTCCCAGGACCTCTGTGATCTTCCCTTCCGGTTTATGACGTTCCGATCCATAATCTATGATCTGTGCCACAACCTTTTCTCCGTCACGGATGCCATGCGAATTTTTTGCTGAGATGTAAATATCTTTAGAAATCTTCTGGTTATCACAGAGTACAAATCCATAATTGCCTTCCCGCTGAAAAGTACCTACCACTTCCGTTGTGCCGCGCTCCAGGATCTTCCATACAACTCCTTCTCTTCGCTTCCCGGATTTTTGCTCTTTTTTCAGAAGAACCTGGACTTTATCCTGATGAAGAGCTGTATTTACAGCATCTGCCGGAATAAAGATATCTTCTTCATCCTCACCAGTCTCCACAAATCCAAAGCCTCTGGGGTTCCCTATAAAAATCCCTTCTTTCACAAGGCCCAGTTTCTGAAAACTTTTTATATTCTTTTTCTTTAATTTATGGTCATCTTTCGGAAACCTTTTCTTCTTTTCCCAGATTTTTTTTCTGCTCACTTGAACTCCTTTATACGTTTCTGTTACGGTTTCATCCGTTCACAGTCATCTTATTTCTCACAGATTAGGCAAAAAAACACTCTTGCGTATTTACAAGAGTGTCTCCGTTTTCCTTTAAAATCCTTAAAAATTCATATTTAAAACAATGGCCAGAACAAAAAACAACACTGCCATAATAGTTGTTGCTTTTACCAGACCACCTTCCATAGAACGTCCCTTGTTTTTACCCCAGTATGTATCTGCTACACCTGCGATAGAACCAAGACCCTGCTGTTTGCCCTCCTGAAGAAGAACCACTATTGTCAGAGCAATGCAATCTATGGCAAAAATTACCGTAAGGATAATTCTTAAAATTTCCATTTTGGGTTACACCTCCTAATCAACTATTGCATATTGTATCACATGGATTACCGGATTTCAACAGTTTTTCTCTAAAATCCTTGACAACCTCCTTTCTTTCATAGATGATATACAGGAAAGACTTTTTGTCTTTTTCAGAACAATTGATTAAATTTTAAAAGGATGCGTGTAACTATGAAAACTTCAACAAACAAGATTTTATCTTTTCTATTTTCCCTTTTGTTTTCCTTTGTTTTTGCAGCCTGCTGCCTGAAAATCCCTTCCCTTTCAGAGATGATCAGTTCCAAAGGAAACATCAATCTTCTTACCTATGCAATGACAGTGATCCTGTTCTGCATTTCCTATCTTCTGATTTCTCTGCTGCTGATAAGGACCAAAAAAACAGCTGTCCTGGACAGACCTTATCCAGCCATAACCGCAGCTCTGATCCTGTTCACCGTAAACCTTCTGTTCCTGATCCGGATGTTCCAGCTGGAAACAGAAGTATATGGCTCAGTATCTGTACGCTACATCTGGCATATCATGCCATTCTGGCTTGTTGCTGTAGTTCTGGCTGCAGAAGCTGTCTTTTTTTTCTCCTTTGTAAAAAAAAGCACGATTTCCTTAAAGCCTTCTGCCCTGATGGCCTTTTATGGAATGCTGACTCTCCTGATCGGCTACAACTTTTATACTCCTGAGGTTTTTCTGAGAAATGAGCCTGACCGGCTTCACATGGACGCCTACTTTAATTCTATTTATAATGTCCTTCACGGAAGCCCCTACACAGAATATACCACCAGTATTTACGGTCATTATGGAATCCTCTATAAATTACCCATGAAGCTTCTGGGCAGTGATCTGGCCGACTTTATCCTGTTGAATGCCCTGATCGGTGCACTGAGTTTTCTGGCCGCTTTTCTTGCCTTACATTTTATTGTAAAAAATGACCTTCTGCGTATCATCGGAGCGGTAGCAGTCAGTTTTCCTGTACTTGCCATGAGGAGCGGTATCTACTGGCAGCTGTGGCCTCACAGAGTCCTTTTTATGTGTCTTATGCTCTGCTATATGGCATTCTGTGTCCGATACAAAAAACTGAACCGGATCACCTGTATTCTTGGATACGGCATTGTTTTTCTCGGCATTCTCTGGAACACGGAAAGCGGGCTTTTCTGTGGAGCAGCCTGGGCCGGATTCTGGATTCTGAAAAGTCTGTGCAGCAAAGAAAACAAACCGTCTTACGTAATACGAACTGTTTTTTTCCAGATTTTTGGAATCATACTCAGTTTTCTTGCTGCATGGGGTACCGTAGAACTTTACAACCTGGCAAACGGCGGAAAGATCATGGGCATACAGGAATTTCTTTTTCCTCTACTCCAGTCCTCTTATATGGATGATCTTCTGAGAGTCGATCTCCCGGATTTTGCCAGTGCTTATATTGTGATCATTGCATTGCTGTTCCTTGCCTGCGCCTGGGGAATCTCTCATATGTGGTTTCTACGCAAAGACCAGGAGACAACGATGGACATTTTACCTGCATGTTTTGCTTTTGCAGCAGCTGTCCTCACACTTGGACAGATTACTTATTTCATTAACAGAGCCGCTTATCACAATCTGGAGATCGCGCATATTCCATGTATCATCCTGCTTTGTCTGCTGGCAGAAGGCGGCATGGAAACATTCCGCAGATTCCGTTTTAAAGATCTGAATCAGTATAACGGAATGGAGCTCTTTCGATGCTTCTTCACAGGTGCAGTCCTTCTGGTACTTATGACCGTATGTACCGGAAATGTCATCCAGTATGGACAAAACACAGCACTGCGCGAAGAACTCCACAACAAACAGGAACTAAATGATTTTGCCGCGCACATTGCAGCCAACATCCCGGAAAACACCTATGCATTTGGTATCGGTGTTCCCGAGATCTATTCTATCCTCCGCTGGGATACCGGCTGCTACACACTCGATCTCCCCGATCTGTCTTTAAGACCAGAAGCAGGCGATCATATCATGGATGATATCAAAGAAAAACAGATTCCTGCCTTTCTTGCCGGAGAAGGAACCATTAGCCGAATGGAAAAATACAGCTCAAAGGAAAAAAGTCAGTGGCTTCTGGATACCTATCAGGTATCTCAGACCTTTGAATTTAAAGGCGCGGTTCTGCAGTATTACACTCTGAAGTAAATGGATTTTCATAGACAGCCAGCTCTCCCAGGTTTTCTTCAATCCGGAGGAGCTGGTTGTATTTTGCATTCCTGTCTGAACGGCAGGGTGCTCCTGTTTTGATCTGTCCAGCTCCGGATGCCACTGCCAGATCTGCAATAAACGTATCCTCTGTCTCCCCGGAACGGTGAGAAATCACCGCACGATACCCATTTTTCTGAGCCAGTTCCACAGCATCCAAGGTTTCTGTAACTGTACCAATCTGATTGACTTTTATCAGGACTGCATTGGCAGCACCCAGTTTGATTCCACAGGCAAGACGCTTCTGATTCGTAACAAAAAGATCGTCCCCAACCAGCTGAACCCTGCTTCCCAAGCGTTCTGTCATTTTTTTCCAGCCTTCCCAATCGTCTTCTTCCAGACCATCTTCAATCGAAATCACCGGAAATTCCTCCAGTAGACTTTCATAATATTGGATCATTTCATCAGAATCCCTGAGCACTTCCCGTCCTTTCATCTGACTTTCTCCGGGAAAATAATAAACGCCTCTTTCCCGATCATAAAGTTCACTGGCAGCTGCATCCATAGCGATCATCACATCTTTTCCAGGATGGTATCCTGCTCTTTCCGAAGCCTGGACCATCAATGCCAGTACATCCCGGGCATCTGCAAGATCTGGTGCAAATCCACCCTCATCCCCCACTGATGTGGACAGCTTTTTCTCCTTTAAAATTATTTTCAAACGCTGATAGATTTCTACACACATCTGCAGACCCTGAGAAAAATTTTCTGCTCCGCAGGGCATGATCATAAATTCCTGAAGATCCACCGTATTATCTGCATGTCTTCCCCCGTTCAAAATATTCATCATAGGGACCGGCATCTGCTTTGTATGGCACCCTCCAAGATACTGATAAAGCGGTATTCTGAGTGCTTTTGCCGCTGCTCTTGCCACAGCCATGGAAACACCAAGAATCGCATTGGCACCTACACTGCTTTTGTTTTCTGTCCCATCTGCTTCTATCAGAAGCCTGTCTATATTCATCTGATCCAGTGCATTTTCTCCTAATATAGCTTCTGCAAGTTTTGTATTTACATTATTTACTGCCTTTTCTACACTAAGGCCTAAATATTTGTCTTTTTCTCCGTCTCGAAGCTCTACGGCCTCGAATCTTCCGGTAGATGCACCAGAAGGCACGATTGCTCTGGCTGTATATCCATGAATCCCAACAATCCCTTCTCCTATGGTTACTTCAGCTTCCACAGTAGGATTTCCTCTGGAATCCAATACTTGTCTTGCGTAAACTCTTCGTACAGGCAAATAACGCAGCATATTTGTTTCCCTCCTAAGAATTAATAATCTTAGGATATCCCGTATTTTCTTTCCTATACCAAAAATGTTTTTGTAATTTTCAGTTTATTATGTAAAATAAAGTTATTTTTACTGTTTAAATATTTTTTATTCATATTTTTTCATTTTTCTTATTGACAAATCCATTTTTATCTGTTATATTAAGTTCATAAAACAAAAGGAACTTAGAAGTAAACAAAAAGGAGTGAGACCACCGAAAACGTAAGTGATCATTCAAAATTTACCAGAAGGAGGTACAGACCACCAGAAATAGTACAGAAATACCTAATATCATAAAAGAAAGGAAGGTACGGACCACCGAGAACGTAAAGTTTTAAATCCATTTTTGTTTTATAAAAATAGATAAGGAGGACAAGTCCCTTGGACAATGAACAGTAATAAGAGCCAACAGAAAAAATAATCTGATGGCTCTTTTTTATTATCCTTTTTTCAGAGCAAGACGGACAAGTCCGCTTCGAACTCCCTCAATTCTTGAAGAACTCGTTCCGCGTGCATCTGATCACATCTTCACGGGTCCAAAAAAAACAGCCTCCCATAGTCTGCTCTTTGTCAGACTATTAGAAGGCCGTTTTTACTCACATATGTTTTATCTGTTCAAAATCTTAATGCAGTAATCATAAATGCGAAGATAGGTTGCATTTGAATAATGGAGACCGTCATAAATTCCCATGTCATACTTATCACTGATCCATCCGTATTTCTGAAGAAATGCACAGGTGTTAATATAAGTGAAATATTTATTCTTTCCACTGCACAAAGTAGAGATAAGATTTCTGTTAAAGAAGTTTACCTGTCCTTCTGTTCTTTTTCCAGCTCCATAACTGCTGATCATGGCACTATTGATCGGATTGACAGACATGTAATACATATCACATTTATAATTCTTCTTAAGGTTTACAGCGACTCTGCGCATATAGCTGCTATACTCTTTATATTTATAAAGATCGTTCACACCAAAATTAATGATCACAGCCTGCTTTGCTCTTCCCTGGGAATTACGGTAAACCGTCTTCACCTTTGACAAGAGCATTTCATACCCTTTATCCTGAAACCATTCCAGTCCCTGCTGCCCCTTCGCCACAAAATCTACATTTGAAGGAGCAGAGTTACTCAACGCTCTCTGCATTCCATAAGTCCTGGAATCTCCAACAAAATATACCATATCGTGATTTTCCGGTTTTCTTATAACTGATGGTTTCTGTTCCATATGTTTTCCAAAAACCACCATGTAATAATTTCCGGATTTAGAAGGGATCTTATCTCCTGGTAAATAGTCCGGATCCGTAGTCTTACCTTTTGTCCTTGACCATCCCAGGCACATATTGCCACTTCCCAGATTTACAGACGGGAATACCGGGCTTTTACCGGAATCCGTAGCAACAACTCTCCAGAGTTTTCCATTATAGGCTCTCAGATTCACACCTGTAATCTTCTGTGTGATCGGATAAAATCTCATATTTCCGGTAACTTTTACCTTTGTACCGGCCTTTTTATAATTTTTTCCTCTTACAGTAGAAGCCCATCCCAAACCTTTATTTGACGCACCATGAGGCACAGAAGGAAGTGTGATATACTGTCCTTTGACAGCCTGCTCTCTCATACTGAAATATTCTTTTCTTCCATTCTCTGTATAAAAGCATATATTATAAAGCTTATAACGATAAAGACAGAACTTGGTGTTTTTTGTCACTTTATAATTGGCGCCTGGATTATATTTTAAAGTTTTGTTGCCATTTTTCAGAACCCAATAGCATCGGTAACCGGACTGGGAATACTTCGGAAGCTTAATCCAATCTCCTGCCTCTACCGTCTTCGCCCAATCACGGTATGTATCGGTAGATACCACTCCCTGCGCATTTGCGAAAATGACCCTGCATTTAGAGGCAGCGGAAACTTCTCTGCTTCCTCCAAAAAACAAAAATGTCGATAAGATCATCAGGAAAAATACGCCTTTCCATTTGCCTGAAATTTGTCTCATAATACAACTCCTTATTTTTTCTTTTATCAAAGACGTTGCTCAATACGTATATCCAAAACCACTATAGCAGTTTTTTCAACAAAGTTCAATACAAACTTCATCTTTCCTTCATATTTTCGTTATATTTATCGCTGCCCTGCTGTCATCCCATTCAATGTTTTTGAAGTAGTATTCTTTTCTTCTTATTCATATACTATAAAAAAATCCACCGGAGAAATCATGAGGAAATCACATACCCTTATCAGTTCCATCTTTACCCGCTATTCCCGGGGATGCAGAGCAGCTGCCATCCTGGCCGGCGCTTTTCTGCTTGGCTCATGTGCCGGAAGCCTTGTTACCTGGCTTAGCCATAATTCTGATCCATCTCAGAATTTTTCAGAAACTTCGGGATCTTCAATTCTTTCCGCCTCATCTGACAGTTGGGGACTCAGCTTTCAGAAAGAAGGACAGCGTCCCATTGGAAACGCCTCCATTGAAGAACTAAAAGAATATAATGCTTATTTCGCCCAGGACACTACTGAGAAAATACTTTATCTTACTTTTGATGCAGGCTTTGAAAATGGAAACACCCCAGCCATACTGGATGCTCTGAAAAAACACCAGGCTCCGGCCACTTTTTTTGTTGTGGGAAACTTTATTTCAGATCATCCGGATCTGATACAGCGAATTGTTTCGGAAGGTCATACAATTGGAAATCATACGATGACGCATCCGGATATGTCACGTATCGCAGACAAAAATTCCTTTCAGAACGAACTGCAGCAGGTAGAAGAACTTTATAAGAAAACCACAGGAAAAGAAATGACAAAATTCTATCGTCCGCCTCAAGGTATTTACAATACGCAAAACCTGTCTATGGCCAAAGATCTGGGGTATTCCACCTTTTTCTGGAGTCTGGCCTATGTAGACTGGCTCCAGGATCAGCAGCCTTCCAGAGAAGAAGCGTTTGATAAACTTCTGACACGGATACATCCCGGAGCCATTGTTCTCCTTCACAATACTTCCTCTACCAATGCAGCAATTCTGGATGAACTTCTTACCAGGTGGGAAGAAATGGGCTATCGTTTTTCTTCCTTAGAAAAACTGACCGGGAAATGATCCCGGCCAGTTCTTACTCTTGTTTTTCTTGTTTTGCATGCAGGTCTTCTTTGATCTGACTGCTGGAAATTTCCGGTGTACGGGGAAGATAAATCACTTCACAGCCTTCTTCTTTTAAGAAGTCAAACTTCCCTTCCCAGTCATCCCCCATTACAAAGGTATCTACATGATATTCTTTTACATCTGTACGCTTCTGCTCCCAGCTCTCTTCCGGGATCACCAGGTCCACATAGCGGATTGCTTCCAGAAGCTGTTTCCTTTTTTCATAAGAAAAATAGCATTTTTTTCTCTTTTCATTCCAGTTGAATTCATCGGTGGACAGAGCCACGATCAGATAATCTCCCTGCTGTTTCGCCCTGCGCAAAAGATTAATATGTCCATAATGAAGAAGGTCAAAAGTTCCATAAGTGATTACACGTTTCATTTTTGTTCCTTTCTCTGCACTCTCTCCTATTTTTTATCCAGCATTTTCATGCCGTACTGATAGATTCTTAATGATGTTGCATTCGAATAATGAAGACCATCCCGTATTCCTTTATCATAACGATTGCTGATCCACCCGTTCTTTTTCATGTAGCTGCAGCAGTCCATATAAGTAAACGTTCTTGACCTTCCCGTACAGAGACTTTGATAAATCCTCTGATTGAAATCATTCACCTTCTGCTCGGTTCTGTATGGATAATAATGCTTCATCATAGCGCTGTTTACAGGATTTACAGACATGTAATACATGCTGCAGTTATAAGCTTTCAGCTTTCTGGCATATCCCGGCATAACCCGAATATAAGAATTTATATTATAAATATCGTTTACGCCCAGATTGATGATCACAGCCTTCTTTTCCTGTTTCGGCAGTTTTTTCACCTGAGAATATAACTGTTTGAATGCTGTTTCCTGGAACCATTTCAGTCCTTTCCCTCCCCTGCAGATAAAACGGACATCCGGGGATACCTCTTTCCCGATCAGTTCCGAAATCCCCACGGTTCTGGAATCCCCTACCCAAAATACTTTGTCATAACGTTTTGGCTGATACAGACTGGCAGGTCTGTGATCGTTTTCTTTAGGAAATACTACCATATAATAGGTTCCTGTTTTTGATGGGATCCGATCTCCTGCCATATAATCCGGATCAGTAATCTTTCCTCTCTTTCTGGACCATCCCAGAACCATATCTCCATTTTTCAGTCCTACTGCAGGAAATACAGGTGCCTTCTGCGATGAAGTATAGATCCTGCGATATAATTTTCCATTGGAATAGTTAAGCGTTACGGAGGTTGTTTTTTCTACAGCTGCATAAAACTTCATATTTCCGGTTACTTTGACCTTTGTTCCGGTTCTTCGGACATTGTTTCCTTTTATCGTACTTGTCCATCCGATTCCTCTGTAAGTTTTTCCGCCTGGTACAGAAGGAAGGAGCACCGACTGACCTTTATGCAGAATCTTTCTCTTCTCCGTATATTCTCGTTCTCCACTGTGATTATAAAATCGGATCTGATATAATTTATATCTGCGAAGACAGAATTTTGTATTTTCTTTTACCCGAAAGCGATCCCCCGGATCGTAAAATTTTTCTTTCTGATCTTTTTTCAACACCCAGTAATACCGGTATCCGGAAGCAGAAACCTCCGGAAGTGTAATACAGGTATTCTTTTCCTCAGTGCAGGACCATCTTCGAAATCTTTCCGAAGAAACTTTTCCTTTCGCGTCTGCAAAAATAACCCGGTATTTTTTTGGTGCAGCTTCCACAGTTCTGCTGCTCAGTAATAAAATAACTGCAAAGAACATCAGAAAAAGCAAACTTTTTTTCCCTGCTGATTCCCGTTTCATATCATGCCTCTTTCTTATCTTTTCTGATAAAAGATTTTAACACTCTCACAACTGCTCTTGGTAAAAACATAATTGTTTTTCCGATACGGAAAGTTAACGTTTTCTTTACTGCTTTATTTTTTTCTTTCAGTTTTTTATTACTTCGGCGCAAAGACTTGATCCGTTTCTCCAGATTTTCCGTTTTTGTATCTTTCCCGATTTTTGCATATAAAGTCATATATTTCAGTAATACTGCTTCTATTTCATCTGGATTTCTCTTCGATTCCCCGGCACCTTCCACAGATATCTCCACAAAAAAATCATCCCATTGTTTTCCAATATCTGTTTTTTCCAGCTCTTCAACCTGTTCTCTTCCCTGAAGGCCAATCTGCTCACCCAAATCTGGATTTTCCAGAAGACGGATCACTTCCTTCGCCAGAAGATCCGGACGTTTCTGAGGTACCGAAATAATTCCTCTTCCATCTCTGGTCAGCGTAAGCCATGGCAGATCATAAGTTACAACCGGAACTCCATGAGACATCGCTTCGCTGAATGCCATAGGAAATCCCTCATATTCTGAAGTTACTATAAAAGCAGATGCCCTCCGATAGTATTGTTCCACCGCTAAGGTAAAGCCTGTTAAAATCAAATTATCCTGAATTCCTAATTGTTCAATCACCTGCTTCAATTCTTCTGTAAGTACTTCATTTCCATGACCGATCAAGTATAATTTTGCATCAGGCACTTTTTTTACAACATGAGCCATCATGTAAGCAACATCTATCGGCTGCTTTTCCTGAGAGATCCTGCCTACCCAGACAAGAGTATTTTCTTTTCTTTCTGTAAGAACCGTAGATTCCACTGAAAAAGAAATTGGATTCGTGATATATTTTGAATGATCTGAAAAGCAGCTGACTAATCTCTGGTCTGTTTCCGACAATGTCACAACACCGTCGCTGATCTGATAATCATAGACCAGTTCTGCAAACTTATCTCCCTGGAACCTGTAGGGTACACAGGTAAAACTATGGCAGTGAAGTACAAAAGCAGGTTTGGAAGGCTGTCCCTTAACGCTAAGCATATCCCACAAGGTACATGCATCTACCCACATACCAGTCACCACTATATCAATGTGATGTTCCCGGATCACCCTCTCCCAGGCCAGATATCGATTGGTATATAGTCCTTCTGTAGATCTGGTAACAGGGGGAATATAATCTCTTTCTACAAGAGGACTCAGATGATATTCCTGAATAGAATTCTTTTCTTCTTCCTCATCCGTAATCAAAACCACTCTATACAGCGGATTTCCCTGAGCATCTTTTCTTTCTGCCCAAATGTTGCACAAAGCAGCTGCCACACGCTGCGCACCGCCATTTTTTATAGAACGATAATACATGGCAACTGTTTTTTGTTTATCTGCAGGACGTTTTTTATGAGTAAACTGTTCTGCTTCCGCAAGCTTTTCAGCAACATTTGCCGCTTTTTCCCAATTCTGTTCTGCCAGCTTGCTAATTACTTTTCCAAGCCCCCATACAGCAGTTAAGCGCTGAAAACACTCCGAAAGGTTCTCGATTTGAAGATTTCTCGCCCAACGACCTGCACAATCTCCAAGAAAATGATCAAAAATAACATCCAGAACAGGCTGATACTTCTCCATCTCTCCCTTCTCACTGACAAATTCCACAAGAGCTTCCCATACTCTTTTTTCTGTGAGAAGAATTTCAAATTTTTCACTTGATATAAAATTACTTCCAGTCACTCCAAGACCAAATCGATAACGATACAACTGACTTTCGATCCCCATGTAGGTTCTGGAATAATATGCGATCAAGAAAAATGCATACAGATCCTGCGCCTTGGGGTATGAACCATCTTTTACCTGCTGGAACGCTTTACGGCAGATTTCTCCATTATAAATTTTATTCCATAAACTATATCCAAACAGATTGTCTGTCCAGCATGAATGAATCAGATCATCTGCTTCAATCTTTCCTTCCATATATGGTTCCAGAAGCTTCTGATTCATCTCGATACGTTCCTGAGGCACACCGGCACAGTTTATAATTTCCGTCCCGAACTGAACCATATCCGTACGATATTTTTCAATGGCTTTATATGCTTTTTCACATGCCTGTGGATGCAGCTGATCATCGCCGTCCACAAACATGATATACTTTCCTCTGGATACTGCCACTCCATCTTTTCTTGCCTGAGAAGTACTCAGATTTTCCGTATGAAATATCGGAACGATCCTGGAATCTTTTGCCGCATATTCTTTCAATATTTCTGCTGAACGATCCTTTGAACAGTCGTCTACACAGATAATTTCAATATTGTTTAAAGTCTGTGCACAAATACTGTCCAGACAGTCCGTTAAATATTTTGCCACATTACATATAGGAACAACTACGGAAACCAGGATTCCCTTATGATTTTGAGAGCCTGTACCCAATTTAAACTTCATTCTGATTCTTTCCTCCATAACCTCTATGTTTCACTCAATGCTTTATCATTTTCTTTAACTTTCGAGGCACAGCCAGAAGTGTTCTGCCAGTTTTAAACGTGGTGCTTGCTTTCAAAGCATCTAACTCCTGCTCTGCTTTTTTTGCTCGTTTGACCCAATACGATTTTTCTTCCTTCAGTCCCATAATCTCGCGAAACATATATTCCTTTACATCATATTGGCACATATCACAATAAATCTCATATTTCTTTTCATTATAAGAATAACAATCTTCTTTCTGAAAATCCTCCAGATCAAACTCCTGAAAAATTTCCTCTCGAAGCTTTTCATATACCTCTGAAAAAGCCTTTGCTGATTTCAATGAACAAAGCGTATAAATGCTGACTCCAAACGCCAGATTCCGGAAGCTCTTCTCCGTTTCTTCATACAGCCCCCGTCTCAACAGTTCTGTTTTTAGTTCTTTCAGCGCTTCATACCAGTTCCAGGGGGATCTTGCATTGTTAGCCTGAAGGCTTTCTCCTGACTGCCGGTAATTTACAAACACCTGTGGAACCACCGTAATTCTCTTTGCAAGAACCATTGCAAGGAATACAAAGTATACATCATTGCTTCTGGGAAGATCCATAAACCGTATCTGTTCTGTATCGATCAGACTTTTTTTGAACATTTTGCTCCACGGACAGCCGCTTGTTACATTAAAAATATAAGGAGATGTTTTCCCCTCAAAGGGGATCACTTCCGGAAGATAGTCTTTTTGCAGAATGTAATCGATATTTTTGTATTTTTTTGACTTTTCATTATATAATCTTGCGTCGAACAAGCAAAGATCTGCCTGATCTTCCTCCATCTTTGCATAGACCTGGTCAATCATTTCTTTTTCAAAAAAATCATCCGCATCCAAAAAAAGACAATACTCTCCAATGGCTTTTTCCAATCCGATATTTCTCATCACCCCTGCACGTCCGCAGTGAGGATTCTCAATCAGACGGACCCTGTCATCTTCTGTCTGAATCTTCTTGATAATCTCTACTGTACGATCCGAAGATCCATCATCTATACATATAATCTCAAACTCACGAAAAGTCTGCTCCTGAAGACTACGCAAACACTGCTCTATATATTTCTCCACATTAAATGTAGGAATAATCACAGAAACAACGGTATTTTGGTTCTTACACATGCTTTCCTCCAATCTGAGCCTTTCCTGTCCATTATATTTTCAATCCGTATTGTATCATAGAATAAAAACCTTGGCAATTCATACTCTTCGCTATATTACAATTTTGTTTCATTTTCATTTTTCTATCAGGAAACTAATTGATAAAGGATTAATTTTGTGTTATATACGCGTAATTATTGTACGCGGTGTATCTTCTTATGGTAGGATTAGTGTATATATTATTCGTACAAGGAGATCCTCTATGGCAGAACATCGATTTAAATTTTCTATCATATCTGCAGTATACAATGCAGAAAAATATCTGGAAGATGCTATTCAGAGTATCCTCACACAGGATATTGGTTTCGAGGACTCTGTAGAACTGATTCTTGTCGACGATGGATCACCAGATTCCTCTGGCTCCATCTGTGACTTCTGGCAAAAAAAATATCCAGATAATATTAAAGTGATCCATAAGGAAAATGGTGGAGTTTCCTCTGCCAGAAATGCGGGAATCGCAGTGGCAGAAGGCAGATTCATCAATTTTATGGATTCTGATGACAAGTTATCCCCGGACACCTTATCTTCCGTCTACCAGTATTTTATAACAATAGAAAAAACCGTGGATCTTGTGTCTATTCCGATTTACTTTTTTGAAAAAAAAGAACAGCCTCATCGACTTAATTATAAATTTGCAGGCAATAAGAACCTTCTTGTTGACCTCAATCAAAAATATTCCTTTGTACAGCTATCTGCAGCTTCTGCTTTTTTCAAAAAAGAAGTACTGACACCAGATTTTTTTAGTACTTCTCTGCGGTATGCAGAAGATGCCAGAGCCATTATGGGACTTTTTCTAAAAAATCCTCGATATGGCATTGTTCCCCAGGCACGTTACTATTATCGATGCCGGGAAAATATGAGTTCCGCTCTAAACGGCTCCAAGCTGCATAAAGAATGGTATCTGGATTGTCTGAAAGAGTATGTACTCTGGTCTGCCCAGCAGGCACTTGCCCAATATGATACCGTACCTCCATTTGTCCAGTTTCATATGATGTATGATCTGCAAAGCCGCTTCCGTATGGAAGAATTCCCGGAACATGTTCTGACTTCGTCAGAAAAAAAAGAGTTCTATGCACTTTTAAAAGAATGTCTGTCCTATATCAGTGACTCTGTTATTTTAGAGCAAAAGAACCTTTCCAAAGAGCAGAAAGATCTGGTTATCCGCACAAAATATGGAGCAACTTTCGGAACTTTGGAATATAAAGAGGAGGATTATCAATACCGCTACGGAGATACCATTACTTTTCCCATGTCCTCCTATATGGTTAAGCTCCAGAAACTGGAGCCCCAAAAGGACGGATTTTTGTTGTGCGGATCTGCCAAAACAGCTTCACACTATCCAACGCCTCATGAATTTTTTATCCGGTTGAGGACAAAGGAGCAGCCATTAAAATTTTCCTGCAGTTTTCAGAAAGATCCTGACCGTGTCTTTCGTTATCATGGTAATATGCTGGCATGTTTTTATAATTTCCAGGTCTTTCTTCCCTATCAGGACCTAAAAAAAGCCTCTGCCCTGGAACTCTGCATGACTTGCGGCTCTCATACAGTAAGATTCCGAAACCTGACAGCAGAAGCAGCCTTCCCGGTACCATCTGCAGCAAAAAAACATTACTGGCATTACCATTCTCTCTTGTTATCACGAACAAAAGAGAACATCCTGATCGAATCTGGAAATCTCTTTAAACGTGGCAGAATTATTCTTAAATCTTGTTTTCACAAGTAAAAAATCCCCGATCCTTCATTTCGAAAGGATCGGGGATCATTTTTACATCTGTTTATCTCTGGAACAGTTTAAATCCACTGTTACTTGGATAGCACTGTACGTGCTGCCTGTTTCCGCACCGTTTTCTTGTATAGTTATAACATTCTTTCAGAGTAAGTTTTTTATCCTTATTAGTGTCTGCCGGAGCTTTAGAAAGTCTGGATCCGCCATAAGTAAATCCAACACCTGAAACAAGAGCATCACTAAAGAAGCTTCTGGACTGGCTTGCCCATGAAAGTTCATACTGAGAACATGCAGTCAGAACCTTAAATTTGCTGTTAGACATAGGTCCGGCTTTTGCTACTTCTGCTTCCGCTTCATTAAATGCAGCAACCACACTGCTGTTAAACATGTTTGCTCCATCCTTCGCATCTACAGCCTTTGCTCCCAGAGCTTTGTCAATCACTCTGCCGCTGTAGCAGCTGTCAAGCATTACAACAACATTTCCCGGTACCTGTTTCAGCCAGGATGCCAGTCTGCTTGGAGAAATCGCACCGTAATCTGTAGTGATCAGGGAGCCGTCACTGGATCCATGACCTGTATAATAGAACAGGGATACGTCATTGCTGTCTGCTGATGCAAATGTACTGCTGATCTGACTGCGAACTCTGTACTCAGAAGCATCGATTACTGTCTGAACGGTAGTATATCCTGTTCTCTTCAGCATATCTCTCATGGCTCTTGCATCATTTCCGCATGCCCAAAGATCGCTGGAATAGCCCGGATAATCTGCCTCTCCGATCACAACTGCACGATATACTACAGGATTACTTGTACGAATCACTCTGCCATATCCATTAAATGTATATCTGATTCCATTGATGGTTCTGGTGCCAGTAGCAGCCCGTCCCAGAGAATCATAATAATATTTATATCCATTAATGGTATTCCAGCCGGTTAATGCATAACCATATTTTTTATGGAAGAAATATCTGTAATTTCCAATTTTCTGAGAACCTGTATATATTCTTCCATAGCTGTTCAGATAGTATCTATGCCCATTCTGGTTTAACCATCCGTAAATTGCACGGCCCTGGCTGTCAAAGTAATATCTGTTTCCACTAATAGAATTCCAACCGGTTAATGCAAACCCATATGTTTTATGGAAATAATATCTGTACTTCCCGATCTTCTGGAAGCCTGTCAGACATCTTCCATATTGGTTCAGATAATAATGATGTCCGTCAATGTGCAGCCATCCTGTTACAGACTGTCCATAACGATTAAAATAAAATCGTTTGCCATCCAGAGTAATCCAGCCTGTTACCGGTCTTCCATTACGATAATAGTAGCGGTGCTGACCATAGGTAACCCAGCCATTGCGGACTTTTGCTTCTGTTGTACTGCCACTTTGTGCCTGTACCGTTTTTTGACTCAATGCCGGTGTCAGGATTAGACCTAATACGAAAACCAACATTATGAGCCATGTTTTTTTCTTACTCATAATTTCCCTCCTTGTTTTTATATATTTTTTATATTATATCATAAAAGTATATAAAAACAAAGAAATTTTTATGATATATCTTGTATATTTTCTATAAACCGGATATGTTCCTGAAGTTTCTCTAAAACTCTGTTTTAAACTGAACTTTTTCATTCGTCCCTTTTGGTTCTTCTATAATCATAAAAGCTTTTTCCCCAGTTCTGATGCTGGTTTTTCTATCAAATGATACACCACTGCTCCCGTCACCGCCGCAAACGCCATAGAAATCATCAAAGATGCCGCCACATGAATCTTCAGAAATTCCGTATTTTTCCAAAAGGTTTTTTCCAGGATATAAAAAGCAATTTCCTGCATCGCATAAATAGAATACGCATACTTTCCAAGCTTACATATGAGAAGTCTGCCGATCATTTTAGAAAATAAGCCTTTTTCTGTCAGCATGCAGAAAAAGAAAGCAGAAAACAAAAGAACCACCACAAACTGATTTTTCCCTGCCCTTTTCCCTGCAAAAAAATCCAGGAGCAAAAAAGAAAAGCTTCCAATTTCTGTAACCGTGACCAGGATCGTAACTATATTGACTTTGAAACGATCTGCATACTGTGTCTTCCATTTTTCTGTTAATGCATCATAAAAATTTCCAAGAAGGTATCCCAATCCGACACCTGCCACAGCCCTTGCCATAGCAAGACTGAACACACCATAAATCACTTTCCGTGCAAATCCGCCCTCTGTATACACAAGATTCAGCGTATAACCAAAGTACACGATCAGGCAGATCAGAAACTTCATTGCGGCTGAATTTTTCATAGCCTTGTACATCATAAAATAAAAAATCTCCGCAAAGAAAAAGGCAGATATATACCAGTTCAGTCCGGTCCAGGCGGTAGTCAGTCCGGTAGACTGCAGGAAAAAAAGGTTCAGAAACCCTTCCTGTAGAGAAACATCCAAAAATACAACAGAAAGAATCGTAGACACTGCAAGAACCGGCCAGAGGCGAATCCACTTTTTCATTACAAAATCCAACGTTTTCTGTCCTGGATCTGCCAAAACAGATCTGTACAAAAAATATCCTGACATGATAAAAAAGCATTCCACGATATATTTCGCATACCTTGACTGCAGGGCCAGTTCCTGATAAGCAGCAGTTTCCTCTGTAAAAGGGATCATAAATGAATGAAGCAGATGGAAATATACAATACTTATTGCAAAAAAAATACGAATAAATTCGATATTTCTCATTTTGGTCCGTACATTCATTTTTCCCATTGGCAAAATCTCCCTCTCACTTCTCCAAAAGTTCTGGGCGCTGCCGGATTCTCTATATGATCCCCGATATGCTTTTCCATCCATACCATATTGTACCAATGATCAAATTTATATGCACATTTATGAAATTCTGCTACCATCTCATATCCCATATGATGATGGAATTTAACACTGTCCTTTGTCAGATATTCATCTTCTGTTTCCGGATAAGCGATACATGCATTCACACTGAGGATCTTTTGTTCTTTCAGGACTTTTTCCAATGCCTCATAGAGCAATTTTCCTGTTCCCGTATGTTTTTTATCTTTTTTTACATAAATAGACGTCTCTGCCGACCAGGCATAGGCCGCCCTCGGATGGAGCGGTCCAGCATACACATAACCTATCATTTCTCCATCCCGTACCGCAGCAAGATAAGGAAATTTCTCCAGCGTATGGCGAATTCTTTCTGTAAATTCTTCCAAAGACGGCACTGTATATTCAAAAGTCACGGCGGTATCTTTGACATATGGAGCATAAATATCCAGAAGTTCTTTCGCATCCTCCGGTGATACGATCCTGATCATAGTTTCACTCATCTGTTCACCTCATCAAACATTTTTGACATAATACTTCCATATTTTATCAAATGCATCACCGGATAGCAATACAGCGATTTCTTCTGGATCATTTTTTTCACAACATCGTCAGAAGAAGGGTTCCTCCTACCATGCATCCCAGTCCCAGAGCAGACTTTTTTGACAGCTTTTCATGAAATACCAGCCAGGAAAATAACACCGTGACCAGAATACTCAGTTTATCAACAGGCACGACTACACTAGCCGGACCATCCTGAAGCGCCCTGTAGTAACACAGCCAGGATGCGCCTGTGGCCAGACCGGACAGGGTGATAAACCCTAATTCCTTTCTGTCCGTCTTGCGGATCTCCTTTCCCTTTCCGGTGATAAATACCATCAGCCATGACATCACAAGTACCACTGTGGTACGGATAGCTGTTCCAAGATTGGATTCCACACCCTGTATTCCTATTTTTCCCAAAATAGCGGTCAGGCTGGCAAAAACCGCTGAGAGAACCGCGTAGATCAGCCAGTCTTTCTGGTTTTCCTGCTTCGCACCCGTATCTTTTCTGTCGATCATCAGAAGCGTACCTCCGCCGATCAGAACCACTGCTGCTATTTTTCCCACGCTGATACCTTCCCCAAGAAAGATCAGTGCCAGTAAAATAGTCAGGACCGTGCTGGATTTATCAATGGGTACGACTTTATTGACGTCCCCTTTCTGAAGCGCATGGAAATAACAGATCCAGGAAGCGCCGGTAGCAAGACCGGACAGAATAAGAAATAACAGTGTTTTTTCACTGATCTGTGCAATGCCCTTTCCACTTCCGGTGATCAGTACCATCAGCCACGAAAATACAAGAACCACAATTGTCCGGATCGCAGTCGCCACATCTGAATCCGTTTTTTTAATTCCACACTTTGCAAGAATTGCGGTAATCCCTGCAAAAAAAGAAGACCCAACTGCATAAAGCATCCACATAATACATCCCCCTTTTTGCCAAACATACGTACTAATAATGGTATCTGTTCCTTTTTCCTATCAGAAATACAGCACCCAGTATCACAGCCATAAACTCTGCAGCAACAACGGAGATCCAGACTCCGTTGATTTCCATAAATACAGGCAGGATCATAACTGCTGCGGTCTGTAATACAAGTGTCCTTAAAAAAGAAATGACCGCAGAGGTAACACCATCGTTTAAGGCGGTAAAAAAACCGGAGGCAAAAATGCCAAATCCCATAAACAGAAATGACAGAGCAAAAATCTGAAATCCGGAAACCGTAAGTTCCAGAAGCTTCCTGTCATACCCAACAAAGATTCTGGAAAGAGGTACTGCAAACACTTCCGCCGAAACAGACATACTCAATCCGAAAACACCCATGAGGAGCAGGCCTTTGCGAAGCAGGTTTTTCAGTTCTGACGAATTTCCCGCCCCATAATGATAACTGATCACCGGAGCTGTTCCAATGGAATAACCTATAAATGCAGCGGAAAAGATCATGCTTACATACATCATCACACCATATGCCGCGATTCCGTTTTCTCCTGCATATTTCATAAGCTGGATATTATAAAGAATCCCCACAACGTTCATGGAAACATTACTCATAAATTCAGAGGAACCGTTTATGCAGGCTTTCAGGATCACACTGCCCTGATATTCTGTTTTTCCAAGCCGCAGGATACTGCTGTTTTCTCTAAAAAAATAAAAAAGAGGGATCACTCCTCCAATGGTCTGGCTGACGGCAGTAGCTGTGGCAGCTCCCGCCAGCTTATACTCCTGCGGAAGCAGGAGCACCAGAACTGCATCCAGCAGCATGTTTGTCACACCGGAGGTAATCGTTACTCCAAGACCAGGGTTCGGTTTTTCTGCCGCCACAAAAAAGCTCTGGAACATCATCTGTAGAACAAAAAAAGGCAATGCAAGAAGAATGATTCTGGCGTAAACCACACAGTCGGAAAGAAGCTGACCGGAAGCCCCCAGTACTTCCGCTATGGGACGGGCAAAAATAATTCCCAGAACAGCCAGAACCACTCCAGCCACAAAAGCCACATAAACAAATAAAGAAAAATAACTGTTTGCTCTCTTTATATCACCTTCTCCACAGGTTTTTGCCACGATAGCGGTGCCGCCTGTCCCAAACATAAATCCCACGGTTCCCAGAATAAGAAGAACCGGCATGATCAGGTTGACAGCTGCAAATGGCGTTTTTCCCGCAAAATTAGATACAAAAAATCCATCCACCACTGTGTAAATGGATGTAAAGATCATCATTGCGATCGAAGGAAAGGTAAATATAAGAAGTTTCCTGTAAGTAAAATGATCTGAAAGTCGAATATGCATGTCCGGCCTCCTTACAGTCTGTCGATCTGCTGTCGGAGACAGTCTGCGTATTTTTTCATCAGATTTATATAAGTATTCACCTCTTCTTCCCTCCAGGTATCAAAAGCCCCGGCTTCTGCTTCATAAAGTCTTGCTACCGTTTCCCGAACAAACGTCTTTCCCCTGTCAGTGAGAAAAATCCTTTTGCTTCTCCCCGTATGCTGCTCCAGATAAAGGATCGCCTCTGTTTCCAGCTTGCGGACAGCTGAATTTACTGTCTGTTTGCTGATTCCAGATTTTTTATAAACGTCACTGAGCAGACATCCGTTTCCTGAATCATAAATCGTATACAGAACAATGGAAACACTGTCCGAAATCCCCATCTTTAAAGATGCCAGATGATACAGTGCATCCATTTCCGAGATCAGATAATTGATCTTCCGTATTTTATTTAAGTGTTTCTGATCCATCACGTTTCCTCCTGGTACGAAATCGCACCTTTATATTAGTATGATTTCGTACCTTTGTCAAGAAACTCTTTTTTACACCGTTTTTTCACGCACAGAAAAAACAGGCGAAACACCACAGGTTCCGCCTGCTGCTGATCTGCTGTTTATGACTGTGCAGAATGCAAACTGTATTCCATTGTAAATTCCTTTTCCGATTTGCGGATCCTCCACAAAATAATCAAAGCAAAGATAAGTACAGCGATCAGTCCGGGAACAAATGCCGTGCCGGGGGAACCGGTTGTCACGATTGTTCCGATCTGGTACACCAGAAATGCTACCGTATAGCCGGTCGCAAGCTGCAGACAGATTCCCCCAAACAGCCATTTTCCGCTTTTCATCTCAGAATTCATGGCTCCAAGAGCTGCAAAGCATGGTGGTGTATAAAGGTTAAACATCAGATATGCCAGAGCAGCTGCTTTGGTAAGTCCCATGATCGTTGCCACTTCGCTTCCGCTTCCCACCAGCGCCAGTTCATCCGTATCGATCAGATTTGTAATCCCATAAACAACTGCCAGTGTACCAACCACATTCTCCTTTGCAATAAATCCTGTTACAGCCGCTGCTGCCAGCTGCCATACCCCGAATCCAAGAGGGATGAACAGGATTGCAAATGGATGCGCAACCGATGCCAGAATTGACGTTCCCTCCGCACCTTCTTCCACAAGCCGGAACTGCCAGTTAAAGCTCTGCATGATCTGTACAGCTGTGTTGCAGACCAGAATGATCGTACCTGCCTTTACAATATAGGCTTTTCCCCGCTCCAGCATGGAGGCGCATGCTCTTTTCAGGCTTGGAAGCTTATATTCCGGAAGCTCAATGATAAAAAAGGACTTTCTGTACCTCTGTCCGGTGATTTTTTTTACAAGCAGCGCACCTAAAAGCACCAGAAGAATCCCTGCCAGATACATAGTTCCGGAAACCCACCATGCATCTGCAAAAAACGCTCCCGCAAACAATGCAATAACCGGAATTTTTGCTCCGCAGGGCATAAACGGAGTCAGCATAGCTGTTGTCCGGCGCTCTCTTTCATTCCGGATGGTACGGCATGCCATAATTCCCGGAATGGCACAGCCGGTACCGATCACCATAGGAATCACTGATTTTCCGGAAAGACCAACTCTTTTAAAAATCGGGTCCAGAACTACCGTTGCTCTTGCCATATAACCACAGTCTTCCAGAAGTGCAATCAGAAAATACATGACCATAACAAGAGGAAGAAATCCCACAACTGCTCCTACACCACCAATGATTCCATCAACAAGAACTGCATATAAAAGAGGATTTGTATTTTCCAGCAGTCCGCCGACCCAGCCCTGGAAGGTTTCGATCCATCCTACCAGCCAGTCTGCAATCCAGGTTCCAAGCGTTGTCTGAGATATGTAAAACACAAGGAAAATCACGGCTACAAAAATCGGAATCCCAATGATCTTGTGGGTAATCATGCTGTCGATCCTGTCCTGGATATTCTTATCCTTTGTAAAGATCTTTCTCTTTTCAACCTGCTTTACAATACCGTTTACAAAATCAAACCGCTTTCTGTCGGCTGCCTCTACTGCTTCCTTGTTCTTCAGATCAATATCCGGCTGAAGATACGGAGCCTTCTGGCCTTTTCCCTTTACAGCAACTGCTGCCTGGACCGCTTCTTTCAGATCCTCGTGACCGGATGATGTGGAAACTGCTTTTATTACCGGACACCCCAGCTTTTCAGCCAGAAGCTTCTCATCGATCTGTGTCTGCTTTTTACTGACAATGTCACTTTTATTCAAAGCTACAACTACCGGAATTCCCAGTTCCAGCAGCTGTGTGGTAAAAAACAGACTTCTGCTGAGGTTCGCTGCATCTACGATGTTAATGATCGCATCCGGTTTTTCGTTTTTCACATATGCACTTGTGATGCTCTCCTCTGATGTAAACGGAGACATGGAATAAGCTCCCGGCAGATCCACTGCGATTATTTCCTCATTCCCTGCATAGCAGCTTTTTTTGACCGGGCTTTCCTTTCTTTCAACAGTAACACCTGCCCAGTTTCCGACACGTTCATTTCTGCCGGTCAGCGCGTTGTACATAGTGGTCTTTCCACTGTTTGGATTTCCTGCAAACGCAATTCTCATAATCCTGTTCCCTCCTTCTGTATTGGGTCATACTTCCTGGCAATAGTTAGCGTCAACTAATCCATGTGTAAAAAAAATAATCTTTTCACTTTTTTATATTGAAATAGCTTTCGCCAGATCAGTATCCATATTATAGCGTCCATCTTTAATCGAGACTACGCATCCCCCTTTTAAATGAGACACTACAGTGATCGGTTCGCCGCTGTAACAGCCAAGAGAAAACAAAAAAGCAGTTAATTCTTCATCGTCTGCCATAATCTCTTTTACCGTATACTCTTCTCCCTCTTTCGCTTCCAGCAAATTCATATCTGTCACTCCTCCTGTTTTATCCAATCTTTTCTTCAGAAATATATCTATGCTGTTTTCTTAGTCGTTCTTATTCGCAATTGTTAGTTTACTCTAATTTAAGTAAGTTGTCAACAACTTTTTTCAAGACCCGATTCCAGTTAATTGTTTTTTATACTTCCTATTTTTTTATCCTGTATCCCAAAAATTGATTTTCGATTTCAACTGATTATGCTATACTTAAAAAAATATGGATTTTCTGTATCCGATAAGGAGGATTGAATGATGGAATATCGTAAATTTGAAAAACTTGGAATTGCTCCTTCACTTCTGGGATTTGGCTGTATGCGCTTCCCGCTGAACAAAGACGGCTCTATTTGTGAACCCGAGGCAGAAAAAATGCTTGACACTGCCATTGCTGCCGGTGTGACATACATTGATACCGCATATCCCTATCACAATGGCGACAGTGAACCGTTTCTTGGCCGTGTACTGAAAAAATATAATCGAGAAGATTTCTTTCTGGCTACCAAGCTTCCCGTCTGGAACGTAAAAACCCTGGATGACGCAAAACGATTATTTCAGGAACAGCTTGACCGTCTTCAGGTAGAATATGTGGACTTTTATCTTCTCCACTGTCTGGATAAAGAGAAATGGCAGACTGTTCTGGATCTTGGACTGATCCCCTATTTTGAAGAAATGAAAGCGCAGGGAAAGATTCGTTATTTCGGCTTCTCTTTCCATGATGAATATGAAGTGTTTGAAACTATCGCCACCTACCGTTCCTGGGATTTCTGTCAGATCCAGTATAATTATGTGGATACAGACATTCAGGCAGGCGACAGAGGCTATGCCCTGACAGAAAAGCTTGACATTCCTCTGGTCATTATGGAACCTGTAAAGGGAGGTTCCCTGGCACAGCTTCCCGAAGACGTTACCGTACCGTTTACCGAAGCCCGCCCGAACAGCAGCATTTCCTCCTGGGCACTTCGCTGGGTTGCCAGCAAGCCAAATGTCAAAGTTGTTTTAAGCGGTATGTCCACCATGGAACAGGTAGAAGACAATCTGCATACCTTCGGAAACTTTGAGCCGCTTACGGAAAAAGAAGCTGCCATGGTCTCACAGGTGGCGGCAAACATAAAAAAACGGACCAGAAACGGATGTACCGGATGCGCTTACTGTATGCCCTGCCCCTTTGGTGTAGATATCCCCAAAAACTTCCGTATCTGGAATGACTTCTCCATGTATGGAAACAAAGAAAAGACAAAACAGGCATTTTTCCAGGATCTTGCCCCAGATTCCAGAGCCGATCAGTGCCAGAAGTGCGGCAAGTGCGAAACTGTATGTCCTCAGTCTGTTTCGATCCGAAAAGATCTGGAAAACGCTTCCATAGAATTAAATTCTTTAAAATAATGCTGTACCTGCGTTTTTCCAGTCAGGCACCAAAAACGGTATTTTATTGTCGGTGGGTATTATTTTCAGGAAACAGATCACATGATTTCTATATATGTTTTGTAAAAATCATAAGTTTTTCCATTTTCCTGAGCACAGGCCAGAAAGCGGCTGATCACATATCCCGTTTGATATTTTTTCTGAACTGCAGCAAGATGCTCCGGGAGATCGTTTGGATAGCCCGGAGCAATCTCTTCTTTCATCAGACATACTACATATCTTCCTGATTCTTTCTCCCAAATGATATTTCTGTAATCTCCCTGCTCTTTTTGCCGGTATGTAATACTAAGTCCCCGTTGCTCCTGTTCAATATGGGATGAATATTGGACACGGGAATATAAATAAGGGTTATTTATATACTGTCTCAGCTTCTCAATTTCTATCAGCTCAAAAGGAACGATACAGTCCACATCAATTTCAACTTCTTTGTAATTCATCTTCTGAAGCTGGCTAATTGTATTCAGCGCTTCCATATGATACTGAAGCTTTTGCATGCGCTGCTCCAGTACCCTTTGCTGCTGATGCAGCATTTCCATTTGCCGCAGACAGATATCCTGATGAGACTCTATTCCCATTTGTTCCATGTCTCGAATCTGCTTAAGGGGAATTCCCAGACTCTTATAAAACAAAATATCCGAAATAGTCATCAAATCCGATACCGTATACACACGATACTGATTCTCCGGTCTTTTATGAGGAACAAGAACTCCGGCCTCTTCCCAAAATCTTAACGTAGATGCCGGGATATCAAAAAACTTTGAAATTTCACCGATTTGAAATACACACTCCATAGTAATCTCCTGTTTCATTCTTATCTATATTCTATCAAACAGCCTCTTGACCTTCAAGTACCTTGAAGCTTTATCCTATAACTAAAAGAGGAGGTCTGTTATGAAAAATCAAATTATTTTTGCATCCGAAAAGGAGGTACGATTTGGAAAAGTCTTACGTTTTATCCTTCCTACCTACCTGACATCCCTGTTTAACACTCTATATACCATTGTGGATGGAATTTTTGTTTCTCAATATGTGGGGACAAATGCTCTGGCAGCGATCAATATCGTATATCCCATCGTAAATATCCTCACAGGTATTGCCCTGGTATTTGCCGCAGGAGGGAGCGCTATGGCAGCAATCTCCATAGGAGCCCATGAAAAAAAACAAGCGGGACAGGCATTTTCTATCTGCATGGTGCTCGCACTCGGAGCAGGTGCTGCAGTTTCTTTGCTGATGCTTCTGCTGCTTCCTCAACTCTTAGTATTTCTGGGTGCAACCAGTCCAACCATATCGGACTGCAGGATTTATGCAGTGATCTGGCTTGCCGGACTCCCTGTAGTCATCGGAAAAGAATTGTTTAGCTACTTTATTCGTGCTGACGGCTCACCCGGATACAGCTTTTTCCTGGCCGTAGCCGGCGGTGCAGCCAACATTGTACTGGATTATCTATTTATCGCCCGTATGGGTATGGGTGTTTTTGGAGCAGGACTGGCAACCATATTGGGGTTAGTACTTTCCTTTTCCCTTGGAATCCTTTATTTCCTAAAGTACAAAAAACATCTGCAGCCTGTCTGGAAAAATCTGCAGCTTAAGGTTGGTCTGAAGTGTGCACTCAACGGTTCTTCTGAATTTATTGACCAGCTTGCCATTGCCATCACCACGGTAGTATTTAACCGTACTGCGCTCTCTCTTGCAGGAGAAAATGGTATTGCAGCAGTATCCATTATCATGTATTTACAGTTTTTGTTTATCGGTGTTTATTTCGGCTATTCCATGGGCATTTCTCCTCTGTTAAGCTATGCTTACGGAAATAACAATTGGAAAATATGCAAAAAACTGGAACGATACTCCTACCGTTTTTTTGCTTCAGCACCGGTTTTTATGTATGCTCTTACATATATCTCCGCCCCGTTTGCAGTTTCCTTCTTTGCTCCGTCAAAAACAGAGGTTTATTTCCTGGCTTTATCCGGAATGCGTCTGTACGGGATCGGCTATTTGTTTTCAGGACTCAACATATTTACTGCCATTCGCCTGACTGCCTATGGAAAAGGACATCTCTCAGCTGTCATTACATTTTTACGGTCTTTTTTTCTATTATTGCTGTTTTTACTTTTACTCCCCATCATATGGGGAATGAATGGTATGTGGCTGGCAATGCCGATTGCCGAAGCAATGACTGCATTTCTTTGTTACAAAACCAGGTCGGCTCCTCCCCAAAGAAGGTAGCTCAAGATCGTTGATATACCGGATTACGGACATGCAAAAGTCTCCATCCTGTTTTGAGTAATGATTATGCATTTTCTTTTTATAAGTACCATGATTGCAATATTTATCAATAGCGGGTGAAGCAAACAAAAGCTTATGAAACGCCTGGCATAAGAAAAACCCTTATATCATTTTTTGCCAGATATTCCCTTCTTTCTTTTTCGTTTTTCTTCCTGTACCCGTTGACTATATAAAGAAATTTAGTTATAATTTTGTTATAAAAAGGAGGTGCATGATATGCCAACCATTCGTTCCAGTGCTGATCTACGAAACAGATACAATGAAATTTCTACATTTTGTCATAATTATTCCGAACCGGTATTCATCACCAAAAACGGAAAAGGTGATCTTGCAGTTATGAGCATCGAAGCCTATGAAGACCTGGTCGGTAAGTTTGAGTTATACGGGCTTATCCAGGAAGGTCTTACCGATATTGCAGAAAGTAAAACCCGCCCGTTTTCCGAAGCCATGTCTGACATAAGGAGCCGCAGAAAAAGGTGAATTATCACATTCATATCACACAGACGGCGGAACGGGATATGATAAGTGCTGCAGATTATATTGAATTTACCCTCAAAAATCCGGAAGCCGCTGACCGTCTGCTGGATACTGCAGAGGAAAAAATCAATGCCCTTTCCCAGTTTCCACAAAAATTCCCATTGGTCGATGATCGTATCCTTTCTTCCTGGGGGATTCGTTTTACCATCGTGAATAACTATTTCACTTTTTACCGCATTTCAGAAACAGAGAAACAGGTAACGGTTGTCCGTTTTTTGTATGCAAAAAGTAACTGGGCATCTATCCTGAAAACAGGATTTCCATTACAATAAGACAAAACAAATGTCTCCGCCCTGACCGGTGGAGATTTTTATTCCCTTTTACTTTTCGAAAAAAGCCCTGAAATACTGGCTTTTCCGGGAATTTCTTCCCATATTTCCAGTATTTCAGGGCTTTTCATAGATTTTTTAATAAAATATTTCTTATTTCCCAGCCATCTGAGCTGCAACTTCTGCTGCAAAGTCTTCTTCCTTCTTCTCGATTCCTTCACCGGTCTCGAAACGAACAAAGCCTTTGATTGTGATCTTAGCGCTGTTCTCTTTTGCAACCTGCTCTACGTATTTAGCAACGGACTGTTTTCCATCCTCTGCTTTTACGTAAGTCTGGTCAAGAAGGCAGATCTCTTTCAGCTCTTTCTTGATACGTCCTTCGATCATTCCTTTGATAACCTTCTCAGGTTTCTGGGACTCTTTCGGATCGTTCATGATCTGAGCCATAAGAATTTCTTTCTCATGTGCAATGTAATCAGCGCTTACTTCGCTGTCGCTTGTGTACTGCGGTTTCAGAGCTGCAATCTGCATTGCAACGTTCTTAGCCATCTCTTTTACAGCATCGTTTACAACGTCTGACTCAACGTCAACAAGAACGCCGATCTTTCCGCCCATATGTGTGTAAGAAGCAACAAAACCGTTCTCCTCTTTTACCTGAGCAAATCTTCTGATGTTCATGTTCTCACCGATTACTGCGATCTGAGCTGCAAGAGCTTCTTTTACAGTCTGCTCGTTGTTCAGTGCCCATGGCTCTGCAAGGAAAGCGTCGATGTCTGCTGCTGTAGTTGTAAGTGCCTGTGCAGCAACGTCTGCAACGTAGTTCTGGAATTTCTCATTTTTTGCTACGAAGTCAGTCTCTGCATTAACCTCAACAACAACTGCGCTCTTAGCATCCTCTGCAACAACAGTCTTGCAAAGGCCCTCTGCTGCTACACGGCTTGCTTTTTTCTGAGCAGTTGCAAGTCCTTTTTCACGAAGGAACTCTACTGCTTTATCCATATCGCCTTCTGTAGCTGTAAGAGCTTTCTTACAATCCATCATTCCGGCGCCGGTCAGTTCTCTTAATTCTTTTACCTGTGCTGCTGTAATAGCCATCTCTATTTCCTCCTGAATAATTTAATATGTCAAAATTACTCTTCTACTGTCTCAGCGAACTCCTCGGACTCAGCCTCGATCTCGCCGTCAGCGTCTGCTGTACCCTGGTTAGCTTCGATAACAGCGTCTGCCATCTTGGAAACGATCAGTTTTACAGCACGGATAGCGTCGTCGTTACCCGGGATTACATAGTCAAGTTCTTCCGGATCGCAGTTTGTATCGCAGATACCGATCAGCGGAATACCTAATGTATGAGCTTCCTGTACGCAGATTCTCTCTTTTTTCGGGTCAACGATGAAGATAGCGTCCGGAAGACGTTTCATCTCTTTGATACCGCCAAGGTTCTTCTGCAGTTTGGTAAGCTCTTTTCTTAACTCAATAACTTCTTTCTTAGGAAGCACTTCAAATGTTCCGTCAGCCTCCATAGCCTCGATCTCTTTCAGTCTTGCAATACGGCTCTGGATTGTCTTGAAGTTTGTAAGCATACCGCCAAGCCATCTCTCGTTTACATAGAACTGTCCGCAGCGCTCTGCCTCAACCTTGATAGCATCCTGAGCCTGTTTCTTTGTTCCTACGAAAAGGATGTTTCCGCCGTTTGCTACGATGTCAGCGATTGCATTGTATGCATCGTCAACCATACCTACAGACTGCTGAAGGTCGATGATGTAGATACCGTTTCTCTCTGTGTAGATGTACGGAGCCATTTTAGGGTTCCATCTTCTTGTCTGATGTCCGAAATGAACACCTGCTTCCAAAAGCTGTTTCATTGAAATAACGCTCATGTTTTTTCTCCTTTTTGGTTGATTTCTTCCGCGCAGATCATTTTCTATCAGGACCCGCCGTCACACCGTATGGGCACCATCCATCGGAATCTCCACGCGTGTTTATTTTGCAACTTCTGAATTATAGCATAAGAAAACCCTCCATGTAAAGAGGGTTTTCATTGTTTTTCCCTTTATTTTCAACATTTTTTAGGATTTTTACCCGAAGCTCTGCCTGCTTCTTTCAGTTTTCGTATTTCTTCTTCCGTAAGAGGACGACATTCTCCCTTTTTCAGATCTTCCGGAAGGACAAGAGGTCCCATGGAGATCCGTTTCAGATAGATTACCGGTTTACCTACCGCCTCCATCATCCTTTTTACCTGGTGAAACTTTCCTTCACGAATGGTGAGAAGGAGTTCTGTATATACCTCCGGAAGAGTTTCCGGACGTACATGACGCAGGGTTCCCGCTCCTGAGATATCCTCTTTTTCCAGAAGTTTCACCCTGGCCGGAAGGGTTTGACGCTTTTCTCCGATATCAATGCCCTTCTCCAGTTTCTCTTTATCCTCTTCTGTCACCAGACCTTCTGCTCTGACAAAATAGGTTTTTTCTACATGACGGGAAGGGGAAAGAAGTTCATGAGCAAGCGCTCCGTCGTCTGTAATCAGAAGAAGCCCTTCTGTATCCTTATCCAGACGTCCCGCCGGAAACAGACCTTTTCTATGAGAAGGAATCAGCTCCATTACGGTTCTGTCCCGCTTATCCTCCGTTGCTGATACATATCCCGCCGGCTTATGAAGAAGATAATATACATACTCCGGTTCTCTGGTAATTTCCTCTCCTTTAAAAAGAACCCTGTCCTCTGTTCCCACTTTCTGTTCCGGTTTTTTCGCTGTCTGGCCGTTGATCTCCACAAGCCCCTTCTGGATGTATTTTTTTACTTCACTTCTCGTCCCCTTACCTGCATCCGCAAGAAACTTGTCAAGACGTACTGTTTTACTCATCTGTCTGATCTTCCTCTCTGGATTTTATAATAATAGACGTCGGACCGTCTGCACCACCGATCACAGATACCTTTTCTTCCTCTGAACCTTTTTGGTTGTCTGTTTCATCTGCCATTTCCTTTCCTTTTTTGACAAAATCAGGAGTCTTATTCTTCAGCAGCTGTACATAAAATTCATATCCCTGTTCCGACTGCAGGATCACGCTGATATCCTCTTCACATTCCAGCCATGAATAAAATCCGCTGACAGGTACTGCTGCTGCCTTTAATGCTTCCAGATCTTCCGTTTTTTCGTACGCAGCTGTTTTTTCTTTTTCCTTTCCATAATATACGATGGTTGCTTTTTTTACCGCAACATCATCCAGGGTGATCGGATATCCGGTTTCTTTCAAAACAGACAGTGTGTTTTTATATTCCGGCAAAACATTGATGGTACTGTATGCATACTCTTTTCTGTTCTCTTCTCCCGGAACCAACGTTCTCACATTCATAGCCCCCGGAAGCCTGTAGCTCAGCTGAATACTGCAGCATGGCACTCCTGTTAAGCTTTCTGCTCCTGCATTCTCAACATCCTTTTTCAAAGCCTCCAGCAGTTCTGTCCATTTCTCTTTCTGCTCCTGAAAAATCATATATCCCCGCCCGTCTGCGGCATTGAAATATATTTCATCCAGATATTCCGCATCAATCTCCAACATATCTCTGATCGTATCCTTCAGATTTTCTTCCTCATACAGGCATTTGAACAGTTCCTGAAATTCAGAAGCACGGACACGGTAACTACGATATATTTTCTTTCCGGATTTTAGCTTATACATCACTCCGGCTTTACATAATGTATCATTATTACCGCCTGCAATAACATAATCCGCCCCTTCGTTTTCCAGTCCCCTTTCTTTCTGTTTTTCAGCCATGCTGCAAAAAACATCATAGGTTTTAGCACCAATTCCTTTTTCGCCGGATCTGCTGTATTCTCTCAGATCCCAGTCGGAAGACTCATTTCCAACCCAATAGGTTCCATCCTCCGCTTTTTTTACAAAAGTTCCCATATAATTAGAAAATATATTCATATCCACACTGACTGATGCAATTTTTTCCTTCGGCGGCACATAGGAATCATAGTGAAACAGATCGGTTTCATATACCATAGCACAAGCTGCCACGATCAACCCTGCTGCCGCCAGCTGAATTTTCTTTTTAAAAAAGCAATGGAAGTCCATCTGATACGCAGTTTCCATAAACCCATGGGAAAGGACTGTCCCAAGGAGCAGGCCAAAAATCCACCAGAAGGTCTTCATGCTGTTTATTGGGATCAGATAAAAAATATATCCGGCTCCCAGTCCACAGGGGATCACAACCATAAGTTTTACAATAAAGGCAACTGTCCTGTAGACCATAGGTGATCCCGCCGACTCGGAAGGTCTCTTCAGATAGGCCACATAAGATAAAACTGCCAGAAGGACGGTCAATACAAAGAGAATCAGGAAATCCTCCATGCCTTTCCCTTCCTCATAAGCCGCAGCAAACTGATTTACTATCCCCGCCGGGGAAGTATATTCTCTCAGAAAGCGGATCAGCCCATAAGATTTTCCCATATAATAGGTCTCATAAAATCCATATCTGTAGCTTCCCAAAAGTAAGCTCAGTCCCGGTCCGTAGCAGTAAAGCATACCCATGCAGAAAATCCCCATAAGAAGGTTTCCCGTAATACACAGGATTAACACCATGCTGAAATAAATCAGTAAATAAATGATCAGATGGATGCCGAACAGCGCAAGCGCTGCTCCCATAAGCTTCAGACTGAAAAAACCTCTTGCCGCTCCGATACAGATTGCAAGAAATACCATGATAACATAAGGCACTGCATAATATACAAGTCCTGTATAAATTCGGTTCCAGAACATTCTTGATCGTTTTACCGGAAGACTGTGGTAAAAATCTGTCTGCCTTTTTGAATACAAGTAGATAAAACCATTGATCCCGTTTAAAACTGCAGCCAGTACGGATACAAATCCTCCTGTAAGGAGAAAGCCGTCTTTCCATAAATTTTCATAAAGAAGTTCCATCTGTTCCGGCGTATAGCTGCTCCCTCTCCAATTGCCGATCAGCATCAGGCTGACCACAGGAAATGCCAGAAGGAATCCCAGGGTAAGAAATGCAGGAATCCATCCTTTTCCCTTCGATACTGTCTTTACATATTTAGAAGAACAGATTTTTGATTTCATATCCTGCCACCTCCGTTTCACTGATAAAAATTTCTTCAAGCGTAAGAGGAAGGATCTCACAGAACAGAGGATTTTTTGCCTGAATCTGTTCCATGATCTTAGATCTGGTTCCTCGGGCCGTAATCAAAAGCAGAGAGCCCTGATGTTCCATTTTCAGGATATTCAGTTCCTTCTGAAGCTGCCTCTCCTGTGTCTTATCGGAAAGCACACATTGAATCTTATGAATATGGAATTTCATATCCTCCAGATCTCTGGACAGCAGGATCCCGCCTTTATACAGAAGCCCCACATGATCACAGATGTCTTCCAGTTCCCGAAGGTTATGAGACGCGATCACCGGGGTAAATTCTCTGCTCATGATTTCCGCAGCAAAAAGGCTCTTTACTCCCTGGCGCATTACCGGATCCAGTCCGTCAAAGGTTTCGTCACAAAGGAGGTATTTTGTTCCTGAACTGACTCCCAGAAGCACATTCAGCTGCTTTCTCATCCCCTTGGAAAAGCTGCTGATCCTTTTCTTTTCCTCCAGTCCGAACTGGCGAAGGAACTTGAAAAATCTTTGCATATCAAATTTCGGATAATAATACCTGTAAAAATTTGCCATATCTCCCGGTGTGTAATCCGATGGAAAGTAACTGTCATCTGATATATAAAACAAAAGTGATTTGGCCTTTTCATCATCAAATACCGGAAGACCGTCAATCTCTATCTCTCCTGCATCAGGTTTCATCACCCCTGCCGCCATGCGCAAAAGCGTACTTTTGCCTGCACCATTACTTCCTACCAGTCCAAAAACTTCCCTTTCACCAATTTCCAGAGAAACCTTATCTACGGCTTTCACAGTGCCAAACGATTTACTGCAGTCCTTAATCTCAATCATGCTTCCCCTCCTCATAGCATTGGTTTACCACTGTTACCAGTTCTTCTCTGGAAATGCCTATCTCCTGGCCTTTGTGAACTGTCTGGATCAGTTCTTTGCGGTAATCCCCCCGTTTTTTTTCTTGTATACTCCTTGTATCTGCTACAAAATTCCCTTTTCCCTTTACAGGATAGATAAGACCCTCCTGCTCCAGTTCTGCATAAGCTCTCTGAATCGTATTCGGATTAATAGAAAGATCCATGGCAAGCTGACGAACAGAAGGAAGACGGCTTCCAGACGGTAAAACCTCCTGGTAGATCAAGATACGAAAGCGTTCTGTCACCTGCTCATAAATCGGTCTGCGATCCTGATGGTCCAAAATAATGATGATTTTCTCCTCCCTTCGTACTCTAACAGCCCATGTGTACCAACTGTATTAATACACTTATATTATCATGCCAGACATTTGTCTACAAGAAAAACTTTCTTAAATCTTTATAAACTAAAAACATCTCTATCTGACAGATCAGACAGAGATGTTTCTATTTACTTAATTACTGAAAATATCCGTTTTACTGATTGTTGTATGGACTTTTCTGGATTCATCAGGTATCTGCCATCTGTAATTTCCAGAGACAGGCTGTTTTTATATCCATATTTGTCAAATTGGTCGAGGTATCCTTCCATATCAAGAATTCCGTCTCCCCACGCCAGATGCCCACGAGGCGATCCATCAATAAAATGCACATGTACAAGCCTTTCTCCAAAAACATCCAGATAATCCTTAGGAGTTTTATTTTCTAATGCCATAGGAATAGTATCAAGCATTGCTCCAATATTCTTATGCTCCAACTCTCTCATCATCTTCTGGAGTGAAGAAAGATCATTAATTAAATTAGTTTCATCTTTTCTCCAGACTTCCAATGCGAGCATGATATCATAATGCTCCGCCATATTCCCCAACTGCATCAGCCCTTCTTTTCCATATTTCCAGGCTTCTTCATAATCACTTCCATCAAAATATCCTGTGCCGACTGTAACCAGCATTTTATCTGCTCCTAATTCTGAAGTAACTCTTATGGCATCTTCAAAAAATTTCAGACTGCGTCTCCTCTCAGCCTCATAAGGCGCTGCAAGGTTGATCGGATAAATACACTGCTCTGGAGTATAACAGATTAATTTTAAATTTCTGGATTCTATCTCATGACGGACAGATGTAATATCATGGTAGGTCATATCTTCCGGATGAAAGTGAGGCGCTGCCCCCCACAATTCAATACATTCCACTTCATTCTTTGCTGCATCATCCAGGAACTTTGTCAAAGGAAAAAATTTATACTGGATATTCATGACAGCAATCTGATTTCTTTTCAGATTATCCATATTTTACCTCACTCCTATTCGTTATTATTAAGCAAATTTATGTTATACTCAAAATGCTCTGCATTAATAACCTCTTTTGCAGTAAATATGGGCTTCTTATCATTATCAAAAAAGATATTTTTTATCAGCAGAAGTCCTCCTGCTTCTTTTGTATTAAGTGCTATCGCCTCTTCTTTTGTAGCATAACATAGACTTATGCTTTTTATTCCCGAACGCATCCATACCCCGTGCTCTGTTAAAAGATCATACAAAGATCTGGTAAGATCTTCCATTAATAAAAATGCAAATTTTCTTGAAAAATGGAGTTCTTCAATCTCAATAGGTTTTTCATCAACAAACCGTAGCCTTTTTACACAAAGGATCATATCGTCATTTAAATTCAATTTTACAATATCTGACTGGCGCGCTTTTTTTAATTCTGCCCCAAGCAGTTCTGTTCTGACCGTATGCCCTGCCCGCTCATTCACCTTACTGAAACTAAAGTTATTATTCAGATTCCAGGATATTTTATGTGGCATAACAAAAGTTCCCATCCGCTGTTTACGAACTAGAATTTCATCATCAACGAGCAGTTCCAGAGCTTTTCGTATCGTTATTCTGCTTACTCCATAGATTTCTTCTAATTCAAACTCTGTCGGTATTTTTGTATTTTCCTTATATACTTCTGTCTGAATTTTGTTTTTTATATCTGCCGCAATCTGCTGATACATTGGGATTGCTGTCTGCCGATCTATTTTAGACATTTCCCCAGCATCCTCCTTCCATTTTTTGGTTATACACTATATATAACATATTAACACAAAGAGGATTAAATTGATATGTTTTTGCAAATTGTTATTAATAATTTAACCTTCTGTAATACCTGCGGATTGCAATCGGATGCTTTCTGCAATCCTCTAAATGTACATTCAGTCTCTGAAATGCCGATCTCATAACAATTGGAGAAAGCATGCCTCTAAATTCCGGACTGATTCCATTTAGTTTATAATTCATAGTATCAAATACTGTTACTTTAGCACTGATCGTCTGAACAAACTTTTCTACTCTATCCATCTCCGGACGAGTGATATCCTCTCCCTTGATCAACATCACCGGGATATCTCTTTCAATTACTTCCAATGTTCCATGGAAAAAGTTAGCTGCTGAAATCGGTCTTGTGCGCATCCACTGCATTTCTTCCATAATACACATTCCATAACAAACTGCCCAATCCTCCAGATTTCCAGAACCAACCAGATATGTCAACGGTTCATCACAGTACTTTTCCGCATATTCTCTCATTTCCGCATCAGCATCTTTATAAATTTGTACTACATTTTCCGGCATTTCCTTAATTTCTGAAAAAAACTGATCATATTGCTCAAACTGTCCTTTATTTTTCATAAATCGTAATGTAACAGCATACCAAAAGTAATACTCTCCTCCAACTGTATGGATCAGATAATCGCTTTTCTCATATAATGGTGTTCCCGCTTTTTCTACATATCCGATTACTCTTGCCCCTGCTTTATGTACCTTATCAACAGCTTCTACAACCTCTGGAGTGTCACCGGAAATACTTGCAATTACAACAACGGATTTATCATCCAAAAACGGGGTTCCTTCATAAAGGAAATCTGCTGCATTTTCCAAATAAAGCGGTAAGGTACACCCCATTTGCTTTGCAATATGCATCAATTGTCCCGCATATAAATATGTACCGCCAATTCCCATAAATATGATTGAAGAATATCCCTCTGCACATATATCATCTACAACTTTTTCTACAGCCGGAATAAGAGCGATCCCATTTTCATGTTCCTGTCTGACTCTGCTTTCATCAAAATTCAACATATCTTAGCTCCCTATACGATTTCAAGTCTTTTTTCATAGTGACCAATTACTTCTCCTGGTGAATAGGTTTGTACAAATGCAGCAGGATCTTCACGAATGATCACCCGCTTTAATTTCATCCACTCATATTTATTTACAACTGTCAGATAGACCCTCATATCTTTTTTCAGATATTCACCCCGGCTCTGCCAGGAAGTAACTCCTCTTTTTAGTTCTTTATTAATAATTTCTCCCAAATGGCAATCCTGAGAAATCACAAGTACTGTTACCTGTATATTCTGATAATGCATACGATCCAAAGTCATAATGCTTGCTATACAAAAAATCAAGGAGTATGCTGTAATGTTCAAATCATATCTGATAGCTGTGACAATAAACACAAAACCATTTATAACCATAGAAGCTTTTCCCACACTGGATCCTGGGATTTTTTTTGTTACATACATTCCAACAATATCTATGCCTCCTCCGGAACCACCTTCTCGGAGAGTTATCCCTACACCTGCGCCAGAAAGGATTCCTCCAATGATCACATTCAACAAAGTACTGTCCAGCAATGGTTCCGAAGGAACAGGAATGATAGTAAGCAATACGGATTGTACACAAACACATCCAACTGAGAACCAGAAAAATCTCTTTCCAATGCTGCGATATCCCAGCAAAAACAATGGAACATTTATAATCCAGGAAATAATGCCTGTCAAATCCATTGTTTCTGCCAGATGAATATGAAGAACTTCCCTCATGAATAATCCAATAAGCTGCGCAATACCTGTAAAGCCTCCGCTATATAATCCACAAGGGATCAAAAACCAACTATATGATACCGCAAACAATACAACCCCAGTTAATGCCAGAAAAAATTTATGTACCATTCTCCTCATATTCTTTTATTGTTTAACTGATTTTTAATACTCCAGTTTCCACATGTATCTTCTTTTCGTTAATGGATGGTTTCTCACGATTGCAATCTGTTCTGCATATATACGTGCAATAGGAGATATAATAATTGGATCAAAGTAATCAACAAGAGCACTATCTACAATTCCTGCCAGTGCATAGTCCTTTGCATCGATAACAGTAAGCTTGCAGTCAAAACGCTGCATAAATGTCATTGCTCTGGCATCTAATGCTCTGGTACGACCTTCATTCATGAAGAGTAAATATGGTGCATCCTTTTCCACCATCTCAAATGGTCCATGGAAGAAATCACCTGTATTAAAGGTACTTGACGGGATCCACTGCATCTCCATCATCAGACAGGAGGAAAATGCCCACGCTACCTCCTGAGTTGCTCCAGAACTGGTTACATAAATAATAGGTGCATCCTGATATTTTTCTGCAAACGCTTTTGCCTCCGGAACCACACTTTTCACTGCATTATCAATAACCGAATAGATTTTTTCTGCTGCTTTCAACATTTCATCATATTTTTCATATTCCTCTGTCTGATTCAGAATCTCTGCTGCAAGAAGAAGAACCTTGATCATTTTATCCATTTTTGCAGAATAACTGTCTTCCCAATCAAAAATCACCGTATAATCAGCATCTTTTGTGATTGCAGATCCTTCTGTATGCGTTACAGCAATTGTGTGTGCTCCTTTATTTTTTGCAAGGGTGGTTGCCGCTGCAGTTTCAGGAGTACCTCCGCCTAAAGAACAGGTGATCACAATAGAGTTTTCGTTTACCGCCGCCGGTGTGGCATACACAAACTCATTTGCCGTATGGATTGACGTACGAATTTTTTTTGCATTATTGTTAAGGAAATAATATCCCGGATACAGATCCGCTCTGGAAGCACCGCATCCCACAAAATAAACTGTACTGATCTCCGGCTGCACATTTCTGATTTCCGCAATAATCTGATTTAGTTTAGAGTTCTCTGTTACCTTCATTGTTTCTTCCTCCTATTTGTATTGTATTTGTTATATCTATATATTATATATACATCATTTTATGTTATATGTCAATATAACAATTTTATTTTTTCAATATTTCTCTTTCCACATATATTTCCTGGTTGTGTAGTCAACACCTGTAGTAACCGATAAATCTTTCATATACACATTATTCAAAATCGGTGCGAACAACAGATGGTTAAAATATTCTCTTATATGCTCATCAAAAGACAAAATTCCTAAATCTCTTGCATCCAGTGTATAAACCTTTTTTCCTCCATGCTTTTTCAAAAAATCCAGGGCACGTTCATCCAAGGGTCTGGTTCTCCCTTCTGAAATGAGAAGAAATACAGAGGTATTTTCATCCAGTATCTCAAATGGCCCATGAAAAAACTCACAGCAATTAATAACAGGCGAAACAATCTGAAGCATTTCCATAATATTACATATGGAAAAAATATATCCAGCAGCATAAGACGGTCCACTTGCAAGAACGGAAATTACTTTTTCACTTTTGTTAAGCTCTGCCCAGTCTTTTGCCAATGTAAGACAATATTTTTTGGCTTTGTTATAAATCTTATCCAAGATTTCAAATGCATGCACAGCTTCTTTATAATAAGCAAAACCTTCTGTCTCTTTTAAAATTTCCATTGCCAGCCTCAGACCAACAGCAGCATTCGTTTTACTTTGATCTGACTCATCAAACATAATACTTTCGTATGCTATTTTATAATCACAAATTTCTGTAAGTTCAGACTCATCTACATATAGAGCCATTGTAACAGCGCCTTTTTCTTTTGCTATCTTTGCTGCCTGACATGTTTCCGGAGTTCCCCTCATAGAAACAATTATCGCTAATGTATTTTTATTTACGTATTTTGGTGTGGCATACACAAATTCATTGCTGGTGTACATCTGACTTTGCAGTTTTTTTGCTTCATGGTCCAAAAAATAATGTCCTGGATAATTTCCTCCATTAGATCCGCCTGCTGCAACCCATACAACATTTTTAATTTCTCTTTTTGACAAAATCTCTTCCAACACTATGTTTTACCTCCTAAAAAAGCGGCAAATTCTATTTTCACAGAATTTACCGCTTCCAATCATTCACCCATTACTTCAATATAATATGTTCTTAACTGAGGGCCATCAAACTCCGCAAAGTAAATGTCCTGTGCAAAACGGATCAATGCTTTTCCCTCTATTACCGGAAAAACTACTTCATATCCAGTCAGCATCTGTTTTAAATGTCCCGGCGCATTTCCGCCAGTCGCACCATAACTTGGAAGATAATGGCTATGGGCATAATCAGCAACAACCGGAGCCATTTTATCCAGCGTTTTCTCCATGTCTACATGCAAACACTCCAAATCTTCATTGACCATAACACCTGCTGTTGTATGCGCACTCATCACCAGAACGATTCCGTTCTGAATCCCACTTTCTTCTACTGCCTTAATAACCTCTTCTCTTATTGAGATCAGCTGAAATTCTTTTTCACTTAAAACCTTCTTTGTTGTCAGTTTTACCATATCATTTTACCTCCAGCCCAAGAAATCTTTCTGCATTTCCACCAAGGATCTTTTCCAGTGTTTCCGGACGAATGTCTAAAGATTCCAGCCCTCTCTTAATACGGGCAGTACGAAATCTCGGATTATTTGATCCAAACATAATCTTATCACCCAGGTCATTATCTAACCACAAACGGCCATATTGTTTCATAAATACATCATGCATAAACTGCTCTGGTGAATCCATATAAAGCATAGAAGTATCTGCATAAACATTAGGATATTTAAGAAGCATTGCTGCTGTATCAAAAATAAACGGCCAGCCCATGTGCCCTATACAGATCCTGAGCTTCGGATATTTGATTGCCACCGGCTCAAAATTAAGAGGTTTCCCGTATTTCATAAGGCAGTCATCACAAAATGACATTCCTGCAGAAAAAATAATCGGTTTATCGTACTCAATACATTTCTCATATATTCTATCCATCATAGGATCATCCGGAAAGAACGCCTGTTTTGAAGGGTTCAAATAAAGTCCCATAAGCTTCTGATCTTTAAATGCATGTTCCAAAACATCTAGCGCATCTTCGCGATATGGATCCACACTGGCAAATCCAAAAAATATATCAGGAGCTTCCTCAACCATTGTACAGATCTGATCATTAGACACTACCCATCCCCCTGCACTTGTTGTCAGATCCATAGGAAGAAGTACAAGCTTATCTACATTTGCAAATTTCATCTGAGCTCTTGTAAGTTCAACCGGAAATGGAGACATAAGATCCCAGTGAGCGTGTTTTTTTCTAAATTCGATTTCCTGTTTGTCTTGTGATATTTTTTCATAAAAACCCGGATGCACATGTACATCAATTACCATACTCATATTTTATCTCTCCTTTATTAATTATTATTAACATAATATTTAACCTTTTACAGATCCTGCTGTCAGTCCTTCCACTATATACTTCTGCATAAAGATAAAAAGAATAATAATCGGTGCAGCAACGATCGTTCCAAATGCCATTGCCTGCGACCAGGCTGTACCATATCTTCCAATTGCATTGTAAATACCTACTGTTACCGGCCATTTCGTAGACTCGTTAATATACGTCAATGCATATACCAGATCACTGTATGCAAACAAGAACGAAAATACAAATGATACTGCCACTCCGCCGGAACACATTGGAAGAACAACCCTGGTAAACGACTGCAGCGAATTACAGCCATCAATTCTTGCCGCTTCGTCGATTTCTTTCGGCACACTGAGAAAATAAGTCCTTAACATCAGGATGCAAAAAGGAATTCCCAAAGTCGCATCTGCAAAAATCGGCGCAAGATATGTATTATAAATTGATATCTTCTGAAAAATAATAAAGTTTGGCACTAAGGTTGCTATCTGAGGCAGCATCTGGGATACCATAAACAACAGAAGAATAAATTTTTTTCCTTTTAATCTGAATCTTGCCATTCCATAAGCTGCCGGAATAGAAAGCACTACTGATAAAATCATTGCAAAAAACGAAATGATCACACTGTTTTTTAATCCCTGAAAAATATTAAACATCGGGGATGTAAACTGTTCAACATATGCCTGTATCGTAGGCTGAAGCGGAAACAACTGTGGAGGTGATGCAAAAACAGTACGCTCGTCCTTAAAAGATGTGGTAATCATCCAATACAGCGGAAACATCATTATGACAAACAGAACCGCAGCAATTATGGCCATAAGCACATTTTTTATTTGTTTTCTTTTCTTATAGCTTTTCATAATCACATCTCCTCATCATCTTTCATCATCCGTATATAAAATACTCCAACAATCAAAAGTATCAGCATAAGGATATTAGAAATGGTTGCACCTACAGAAAAATCAAATTTTGTAAATGAGTTTTTATAGGAATACAACGTCAACAATTCTGTGCCGTTTACCGGTCCTCCTCCAGTCATTACATAAATCAGTTCAAATGCACGGAAAGTATATACAATTCCCAAAACCAGTGAGGCCTGAATAGATGCTTTTACACTGGGAACTGTAATATAAATAAACTGTTGTAAAGAAGTTGCTCCATCAATTCTTGCACTTTCATAAAAGTCCATAGGAATATTTGCCAATCCAGTAGAAAGAAGTATCATAAAAAACGGAATGCCGCACCAAATATTTGCAACAATCACTGAAAACATCGCCGTCCATGGATGCTGCAGCCATTCTACTCCTGTTTCGATCACACCCAGTCCAACTAATACTTCATTTATAAATCCACCATTTGTAGCAAAAAAGAACTTCCAGAGAATTGCATTTACTGTAACCGGTATAATATAAGGAATCAGCATCATCGCTTTTGTGACTCTGAAAAAAGAAGTTTCTTTTTTGAACACCATTGCAAGTGCAAATCCACCAATAAACTGAAAAAAGATACACGCAACTGTAAATACACAGTTTAAAAACAACGCATTCCAAAACTCTTTCTGTTTTAGAACATCTATATAGTTTTTCAATCCGACAAAATCTTTATCCGGAGAAAGCAATGTCGTAACTGTTACGTCCTGAAGGCTCAGAATCAAGTTATAAATAATGGGATAGAAAATGAATACAAACATAAAAATCAATGCTGGTAATACATAAATATATCCTTCCCACTTATGCAGTAATCGTTTCATATTCATCCGCCTTTCCATAATGTCTGCGATGCATTTTCGTACATCGCAGACATTGCCTGCAACTAAACTGTAGTTTTATTCTTTCGCAGCATCAATCATTGCCTGACCATCTTTCAGAGCCTGTTCTACAGACTGCTGGCCTGACAGTGCCTCCTGAATAGCCTGCTGATATCCCTCAGACACACTTGGCCAGTAAGTAACCACATCTCGTGCACGGGAATTAGGAACCATATCAATAAACGGTTTCATTTCCTCAGTCTGGAAACGTTCATCTTTCATAGCCTCTTCGCTGGCTGTAAAATGATCAATTGATGCATCCCATTCGCTGATTCTTTCATAATCCTGCATCCACTCAAGAAATTCCAGTGCATTTTCTGTATTTTTTCCTGCAATCACACAAAGATTTTCTCCACCATATACCGTAGCCTTTTCTCCGCCCTCTGTTACCGATGGAATCTCAACAACACCAAAGTTCACACCGTTGTCTTTATATGGTGTAATATTCCAGCATCCCATTACATGCATTGCAATGTTTCCGCTTTTAAACTGAGAAGCCAGTTCTGCCTGTGTCCATGAAAGACAATCCTTAGGCATATATCCTTCATTTACCATGTCTGTCCATAAAGACAGAGCTGTTTTTCCGGCTTCACTGTCAAGCTGCATGGTTTCTCCGCCTGCCGTCCAGAAAAATGGAAGAAACTGATATGTAGACTCCTCACTCTGAATGCCAGATACTGCAAAACCTTTATACTTATCTGTTGTAGTTGCCTTTGCAGTTTCTACTAAATCCTCAAATGTCCAGTCACTGGTAGGATAATCTACTCCAAGCTCGTCAAAAATATCTTTGTTATAAATAATTTCCAGGTTATTAGACTCTAATGGCATACCGTAAACTTTATCTTCATAAGTACAGGTTGCAAGTATTTCAGGAAAATATTTTTTATAGGACTCCCACTGCTGAACTTCCTCTGTAACATCTTCCAAAATTCCCATTGCTGCATAAGACACAGTATCACAATTATCAATCATCGCCAGATCCGGAAGAGCTGAAGCAGCAGCTCCAACTGTTAATTGCTTTTTGAAATCAGCAAATGGAAGGACTGTAACTTTCACCTCAGTTGTTTCAGACTGAGCATTAAATTCATCTACATACCCCTGAAGTTTTTCAGAAGATCCTTCTGTCGAAAAATAATGCCATAAATTAATCTGTGTTTTTTCTTCTGCATGAACTGTCTGCACTCCGAGTGCTCCAGTCAGCATAAGTGCTGTCATTGCCATTGCTGTTAATTGTCTTCTTTTCATTTGTGTGCCTCCTTTTTTATTTTGTTTTATTCAGCGCGCTTATTTGTTATATTTTGTTATGTCTATTATATTACTATCACTTAGTTTGTATGTCAATACTTTTATAGCACTTCTACATTTTGTCTATGAACCATTTTTGATAATGTCCTAATATACCACAAATGAAAATGTCCCAATGAGGTATAATGCTTCCATCAGCAGATGGAGGTGACCATTATTAAAAAGGTGGAATTATCAATGGATGA